>ENA-ORTS01001678-ORTS01001678.1-human-gut-metagenome-genome-assembly--contig:-NODE-1678-length-14551-cov-2.636313_pt1 | contig 14551 bp, 9 predicted proteins | sample MGYA00241911_ERZ509186 | MGnify/ENA primary metagenome ERZ509186 (study PRJEB26280, sample SAMEA2338852) | human gut metagenome | biome: human gut; feature: human-associated habitat; material: faeces...
CTGACCGGAGAATCCTATGCACGAAAAGGGTATGAAAAAGTATTTGAGACGTATACATTTACATATGACAGTGACAGCCTTAAAGAAATATTTGAGAGTGTGTGTCCGGACTGTATTTTATTTATGGGAGCATACGATACGAATTTTAACTGGAATGAAAGCGAAAGAGAGGCAGTTCGCTTTATTTCTGCTGTCATGAATATTTTACTTTCGTATTCGGTAGAAAAAAATACTAGTTTTTTTTTCCTTTCTTCGGATGAAGTGTTTGGACAGGGAAGCAGCGAAGATATCAAGGAAGAGGATGCGGTGTGGGGAGACAGTGCGAAGACAACCGCATTGATCCAGGCAGAAGAAATTTGCAGGGACTTTTCCGAAAACTGGGGAAAAGATGTTACCGTGCTGCGGCTTGATCATCTGTATCAGATTCCAAAAACTATTGCGGAAGCGATACAGAATCCTTGTGCGTCCTTGTGCATGAGTGCATTGAAAGCGAATTACATTTCAGCAGATAAAGAAAATATATATTCGCTTTTATATGAAGACGATGCGGTGGAATTTATTTATGAAGTGATGGCAGCAAAACATAGGGAGTATTCATTCTACCATCTGTCTTCCGGGGATCCGGTCAGTGAGTGGCAGCTGGCGCAGGAAATCAAAGAGGTACTCGGAGGCCATATTACGGTTCTTGAAGTAAAGCGGGCAGACAGTAGACGGCGGGTTTTGTCAAATGAGAGGTTTTCGGAAGAATTTCCGTCGAAGATCCGGCATGAACGCGAAGAAGGGGTAAAGAAAATTGTAAAATATATGGAAAAGAACCGCGCGGTATTTGTTGATGAAACCGAAGAGAAATTGTCGCTTGGAAAGCGGATGTTGCGGCAGTTTGGCTGGTTCTTGAAAGCGATATTTCCATTTTTAGAGAACATGGTATGTTTTATTCCGTTTTTTATGTTAAATAATCGTACTGTGGGGAGCCAGTATTTTTCAAGACTTGATTTTTATCTGTTTTATGTGCTCTTATTTGCCATCGTGCACGGACAACATCAGGCACTTTTTTCTGCTGTTCTTGCTGTATGCGGATATTTGTTCCGACAGATGTATACAAGAAGCGGTTTTGAGGTTATGCTTGATTATACAACCTATGTTTGGATGGCACAGTTGTTTATTTTGGGACTTGTGGTAGGGTACATGCGCGATCAGATTCGAGATATCCGGCAGGAAAGTGCGGAGATACAGGAGAATCTCAATCACCAGCTGGGAGATATAAAAGACATCAATAACAGCAATGTTCGTGTAAAAGATGTGCTGGAACAGCAGGTGGTGGACCAAAAAGACAGCATTGGAAAGATTTACAGCATTACGTCTTCGCTGGAGAGATACATGCCGGAAGAAGTATTGTTCCATGCGGTAGAAATTGTCAGAGATCTGCTGAATTGCCCGGATGTAGCCATTTATACCGTCCATCATTCCGGGTATGCGCGTATGTTTTCGGCGACTTCAGACCAGGCGAGAAAACTGGGAAATTCGATTCTTTATCAGGATATGACGGATATGTATGAGGCGTTAAAAGAGCAACGGGTGTATATCAATCGAAATCTTGATATGTCTTATCCGCTTATGGCAAATGCCATCTACGATAATGAGGAAATACAGATGATTCTTATGCTTTGGGGGCTTCCGTGGGAACGTATGACGTTAGGTGAGGCGAATCGTCTTGTCGTGGTAAGTTATCTGATCCAGAATGCCGTATTGCGTGCAAACCGGTATCTGGCTGCACTGGAAGAACGCCGGTATCTGGCAGATACGAAGATTTTGGAGGCCGAGGCATTTACGTCTCTTGTACAGGCCTATTATAATGCCAAGAAAAAGAATCTTACGGAATGTACGCTGCTGCAGATTGAATGTGATTCGGCAACATTTAAGCGTAGTGAAGAAATTCTTTTGGATAATCTGCGTCAGACGGATTATCTGGGGACGATGGACGACGGAAAATTGTATGTGCTTTTGTCAAATACGGTAAAAACAGAAGCACAGATCGTAGTAAACCGTTTTATGAAAGCGGGATTCAACAGTCGTATCATTGACCGGATCGCGAGGTGATGGGATGAAGGGATTGCTTATTTTATTTTTTCTTAACTTTGTGATTGCGGTGTTTTATGCAATCTGGCAGAAAACAAAGAAAAATGTGAATAATATTGAAATTATGGCGAAGACAATGGTACTTATTCTCTGCCCGGGAGCAGGCATTTTATTTTTGCTGACGGCATACGTGATCTTTCGTTATATAATAAAACGAGATGTGGATCTCGAGGATGTTGTATTTCGAAAAGATCGTGTAAAGACCTTTTTGCGCGCGGATGAAGAGCGTGGAAGGACGATGGTTCCGATGGAAGAGGCACTCGTTATCACCGACAAGACCAACCTTAGAAATCTTATGCTCAATGTCGTGCGGGCCGATACGAGAAACTCCCTTGCGTCGATTGCCAAAGCACTTGACAGTGAAGATTCGGAGACTTCTCATTATGCGGCGTCGGTTCTGCAGGACGAGCTCAATGGATTCCGTGCGATGGTGCAAAATGTCTACAATGAGATTTTGAAAGAAAAGAAAGACCAGCTTGTACATGTACGGCTGCTGATCGAATATATGAATCCGGTGCTGAGCCAGCGGGTGTTTACGGATATGGAGCAGAAAGATATGGTGCTCCGGATGGCATCTGTGTGCCAAATTTTATATGATAAAGAACCGGATAAAATGTCCGGAGAGTATTTTGAAGACATTTCGCTGCGGCTTTTGGAGATCAAAGATTACGAGCGGTGCCGGGTGTGGTGTGAACGTGCCGTGAAATATTTTCCAAAGCGGCTGTCGACGTACACCTGTCAATTGAAACTGTATTTTTCGTGTGGAGACAGAGAAGCCTTTTTTCGGGTGCTTGAGCAATTAAAGCAGTCCGATGTGGTGATCGATAATGAAACATTGGAACTGATCCGCGTATTTCAGTCATAAGGAAGTAATGATATGTCGATGAAAGTATTTATGATTATAAAATTCATAGAGATTTTTTGTGCGTATCTCGGAATGACAACCGTCCTTCCGTTTTTTGTGATGCGTACACGACTGAAAAAACAGCGGATGACGGAAAAACTGCTGATGAGTTTTCTCGTCGGAAATTTTTATTTGATGAATCTTGTTTTTCTGCTCCAGCTTCTGCATATTTCAAACCGATGGACACTTTTACTTGGGACTATAATTCCGGCGCTTGCTGTCTGGATCCGCCTGAATCGCGTTCACGTTTTGGAAAAAATAGGAAATGCATGGGAAACACTCCGGAAACTTGCCACCGGTCATGTCAGCGGCAAACGGGTCGTGTACCGGCTGGGAAAACGGATCTTTAAACGGATTCAATGGATGGTGGCATATCTCGGAAAAGCCTTTTTGAAACATCCGCTCCAATGGCTGCTCGTGTTAGGGGTTATGTGTGTGGCGGCGTGGTTTTACGGCGTGGGAAAACTGGAAGTATATGGATATACTGCCTCCGATACGCCGGTCCATTTATACTGGATCAATGGAATGGAAGAAAACAATATTTTTATCGATGGTGTGTATCCGTTTGGTTACCATTGTATTATTTATTATCTGCATGCGGTGTTTCAAATCGACAGTTATGTGTTGATGTGCCTTTTTTCGCTGGTACAGACAATCGCAATCCATCTTGTGCTGCTCGCTTTTTTACGGCTTTGCTGCAAAAGCCGCTATGTTTCTTATGCAGTAGTGTTGGTATATATACTGGGAAACTTTTTGCAGCCATCGACGTATCTACGGTTTTTTGCCGTTCTTCCACAGGAATATGGGATGCTTTTTATTCTGCCGTCAGCATATTTTGCCTTTCGCTTTTTTGCGGCAAGAAAACGGGAAATACAGGGAAAAAAGACAAGATTATCGTCGGCATGGTGTCTGACATTTTTTGCCATGAGTTTTGGCATGACACTTGCTGTCCATTTTTATGATACGATGATCGCCGGATTGTTTTGCGTGGGAATCGCGCTGGGGTATATTGGCTGGTTTGTGCGTGGAAAATATTTCTGGCGAGTCGTGCTTGCCTGCTTTCTTGGTGTGTTTTCGGCGGTTCTTCCGATGGCAGCAGCCTTTATTTCGGGAACCCCTCTTCAGGGAAGTCTTGGCTGGGGAATGAGTGTCATTCAGGGAGACAGTGTACAAAATGCTGAGAATACCGATGGCGGAGCCGTACAGCAAATTTCCGGCAATGCGACAGTGTATTATTATGACAGCGATGGAAATCTTTTGCAGGAAAATACAGTGGATACGGAAGAAGCATTGGAAAAGACCAGACATCTGGATGTACCGTTGACACAGAAACTTCTTCGTGTATGGAATAAACTGACAATGACAATAAAAGATGCGGTTTTAAATGAGGCACAGGCATGGTATGTGATGGTGGTGGTCGGCGCATTTGCGCTGCTTTTTGTGTTTGGCTTCTTATTTTTCCTGCTGAAAAAACGCCAATACGGCGCGATGCTTATGTCCATGGGGTGGTTTATGGTGCTTTTGTGGATCTTGCAGACGGCGAAAGAATTAGGAATACCGGAGCTGATGGATGGAAGCCGGTGCCGAATCTATTTTGCTTATATGCTGCCGGTCGTTTTTGGTTTTGTATCGGATGCAGCTATCCGACTTATCGTATTTCCGAGATCCTGGCGGGTGGTAAGAGATCTGATTTCGTTTGCATGCATCGGAGCGATCGTTCTCCTTTTATGGGACGGAAATCACCGCAAGCCGCTTGTGGAAAATACAGCACTTGTCACGAATGAAGCCCTTGCCTGCCTGACCAGTATTATCAAGGAAGAGGAAGACAATACGTGGACCATTGTCTCTGCCAATGACGAGACACAGATGGGGCTGTATCATGGATATCATTATGAATTGATCTCCTTTTTGCGGGAGATGGAATATAAAAATGCTAAACCTGGAGAAGAGTTAAATATTAAAATTCCGACGGATAGTGTTTATGTTTTTGTAGAAAAGGTGCCGCTTGATTATACCGAACATTATGAAAGAAGCGGTCAGTCTGTCTCAGTGGAAGGGGCAGAAAAGGAACTGCCAAATGTCGGCGGAATCGCGATGTATAAAGGAGAATACCGCTGGATTTTAATGTCGCGTTTGTATTATTGGGCGAAAGAATTTGAACGACTGTATCCGACAAATGTAAGTGTATATTGCGAAACCGAGGATTTTGTATGCTATAAGATCAAGCAGAATCCGTATCGTTTGTTTAATTTTGCTATTGATTATCGCTACAATTTAGAGGAGACAGGGGGTGAATGATATGATTTCCAAACGTAGATTTTTTATATTGATCATGATGATGTTTGTTCTGCTGTTTATGTTTCAGTTTACGCAGGTGGTGAAAGAAAATGGTAATACGTATGATACCAATTTGTATTTGCAAAAAAAAGAAAATATTAAGACGAGTGAATGTCAGAAGCGCCAAAAAACGGTTTTGTTTATCGGAAAAAAAGAGGGAAAATATGGAAAAGTTGCGGCGCAGTGGTGTGAGTATACCAAGCGCCGGCTGGTAACGTTTGGGTCTCTTAGTGAGTGCCCGGAAGAGACGGCAAAGCAGAGTGAGATCATTCTGATTCAAAAAGAGGCCGTGGCTTCGGATGCAGATCTTGATCAGGTACTTTCGTATACCAATCAGGGAATCTCTTTTGTATTCTGCAATCTGCCCGATGTACACACGATCGCGATGAGCAGCCGCTGGAGGAAAGTGCTTGGAATCCGGCAGATCAGGCAGGAAGCTGTGGAGCTGACCGGCGTGAACCTATTTGATGGATTTCTGCTCGGCGGACAGGCGATTTATCAGCCGGCAGATGACAAAGAGAAAAAAGAGAGGCAGGATCTTCCTGATCATATGCCTTGGTATCTGCTGGAATCCGGCTGCAAAACGTATATGGTCGGTATGCTTGCCGATGAGTCGGTAAAAAATGAGCAGCTGCCGGCAATACTCTGGCGGGCGACGGTCGGAGAGGCAAAAGTGTTTGCCGTGAACGGCGATTACATGGAGGACTGCACCGGAATCGGATTTTTAGATGCAATGATGACGGAACTGCATCGGTATGAAATTTATCCGGTTGTAAATGCCCAGAATATGTCACTTGCTAATTTTTCCGGATTTGCCAGTGAAAATAAAGAACAAATGAAAAAACTGTACAGCCGTGAGTCACTTGCGGTATTTCGCGATATTATTTGGCCGGGACTTTGTGCAGATCAGGAACAGTCCGGGGCAAAACTGACCTGTTTCTTTTCCCCGCAGATGGATTATAGTGACGGCAATCTGCCGGATCCGCAGCAATTAATCTTTTACCTGAAAGAACTGCGTGAAAAATCGGCAGAAGCAGCAATTTCACTGGATAATTTTGGAATTATTGATCCATTGGAGAAAGCAAAGAAAGATGCCTTGCTTATGAAACAGGCAGACAGCCGGTATCAGTATGGGGCAGCCTATGTGACAAAGGCGCAGAAAGAAGCTTATGAAAAAGTGCTTACCCAGGCTCCGTTTTCCACGGTAACGACACTTGTCGGGGATTTTCTGGAAGATGCTGTCGTGGCAAAGGAAGGCGGCACGATGACACTGCAGTCGATCACAAGCGATGGAATCTCGCACACATATCGGGAAGATATTCGGATGAAAAGTCTCCAGACATCGCTTGCGTATTCGAATATTGTGTTTGATCTAAAACAGATTTTATGGCCACAGCAAAAAGAGGATCGCTGGGAAGTATTGTATGAAAAATTTGCAAGTAACACAAATACATATTGGAAAGCCTTTGATAGTTTTAAAAAGACGACGGTATCTGAGGCAGACCGGAAAATTCGAAACTTTTTGGCGATGGACTATAGTGACTCCTTTGAAGGGAATACGATTCGGTTAAATCTTTTTGGTGCATTCACCGGAGAGACGACGTGGTTTATCCTGCGGACACATGGGGAAGAGCCGGAAGTCGTGGAAGGCGCATCGATTGTTAATATAGAAGAGGATGCGTATTTGATCGCAGCAAACCAGCAGGAAGTTACGTTGAAATTGAAAAATAAAAATGAACTATATTATTCGCTTTCAGACTGAGAGCAGGAAGGAGAGCCGAATGAAGGTATGTATCGTGGCAGAGGGTTGTTACCCTTATGTTGTAGGCGGTGTATCGAGCTGGATCCACAGTATGATCCGTTCGTTTCCTAATCTTGAATTTCAAATACTGGCAATTATTTCCAACCGTTCCCTGAGTGGAAAATTTGCGTATGAACTGCCGGAAAATGTAACGCAGGTACACGAAGTATATTTGGAAGATTTTGACTGGGATGGCGCGGGCGGCAAGGGAAGAGGAATCCACCTGACAAAAAAAGAATACCAGGCAGTGAGAAGCCTTATCCTGAATCGGGAAATTGACTGGAGTGTGATCTTTGAACTTTTTCAGAATCGTACCTTTTCGCTGGATAAGCTGCTGATGGGACCGGATTTTTACCACATGGTTTCGGAGTGTTACCGGAAAAATTATCCGCATATCGTCTTTTCGGATTTCCTTTGGACGATGCGTTCCATTTATCTGCCGCTGTTTTTGGTGCTGAAGAGCCGGATCCCGAAAGCGGATCTGTATCACTGTGTGGCAACAGGGTATGCCGGTGTACTGGGAAGTATGGCGAAATATTTGTATGGCTGTGAATTGTTGATTTCAGAGCATGGGATTTATACGAGAGAAAGAGAAGAAGAAATCATCAAAGCTTCGTGGGTAGCCGGTGTTTATAAAAATATATGGATCGAGCAGTTTAAAAAAATGTCACTTCTCGCTTATGATCAGGCGGATATTGTTACCAGTCTGTATGCCAGAGCGAGACAACTGCAGCTGGAACTTGGCTGCCCGGCGGAAAAGACGCGTGTCACGCCAAATGGAATTGATGTGGAGCGGCTGGCGGATCTTCCCGGGAAAACGGAAGAAGATAAAAAAATGATTCACATCGGAGCCGTGCTTCGTGTCACGCCGATCAAAGATGTGAAGACGATGATTCAGGCATTTGCGTTTGCCAAAAAAAAGGTGGACCGGTTAAAATTGTGGATCATGGGACCCTGCGATGAGGATGAACAGTATGCAAAAGAGTGCTTTGATCTTGTGGAGGCACTCAATGTAAAAGATGTAGTATTTACCGGAAGAGTGGATATCCGTGATTATCTTGGGCGGATGGATTTTACGATATTAACGAGTATCAGCGAAGGACAGCCGCTTACGATCTTAGAGAGTTACGCGGTGCATAAACCGGTTATTGCAACGGATGTCGGAAATTGTCGTGAACTGATCTATGGAGACAAAGAAGGCGAAAAGCCGGCGGGAATCCTTACACACATTATGAATCTGGAAGAAATTTCCGAGGCAATGCTGGAACTGGCAGAAAATGACAAAATGCGGAAAGACATGGGAGAAGCCGGATATGAACGTGTGATGGCAGGATATAAGGTGCAGGATATGAAGCAGGTTTATCGTGGAATCTATCAGGAATTTGCAAAAAAAAGAAATGAAAAATGGAACGAAGAACCCTTTCACATCAAGAAGCCGTGAGAATGAGCAGAATGGAGGAAGATGATGGCAGGTATCGGTGTAAAATTAAATAAGATCTACAATAAAAATACATTGACAACCAATATTATAGGTATGGGTTACAGCACCATGATCACGATCGCTCCAATGATTCTTGTTATCGCTGCGATTATGGCGATGCAGGTGCTGCTTGACGTCTCAAAAGTGGGATATGCACAGCGCGAATTATTTGCCTGTACGGTGCTTTATATTTTCATCTTTTCCCTGCTCAGTGCAGCACCGTTTAACTCTGTATTATCGCGCTATATGTCCGATATAATATATGAGGAAAAATACGAAGATGTGCTTCCGTGTTTTTATGTCGGAATAATGTTAAATCTTGGTGTCAGCTGTGTAGTTGGTATCGTTTTCTGCGTGCGGGAATATCTGACCGGAGAGGTGCCGGCATGGTTTGTATTTGCCGGGTATTGCGGGTATGTAGCACTTGTGCTTGTTTTTTATCAGATGCTCTACCTTTCGATATGTAAAGATTACAAAAAGATTTCCTTTTTCTTCCTGCTTGGTATGGCGGTGTCGGTAGCTTTGGCAGTGATTTTTGCAATTGTTTTTGGGTGTGATAAAACGTATTCCATGCTGGTGGCACTGGACATCGGATTTTTCCTGATCGCCAGTCTTGAATTTGCTGTGATTCGGAACTATTTTAAGAAAAACAGCGGTGAATACAAGCGAGTACTCAGTTATTTTCGAATTTACTGGAAGTTAGTTATGACCAATTTTTTGTATACGCTGGGATTGTATATTCACAACTTTGTATTTTGGACGACCGATCTTCGGATGGTTGTGGCAGATACGTTTGTCTGTGTGACATCGTATGATTTGGCGACATGCCTTGCGATGTTTACCAATCTTTCTTCCAGTGTAATCTTTATTTCGCGTGTGGAGATGCATTTTCACGCGCGCTACAAAGCCTATTCGGAGGCGGTGATCGGAGGAAGAAAGATGGATATCGAACTGGCGAAGAAGAGAATGTTCCGCCAATTATCCGAAGAATTGATGAATCTGGTGCGGATCCAGTTTATCATTTCCGTCATTTTATTTTTTATTTGTATTATATTGTTGCCAAGATTTGGATTTGATGGACTGGTTTTGAAAATTTACCCTTGCCTGGCAGCCGGATATTTTGTATTATTTATTATGTATGCTGCAATTATTTTTCTGTACTATTTTAATGATCTGACGGGAGCGCTGATGACCGCATTTTTGTTCTGCTTTGTCACCTGGCTGTCATCGGTGGTAGCAACCTGGCTGCCGGAGATCTGGTATGGGATCGGCGTGTTTATCGGTTCGTTTGTCGGCTTCTGCGTCGCATATGCGAGACTCCGCTGGCTTGAAAAAAATCTTGATGAGCACGTATTCTGCAGGGGCAGCCTGCTGCGACATAAAAGAGGAGTTCCGCCGGAATCAAAAGTATTTGACCGGTATAAGGATTGACACAGGAAAGGAAGAAGAAAATGCAAACAGGAGATATGTTACGAATTTTATTGATTTTTCTCGGTTGTTTTTTGGTAATAAAGACGATATTGTCGCTGGCAAGGCGCAAATTAAAAGAGCAGTTTTGTCTTTTGTGGGGAGTGATCGCACTTGGGCTGATTATTTCCGGAATCTGCATCCGTCCGACCCTTTGGAACCAGTATGTCAGCACACGGGGAATGGCTGTGATCGTCGTGATCGGAATCTGTGCACTTTGGTGTCTGTTTTATCTGAGTACACAGCTTTCTGTACTGAGTAGAAAAAATCAAGAGCTTGCGATGCAGGTGTCGCTGTTAAATCAGGAAAATGAGATGCTTTTGAAAAAAATTCAGGAAGTACAGGACGCTGTTAAAAAGGAGTCAAAATGAAACAGGTATTATTTGTGATCAATACGCTTGGCTGCGCCGGTGCCGAGACAGCAATGATCGAGATGATCCGGAATATGGACCCGGAAAAATATAAAATATCGGTATTTGTTCTGCTAAATCAGGGAGAAATGATTTACCGGCTTCCCGAATCGGTAACCGTATTAAATGAGCATTTTTCAGACAGTTCCGTACTGAGTAAAGAAGGAAAGAAAGAATTAAACCGTTATATTTTCTCCCAATTGTTTCACAGGGGAACGATTTGGAAAAAAATACCATATATATTCCGCGGGTTGGTGCCGATGATCCGCAGTAAACGGATTTTGCCGGATAAACTGTTATGGCGGGTGATGGCAGAGGCGGCTCCTCGGTTTGACACGCATTATGATATGGCAGTCGCTTATCTGGAGGGCGGTTCCACTTACTATGTGGCAGATTATGTGTCAGCGGATGTAAAAGTCGGCTTTGTACATATTGATTATGAAAAAGCGGGTTACACGAGGCAGCTTGACGGCGGTTGTTATGATTTGTTTGACCGCATCTGTCCGGTGTCCGATGAAGTGAAAGAACATTTTCTCGCGGTATATCCGCAGTATGAGAAAAAGACGAAAGTATTTCACAATATGATCGATACGGACAAGATTCGTAAAGGAGCAGAAAAGCCCGGCGGATTTGACGATGATTTTGCCGGTGTGCGGCTTTTGACAGTAGGGCGGCTGACGGCGCAAAAGGCATATGAGGTCGCTGTCGATGCGATGAAGCTTTTGAAGGAGCGGGGACGCAATGTCCGCTGGTATATTCTTGGGGAAGGTGAAGAGCGGAAGGCACTTGAAAAAAAGATTAAAGAGTATGGATTGGAACAGGATTTTCTGCTGTTAGGTGCGAAAGAAAATCCGTATCCTTATTATAAGCAGTGCGACATTTATGTGCATGCAACCCGGTTTGAGGGAAAGAGTATTGCGATTCAGGAGGCACAGACGCTTGGTTGTACGATCCTTGCTTCGGACTGCCCGGGAAATCGGGAACAGATCGAGGATGGTGTGGATGGAAAAATGTGTCCGCTCAGTGCCGAAGGAATCTGCGACGCGCTGTGTGAATTGCTGGATGATAAAGAAGCTTGTACAGCTTACGGAGAGATGGCACAGAAGAAAGAATTATCCGAAAAGATACAGCTGACAGAATTACTAAATTTAATGGAAAATGAGAGGGAATGAAGATGACAGGTGAGAAAAAGGCAAAGAAAGAATTATTGATTATCATTCCTGCGTATAATGAGGCAAATAATATTACAAAATTGTTGGAAAAACTTGAAAGTCCGGAGATTGCTGAGATTGCAGATGTCCTTATCATGAATGATGCGTCTTCTGACGATACGAACTGGATCGTAAAGGCACGCAATCACGCAATCGTGACACATGTATTTAATCTGGGCTACGGAAGTGCACTCCAGCTTGGCTATAAGTATGCGATCCGCCGTGGCTATGAATATGTTATTCAGATGGACGCAGATGGCCAGCATGATGTGTGCAATATACCTGTCATCTATGAAAAATTAAAAACAAAGGATGAAAATGGAAAATATCCGGATATTGTTCTTGGTTCCCGTTTTATGGAAGGAAGTTCTGAGTTTCCGGTATCGTTTTTGAAAAAGATTGCCTGGGGGGTGTTCCGCGGACTGATCTATCTTGGCACAGGACGTAAAATCGCGGATCCAACGACCGGACTGCAGGGACTCAGCCGCCGTGTTGTGATTTTCTATTCGACGTATAACCATTTTGATGATAAGTACCCGGATGCCAATATTATCATGCAGATGCTTTTGCTTGGCTATCGTCTTGTCGAGGTGCCGGCGGTCATGCATCCACGTGTGGAAGGAAAGAGTATGCACTCCGGATTGAAACCGGTTATGTATATGTTCCGAATGATGTTTTCCATCATCGCCGTATGGATTGGCATAAAACTGTTTAAGATTGATGAAGAGGTGTCGGATGACGAGTAAAACAACCAAACTGCCGGCAGAGAGTACGGTGGCAGTTTCCAATGCCCGTCGCGGCTGGTACCGTATTTTCCCTGTTATACTGGGGGAAAAGTGGGATCCGGCAGTGGCAGAGACCAGTCTGGCCGCCGGAGATACACTGGTTTTGCTGGAAATATTGATTCCGGGAGAAGACATAGAAGAGCAGGACTTGCAGAGGCTTTGTGATGTCTTTTCCTTTTTTGTACAAAAGAAGCTGGATCTGATTCTTCGATTTTCCTATGATTTTGAGGGGAAAGGAAGGGAGAAGGATCCTTCGTCTCTTTCTGTGGTTGAACGCCATATGAGACAGATTTTTCCGGTGCTAAATGAGTTTTCAGATCATATTTTTGTTTTGCAGGGAATCTTTTTGGGGAGTTGGGGAGAGATGCATTCCTCCCGGTATCTCACAAAAGAAAACATACAAAAATTAGAAAAAGAGATAAAACAGGAAAAAGAAGATATAATATTTAAATTTAACTTAGACAAACAAGATATTTCAAAAGAACTTGAAATTAATATTAATATAGAAGAAAAAGATAAAATAGAGATAGAAAAAAGAGCAGGGCAGGCAGCATTATGCTGTCTGCCTTGCTCTTTTACTGACTACCAGTGCGATACAGAAGATCGCAGCGGCAAAAAGTAACTGGATTCCATAGTTGCGGTATAAGAGTTGTCTCTGTGCCTGAGTGAGAACAGCAGAGTTGTTCAGCAGATTGTTACTGATCTCATACCAGTAGACCGGAAGAAAATGAGCCACGGTTTTCACGCCTTTTCCCATGATATCAAGTGGAACGAATACACCGCACAGGAAGCTCATGCCAAGTGTGACAACATTTACGAGGGCGGTCAGGATATCTTCTTTGGTGATAAATGTACCAAGAAGGAAGGAAAGAGCAAGACCGACCAGAAGCAGGGTCAGACTGTTGAGCATATAATATGGCATCTTTGGCGACTGGAAAAATGCTTTCCGGTAAAAGAAGAAAGCAGGGATCCATGTTGTGAGCAGCCAAACGGAGCATCCGACTGCCAGATATCCCAGTGCAAGCTGCAGATTCTGGCTTCTGATGGACACAGCCGAGCAAAGGATTCGCTTTTGCAGATCCGGCTGATGGAATGCGATCATGATCAGTCCCATTACATAACACAGTATGGAGATTAACACATATGGCAGATACTGATACATGTAACCATAACCCGGCGTCTTTTCAGAAGAAGCAGATTTTAACATCGTAACATGAGAAGAACTGTCTGCATGTTTCAGAATATATGCAGCTGCCTCTTTATCGGAATAACCACTGTCTGTCAGGACACGTGCCTGATTCAGATAGGTGTTGATCTGTTGATCGACGTAGTACCCGTCTGTGCTTCCCGGAATCTTGGATACCGGCAATGCCTGATGTTCACGGAGACAGGAGACTTTAAAATCTTTCGGAATGGTTACGATATAAGAGACATTCCGGTTAAAGAGTGCGTCCTGGAGTTTCGCAGTGTCATCCGGCATTTGCCTGATGGTATGATACTGTGATAAATATGTGGAAAGTCCTTTGGAAAGCACGCCTCCGTCATGATCTACCACACCTACCGTGAGTGCTTGGGCATGGAACCCGGTGCCGGAAGTATTGCTGTCGCTGCCGGAGGCAAGGATTCCGATCGTAAGGAAGATTGCCAGATACATGAATACCATCAGGAGATTGCGTTTGGTTATGATTAAAAATCCTTTAAATACTGTCATAACGTTCCCTCCTTATCATAAGAAATGAGAAGCTGATACAAAGCAGGCACATGATTACAAGAATCAGGATACACCTGCGGTAGCGGACAGCATCATCATAGACACTGAGGCAGTAGAATGCATCACTTAAGACACTGGCAGGATTGATCCGATTGATGACCGGGCAGTAAGTATCCACAACGATACGCATATTTCCTGCCATTAATCCACTTAAGAAACTGCCGCCCATGGTGATGACCATGACCAGCCCGGTTTTGACGTTTTCCGACATGTTTCCAATGGCACCGATGAAAAATCCCATGGTCATAC
>ENA-ORTS01001684-ORTS01001684.1-human-gut-metagenome-genome-assembly--contig:-NODE-1684-length-14533-cov-2.495856_pt1 | contig 14533 bp, 18 predicted proteins | sample MGYA00241911_ERZ509186 | MGnify/ENA primary metagenome ERZ509186 (study PRJEB26280, sample SAMEA2338852) | human gut metagenome | biome: human gut; feature: human-associated habitat; material: faeces...
CTGCAAGTTCTGCATTTTCGCCCTGACGATAATCTTTATATTCGTAAAAACCTTCGTCACCTTTTTTCATCAATGTGCAGTTTTTAAATTCAGGGACTGGAAATTCTGTTAACACCACCTCGTCCCCTTCATCTACCAAGCATTTTTCTGACTTGGTTTCGACATCTCCATACAGCATATATTCCTGTATGTTGATATTATTTTCATCCCCTTCATTTACCTTGAAGTGTAGTAGTAAATCCATCTTTATTCTCCTTATCTTTAAAATTAAGGCAATCTGCCTTAAATCTCCATTTCCTGAATCTCCATTTCAACAGCATTTACAAACAGACCTTGAATATCCTCACAATGTTCGACAAAATCTTTCAATTGATCTTTTCCTTCACATTTATTGACAAGTCTTGAAAGTTCGTAATCATCACAGATACCATCAAAAACTACTTCTGCAACATCCGATTCTTCAATCCCTTTTTCATAAACCAAGTCCGTTTCATCATAAATTTTATTTAAATTATTACTAATATTAAGAACATCAAGTTTAAACTCCTCATCACTAATCATCCTTTCGAGATTTGTGAATGGGTACTGCTTGTTAGGAAAAGTTGAATATCCTTCCTTTGCAAGCAACTCATTGAAATCATTTAATTTCATATTTTGGCGAAGTCCATGACTAAAAACAAAATCAGCCACTGTCATCCCAATGAAAGCACCTTCCGGTTTTATTTTACTATCCCATTTCAATGGAGCATCAATAATATCCTGTATTTTTAAATTTTCTCTCCGCTCATTTTCTTCAATGATATCCAACACCATAGGCACGATTTCACGATCTAACAAAGATGCAAAATCATCATTCTGCATAAAGCTATCATATGCCTGCCACACTTCATCATCTGTTAAAGTGCGTGAAAGCATAGGTTCAATATCTCTACGCAATAAGTATTCAAACATTGCTTTCATAGGTATATCTGACTGCGTATATTCCAGTACAGATGATTTGTATTTTCTTGCACAATCTTCATAATTAGCAAAATACCCTTCCGAATTAGACCAAGTAGCTGATTCCGTATCCAGTCCCTTAACCACAACATAAGGTGTTGGTGAACCAGTAGAAGTGCGATCTAAAATTGCAAAATTAGATTCTCCATCAAAAGCAAGAACATTAATATCAAATCCTTCTTTATCTTTGAATGTCATGTGATTCATTTTATATACCTCCTTAAGGCAATCTGCCTTAACTATAATTCCATTTCATCTGCATCTTTCTGTAAGTCATCAATTTCCAGTACATCTTTAACGACATCCTTGTACACATCATCTTGATTGTAAAGTGCTCGTTTATATCCAAACTCACCATCTGCATTGACTGCATTTTCAACTTGAGTTTTAAATAGAAAGTTGTTTTCCATATTATCTTTGATTCGTTCATATAGAGCTTCTTCAACTTCAGAAAGATGATTTAATACTTCATCATGAGTCTTTCCTGATATATCGCCATTGTTGTACAGCTCATCCATTTTTTCTTCTACTCGCATAACATCACGTGCTGTATCCACTGTTTCAAAATGTTCTCTTGTGAAATTGATTGTCTTATATTTCAATTCCCTTTTAAGCATTTCATCAAAAATCTTGTCGACTCGTTTTGCTTCATCCACTGACAATTTTCGTCCTGCTTCTGCTTCAGGAATAAAATCATTTTTAAAAAGCAATGCATTCTGATCATTTTCATGTTCAATTTTCCAATCCAGATAATGAGAGATTGTATCAATGATATCTCCATTTTCACTTCCTATATCATATCTTCCAGAATAAACATAAGGATCAGCATCATTTTCCTTGTAAAGTGTGATTTCATAATCTGTTTTGTCATATCCAAGCATAGTATCCTTGAGATGATCGTTCATTCTTTTTAGCAATTCATTTGCTTCTGCAAAAGAAAGCTTATCTTCTGGGGCAATATTGCTTTCTTCTGAGTACTGAGCAACAGTGCCATTTTCTGACCAATTGATTGCAATTTGAACATTGACTTTATTTTGCTCCTGCTGTGCCTGCAATTGTTCCATGTACGTATCAATTTTAGATGTTAGATCAAATGATGTACTTTTAATACACTTTAAATTCTGCTTTACATTCTCCAAGTCTGATGGCTCAGTCGATAATCCCCACGTAGCAACATACGGGAATGAATAGTCCGATGTATCAATGCCAAGATGGCTTGAAACGATATATGCAATTGATTCTGCCTGTACTTCTCTTTCGCTTTTACTGAATTCAATATTTTCTTTCTGTTTGAGCTGATCTAGATTTTCGTTGCTGTAAACAATCGAATGAGCAATCTCGTGAATCATGGTCTTGATTGTCTGGACCTCGCTCATTTCGGGTTGAATCTTTATTTCGTTTGTCAATGGATTATAGCATCCTTTTGCTGTCCCATCGAAAGCTTCAATCGTTATAGGCACTGGACTGATTTCCATCAACGCTTTTGTCAAAGCTTGATAATCCTTTACATCACCCTCCAGTTCCTTCACTGGACTTAATTCAACCACTTCTTTTCCTTCGATCTGCTCTGTTTGAGACACATCGAATGTATATCCAATTTTAAATGTATGTTTTTTTACTACAACTTCTTCCTTTTTAAATTTCCCGTCATCCCCAAGTATTCGATTTCCTTTTTCATCCAGAACATATTGCTTTTCTTTTACTTTGATTTCGACAGGCATCCAAATCATCAAGCCTTTTTCACCTCTTTTGACCTGACGATTAAAATCCTGCTGCCACTTGTTATAGCCGGCAAGGTGAGTGGCATGAGGATTTTGCCCTAAAATCAGCAATGTGTTGTTCATGCTGTAATCGTGGAACTTTGACATTGTGTCTAAAAGAGTTTTGAATCTATCTGAATCTAGGTATTCATAAATCCCTTTATTCATCGTTTCAATAGCCTTATCTATAGTTTCCTGTCTTTTTTTATCTTCCTCTTCTTTTGACATTTTCTTCCAGTTTCTTGCCATAATTAACTCCTTTCAAAATTAAGGCAAATTGCCTTAACGAAAAAAAACTCTCAAGTCATTGAATCTCAAGAGTTTATAAACATTCTTCTAAATCATCCTTTTCCAATTCATCACCGTATAACATTTCTGTCATTTCCTTGACTTCTTGATTCTGGTTGACCTCGTTGTAGATATAATCTTCATAATGTTTCACCGCCTGCTCACGTGAAAGCATATTATTAATCACTCTGCCATCCGGCAATGTAAGACATTCTTTATCCGCATCATATTCAATAGGATGCTGTTCGCACATCTCATCAAACAGAGTTTGACGAAGCTCATACCTTTCTTCATCCAAATCACAATAATCACCAAATTCGTAACCACCATTGACACGATCTGAACCAACTGCAATACCGAAGTATTCTCCATTTTCATCTTCATCCCATTCGCACTCTGAATCGAGAACATAGAAATCTAAGTTCATGTAATAATAAATCTTGCTTAAATTCTCATTAGTAAGATTGATATCAAAACGTTCATTTGCAGTAAATCTCAGATTGTCCGTGCTCACATAATAAAATCCTGTGGATGTACGATCGTACACATACTCTAAAGTTTCATCCGCCAAGCAATGCAAAATTGCATCTTTTCTATCCTCATCCATTACCATGTCTTTCATATCTGATTTCATTTCAACCATACCTATTTCGTCCTTGCGTAATTCCTTTATGGTTTCCATTTCCTTTAATTTTGCTTCTACCTGACAAATACGTTCATCCAGAATATTTTCATAATCTGTTGTCATCTTTTTAATATTTTCAACATTAATATTCTGATAGTTCATGCCTAGATACTTGTTGCGGTCAATAAGTCGGCTCTCAGGTTCGCATATACGCTCATACATTTTGATTTTATCTTTATACTCAACAAGGTCTTTTTCGTAATGTTCCTTGTAATAATTCATATCTTTCAAGAAGCAGTTTAAACTGCAACTTTCAAGATAGTATCCATTTTCGTATAGTTTCAGGTGATCCAACCTATCTTGTAAATAATCTATATGCTTATTAAATATCTCATTCACTTCAGGAGAAACACGTACAATAAAGAAATCCTTCAGCATTTCTTTTGGAGGTTTAATAATTGTCTGCCATTCGTATCTGTAGTGTTCCAATTCCTTAGAACATTTGCTGATTTCTTTTTTCATTTCATGAAGTTTAAACTGGTCTGCTTCAAAAGCTTTTTTCAAAGGTGCCGTATCAACAAGTTCAAATGGTCTTGATTGATAAGTACTCCCTAAACGACACATCCTTATTATGCTGATTTAAGATTTTATCCTTTACTTTTAATACTTCCATTACTGGATGTATGCTTTCTTCAAAATAAGGAAGTCCATTTTTCAGCATAATCAGATGTGACCTTAAATCCTGAAATGCTTTATATTCACTTTCAGTGGGCACGTCTATTGTGGACTCCATCTTTCTTTGACTTCTTTTTAAAATACGAGCCATATACCATTTTCCTTTCTAAATAAAAATAGTTAAGGCAAATTGCCTTAACTATAATTCCATTTCATTCTTTCCAATCTCATCCTGATATTGTTCTAGACCATTTTCAAATTCTTCGCTTACGTAATCAAAATCTTCAGGAGTATCTAAATACTGGTCAAACAATTCCTCCAGATGATGATGTAACTTGTCATCATCTGCATACAGATAAACTTGGTCACCTGCATCAAATTCATGTTTATTGATTGCACTCTTTAAAAGTATATTTATATCGTGATCGGAAAGTTCTGAATTGATTGCGTACAGCTCATCTTTAGTTTCATTCATTGCATAGGAAACTCCATCTTTGATACAGTATGTTTCAAATGTACTCAACACATCTTCTGGAATATCCTTTTCTGAATGCAATATTGGCAATTCAACATTTTCTAGGGACATTTCCTTTTTCTGAATTTCATTTTCAGCTATCCGTTCAAAATTTTTAATAAATTCTGGATATGCTTTAACAAAGTGCTCATAAATGATGGCAGTTCGTTTATTCTCATCCATTGCATTAAAAACATCAACACTATGTCTATCTGAATACGAATATCCATCCTGATGTAAGATGATATGATTATCCTTATTTAAATAAATTTCAACACTTAGATAATTCCAATTTATCCCCCAATCTGGATCGTCGAATCTCATTCGTAAACATGGAATGTAAGCTATGCGACCACTGCCATGTCTGGTTCCAATACCGATTCGGTCCAAGTCTCGATCTTCCGTATAATCAGGTCCACCTGCCCATCTCAAATCTGGACAAACATCTTTCCATTGTGGATTTACTTCATAAGGATGTCGCCCAAGCTCGTGTTCCCAATAAAATCGTGGTCCACCTAAAGCTTCAAATAAATCAAAAATCTCTTTCAATTCTTCAGCCTTAATCATATCGAAAAATTTATCTTGAGCCTTATCACATCTTTCTTTCCAATATTTTTTTTCATTTTCTTTGTTTACTTCGTTCACATATTCAGTCTTAATTTTAGCCTGATTCGTTCTATCCAATAAAATATCCCATCTACTCATAAAATTAATCTATCCTTTCTAAATAAAAACAGTTAAGGCAATCGCCTTAACTATAATTCCATTTCATCTTCCTGTTGGTTTTCACCTAGATCAAGTTCATCCTCAATCACTTCAAAATCATCAACTAATGGGTCCAGACTCAATCCAGAGCCATTCTCCCATTTCACGTGTACCAGTCCGGCATCATCCACCTTTTCGACTATACCACGGGTTCCGTCAGGTACAGGATGAGAAGGATCCCGCATATGGTTACATTGAATCACTGTTCCTTTTACCAACAAATCACGAACAGCACTGATGGACATTGCGTAGTGCGGATCAAATCGTTTAACGTAGTTTGAATCTACACTTTTTTCAAATTGCAGAACATCATCCAACAGTTTTTGAATCTTGTCATACTGTTCCAAATCGCCACCAGCACAAGCACTTTTATAATCCTCAAGGTTCGTGATGATATCGTCTGTATCTCCTGTAACTAATGCTTCATATACTGCGTGTTTTTGCGTATCAATATCTATATCCCTGCAATCCATAGCTTCATACGGGTCCATATCTTCAAAACATTCCATTAATCTGTCGCATAGACTATTCGCCTGTTTTGAAAGAGAAGCTGTCCACATCTGGTCTTTGTAAAGATCAATCATTTCTTTGTTGATCCAAACAGGTTTGTCCTGTTCGTCAAAACTTTCATAGATCATTTTCATTGCCAGTATATGATTATCAAGATTGTTTGCCCACAAATGTTTTTCAAGGCAATTTCCATTTCCTAAAAAATATTGACAATTACATTGCAATGTGGAAAGTATTTGATATTTATATTTGTTATCCTGATTCAATACTTCATTCTTCAAGTTGTTTTCAAATTCCATCTGAGCTACTCGTTCAAATACTTCATGGTACAGATAATTGTCATGATAGTATTCCGCCTGCAAAGGTGACAACACATTGTTCACCTTTGTTCCATCTGGTAGCCATAAACATTCCGCCTTTGCATCGTATTTCATTGGATGCTTCTTTAAAAGGTCGGCGTATAACTGTTCCTTTTGATCGTATTCCGCTTGTTCCTTTTCCCACAAACCGGAAACCCCACCTTTCACTCGTCCATAACCTACTACTATATCTAATGCCTTCGATTCCAAAATGCCTGCATTATCATCTAAAGAAAGAAGATATTCATCCTTTGCAATCAGTGTTTTAAAGCTTTTGTAATCCTCATCCGTAAAGTCCATGTTGAATCTTTCTTTTGCTTCTTCCTGCAATTCTTCCATCCAGACAGTACGATTTCCGTACTCGCTTTGTGTGAATATTTTCTGCATGGTTTCATCAGCCAAACAGGTTACAACATCTTCTTTAAAATACGTTTTCTGTCCTCTTTTTAAAATACGAGTCATATACCATTTTCCTTTCCAACAAAAAATAGTTAAGGCAATTTGCCTTAACTATTCCATGGCTCTTTCTTCTTTATTCTGCTGATCCTGAAGCTGGCCTGTCATCTCATCCATATCATCAATAAATGTACGGATATCTTTATACTCGACCTCATCATAATCTTCTTCTGAAACAGTATATTGAAATTCGCTGTTTGCGTTCATGGATTGAATATATGTTCTTTTCAATTCATCTGGTTCTACTTGCTTCATACTTCTGAATCGTTCATCTGTAGCTGTGTCCTTGATTCGGTTCACAACCAAATCCGATTTTGGTGAGTTTTCAAGAATATAGGTGATGTTCTTTACATCTTTCATGAATTCATATTTATCATTGTTTTCCTGATAATATTTAACCATATTATATAAAGTGGTAATGTCTTTTGAAGCAATTACACTTGCTTCTGTATCAATGCTTAAATAAGCCAACGCATTCATAGGTGAGTCGAAGATTATAATATCGCTTGCATGGTCTTGAATTTGTTTCCATCCAACTGATGTAAAAGAACCCGCAGCTTCGTGTTTGTACGGTGTATCTTTGATACCATATTCCAATGCAAAAGCTGGATTATTTTTTTCATCGTATCCAACAAATACTGCATTATGCATATTTTTGCTCATGTAAAGTGACTGATTTAAAATCAGAGTATCTATTACATTCCCTTCAAATGCCATTGTTTGTGTAAAATAATCCTTCATCTCATTAAAGTTACCACTTTCTCTATCAGGTAGACTGATTCCTGTATGCTTGTACACTGCATTTTTTGTATGAGAATATTCGTATAGAACAAGATTTCTTGGATCCCTTTCCATATAATATTGATTCACCTTTTCTCTGGCTTCCATAAAACTACAGTTCTCATAAAACTGCACAAAGTCATAGCAGTTCATCCCGTTTGTTGTTTTCGCATTATAGAAAACTAAGTTTTTCTGCAAATCAAAAATCAATGAAGGATGTTCATAGCATACAAGGTATCTTGCATTATTTTTCTTTGAATATAATGTCAAGCCATAAACATTGTCAGCAATTTCTGCCACAGATAATTGTCTGATATTTACAGCTAAATCTCTTAATTCATTTTTTTCGTCTTTTGTATAAAATTTAACACTCATGATAGAGCCTCCTTATGTTATTTTTCTAATTCAATAAAAGAATTGTTTTGTGAATATTGCACATATCATATTTCGTAATAATAGTCAGCCAGTCTTTCTTCAGCTAGTTCTTCTTCATCTTTAGTAAAGCAATCCAGATCGACATCATCATAAATCTTGTTTATCACATCATCCCAAATACGATAGGATTCAATTTCATCCGCATTTTTAAGCTGTTCATTAATTTCCTGATGTTGTATTGAGTAATGGAAAGCCTGTTTACTCAAAATTTCTGTTTTACTGTATTCCGCCATAATTAATTCATCTACATGATTGATCTGGTCCTGATCAAAATATACATCCCTTATCTTTTCATTCTGTATATAGCCATAAAAATGACGGGATGGTACATTTTCGTTTATAAAATTGTATAACCCATCCTGTAATGGAATTTCTACATTTGCCATGTTACGTGTTATCGTATGCTCATAGCTAAACAGTCTTACATCCTGCACATCATCCGCTTGGATATTTCTGTAATCACCATTGCGTATCATGGACAGATAATCTTCGTATCTGTCCAAAGGTAATTTTGAAAATGTCTTATATAATTCCATAATTACGCTTAGTGTTCAAACTGTCCTAATTCATTCAAGGTCAGCTGATCTTCCTTCTCATCCTGCGGAGATGGAGCATGGACTGTTCTCGCATATTCATTTTCAAGCTGGACACGTGTAGCTACATCATCAATCACCTGGTTTAAAATTGCAGGTGTAATAGGTTTAACGTAACCATAGTAGCGATACGTAAGTTCAAGTGAATTTTTTGTTCTTAATTCACATTGATTTAGGATATACTGAGATGCCTGCTTTCCGTTGATACCAAAGCGTTGTAGATTTTTCACTTGATCGGGTGTTAAAAAAACACCCTTGTACATTTCAAATGCATCAGGGTGTTTTCCAATTTCTTCAATAACTTTTTTTGTTCGTTCATTCAGTGATAAATTGTTTTGGTTCTTCTTCAGGTACATCAGTCTTTCATACATCATCTCATAATCATCATAGGTCATCATACCAATACCTCCTTCCAAAATAAAAAAAGATAAGCAGGGCAACAGGGAAGGTTGCAGATTAACCTACTTATCTTTTGTATAAAAATTGTGGATGATAATGTGTGCAATCCTTACAATTCCTCTACGATACCATTATATCACACCTGCAACACAAAAATGCTAGAAATTTGTGTGAACATTGTTCATCAAAGTTCATCAAAAATGAACATATGCTTTATATAAAGCACCTAAAAATAAAAGAAAATTAAGGCAAATTGCCTTAATATCATTCAAACTCTACAATGTATTAATAATTATTTTGTCTCTTTAAAAAAGACATCCAAGACTCCGTTGTTTTAAGACGGAGAGGGATGCTTTTTTGAATATCTAATGACATTTTACATCATATTACTGGAGAGGGATGCCAGTTTGAATATATACATAAGCTGTATACTTATGTCAATTCCAAAACATTATATCAACCAGATTATCATTTATTTATATTCAGATAATCATGAGGTGTAATACTTAGAATTTTCGATTTTTCAAAGTCTTTTGTATTCCTTGTTAAAATATATTTAGCTTTTTGCCTTTCCGCAATTGCAGAAACAACAGCGTCTTCAAAATCTGAAATGTCACTGGAAAGAGCTTTTTCAATATCTGCTCCCCTTGTATCTGATATCTTTATTAAATCTAAAAGATTTCTTATACATTCTTTTGCCTGTTCACTTCCAATATATTTCCTAGCAATATAGAATATGTCTGTGATTGCCGAAGCTGATACAATAATAGTGTGATTATCAATACACTTATTTAGTGCATTATATGAGTCTTCAAAGAACGGCTCTCTTTTACATAGAATATCTATAATCACATTTGTATCAACTAATATCTTCATTTCTTAGAAATCCTTTCATTTTTTATATTTTCAGTCTCTTCGTCAGTTAATGAAGGCAATATACCAACTAAATTATTTAATGATCTTTTCTTTGCCTGCTTTGGTGAAATAATACGTGCAATCTCTATTCCTTTATTTGTAATAATAATTTCTTCTTTGTTTGCCATAGCTAAATAATCACTAAGATGACTTCTTAATTCTGTAGTATTGACTTTCATAAGTAAAACCACCTCCTGTACATTAATTATAATATAAATGTACACAGAGAGCAATAGCAATGTACATATAATTAACCTTCTTTCTTTAAGGCAAATTGCCTTAATCTAAAAAGTGATTATGAGTATTCCACGCACTCAGAATCACCATAGAACATTTTAATTGATCATTTTAAAGAAAAAGTACATACAAAAGACCAACCAGATAATAGAAATAATTCCTGAAATTCTAAAACAATTTCTCTCAGAACTGTCATTTTTAAAAGGGACAAACCAATATAAAATCTCCGTAACAATCTCAATCATTGTTAGTATTGCCAAAACTGTTTTTCTTGCATCCATCACTCTACACCTCAGAAGCGATTTTCTCATCCGCAAACCTGAATTTAAAAACATTTTTCATGAATATCAACCTTCTTTCTTTAAGGCAAATTGCCTTAACAAACTAATGAACGATTATTGTTTCATCGTACTCTTCCAAAAATCCAGACAGCAATAATCTTCGATTAGAATGCAAACCATAATCCAGATCGCACGTTGATAAAGTAACCATAGATGAATCTGTATCTACATCCTCATTACAATAAAGTGATTCATTTTTTAGTTTATCTAAAGTATCCTGCCTTTCCTCTCCAAAGTCTTTTACATAAAAAGCCGACTCGTTATCTGATTTTGAATAACTGAAAACATTACATTTATAGTTTTGCTCTGGTGTAAGTAAATAGAAATCTGGATGGCTGTAAAAAAATGATTTTGATGAAAAGTTCTTTAGCAACGTGAACATTCCCCCACCCTGAACAGAATGCCCATAAATAATATTGTTATCATCTGAGAAGTCGCTATTCGTATTGCAGTCTAAAAATGCTGATCCCATATAGTTGTATCCTTTGTAGATCGTATGATCTAAATAATAGGAGTTATTTGTCCCTTGCACTACAGGATATGATATAGCACAGTCTGGAACATATATCCAACCAACTATATCTGGATTAATAGCTTTTAATGAACCCCAGTCAGGAGATAAAATCTGTTCCCCATTCTCATTCTTTTTCTCAACACATTCTTTTTTTATCTTATCTGTCTGTAACTCCACTTCATTATCTTCATTGTATATCTGCCAAGCCTGATAGGCACAGAACCCACCAACGCATATACAAATAATCAGTATGATTCCATAAATCCACTTTTTCATATTTTATTTCCCCTTTCACTCTATAATAAAAAAGACATCCAAAACTCCGTTGTTTTAAGACGGAGAGGGATGCCAGTTTGAATATATACATAAGCCGTATACTTATGTCAATTCCAGTTTAGTGTAGCATAACACGTAAGTCCTATAAGCACAAGCATACCCGCAAAAATAAAACCTGTTTTTGGCGAAAAAATCCTTATCACTTATACATAAGTGTGCCAACCATCCAAATGACAGTGCAACAGAACCTAAAAACAATAAATCTCTAAACAACATATCTATACATCCACTGTCTTTGATTCTTCATCAGCAGGCTTGAACTTATAACAATCATATTTCTCAGCCTTCTTTCTTTAAGGCAGATTGCCTTAATCTTCTGATTTACGTCCAATTAGTTCATCTAATGAGATATTAAAGTAATCTGCAATTCTTATTAAGGTGCTGATTCTTGGATCTTTCTTTTTACCATTTTCAATATCACTGATTTCGCCACTAGACATATTTATTTCTCTACCCCCCACTTTTTAATCCTTTGAAAACAATTAGTGTTGAGCATAGTTCGCATGGTGATAATTCGTCACATAAAAATTCTTGGAATAAAACCCGTAAACAGCTTTATAACTGTACACTACTCCTTATTATGTATTTTGGAAATTCACCAACTAACACAGCATTATTTTCAATTAAACGAGAGTTAGAAAATCCAAACTATTTAGACTATTTCCCAAAAAAACAAATAAAGTCAATTAATACATATTTATCTAAAGTTGGAATTACATTTCAATTTGTATTGAATGAAATGAGAAAAAACAATAAAATACGAGAATTTAAATATGATCTTTTGATTGAATATTCAAATAAGTTAGGTATTACGCAACATTTTTGCTAGAAGAGCACTTTAATAACATATATATCATCTATCAATTGTACTTGTTTCCAGTGGAACCAACTTTCATATTTACAAATACACTCCTCCATAGTCTCAGCAATTACAAAATCATTTATATCAACTTTATTCAACTTAAATAGCTTTTGTATTTCCGCTATATGATCTTTTAACCATTTGTATTCATTCACGATTTTTTTTACATCTTTTTCTTTCCATGCAATCACAGTCTCATCATCTGTTAAACCTTGCCAATGATTATTTTTATAAAACAATGTCCTCAACTCATCTCCAGTTTGTGTGTTAAAAATATATACATAGTACTCACCATCGCATTTTGGATTTCTTTGAATACAACTTCGCCATTGCTTATTCATTGTGTCACTCCTTACCATAAAAACATTTGTTTATCCCTATCCAGATTTATATATTTCATTTGTGACAGGTTTTATAAATTTTCTACCTTTTCCCGATCCTGATTTTGCAATACAAAAGTTAGGAGACAGTTTAATTTTTTTAAAAATTATCCCTCCAATTTCTAAGAAAACATGGCCGTTACCTATAACATAATTCCCGTAACAGTAACCAGACATTTGTTTATTTCTATTAAAATTCAATATTGCTAATTTGGATTTAATTATTTCGATTTCATTTCTAGTGCAGTATTTTTTAAAATCTAATGTATATATGAGGCCCTCGTCTCTTACACTTGCTTCTACCTCATATAGAAATAAAATTCTTTTTGTCGTTATGTATACATTGCAATCATTTAATTTATTCGCATTTATTTTTTTCACCCTTCATCTCATCACCTTTCAACGTGGCAGTACTGCCATTTTTTGTTTTACAAATTCAAAAGTGTATTTATTTCTTTTTAACAAAGTAAAATGCAGCAAATAATTTTAGCACTGAAAACAAAAAACATAATACAAACGCAAATTTAAAAAGCGGAAAGAAGATAGAAACAAAATCATTTGCAGTCATGAAAGTATTCATTAATAGTATTCCTAAAGCCAACACAATTACTGAAACAACAACTTTAAAAAATAAAGGTATACTAAAATCATCAACCGCAACGATTGCAACACTAAAGCAACCTAATAGAATAAATATTAAAAAGCCTGTAATACTCAATGAAAAAGATACTATATCTGTATTTGGAATATTCACACTTAATACTCTTCCTAGAGAATAAGCACCCATTTTTGAACACAAGAAAACAAGAAATGCTATAGCTGCCATAGGCAATACAATCGAACAAATACCTTTCAGTATATTAAGTGCCATATATGCCGTAAGTTTTAAGAATTTGCTTGACGTTGGCTTATCGTAAATATCCTCTACATATTCATATAATTTAGAGGATCTTATATCTTCTTGTAATGTTTTAGTATTCCGAATTTCTAGTTCGTCACTTCTTATATATTTTGTTTCTATTTCCTTACCTATAGTTCTTCCGTAGACATTTAATTCATCTTTCATTTAATCCCTCATTTCTTTATTAAGTCAATGCGTCTTAATTTATTTTCTCTCCACTGCTTTTTTAAAATTTTTACCAGATACACAATGACATAAACACATTCTGGAATCGATTGCTTTAATTTGATATTTAGGTATATATAAAAATAAATCCTTGTGATGAAAATCAACCAAGCCATTTAATAAAGTTTTATTTACTAAATCGTTTTGCATTGAATATAAACATTCAAAAGAAGGAGTAAATTTTAATAAATGTGCTTGATAAGATTTATTAGGTCTATAGCATTTAAAAGTAACAATATAATTGTAATCATTTTCTAAAGGCTCAATACTAGTAATTTCTACATCAATTTTTTTGAAATAACATCCTTGTTTCTTCTTTCTTAATCTTTTTTTTATCCGATCACCTTCCTACGTGGCAGCACTGCCATCTTTTTTTACCCAAACAGATTTGAATAGGTTAAAACATATGCAAAAAAACAAAACAGAAAAATAAACATTGCTATTAAAAAAGAGATAAAACCAACAATTAATAATATAGTTTTAAAATTCATAAATCTGTCGTCAAAAAAGATATGTAAAAACCCAAACAGTGCTATACATCCCATTGCACTATACAAAAAGTAAATTACAGGCAACATTTTCTATTACACCTCGGAAACTACTTTCTCATCAGCAGGTTTGAACTAATAACAATCATATTTATCAACCTTCTTTCTTTAAGGCA
>ENA-ORTS01001715-ORTS01001715.1-human-gut-metagenome-genome-assembly--contig:-NODE-1715-length-14380-cov-3.179616_pt1 | contig 14380 bp, 10 predicted proteins | sample MGYA00241911_ERZ509186 | MGnify/ENA primary metagenome ERZ509186 (study PRJEB26280, sample SAMEA2338852) | human gut metagenome | biome: human gut; feature: human-associated habitat; material: faeces...
AATATATACAATTATGGACGCAATTTTAGCAATTTCAGCAACAGTAGTTTTTGGTATTCCGTTCATTGCCATGATCGGAGTTGGATTAGTTAACATGTTATCCCCAAAAACTTTTGAATGTGAGCTTAATTAAAAACTTAATGAAACAGGGATTGTCATTTATCGGATTTATTTTCGAAAAACTTTACAATCCCTGTTTTTTTTGTGTTTTATTTCAGAAAATAATCCCGCAGATAATTGGGCAAATCAGCAACATTAACACGGGTTTGCGTCATTGTATCACGATCACGAACAGTTACAGAAGCCGGCGCCTGCTCAATCGTTTCAAAATCAACCGTCAAACACAGCGGCGTGCCGATTTCGTCATGGCGGCGATAGGCCTTACCGATGTTTCCGGTATTTTCCAGCGCAACGCGGCCAATTCCCAGCTTCAACAGGCTTTGCTTAATTTCATGACACTTGTCCATGATGAGATCATTATTCTTTTTCAGAGGAATAACCGCAACTTTAATCGGCGCCAAATGTTTCTTCAACTTTAAGACAATGCGTGTATTGCCGCCGCCGAGATCTTCCTCTTCATAAGCCTCAGTCATAACGGCCAGCACACCTCGGTCAACGCCCATTGACGGCTCAATAACAAAGGGAATTTCCCATTTTTTGGTTTCATCATCAAAAATCGCCAGTTTCTGCGTCGATTCAGGATTTTTATGAACGTGTGACGAAAGGTTGAATTCCTCCTGCCCTTTGGTGTGGTTCCCAAGGTCATAGTCCGTGCGGTCGGCGATGCCTTCCAATTCTTCCATGCCATGCGGGAACTGATATTCAATATCATAACAGGCTTTGGCATAATGGGCCAAATCATCTTTCGGTGTGGTATATATGTTAATATTTTCACGTTTTAAGCCCTGTTCTTCCCACCATTTGACACGTTCGTCTTTCCAATACTCGTGCCAACGCAAATCGTCTCCGGGCTTTACGAAATATTCAAGCTCGGCCTGTTCAAATTCACGAACGCGGAAAATAAAGTTGCGCGGCGTAATTTCGTTACGAAAAGATTTGCCAATCTGAGCAATACCAAACGGCAGCTTGCGTGATGTTGAATCAACAACATTTTTGAACTGGGTAAAAATTGCCTGTGCCGTTTCCGGGCGGAGGTAAGCAATATTCTCCGCATTATCAACTGGTCCGACAGTTGTTTTGAACATGAGATTAAACGGGCGAGGCTCTGTCAAATCCGTTGAACCACAATTCGGGCATTTGCCGTCAGGAATATGATCAGCCCGAAAACGCCCTTTACATTTGCGGCAATCAACCATCGGATCAGAAAAAGTGTCCTCATGCCCGGAATAATGCAAAACTTTACGATTGGTCAGAATCGAAGAATCAAGCCCTTCAATATCATCGCGCTCATAGACCATGGAACGCCACCAGGCAGCTTTCAGGTTATTTTTCAGTTCGACGCCCAACGGACCATAGTCATAAACGCCCTGCTGTCCGCCATAGATATCAGCGTTCTGAAAGATAAATCCGCGGCGTTTACATAAAGACACCAACTGGTCCATTGTTTTTGCAACCATTTTATTTCCCTCATTAAATTATAATCAAATTTTAACCTATTACTTCTATAATGATTTTTCCAAAAATGCAAGCGGAGATAAAAGAATCATGGCAAAAAAAACAGGCAAAACAACCAAAGTCGCTTTGATTTATGACTTTGACGGAACATTAAGCACAACAGATATGCAGGACTATGGTTTAATTCCGGAATTCGGCATGACGCCGGAAGAGTTTTGGCCGATTGCCAATCAATGGTCTGTCGACAACGGTGCCGACCAGGTTACCGGTTCGATGTATTTTTTTGTTAAGACCGCCCGCGAAATGGGCATAAAACTTACCCGGAAAAATTTTCAAAAAGCAGGAAAAAACATTATCTATTACGACGGCGTTGAAGAATGGTTTAACCGAATAACCAAGTACGGCAAAGAACTGGGGCTCAAAATTGAGCATTATATTATTTCTGCCGGTTATGAAGAAATTTTGGAAGGCTGCAAAATTTACAAATATTTCAAAAATGTTTTCGGCTGCAGTTTTGCTTATGACAAGGACGGAAATCCTGTTTGGCCTGCCCGCGTCGTCAACTACTCAACCAAAACACAATATCTGTCAAAAATCAATAAAGGGCTCGGAAAATATGAAGACCGTGCGGTTAATGAGTTTATGCCGGACGAAGACCGCCCTATTCCGTTTCGGCGCATGATTTATTTCGGCGATGGCGGCACAGATATCCCGTCAATGAAATTAACCAAAGAGCGAAACGGAACGGCTATTGCCGTTTATAATCCGAAAGACCACAGCGCCGCCGCCGAAACCAAAGCGCTTAAGCTGTTGCGGGACGGTCGCGTTAATTTTGCCCTGCCGGCGGATTATCGCGAAGGAAAGCAGATTGACAAGGTGATTAAAACGATTTTGGATAAAATTGCCAAGGAACGCGATCTTGAAATCCTGCAGGCCAAAGAAGAAGCCAAAAAGAAAAAAATCCAGCTGCAAAAAACTTTAGAAAATGCCCAACAAAAATTTTGCAGCGCATTTAATTAATTTTCTCGGAAAATAAAAAAAATGCTTGCCAAACGATATTTTTTAGCATAAATATTACTCTGTTAAAAAATATATTGGGGTGTCGCCAAGTGGTAAGGCATCGGTTTTTGGTATCGACATTCGTAGGTTCGAATCCTGCCACCCCAGCCAGACTGGAGAAGAGTTGCGTTTTTTGACGCAACTCTTTGATTTTTAAAAGCAATTTTCGGCCCGAACGATTTTGCGTTTTCATCCGTTTTATTATCCTCAAGGTCTTGGTTTTCCTCGTGTTGCGAGCCTTGTAAAAATTTGCTTCTTTTTTCATAAAAATACGCCTTTTCAAACTCGCTGAACGGAAAATTCAGCTCATACGTCAATTCTCCTTCCGTTAATATCATTTCCTTAAAAACAAATTTTAACAACAGATGTTTCAGCTCAAGATTATCGGATTTGGCAAACACTCTTCCGGCCTGCGACGCAAGATTTATGAGATCTAATATCGTTGAAGTGAAGGCATTTCCCGTCTTTTCATAGGTTTTAATCTTTCTTCCCATACGGTCAATTTTGAGTTGGATTTCATTACGCTTGGTTTCAAACGTTTCTCGATCAAGCTCTCCGTCCAAACGCAAATCAAACAAATTATCCAATTTTGCCTTCAATTTCTCCTGTTCCTGTCTCAGTTTTCCGATTTCCTGCTGACAGTATTGTTTTTCTGAAATTTCAGCATTTTTAATCTCTTCATACAACGGATTTATTAAGGAATCCGGTACTTTGATACGGTTTAGGACGGTTTCTATCATGCTTAAAACATCTTGTTCCGGGATGTATCGCCTCTGCCCGGTTTTGGTGTAACAAACCACCCACGAATAGTATTTTCTTTTCAGCTGATCTTCGCAGGGACAAACCCTTCCCGTTCTTCCGCAGGTGATTAAACCTCTCAGCACAAAAGGCTTTTGGCTGTATTTCAGCCCCGCGCCGTTATGATTGTTAAGGGCTTTTTGCTTTTGACATTGCTCCCAAAGCTCTTGCGAAATCAGCGGCGGATAAACATGTTTGATAATTCCTCTTTTGGTTTTCATCTCGCCATAATAAAAAGGATTGTCCAATATATAATAGATGCTGGAATTGACCAGTTTTTTGCCGGCTCTGGTCTTAAGTCCCATTAAATCGGCAAAATGTACGGCTTCCAATATGCTCATCTTACCGAGAGAATAAAGTTCAAATATTTGTTTGATAATACCGGCTTCCGGTTCTTTGAGGCGAATATTATGTTTGCCCCGCTCATCAACATAATTTTCATACCCGAGCGGCGCTACGCCGCACCTTTCCCCGTTTTTGGTTTTCAACTCCGTAGAACGGCGGACATTCTCGGAAAGCTGCAAGACATAGGCTTTAGCTCCCATGACCGAGAAATCCCAGCGCATGATATCGGCCGAGGTGGATTTGCTGTTTAATATCATCCCTTCCCGATAAAAATGCAGTTCAATCTTGTCTTGGCGCATCAGTTCATCAAGAAGCACGCTTTCTTTGAAACTTCTTTGCACCCTGTCAACCGTATCGGCCACAATCGCTATGGTTTCCTTTTGTTTCTTGCAAAAATTTATCATCTCCATAAAACGCTTACGTTCGCCGCGGGTGGAACTTTCGATAATTTCAAAACGCTTGATAACATCAAGCTCCCTTCTTTCGGCATATTCTTCCAAGCGTTTACTTTGAGCGCGCAGGCTCAATCGCTCTTCCTGCATTTTGGTTGATACGCGTGTCAGTATGACGGCTTTCATTTTCCTTAATCTCCTGTTTGATTGATAACATACACCGTGCAAAACCTGTCAGGTTGCGAACACCTTGTTTCAGTTCCTCCTCGGTTTTGGGGACGGATGCAATATTTCTCAATGCTTCGGTTAAACTTATTGTCATTTTATCTTTCCCTTAATCGAACTCAATCTAATATATTGTTTTGTCCTGGTTTTATTGCAAAGGGGCTTATTTTTGATAAGCCCCGGACACTTTTAATTAACCCCGTTCAGAAACATATTGATTCTGTTCGTTTTGGCGGGAAGCTTCAGATTGTATGTACATTTCATGAAGCATCGGCTCAGCGGCAGCAAGCGTTCTCTGCCTTGTTTCCTCTACTTTTCGGGCATATTCTTCCTGTCTTTCCTTGGCTTTTTGCTCACGTTCGGCTTTTTTCTTATTTTTCCGGCGCTCATTGGCTTCTTTTTTGCGCACCGCGGCATTATCAATCTCTTTGGCCAAAAAGTCGGTAATGTCCTCATTAAACTCGCCGGCCTCAACACTGTTGTAGAAATCAAACAGAAAGCTTATTTTCTGCTGAGTATCCAGCAAATCCAACGAATAGCGGACAATGCGTTTGCCGCCCAGACGAAGCGTAAAGATTGAATTCTTTTCCGTATCAATAATCAGCTTGTTCATGCGGTTTTGCAAATTCCAGCTTTCTTCCTTGAAGTTTCTGATATTATCGGTCAACAGTTTCAAAATCCGTTCTTTGGCCGTTTCCAAGGTCAGCTTGCCTTCGTCTTTTGAGGTCTCAATCTTAAAAGCGTTATATTTTTCCAAAAAGTTTTTCATTTTAATTTTCCTTTCAAAAGTAGGGTTTTCGTAAAAAAAGAGCATAATAATTTTGTATGGCGCTTTGGTACTTCCTCCGAGCCATTGAGGTTAAATGTTTAATTTTATTAGAAAATCAGTTAATTATGACAGTCTGTCACATAAACCACATCATCGGCGGCAAACGGACAGCGCTTTTCGGTTACGTAATAAAAATCTCCGACAGCGGAAATAAAGGCATAAACACCGCGCGGGTCGGCAATGACATCTTTATAGCGTCTGATGCCTTTGATGACAAAGCTGTCAAAATGGGTTGATACTTTTTCATAGATTTTGTGATCATCTCCAAAAGCAAACCCATACTGACGTAAAATGCCGTCCTGCTCATCAACGGTTCGGGCTTCATCGCTATCAATACCTTCATCGGCGGCAAATGCTGCAAAATCGGCATAACGCGCAAGTTTCCAACATCCGTATTGATGAACCGCCTCGTCCGTCACCGGCATAAATCCCTGCAATTTCTTCAGCAATTCTTCCGGCGTAAAATCAGCGGTTTTGGCAACCAGTCGATAATGCATGACTTTTCTCCTAGCAGGCAAAACGAGCGGCATTGAGAAGATTTTTTAAGTTTTCGGCCTCTTTTTTGAAACGATATTTTTTCAGCAAAGAAGCGATAATGTAAGTTAATATGGTCATTTTATTTTCCTTTCAGTTTAATCGTTAAATTATGGCATAGCTGCCTGACACGGTTAGTATGAGAGAAAAACAAAACGCAAGTCAACAGATTGTTTTTCAAGGTTTTTCTTCAAACTCGGTTTTAAATGTATTTAAATGGATATGTGTGGATATAGCGGGGTAAAAAGTTTTGCAAGATTTTGCTTAAAACCGGATAATTTTATTTCAATCAGCAAAAGAATCGCAAAATCGGCATGATTTTATTAAATGAAATTAAACTTGTTTGCGATTATCCTAGCAAAAAAGAAAGTAGGAATTGAGGGCGCATGGTGCATTTTAATTGCAAACAGGGACTTTTCCAGTCAAAAGACGAAATTTTGCAATATATCAGCGAGGACGGGAAAGAGTACGTTCCGTATGATTATAATTTTGAAGAAGACATTGTGCCGGCCATCAACAACCTGATCCCCGGCAATGAAACATTACCAATCCAACGAGAGCTTAAAAACATTAAGGTATTTCTGCAAGGAAGTCTGGTCGGGCTTTGTTTTAAGGGATTTGATTTCGGCGATGTGGTTGCGGCCGGTGCTTTATTCAGCGCGACCGGCTCGCCGTATATCAGCGTTTTGTATTTTATCGGCTGCCGTTTTGGCGTTAATGACGGAATTGATATTCCGCAGGCAGGTGTCGGATTTTATGACTGTGTGTTTGAAGAAGCTTACAATGTGCGCTTGCGAAACGAAACACCGGATGCACCGATAGAATTTAACGATTGTGTTTTTAACGGCAGTTTGAACTTTGACGAGATAGACGCCCGGATTCCGGTGGAAATTGACCGCTGCGTATTTAATGAGAACAGCCGGCTCAATATGCGGCGATTTAACGGCAGCGGTAACCTAGGCTTGTATCATCTGGAAATCCGGAACTGCCTGTTTAAGGGAATAGTGAATTTTGACGAGAGTATTGTTCCGGAAAAAAGTGTGTTGGAATATCTGACCTTCTTCCGTGAAGTCAGCTTTAAGGATACACAATTCAAGCCGGAAGTCAAAATACAAAATTTAAGCTTTGCGCCGTTTATCACTCAGACAGCCAAGGACGGCTTTAAGAGCTTTCTCAGCGCTTTGAATAAAAGCGGATACGCTAAGGAAGCCAAGTTTTATGAACAAAACGTTGGCGCGGACGGCATTGATGCCAAAATCAACAAGGACGAATTTGACATTGCCGCGCGTTCAAACTGGCTCAACATCAAGCAAACAGCCGCGTTTTTAGGGATTTCATACGCCACCTTGCTCTCCATGCGCAAAGAAGACAAAGCCGACGGCATCCGCCGCATTCCCTACATCGGCGAAGGCAAAAGCTCCCGCTACTACCTCCCCCTCCTCGAAGCCTATAAAAGCAGGGATATGGATTTGGTTAATAAACTGGCGAAGGAGATAGAGGAGAAGTGAGAGATTTTTTTTACAAAATGTGTGTAACTCTTTGAAAAGACTCAACTTTATCAACATGTTAACAAAGTGTTAAGGCGTTGTTTTTGCTTGTTTTTTTGAAAAATTTTAACAAAAAATAAGTAATTGTTTCTTATACTATCTAGTATGCTAATACTTTACTAGGAAAATATTATGGCCAAAACATCGAAAAAAGGGACAGAAACTTCATATCAAGAAGAATTATGGAATGCAGCAGATAAATTAAGAGCTCAATCCAGTTTGAAAACAAATGAGTTTTCAACGCCGGTATTGGGTTTGATTTTTTTAAAGTATGCTGATTGGCGTTTTGCTAAAGCAGTTAAAGAGTTGCCACCACAAAGCGGTAGAAGTTCAGTTAGCTTAAAAGACCGTATTCAAGAGCTTGGTGTATTATTTATGCCAGAACAAGCTCGATATGATTATTTATTATCACGTCCCGAAAGCGAAAATATAGCAAAAGCTGTTAATGATGCAATGAGTTTGGTTGAACAACAAAATAAGATTTTGGAAGGAGTATTACCAAAGAATTATCAACGTTTAGGCAATGCATTGTTGCGTGATTTATTAAAGCAATTTAATGCCATTCAAATGGATAAAATCAAAGGTGATGCGTTTGGTAAGATTTATGAATATTTTCTTGGTAAATTTGCGAGTGCTGAAGGTCAGCGTGGTGGTGAGTTCTTTACACCAACTTCTTTGGTACGCTTGATTGTTGAAATTTTGAAACCAATTAAAGGCTTGGTTTATGATCCTGCTTGTGGCAGTGGCGGTATGTTTGTTCAATCAAGCGAATTTATCAAACGTACAATCCAAGATAAAGAGCCTAATGACTTAATCCGTATTTATGGACAAGAAAAAACAGAAGAAACGGCAAAATTATGTAAAATGAATTTGGCAGTCCATTGTTTGGAAGGTGAAATCGCTACCTGTAACTCAATGGAAGTTGATAAATTTGATAGTATTGGCAAAATGGATTTCGTTATGGCTAATCCGCCATTTAATGTTTCTGGCATCGATAAAGAGAAAATTAAAAACGATAAACGCTATAAACTAGGATTACCTAAAGTTGATAATGCTAATTATTTGTGGATTCAATGTTTTTATTCTGCTTTATCTGCAACTGGTCGGGCAGGTTTTGTTATGCCTAACTCAGCGAGTGATGCAAGACAAAGTGAGCAAACCATCAGAGAAAAAATTATTAAAGCAAATGCTGTTGATGTGATGGTGTCTGTTGGCTCAAATATGTTCCATAATGTAACCCTACCTTGCACACTGTGGTTTTTAGATAAAGGTAAAAAAGATACAGAACGCAAGGATAAGGTTTTATTTTTAGATGTTCGTGAGATTTATACTCAAATTGATCGTGCACATCGTGAATTTTCGGATGAGCAGATTGAGTTTATAACCAATATTGTCAAGTTATACAGAAATGAAGAGCCCTGTTTTGATTTTGGCAGTGAAAGAATGACTAAGCTATACTTTCCAGATAAAAAATACAGAGATATTAAAGGATTATGCAAAGTTGCGACTATTGAAGAAATAGAAAAACAAGGTTGGAGCTTAAATTCAGGTCGTTATGTAGGAGTTCCTGACAATGATGAAGAAGATTATGTTTTTGAAGATAAACTTAAGGAATTGAATGATGAGCTTGAAATACTAAATAACGAAGCTCACGGGTTAGAAACGAAAATTGCTCTTAATGTGAAAGCTTTATTGGGGGCATAGATATGAAAGTTGGAAATTTTATCAAAACCAATCAATACAGCTATAGCTCCAAAGATAAATGGGAATATATTTATTATTTGGATACGGGTAACATAACGGAAAACTGCATAGATGAAATAGTTAAATTAAATCCTTTAACAGATAAGATTCCTAGTCGAGCGAAAAGAAAAGTAAAAAAAGGCAATATCATTTATTCAACAGTACGTCCAAACCAGAAACACTATGGTTATATAGATAAACAATATGATAATTTGCTTGTTTCTACAGGGTTTGTTGTTATTGATGTTGATGAAGATATAGCAGATGGAAAATACTTTTATTATTGGTTAACTCAGGGAAAAAACACAAATTACTTACAAACGATAGCAGAAAATACTGTTGCAACATATCCGAGTATAGCTCCAAAAGACATTGAAAATATGTCTATAGAATTACCACCATTAGACATACAACAAAAAATTGCTAAAATTCTTTCGAACTATGACGATATGATTGAGAATAACAACAAGCGTATCAAAATTTTGGAAGAACTGGCTCAAAAAATCTATAAAGAGTGGTTTGTTGATTTTAAATATCCCGGTCATGAAACCGTTACTTTCAAAGATACTGAACTTGGCAAATTAGTTATGCCTAAAAAAGGGAAGAATATAACTAAAGCAACAATAAAAGAAGGATGTGTACCAGTTGTTGCTGCTGGTTTGGAACCTGCTTACTATCACAATGTAGCCAATACAGTAGCCCCAGTAATTACGGTTAGTGCATCTGGTGCAAATGCAGGATATGTAAAATTATATTATGAAGATATATGGGCATCTGATTGCTCATATATAGATTGTCAGATGACCTCTTATATTTATTACTTTTATTCATATTTGAAGTATAATCAGATTAAAATAACAAATTTACAGAAAGGGGCAGCTCAACCGCATGTTTATCCACAAGATTTAGCAACTTTAAAGATTATGGATATTGATGAAAGTATTATTAAACAATTTAATTTGATAGTTACACCTTTGTTTGAAGAAATAAAGAATATCATATCGAGAAATAAGGTTTTAAAACAAGCTCGTGATTTATTGCTTCCTCGTTTAATATCTGGTGAAATTGATGTAGAAAGTATGGAGATTGCTTAATGTGGCTAAGTAATGCGGGAATTAGTTTTGTTTGCAATTTACTTACTGGTAATTCAGGATTAACAGCAACTAAAAGCAAAGAATTTATCTTAGATTTTCTAAACAAACATATTAATGATATCAGAGATTTTGAAGAATATTGTACTGAAAATAGTTTATTGGATGAAAAAGAAGCATTGCAATCTTATTGCCAAGTTGCAATAAAACAGATAAAGGGTTGCAGCAAACTTACAATTCTTGTTGAAGATTTGTTAAATAATGGGAATTTTTTTATTGATAAAACAGTTATACCTCAAGGCACCTATTCAAGAGAAGAAGCTGTTGCTGCGTTTAATCAAAATATGGCAGAAATTAATGATAATGACTTACCTCGTGACCCTTATAGCATTAAATTGATCAATAAAAAATATACAGTTACAAGCATTGATGATTTAATTGTTGATTTTAGGCTAATAGAAGAAAATGATAACCTTAGTAATTACAATTTAATAAATCAAACTTCTCAGAAATGTATTAAACGATTGCATGAAATGGATTTTACGGGAACCATTACTGTTGCCAGGACACTGTTAGAGCAATTGACTAGGGAAATTATCATACAACAAGGAAAAAATTTTAATGATGGTGATGATATAAAAACTCTTGTAAATAAATGTTTGAAAAGTTTAGACTTTGATGTTAGCCAGATGTCAGATGATTTAAAAGAGGTGTATGGTAAAGTTAATAGTGGATTTTCTACCATATCACAAGGTTTAGGGTGTATGAGAAATTGTATGAGTGATTCACATAGTTCTACTTGCGTTGCAACTGAAAATGATGCTATCTTAGCTATAAATGTTTCAAGAACAATGTCAGCATTTTTGTTAAATAGGTATTGTTTGTTGCATAATGGAGCGTAATAATGGCGAATGGACTGAATGAAATACCAATGGAAATTGCAGCCTTGAATAAAATTATGGAACAAGGTTACGAAGCCATTGATTGTGGTATGGAGATTTTTGGCGAAAATACAACTTTAGGGCGCAAGACACCGGAAGATGTTGTTCTCTTTGAGAGACTAAAAGAAAAAGTTATTGATTTAAATCCAAACTTGCCCATTGAAGCCATTGATGATGCCTTAAATACATTATTGCAAAGTAAAGCCAATTTAGCTTTGGTTGATGCAAATAAATTCTATTATGATTTACTCAAAAATGGTGTCGATGCTACTTTCAAAGATGAGCATGGCATTGAAAAAGAAGATAAAGTTAGAATAATTGATTGGCAAAATCCAGAAAATAACGACTTTTTGATAACCAGACAATTCAAAATTTCTGGTGAGATGTACAATTGCAGAGCCGATATGGTTTTGTTTGTTAATGGTTTGCCTTTGGTATTTATTGAACTTAAAGCCAGTCATAAACATCTTGAAAATGCGTATAATGACAATATCAAACACTATTTGGACGCTATACCGCAAGCATTTTATTATAATGCATTTATCGTTATATCAAACGGTACAGAAACCAAAATAGGTTCAATAACTTCACCATTAGAACACTTTTCAAATTGGAAAAAAATCAATGATGAAGGCGAAGCTGGTGTCATATCGTTAGATACTGTGATTAAAGGAGTGTTTGATAAAAAGAATTTGTTAGATATTGTTGAAAACTTTATCTTATATCAAAAAACAACAAAAGGGCTGATTAAAATTGTTGGTAAAAATCACCAGTTTTTAGGTGTAAACAGAGCTTTTCGTAAAATTGACGATGAAGAAGTACGCAAAACGAAAAAGCTTGGTGTGTTCTGGCATACACAAGGAAGCGGCAAAAGCTTCTCTATGGTATTTTTAGCTCAGAAAACTTTACGTAAGATAGAGGGAAATTGGACATTTTTAATTGTGACAGACCGAGATGATTTGGATACGCAAATATATAACAATTTTGTAGATACTGGCGCTGTTACCGAAGATAATGTCAGAGCCAACAGTAAAAATAATTTGAAAAAGTTGTTATCTGAAGATCACCGCTACGTTTTCACAATGATTCAAAAGTTTCAAGGTGCTGAAAAAATATCTGACAGAAATGACATTATTGTCTTTACTGATGAAGCCCATCGTTCCCAATATAACAAGTTAGCTATGGATATGCGAAAAGCTTTACCAAACGCTTGTTTCTTAGCTTTTACAGGAACACCTTTAATTCGTGGTGATGAAAAAACAAAAGAAGTTTTTGGGGATTATACGAGTATTTATAACTTTGAACAGTCTATTTTAGATAAAGCGACAGTAAAACTTTATTATGAAAACAGACGACCAGACCTTCAAATTGTTAACCCCAAAATGGAAGAAGAAATACAAGCGATTATTGATGAAGCTGAATTAACCGAAGAACAAGAAGAACGTTTTGCTAGCAAATACGCTAATATGTACCAAGCTATAACCCGTGATGACCGTCTTGATAAAGTTGCTCAAGATATTGTTACACACTTTATGGGGCGTGGTTATATGGGAAAAGCAATGTATGTTGCCATTGATAAACCGACCGCCGTTAGAATGTGTGATAAAGTTCAATATTTTTGGAAAGAACACATTAAAGAACTTGAAAAAGATTTGAAAACAGCCGATGAAGAACAATGCAAGTATCTGCAAAATAAAATCGACTACATGAAAGAAACAGATATGACAGTTGTTGTATCTGCTTCACAAAATGAGATTGAATATTGCAAAAAGCGTGGCGCAGATATTACGCCATATCGTTTACGTATCAATAAAGAAGGAATTAAAAATATTGAAAATCGCTTCAAAGATGCTGATGATCCTTTGCGTATAGTATTTGTATGTTCTATGTGGATTACAGGATTTGATGCTAAATGTGTTTCTACAATGTATTTGGATAAGATTTTAAAAGACCATACATTAATGCAAACCATTGCCAGGGCTAACCGTGTTGCAAAAGGTAAAAACAATGGTATTATTGTTGATTATATAGGGATTTTTAATGCACTTCAAAAAGCATTAGCTGTTTATGGTAATGTATCAGTTGGTGATACAGAAGTTGATGATAACCCTGCTATTGAAAAAGCTGAACTCGTGCGTTTGTTAGATGAATCATATAAACGTATGCAAGATTTCTGTAAACTACACAAAATTGATGTTGAAGCGATTATAAACGAAAAAGATACTTTCAAAAAAATTGCTTATTGTGATGATGCAGTTGAAATAATTTTAGAAAACGATAAAACAAAGGTTGATTTTCAAAATAATGTAGCAGAATTGAAAAAGCTGTTAAAAGCTGTTCTGCCAGATGTTGCTGCTGAACAATATATAGAGCAAGTTCTGGTTGTTTCTGTTATATCCGCAAAAATTAACTCTAAAATATCACCCAAAATATCTAACGAAGATATTGAACTATTGGCAGATAAAGTTCGTGAAGTATTAAATAAATCAATCAAAGTGGCTGATTATCAAATAGAAGAAAAGAATAGTTTTGATTTAACAAAAATTGATTTTGATTTGTTACGCAAACGGTTTGCTTCAGGAAAAAGAAAAACTGTTATAGAACAAATTAAAGCAGGTATTCAGGCTAAGATTTTTGATTTAACAAAATTAAATAGAAATCGCCTTGAATTCATGAAAAAATATCAAGAGTTGCTTGATGCATATAATAGTCAAGATGCTAATTTGGAACAATTTCTCAATGAATTAATTCGTTTTACTCAAGAATTAACAATAGAAGAAAAACGGCACATTGAGGAAAATTTAACCGAAGAAGAATTAGCTGTTTATGATATCTTGATGAAGCCAGCACCAGAGCTCACCAAAGATGAAATTAAAACCGTTAAACAAACAGCCAAAGAGCTTTTAGCAACATTAAAACGTGAAAAGTTGATTGCAGGTTGGCGCAGAATGCAGTCAGCAAGAGCCAAAGTTAAAGTTGCTATAAATGATATATGTGACAAATTTTTGCCAAGTAAATATGATGAGATAATTTTTAAAGTAAAATGTGACGAGCTTTACATGCATTTTTACGATAATTACCAATCAGCCACACAAAATGTTTATATTATGAATTAAAACATTTACTTAGATTTCTATATAAACCGTCGTTCGTCTCCTTAAATATGTTGAAACTATATAAAAGGCTTGGAAGAATATCTTTCTAAATACAATATTAACCCAAGAATGAGATATAACATCTCATCAGCTATATTATTTCTGATGGCTTTATTTTGTGAATCATCATCTCCTTCAAAAAATAC
>ENA-ORTS01001727-ORTS01001727.1-human-gut-metagenome-genome-assembly--contig:-NODE-1727-length-14319-cov-7.126823_pt1 | contig 14319 bp, 9 predicted proteins | sample MGYA00241911_ERZ509186 | MGnify/ENA primary metagenome ERZ509186 (study PRJEB26280, sample SAMEA2338852) | human gut metagenome | biome: human gut; feature: human-associated habitat; material: faeces...
AGTACACGGTGCTGAACGGTCTGGACTACGGCGAGTGGTGTGAGCCGGGCATTACTCCCATGCAGGCGATGATGAACCCGCGCAAAAGCGTGGGTACGGCGTATCTGGCTTATTCCGGGCGACTTCTGGCGGAAATTGCGCAGGCGCTGGGCAAGGCAGAGGACGCAGCGCAGTACCGCGACACGGCAGAAAAGGCGGTAAAGGCATACCGCGCTGCCTTTACGGATAACGGAAAAATTACTTCGGACCGGCAGTGCGAATATGTCCGCGCCATTGCCTTTGCGCTGCTGGGCGAGGAGGAGAGCCAAGCCGCTGCGGATACCCTGAACCGGATGGTGGCGGAAAACGGCTACCATCTGAACACCGGCTTCCTTTCCACGCCCTTCCTCTGTGAGGTGCTGGCAAAGTATGGCCATGCCGACACCGCCTATAAGCTGCTGTTACAGGACACCGCTCCCAGCTGGCTCTATGAGGTCAAGCAGGGCGCTACTACCGTCTGGGAGACATGGACGGGCATTGACGCAAACGGCCACCCCAGCGAATCCCTGAACCATTACTCCTACGGTGCCATCTGCGGCTGGCTGTTTGGCGGTGTGTGCGGAATCCGTCTGGCAGGGGAGACCCTGACCATCGCCCCCACCCCGAACCCGGCTCTGGGATGGGCAAAAGCAGTGTACGATTCCCCGGTGGGGCGCATTGAAAGCGGCTGGCAGTATGCAGGCGATGCCGTGACCTACACCATCACCGTGCCCTGCAATCTGGAAGCACAAGTGATTCTGCCGGATGGCCGGAACCTGACACTCCAGCCGGGCACCCACACCCTGTAATGCAAAAAGATTCCCCGCAAAACACAACGCCCCGCACCGGAAGGAGAAACCGGTGCGGGGCGTTGCTTTTATGAGGGTAATGAAGAAGAAAATGATGAGAAAATGGCAGATCAGAATTTTTGCGCAAGGTATTTTGCACTGAGCTGGAAGCTCTTGACGGGGGAGTTGTCCACCCAGTTGCGGTGGCTTTCCAGAATGACAGCATCCACATCCATGGCAAGGGCCTGTGCCATCAGGCTGTCAAGGTCCATATTGCCGGTGCCCAGCTCCATGCTGTCGGTTTTCAGGATGGGCGTGATGGCGCTGCCGGTGATGCGGGCACCCCGGTCGTTGATGTGCCATAACTTCATGCGGGAGCTGAGCCGCTGCATCCATGCCAAGGCGTTTGCACCGCCCTCGGTGAACCAGTAGCTGTCAAACTCAAAGTTGACAAATTCGGGATTCGTTTCCTCGATTAAAATATCGTAGGAGCGCTTTTCTGCGTTCACATGCCGCAGCTCGCAGTTGTGGTTGTGGTAGAGCAGATGGATGCCCTCGGCTGCCAGAGCTTCCCCGGCTTTGTTCAGCCGCTGTGCAAGTTCGTGCATGGCGGCTTCATCGCCGTAATCAAAGCGGTACATCCCGGTGATGACCACATACTGTGTGCCGAAGCTCTTTGCTTCCTCGGCTACAGCGTGAGCATCCCGCTCCAGAGAGCCAAGGTCGGTGTGCAGGCTGACCACCTGAAGGCCTGCCTCCTGCACAAGCTTGTGCCAGTCCAGATTACCGCCCTTGCCCACCGGCATACCGGCGGCCTTGGTCAGCAGCTTTACCACAAAGCCAATGGGGTGGATCATAAATCCACACAGTTCAATGCCGTCGTACCCGGCGGCTTTCATGGCAGCAAGGGTCTGTTTGGCCTGTTGCTCGTTGCTCAGTACAGTGCCCAGCATAAATTGCTGCACGGCTTTGATGGGCATGGTTTACCCCTCCAGTTTGAAAGTCTTACCCGGCATGATGCCGTTTTCGTTAAAGCTGTCCACGCAGACGTAGTATTCCTGCCCGGCGGTCAGGGTGGAAAGGGTCACTTCGTCTGCATCGTACACCAGCCAGCTCAGATAGAGCTTATCGGGCGCAACGCCGTAGCGGACATTGCAGCCCTGCGCGTTTTCGATGTGCTGCCAAGTGATCTTTGCATCCAGTGCATCTACGCGAGCCCCGGCGGCTTCGGCCTGTGCGGGCTTCGGACCCTCGCCGTTGCCGAACACCCGCAGGCCGCTGATGCGCAGCGCCTGTCCGTAGGGCAGTTCGCCGCCGGTGACCCGGACGTACCGGGCGCGGATGCCGTCGGCATATTCGTAGTAGCCGTTGGAGCATTCCCGGGCAACCGTTTCGTGGGTCGTCCAGTCTGCGCCGTTCACACTGGTCTCCACCGTGTAATGAGAGATCTGCGGGCGGGTCTCGATGTGGCGGGTCCTGGATCTCGGTCTTGCGGTCGTCGCCGTAGCTGTCCGCCGGGAAATCCACTACCAGCTTCTCGTCCGCCATGTTTACCTGGATGGCGCGGACATCGCTGTCCTTTCCCAAATCAACACACAGCCATTGGCCCGGTTCTGCGCTGGCGGCACTCCACCAGCTGCGGCAGTCCTCGTTGACTGCCAGCTCCGGACTGCTGTTTTCTGCGGTGCTGGAAGCCGTGACCGGCTTTTTGTAGCTCAGCAGCATCCATTCCGGCTGCTGGCTGGCGGCATCGAATTTTCCAGACGGGATGCAGTGTGGGTAATCGGCAAAGTTCTGGTTGCAGTAGAGAACCCCGTCCTTGTCGAACCCGGCAGGGAACAGCCCCACCCGGCGCTCAAAGTCATAGTTGACGGAAATACGCATGGTGGAGGCGTGCCACCAGTTGCCATAGCGGTCGGCAATGGTACTGCCGTGGCCTGCACCGGTAATGAAGCCACCGGGCTTTGCGGAGAACGGATTGGATGCCTGCCGCACAAAGGGGCCCAGCGGAGAATGGGAGGTGTATACACCATCGGCGTAAGTGTTGTATTGGGTGCCGGGGCAGGCGTATTGCAGGTAATAGAGGCCGTTATGCTTTGTCATAAAGGCACCCTCAATGTAGGGTTTGCCGATGGCGTTGAACATGGCAGTCAGACTTTCGGCACTCAGGCCGGGGATGTTTGCCATCTGCGGCGGCAGATTCAGCTTGCCGGTTTTGGGGTCATAGAACTGCTTCATAGACTGGTACAGCACGCTGGCTTCCCGGTCCACAATGCCGTTGTTGCCGGGGCGTTCGTAGCCAAGGGTAGTTTCATTGCCGAAGATCAGCTCCTGCTTTTCACCGATGGGGGTCATGGTGTTCGGGTCCAGCTCCACGCCGTAGATGGGGGCAATATTGGAACAGCCCCAGTAGAAGTACACCCGGCCATCGTCATCGCAGAACAGATCAGGGTCCCAGAAAGCAAAGGGCGCGGAAACCTCGGTAAACGGCTCGGTCAGGGGGGCAGCGGTGCGCAGGATGGGGCAGTTGCGCCCCTTGCGGCTGGCGCAGAAGTAGAGGTAATTGCCCACCTGCCGCACATCCGGTGCGTAGTCATAGATCAGCAGGTCGGGGTCTGCATGGAACTCCCAGTTCAGCAGGTCGTCCGAATACCAGAAACCTGCCGACATGGAAACGAACAGATAATATTTGCCCTTGAAATAGACCAGTGTCGGGTCTGCGCCCTCCCGGAAACCCGCTGTGCGCGGGCCTTCCTTCATGTGCTGGTAACGGTAGCCCAGATCAAGAGGATTACAATAGGTTGTTTTCATCAAAGATCACTCCTTAGAAATGCCCTGCAATACACGGTTCAGTTGCTTGATGTCCTCCTCCGAAGCACCCGCCTGCATCAGCATGGATTCAATGGTCATCCGCTGCATGGCACGCTCCATCATGGCCACCAGAGCCGGGTTGTCTTTCACGGCAGCGGCAACATCTCCGCGGGCGGCGGCGGCTTTATCAGAAATCTGCTTCAGGATAGGACCAGCTTTCGGGTCTGCCATGGCGGCAGCCATGTTGTCCTTCACCGACCAGCAGCTTTCGTCCAGCTCGCCGTCAAACCAGTTGGTCACGTTCTTGCGGTTGTCCATGGCGTAATCCGGGTTGGGGGCGTCCACCTTGTTCACCAGGATCACGCTGCTGTGCTCGCCGGAGCGTGCCTCAATGCTGTGCTTGCCGGTGATGGGCAGCTGGAAGGTGAACACCTTGTCGCCCTGCTTGGTCTCCACCAGCTGACCGTCCTTGTACAGCGAGACCTCCGGCAGATTGGAGTAGACCTTAATCTCGGTCACATCCTCGGCGCGGTCCACATAGCGGCTGCCGCACAGGTGCACGAACGGCTCCTTGCTCCAATAGGCCTTGTAGAGATAGAAGGGGTCTTTTTTCAGCTTGCGGTCAAAGGTGACAAGTCCCTTCTGGTTCTCGCCGTGCTTGCCGCCCTCATCGCGGCCATCGGCGGCAAAATCAAACATATTCCACACATGGGTCGCCCACAGCCAAGGACGGTCGGCAATCATCTTTGCGATATGCTCATGGTAAATGCACTGGTAACTCTCGGTGTAGTCGCCCTTTTCCGGGTGGCTGCTCTGATACTGGGGGTTAGCATCTGCGCCATACTCCGAAAAGCCGATGCAGCGGTCGGGGTAATCGGCGTGGTATTTGTCAAAGAACTCGTCGTTCTGCTCCAGTTCGCCCAGATACCAGCCAAAATAGAGGTTGTAGCTGTTCACGTCCGGGATCTCCAGAATGGGGCTGGTGGTCTCCAGCATGAACACATTTGCCATGGTGGTCTTCCGGGTGGGGTCCAGCTTGTGGGCCAGCTCGTTCAGCAGACGGTGGTTTTCCAGCAGATCTTCATTGACAGCGGATGCGGCGGTAATCTCGTTGGACAGGCCCCAAACGGCAATGCAGGGGTGGTTGTAGTTCTGGACGATCAGCTCTTCCATCTGGGTCAGGGTGTTGGCACGGCCGTTGGTCATGTGCATGGTGATGTAGGGAATCTCTGCCCAGATGACAAGGCCCTTTTCATCGCACAGGTCGTAGAAATACTGTGCGTGCTGGTAGTGCGCCAGCCGGATGGTGTTGGCACCCATTTCCAGAATGATGGAAATGTCCTCCTCCATCATTTCGTTTGTCAGGGCAATGCCGGCCCCCTTGCGGTCCTGATGGCGGGAAACACCGCGCAGCGGGTAGGAGCGCCCGTTGAGGAGGAAACCCTTCTGCGGGTCGATTTCGAACTTGCGGCAGCCGAACCGAGCGGAGGTCTCCTCGCCATTGTCCAGCTTGGCAGATACGGTGTAGAGGAAGGGGTCGTCCACGCCATCCCACAGATGGGCGTTGTTCAGCGTGAAAACAACCTTTGCAGTGCCGTTTTCCACCGGGGCGGTGATGCTCTGGCCTTCCAGCGCAAAGGATACGCTCTGTGCGCCGATCGCAGCAGCTTCCAAAGTAACTTCAACGGTCTTGGAGGCAAGGTCGGTGACGATAGGGGTCACCTTCAGCGCCGGTGCGCCATTAGCGAGCAGAGCAAAGTGCTCTGCCGGGACGATGTGCAGGGTCATATCCCGGTAAATGCCGCCGTAGAAGGTAAAGTCTGCCTTCTGGGGGTACACGGTGTCGTTGTCGCGGTTGTCCACGCTGATGGCCAGCAGGTTCTCGTCTTTCAGGTGGTTGGTCAGGTCCACCCGGAAGGTGGAGTAGCCGCCCTTGTGCTCGGCCAGTTTTTCCCCGTTCAGGTAAACGGCGGCAGTCATGGCTGCGCCGTCCAGCTGCAAAACAGCCTTGCCGCCTGCCGGGATGGCGGGCTTTGTCAGGGCCAGTGTATACCAGCAGGTGCCGCGGTAGTAATCGTTGCCGCCGTCCTGACCGTCCACCGCGTTCCAGGTGTGGGGCAGGGCAATGGCCTCGCCCATAACGGCGGCGGGGATGCCGGGGTTCTCCTTGGTAAAATGCCAGTTGCTATGATTCAGCAGGATGGTCTTGCTCATGGTAAAAACTCCTTTATATTTATAAAAGATGGATAGAATCAGCAAAAACCGAAAGAGCGTATGAGCCTTTTCGGTCTTTGCAGGGTGTTACTGCATATGTTCTGCAATTACTTCACGGCGAAGAGCGTCTTTTTTATCTGCGATGCGCTTCTGGACGTTGACCATTTCCTCCTTGGTCAGGGGGCAGCCCACCATGGCGAGCAGGGTGACGACCCAGCCCAGCATCGGCAGACCGTACTTGATGGCAACGGTCATCCAGAAGATGCCGGAGGTGTAGGCATCCGTGGGCTGAGGCATGGTGGTGGTGTAGCCCAGAACGGCTACGGCACCGGTGGCGATGACGGCAGCCACCGAGGTGATGAGCTTGTCGATCAGGCTGTAAGTACCGGAGACTACCGCCGGGATGTAACGGCCGCTGCGGTCCAGCTCGTAGTCGATGGTGTCAGCCATGTAAGAGTTGTTGGAGGTGGTGATACACATATTGGAACCGTTCTGCAGCAGGGTCAGCAGGACGTAAACGATCATGTTCCAGCTGCCGATCACACCGATCTGACGGGTGTCGGTGAAGATGAAGAACAAAATCAGCACAGTGGTGATGGCCATGCTGATGCAGGTCCAAGTCACGATGCCCTTCTTGCTGCCTTTTTTGCCCACATACTTTGCGCCGAAGGCTGCAAAGAAGATGGAGGGAACCATGCTGATCATGCTAAGGGTGGTAGCAAGACCCATGTTGCCGATGAGGATGCCGTTCAGCATCGTGTTGATGATGGCCTGACTGCCTACCTGCTGAGCCAGCTTATCGGAAGCGTTGGAGGCGATGTAGCACTGCAGGGGCTTGTTGTGCTTGAGCACCTCAAGAATATCCGCAGTTTTCAGCGGCTCGTGTTTTTTGCTGGTGCCCTCGAAGTTTTCGGGCTTATCGTAGGCGGAGATACCGGCGCAGACGATCAGGGTGCCGATGCCGGCAATGATCAGCACGATGGTGCAGACCGTGCTGAGGAAGTCCTGATTAAAGGTGCCGCCGCACTTGGGCAGGATGACGGTGTAGATCAGCATGCTCATGCCCATGGGCACGAAGTAGTTCAGTGCAGTGGTCCAGACACCGATGGTGGGACGCTGGCGGGGATCGTTGGTCATGATAGCCGGCAGAGTCTGGGCGGTCATATTGGTAACGGTATAGCCGATGATGTAAATAATGTAGGTCAAAACGAACACCGGCAGACCGAAGCCCTTGCTGGAGCACAGGTTGAACATACACAGCAGGCCGACAGCCTCGATCAGGTAGCCGCTGATCAGCAGAATACGCAGCTTGCCGAAACGGGTGTTGACGCGGTCGTAGATGAATGCCAGCATCGGGTCGGTAAAGCCGTCCAGAATGCGGGCCAGCATCAGGATGAGACCGACGGTTGCAGTGGTGATGCCGTAGCCGATGCTGGCCGAGTAACTGGCCATACCGATCAGGGAATAGACGCTCATGCCCACAAAAGCGTTGCAGGCGTAACAGATGATCTGCCAGAGCTTTGCACGGCGGTACTGGACGCCGTCTACTTCACTGGCACTGGGTTTCTTTTGGAACATAATGATTTTCCTCCTTTTTGTGTGAACTGAGTTCCGCTTTTTCTGACACCAGAATAACAGAATGCAACAGCCACTGCCGGATGAAAAACGATAGTTAAGGATAAAAATTCGTGCAATAATTTGCGGTGTGTGAATTTGCGCCCGCATTCACGATTTATTGTCCCATAGGGGCAAAACAGGTCTGCTACAATAGTCTCAACAAGCAACACGCAGGAAGGGAGAACCATCATGCAGAAATTTGAAAAAGGCTTTTTCATCGGTGCTGCAACAGCAGCCCATCAGGTAGAGGGCAACAATACGAATAGTGACTACTGGGCACAGGAACAGCTGCCCCATTCCAGCTTTACGGAGCCCAGCGGCATTGCCTGTGACCATTATCAACGGTACGAAGAAGATATCAAGCTCTTGGCTGATGCCGGGCTGAATGCCTACCGCTTTTCTATCGAGTGGGCACGGGTAGAGCCGGAGGAAGGAAAGTTCGATCCGGAAGCCATCGAGCATTACCGCAAGGTGATCGCCTGCTGCAAAGCGCATGGTGTAGAACCCATCGTCACCCTACTGCACTTCACCAGCCCGAAATGGCTCATCTGCAAGGGCGGCTGGGAAACCGAAAGCACCGTAGAGGATTTTAAACGTTATGTGACCTATGTGATGGAACAGCTGGGCAGCGAGCTGCGCTATGTCTGCACCATCAACGAGGCCAATATGGGCTTGCAGCTTGCCGCGATCTCCAAGCGGTTCCGTCTGATGGCAGAACAGGCTGCCCAAAATGCCGCATCGGCCGGAAAGTCTGCCGAGGGCACGGTGCAGGTGGGCATGAACTTCCAGAAGATGATGGAAAACATGAAGTATGCTGCCATGGAGAATGCACAGGTGTTCGGCACACCCCAGCCGAAGATCTTTGTCAGCGAGCGCACCCCGGAAGGTGATCTGCTGGTGATGCGTGCCCATGCAGCCGCACGGGATGCCATCAAAGCCCTCTGCCCGCAGATCAAGGTGGGTCTGACCCTCTCGCTGCACGACCTGCAGGCACAGCCCGGCGGCGAAGCCTTTGCCGAGGCCGCATGGCAGGAGGAGTTCACCCATTATCTGCCTTATATCAAAGACGATGATTTTCTGGGTGTGCAGAACTATACCCGCACCCTTTATGGCCCGCAGGGGCAGCTGCCGGCACCGGAGGGCGCAGAACTGACCCAGATGGACTACGAGGTCTATCCGCAGGCACTGGAACACGTCATTCGCAAGGTGGCAGAGGAATTCAAGGGTGACCTGATCGTGACCGAAAACGGCATTGCCACCGCCGATGATACCCGCCGTGTGGCGTTTATCCGGCAGGCACTGGATGGCGTGCAGCACTGCATTGCCGACGGCATCCCGGTGAAGGGATACTTCCATTGGAGTCTGATGGACAACTTTGAGTGGCAGAAGGGCTATGCCATGCAGTTTGGACTGATCGCCGTGAACCGCGAAACGATGGAGCGGACAGCAAAGCCCAGCCTTGCGGTGCTGGGTAGTTACACAGAAAGATAAGCTGCAATAGCAAAAAACAGGCTGCGGAAGATGCTTCTTGCAGCCTGTTTTGGCTCAGCGGGAAAGATGCAGACCATGGACACCATCCGCAACCACGGCGGCGATCACATCAATTTGTTTTTGTGCCAGTTTTGCGTCGGTGTTCAGAAGCCCGGAAAGACCGTTCATTACAAAAATCAGGATCGCACCGACATTTTCATATTGAGAAGGCTCGATGTTATCACTTTTGATCTGTTCCAGAACGGCATCCCGCAAATGCTGTGTAAAGCGGTTCATCGCTGATGCAGGAACCACGCCGAGATAATCGGTCGCCTGCTGGAGATTAGCAAACATCTCCCGCACAAAAGCCTCCGGCGTATCCAGCAGCTGCTGTGCGCCGCCCATATTGTCGCAGACGAGCTGGACCGTTTGCCGCTCCATTTCGGCGGTGAGGGCATCCAGCGTTTCATAGTGGGAATAAAAGGTCGTTTTGTTGATCTCGGCCCGTTCGGCAATTTCTTTGACCGTGATCTTTTCGATCGGCTTCTCCCGCAGCAGGGCAACAAATGCTTTCTGAATGGCACGCTTCGTTTTTTTGACCCGGATATCCATAGAATTCCTCCGTCAATGTATTTCATAAATGGTGCTTAACCAACGCTTTGGACGTGATCCGTTGCTTAAACACCGGACACGCCGGAAACTGCTGATTGCAGCTCCTGCGCCACAGTGTTATTATAGCACCACAGGGATGGATAAGCAACTGATGGTTGCAAATCTGATTCGTAAATACGATAAATCATCGGGAGACCATCCACGATGAAGTGGAATGGCTGAAGCAGAGTAACATGATCTGAGAAAAAGGAGAATGAAAATGATGGATTTTAACAGTGTCAAAGGCAAAGTGGCCATCGTCACCGGCGCAAGCCGTGGCATCGGCCGGGCCATTGCCGAGTGCTTTGGCGAAAACGGCATGAAGGTGGTCTGTGCAGCCCGCAGTGCAGAACAGGGGCGGGCTGTGGCAGATGGCATCTGCGCCAAGGGCGGCGATGCCATCTTTATCCAGACCGATTGCAGCAAGGCTTCTGCCATCAAAGAACTGGTGGATAAGACGGTGACGCACTACGGCAAGCTGGATGGCGTTGTCAGCAACGCAGGCATCGGCATGGGCGGCACACCGCTGCATGAGTATGAGGTAGAGGATTACGAGAAGATCTTCTCCCTGAACAGCGAGGGCGTCTTTGCCGGGATGAAGTACGGCGCCAAGGCCATCCTCAAGAGCCACAGCGAAGGCGGATTCCTCATCAATGTGGCATCGGTGGCGGGTCTTGTGCCCCAGCGTGGACAGGCGCTGTACAGTGCCACCAAGTTCGGCGTGGTCGGCATGACCCGCGCAGCGGCGCTGGATTACGCAGAATACGGCATTACCGTCAACGCTATCTGTCCCGGCTACACCAGAACCAGCATTTTCGGGGATGCACCGGCTGCGGCCATGGACTTTTTTGCATCCGACTGCCCGGCAAAGCGGATGGGCGACCCGGAGGAGTGCGCTGCATTGGCACTTTTCCTTGCCAGCGGTCTGGCACGGTACATCACTGGTGCAGCCATCCCGGTGGACGGCGCACTGTCTGCCGGACACCAGAGCATCAGCAGCTGGAAGCACCCGGAAATTTTGACCGGCGGCAAGCTGAACAGCCAGAGCACGATTGCAGCACTGATGGAAAACGAGGCCGCAAAAGCCATCGTGGAGCAGTACCTGCCCGGTTTTGCCGACAACCAGCAGGCAAAAGCTGCCTACGGCATGACATTTGGCAAGATCGGCCCTATGCTTGGGCTGCCGGAAATGGCGCTGAAAGCACTGCTGGATGCGCTGGACAACCTGTGACCGAAGCAGCTCGGAAAGCCTCTTTGACAGGGGCTTTCGTTTTGCCTGCGTGCGGTTGATTTTTGGGAGGAGACCATGAAAAACGAAGCACTTTTCCGTACCGGCTCTGTCTGGAAATCCATCATTTCCATGGCGGTGCCCTCCATTATCATTATCCTTGTCATGGTGCTGTACAACATGGCGGATATGTTTTTTGTGGGCTGTCTGGGAGATACCGCACAGGTGGCGGCGGTCTCCGTTGTGGGGCCGGTGTTTTCGATCCTTTCGGCAGTAGCGACCATGCTTGGCGCAGGCAGCAGCGCCATCATTGCACGCTGCTTTGGCGCAGGCGAGATCGAGCAGGGCAAGACTTGCTCCTCGCTCTGCTTCTGGAGCAGCTTTTTTCTGGGCGTTCTGGTCAGCATCGGTCTGCTGGTGAGCAGAGTGCCGCTTCTGGGGGTGCTGGGCTCAAATGCAGAATTTTTTCCCTATGCAGAGCGGTATCTTCAGGTCCTTGCACTGGGTGCGCCGCTTTTTATCCTGTCCAACAGCATGGCGATGCTGGTGCGTGCAGAGGGCGCAGTAAAAGAAGGCTTGATCGGCAATCTTCTGGGCACACTGGTCAACTGCATTTTTGACCCGCTGTTCATTCTGGTGCTGAACTTCGGCGTCAGCGGTGCGGCTGCTGCCAGTGTGCTGGGCAATCTTGTGGCAACGGGCTGCTATCTGCGCTACATCGTCAAACACGGCACAGTGCTGACCATTGATCTCCGTCCTGCCCTGAAAAAGCCGCAGATGCTGGGTGAGATGCTGGCCATTGGTCTGCCCAACGGGATCAGCAGCCTTCTGGCAGGGTTTGCCTCCTCCTTCAGCAACCGGCTGCTGGTGACCCACGGCACGGCGGCGGTCGCAGCCATGGCGGCAGCGGGCAAGACGACCATGATCATCAGTATGATCGCCATGGCGATCTGCATGGGGTGCCAGCCGCTTCTGGCGTACAGCTACGGTGCAGGCGACACGAAGCGCCTGAAGCAGCTTTTGAAAGATCTGATCCTGCTGACCGTTGTTTTTGGTGTTCTTGCCGGGGCGGCCAGCTTTGCCGGACGCAATGCCCTGATCGGGATGTTCATCAAGGAAGAAGGAGCATTCCGTCTGGGGACGCAGCTGGTGGTCTATCTGGTGCTGGGCAGCCCGGTGATCGGTCTGACCTATCTGGCAACCAGCCTGCTGCAATCCGTGGGCAGGGCAAGTGGTGCGGTGGTGCTCTCTCTTTTGCGGCAGGGGCTGCTGCTGATCCCGCTGCTGTACCTGATGAATGCGCTTTGCGGGGTGCAGGGCATTGCGGCGGCGCACCTGATGGCAGACGTGGGCGCTGCGGTCATCTCTGCAGGCATTCTGCTGCACTGGCTCCGGGCATCGGTAGAAAAAACGGTGGAAGTATGATATACTGTTTCCATCAATGAGCCGGAGGGATTAGGCATGGATGTTCTCCAGAATATGATGCTGTTTTCCGAGCTTGTCAAGTGCGGCGGAAATGTATATACATGGTGCTATGATGCACAGGGAAAGCTCTTGCGGAGCAACTGCCCGGACGAGGCATTTCTTGCCAGTGCATTTGAACTGTTCGGCTGCAAACGGCGGATGCTGGAGCATGGGGATCGGGACGATGTACCTGTTACCTTGGGGACGGCATTGGGTCTTTTGTGGGGCGCAGCCTTTGAAAAGGAAGAGGGAGAACTGAAGCGTGTCTGGGTCATCGGGCCGGTGTTCTATCAGGATGTGACAATGCGCGGGATCGAGGAAGGGCTGAAATATTACAGCAAGCTGGAGATCAGTGTGGCATGGACGATCCAGCTTTACAAAGCCCTTGAAAAAGTTCCTACCCTGCAAAACACTATTATGAACCGCTATCTGCTGATGATGCACTACTGCCTGACCGGGCAGCGGCTGGAGCTGAGCAGTGTGAACAGCAGTGCAGCACAGGACGAACGGCTGAAAAGCGATGCGATTCCCCATGACCGGCATAAGATCTGGATGGCGGAGCAGGGAATGCTGCAAATGGTCCGCACCGGAGACCTGAATTACAAGCAGGCGCTTTCCAACAGTATGAGCATAAGCGCAGGCGTGCCGGTGCAGAGCAGCGATGTTCTGCGCCAGAGTAAGACTTCCATCATCGTGTTCACTTCGCTGGTGTGCCGTGCCGCCATTGAGGGCGGCCTTTCCCCGGAGGAGGCGTACTCGCTGGGGGACAGCTACATTCAGACGGCGGAAGCGGCAAAATCGTTGGATGAACTGAGCCCGCTTGCAATGATGATGTACGATGATTTCATTCGGCGTGTCCACAAACACCGGACGAACCCCAACCTCAGTATGCAGATCCAGAAATGTGTGGATTATATCGAGATGAATCTGGACAAAAAGATCGTGGCGGAAGATCTTGCCGCTCTGGTGGGCTACACGGAATACTACCTCACCCATAAATTCAAGGAAGAAACGGGTCTGAGCGTCACGAACTATGTGAAGTTTGCAAAGGTCGAACGTGCGAAGGTTCTGCTGAAAAGCACAACGCTCAGCGTCCGGGAAATTTCCGAGCAGCTTGGTTTTGCCACCCGCAATTATTTCAGCGCAGTCTTTCAGCAGGTCGCCGGAAAAACACCTATGGAGTTCCGGGAAACATAAAGCAGAACAGGCATCCTGCGATACCATTTGGCGGTATCGGACAGGATGCCTGTTCTGCTAGGATGAAGAAAAATGGGGGAAAATAGCTCAGTTGAGGAACTTCTCGTTCAGGGTCACACCAAAGTCGCGGGCGATGGCGCGCAGGTCGTCATCGGTGATGGTCTGCCGGATGATGCCGCCGCCCATGGAGAGCACCTTGACGTAGATTTCTGCGCTCTTTTCAATGGTGTGGGCCAGACCAAAGGTGATGTCAAAGTCCGGGCCGGAGGCAAACAGACCGTGCTGTGCCCAGATGGCGGCCTGATAAGTCTTCATCAGCTCGCTGGTGGCCATGGCGATATCTGCCCCGCCGGGCACCATCCACGGGCAGACACCCACGCCCTCCGGGAACACCACCGGACACTCGGTGGCGCTCTGCCACAGCGCACGGGTGAAGTCCCGGTCGGTCAGGGGCAGGATGTAGGTCAGGGCGATCACGTTGGTGGCGTGGCAGTGGTAGATAACACGGTTTGCGCCATTGGTGGCAGCCTTGCGGACACTGTGGTTCATGAAGTGGCTGGGGAACTCACTGGTGGGCTTTGCGCCATCTTCCAGACCCCAGACGATGCGCCAGCTGTCGCCCTTGTCGTTGATCTCCACAATACCGATGCTGTGGACAGGGTCCGGCTCTACGTTGCGGAAAAACTTGCCGGAGCCGGTGGTGATGAAATACTCACCCGCCAGATTATCGGCCTGCACGCCCATGTTCACCCACTCCCGGGGCTGCTCGTCAAAGAAGGGGCGGCACTGCGCCACTTCTTCTTCCTTCATGCGGTAGGTCAGGTTGCCGCCGTTGCGCTCGTGCCAGCCCTGCAGCCAGCC
>ENA-ORTS01001730-ORTS01001730.1-human-gut-metagenome-genome-assembly--contig:-NODE-1730-length-14282-cov-4.077037_pt1 | contig 14282 bp, 9 predicted proteins | sample MGYA00241911_ERZ509186 | MGnify/ENA primary metagenome ERZ509186 (study PRJEB26280, sample SAMEA2338852) | human gut metagenome | biome: human gut; feature: human-associated habitat; material: faeces...
AACTGAGCACTACCGGTGCAAAGGTCAAGGCAGTCTACACGGATGTAAGCGGCGCGGCCAGAGAAAAGGACATCCCGGCCAAGTCCAAGGCGACCAGCATCGACAATGCGCTCTCCCGCGGTGCGGCAGGCAGTACGGTCATTCTCCGCGCCAGCAAGACAGGTTCAGACAACTATACGCAGAGCATGGATCTGACGCTCCGGCTCGACCGTATGCCGACGCTCGGCAGTCTGCGCGTGACCAACGCCGCCGGAACGGCGCAGGCCGCGACGGAGCGCTTCTCCAGCACCAAGACGGAATATACTTATAAGATCCTCGATTCCGAAAAAACACTGAAAATTTATCCGACTGCTACGGTTTCCGGGTCTTCCATCACGGTCAACGGAAACGCGCTGGACGCAGACGGCAGCGTGACCGTAACGGTCTCCGGTGAAACGACGGTTTCAATTCAGGTTTCCTCTGGAAGCTATGCGACGACCTACACGCTGACGATCCAGCCCGGTCAGGGCAAGAAGATCACGTTTGCAACGGCCAGCGATGTTGACCTGACAGTTGTGAATAAAAATGGCGAGGAACTGGCTTATACCAAAACGCTCGGCGCCGGGAATACGATCAACTATCTCTATACGCTTGTGCCGGGCGAGGACTACTCGTATGTTGCAACGCAGGGCACCTACTATCACGCGAAAAAATCCTTCACACTTGGCAATAATGAAATCATTCAGGTTTCTGTCAAACAGGAGGACTGGCTAACGTCTCTTGCACTCAGCAGTGCTGCCGATGAAAAGTACAAGGGGGATATCGAGTTATCACCGAGCTTTGCAAAGTCTGTGCATACCTATACGGCTACGGTTCCGGACAACTCCAGTTCCGTCTATGTATGGAGGACGAACAGCAGGGGCAGTTGTACGGCAGTTTATAGTATGCTGAGTACAGCCTCGGACTGCGGAAAAACGAACGAGGTCACACTGGAAAGCCGATTTGAAGGCGATGGCCTTGCAAAAGTTTTGCTTCCGGGCAGTGCGTATGGCAACACAGTTACCATTCGCGTAACCTACACGGATAATACAGACGGTGTGACCTACTATACAGATTATATTGTTTCATTGGAGCGCAGCCTGAGCCTGAAAAATATCAGCGCAAGCTATAGCGGCAGTTCGCTTCCGCTCCAGAGAAAAAACAGTCAGCAGACAGGCTACAGTCTGGATGAAAAAGAATACAGCATATTGATCCCTGCGGCTGCAACGACGTTGGATCTGCTGCTACAAAAGCATACAGAAAGCCCGAAGTACGGTGACACGGACAATGGTTATGTGATCACGGTAAACGGGAAGCCGGTTTCTTCAAAAGGCACCGCAACTGTGAATCTGACTGGCAATGAGGAAGAGGAAACTGTTCAAATCAAGGTTACGAATCAATATGCCCCCGGTACTTCCAGCGATTATATCATCACAGTAAAAAAGGCAGCAACGACTGCCGTTACATTCCAGACAGATCCGCAGAATGCTTTGATCTATATTTACGAACAGGGTGCAGGAAATCGTGTCTGGCCGGCAGACGATGGGAGCTATGCACTATCAGAAGGTTTCAATTATTATTGCAGTATCTCACTGTACGGATATGCCGCAAAGGCAGGTACGCTGCAAATCGCGAATGAAAACGGTCAGACTGTCCTGCATTTTGACGGGGAAGATTATACAAATCTCTCCGCGGTACCGGTCACACTTCAGGCAGCGGCAGAAAATCCGGAAATCGACCGTGATCTTGATACCGAATGGTCAAATTTCCGCGGCACGGACAGCAACAACGGTATTACAAACGCAAAAACGCCGGTCAGCGCGGCGGACGGTATGCTCTACTGGGCTTCTCCACTGGGCAAGGGATGGGATAATGGCGCGGTCAGCAGCCCCATCCTTGTGGACGACTGCCTGATTGTCTATGCCGGTGAGCACATTTACCGTGTAAATAAGGCGACCGGTGCAATAGAAGCCACGGGCGATATGGCGGGTGCGTCCAGCTTTGCCATCAACGGCCCGACTTATGCGGACGGCATCCTGTTGGTCGGCTTGTCCAATGGCCGGATTCAGGCTTTCAACGCAAAAACGCTGGAATCTCTGTGGCTCTATACAGACCCGGTTGGCGACCAGCCAAACTGCCCGATTGCAATCTTGAATGGCTATGCTTACACGGGCTTTTGGAACGGCGAAAGCGAAGACGGCTGCTTCGTGTGCATTTCTCTGACGGATGAAGATCCGGAAAACGAGATGGAAGAGAAAGCTGCGACATGGCGCATGACACAAAACGGCGGCTTCTATTGGGCCGGGGCCTATGCCTGCGGTGACTTCGTTATGGTCGGCACAGATGATGGCGAGGCACAGTGCTCTTATCTCTATTTGCTTGACCCGTTGACAGGCAAAGTCCTGGACGCGAAGAGCGGCCTCGATGGTGATATCCGCAGTACGATCTGCTATGACAAAGACACTGATGCGTACTATTTCACGTCAAAAGGCGGAAGTTTTTACAGAGTAAAGGTTCAAAACAAAGTGATTACCGACTGTGATTCGCTGACGTTAAAGAATGGAATTCAGGATGAGTTGGCTATGAGTACCTCTACGCCGGTCGTCTATAATGGCCGCGCGTATATCGGCGTCAGCGGAACGGGCCAGTTTACAGCATACTCCGGTCACAACATCACGGTTATCGATCTGGCAAACTGGAAAATTGCGTATAGCGTAGAGACGCAGGGCTATCCGCAGACGAGCGGCCTTCTGACGACAGCCTATGAGCAGGACCCCGGATATGTCTATGTCTACTTTATCGACAACTATACGCCGGGAACGTTCCGTGTCCTGCGTGACAAGCCGGGGCAGACAAAAGCGGATTATCTGACAACAGAGACTTTCAATGGAGTAACATATCGAACAGCCTATGCGCTGTTTACACCGTTTGACAAGCAGGCGCAGTATGCCATTTGCAGCCCGATCACAGACAGCGACGGCACGCTCTACTTCAAAAACGATTCCGGCTATCTGATGGCGTTCGGCAGAAGCATTGAAAAGATCGAGGTCACAACGATGCCCAAAAAGACGAAGTACGCAGCCGGTGAGACCTTTGACAAAACCGGCATGGTCGTGACGGCGACGCTTACGGACGGTTCGACGCGCGATGTGACCGATATGGTGTCCGCCCCGTCGGAGCCTCTGGCAGACGGCACGGAGGAGATCACGCTGGAGTTTGGCCGCGGGCAAACTATGTACCGGAATCTGCCGGCCGGCGATAAGATGAGCACCGGCAATAACGTTACCTCGATTACGACAACGATTCCGATCCATGTGGGTGATACGACCGAAACCGGTGCGCTCACGGACGATATCACATGGAGCTTCCGCCCGGCGGCAAATACGCTTTCTATTGACGGCGAGATCCCGGAAGGGCATAAGGTCCTGATCGCCTGCTATGATGAAAACGGAATGCTGACAAAGCTGGAGGTGCTGACCATCAGCGGCAGTGTGAAGTTGCCGGACAGCGCAAGAATTCGCGTATTCTATATTGACGGAGACAGTAAGCCGCTCTGTGCCGCCGCAACGGTTCTCGAATGATAAGGAGATGCAGCGCATGAAACGATCTGGTTCTAAATTACTTTGTATCCTGCTCCTGCTTTCTCTGCTGCTCTCCCTGACCGCCTGCGGCAAACCGGAAACACAGCTTGAAAAAACGGCTGGCTATCTGCAAGCGCAGATCGCCGAGCCGGGGACAGGTTCTGTTGGCGGAGACTGGCTGATTTTCGGGCTGGCGCGTTCCGGTGTGAAGGTTCCGCAGAAATACTTTGACGCCTATTACGAAAATGTAGAAGCGGCAGTCCGGGAGAAGAACGGTGTGTTGAGTGACCGGAAATACACCGAATATTCTCGCACGGTGCTGGCGCTGACGGCTATCGGGAAAAATCCCGCTGATGTGGCCGGATTTGACCTTCTCAAACCGCTTGCCGACTTTGAACAGGTCACCAGGCAGGGCATCAACGGCACGATCTTCGCGCTGCTGGCGCTGGACAGCGGGGCGTATGACATCCCGGAAAACACCGCCGGAACCACGCAGGCCACGCGGGACGGGTATGTGGACTATATTCTGAACGCGGAGCTTCCCGGCGGCGGATGGTCGTTCGCGGGGGGAGACGCGGAGACGGACATCACGGCCATGGCGCTGCAGGCACTGGCCAAATACCGCGACCGGCAGGATGTGGCGGACGCGGTGGAGCGGGGACTGACTGTTCTGTCTCAGCAGCAGGAAGAAAACGGCGGCTTTGTCGCCTACGATTCGGAGAGCAGCGAGTCCATCGCGCAGGTGATCGTGGCGCTGACGGAGCTGGATGTCAGCCTGACCGACTCCCGGTTCGTCAAGAGCGGGAACACGCTGGTAAGCAGGCTGTTGGAATTCCGGACGGAGAATGGCGCGTTCCGGCACATTCTCGATGGGGAAGAAGACGTGATGGCGACGGAACAGGGCTTCTACGCCCTCGTCGCCATCGACCGCGCGGAAAACGGCAAAAACAGCCTGTACCGCATGGGCGATGTGACGAAGAACACATCCAAGCCCAACACCAACATCAATAAGAGCAAAGCAGATCCTTCGGTCAATGTCCCCGGCGTGACCGCACCCGGCACAACGTTCTCGGACGTAAAAAACCATGCAAATCAGACGGCGATTGAACAGCTTGCGTCCCGCGGTATCATCAACGGCATGGGCAAAGGCACGTTTGCCCCGAACAAGACCATGACAAGAGCAGAATTTGCCGCTATCGTCACACGCGCCCTCGGTCTGGCTGCAAAGGATACGAAAGCCTTTACGGACGTTCCCAGCTCCAAATGGTACGCCGGTTACATCGGCACAGCCAACAGCAGCGGCATCGTCAACGGCGTTGGCAGCGGTAAATTTAACCCGGATGGCACCATCACCCGGCAAGAAGCCGCCGCGATGGTTGCCCGCGCCGCAAAGCTCTGCGGTCTGGATACCGCAATGGATGCAGCGTCGATCAAGGATATGCTGGCACAGTTCGGAGATTACCGGGGCGTTGCAAGCTGGGCAAAGGAACCGCTGGCGTTCTGCTACGCGGCGGGTATCCTCGACCAGAGCGACCTCAATATCGAACCCACCAAGGCCATCCTGCGCTGCGAGATCGCGCAGATGCTCTACAATATGCTGACCGCTGCGGAGCTGATCTGACATGACTTTCTGGAAGAAAAATAAACTCAAAATTATCATCCCGGCGCTGATCGTCCTCGCGCTTGCCGCGGCCTTCGTCTTTGGCGACCGGAACATGCCGCAGCCCAAAGCCCCGGCGGAGCAGCCGACCGTCGCGGCTCCGGCAGAAACACCGGAGCAGGACGCAGCGGCGGCAGACACGCCGGATAACGTTGAGACGGAGCCGGCAGAGACACCCGCTGAAACGACACCAGAGCCGTCTGACGACCCGCAGACAGACAAACCCGCGCAGCCTGATACCGAACAGCCGGAATACGTTTCACCGGAGGAAGTGCAGGCCAGCGCGTCCGGGGAATACGAAGAAGTGGGCGGCATGCTGATCGACACCGGCACGGGCAAGGACAAGTACCAGACCGACCCCGTGCCCGATGGCAAGCCCGCGCCGGTGGAGCCGGACGACGCGGTGGTGGATACCGGCACCCAGCTGACGTGTACCATCTCCATCTCCTGCGCCACGATCCTGGATAACTGGGATAAGTGCGCCGACAGTAAGAAACCGCTGGTGCCTGATGACGGCGTGCTTTTGCCCGCCACGGAGGTCACCTTCTCCCAGGGCGAGAGCGTCTACGATGTTCTGCAGCGGGTGTGCCGCGAGAACAGGATCCACATGGAATCCAGCTTCACGCCGGTATACAACAGCGCGTATATCGAGGGCATCGGCAACCTCTATGAGTTCGATGCGGGCAGCGAGTCCGGCTGGATGTATGCCGTCAACGGCTGGTATCCCAACTACGGCTGCTCGCGGTACGCCTTACAGGACGGCGACACGGTGGAGTGGGTCTATACCTGCGGTCTGGGGCAGGATGTGGGCGGCGGCTTCACCGGTTGAGTGCGGCGCAGGCTTCACGCTGATGGGGGACCTGCCGTTAACATGGGGCGGCAGGGGAACAGAAAAGGCAGGAGGAGGACACCCCCGATGGGTGTCCTCCTCCTGCAACAAAAAAAGCATCCATCCGAAAGGATGGATGCTTTTTGCTGTATTCTGTGAGACGCGGCGTCAGATCTCCATGGTGATCTTGATCTTCTCGCCGCGGAACACCACCTTGCTGTACTCAAAGGTGCGGCCGCTGGCATCCAGGATGCGGTCCTGCAGCAGCAGCAGCGGCTGGCCGGGGAAGATGTTCAGCAGGGAGGCCTCCGTGGAGTTGGCTGCCACGGATTCCAGCGTTTCGACCGCCTTGGCACGGTTCAGATCGTACACGCGGCTCAGCACGGTACACAGCTGCTCACTGCTGAGGTCGTACTGGTCGATGCCGGGGCAGTAGGCGTGGGGGAGGTAGGAGATGTGAATGCTCAGGGGCTCGCCCTTCAGCATGCGCAGACGGCGCACCACATAGAAGTGGGGGTCGTCCAGACCGGGGAAGTGCTCCATGATCTTCTGGTCCACAGTTTCCAGACCCATGGAGATCAGACGGGTGGAGACCTCGTAGCCCATCTGCTCCAGCTGCTCACGGATACCGGCGTAGGTCAGGGAGTGAGCCACGATCTTGGGCTCAGCCACATAGGTGCCCTTGCCGGGGATGCGGAACAGCAGTCCCTCCTGCACCAGCTTGGTGATAACGTTGCGCACGGTGGTGCGGCTGACACCGTAGATATGGCTCAGCTCGTTTTCGGAGGGGATCAGCCTGCCGGGCGCCCACTCTCTGGATTCCAGCTTCTGGAGGATGGATTCCTCGATTTGAATGTGCAGAGGTTTGGCATTGGCTTTGTCAAGAGTGAGCATCGCAGCACGGTCCATAGTGTTGTGTCCTCCAAAAGAATGATCGAGGCTCAATTTTTGAGCAAAATGACAAAACGGGAGAAATGAAAATGACGCGGCGGCAGCCGCGGCTGCCCTGCATCCGGCACCTTTGACGATCTATATATATATTATACATGCTCATACAACTAAACACAAGCAATTTATGCAAAAATCATAGTTGTAGAGCTTTGCATATACAAGTATGGCTATTTGTGCCCGCGGCCCTGTGCACGGGAGAAAAGGTGATCCTGAGCCTCCACGACCAGCCGGAGTGGGGGCGTATCTACACCCATCTTAACGAGGAGTTCAATCTGGAGGCTGTCACCGACGAGGTGGTGGGTGTGGTCCGCAAGGGTCTGGAGGAGCACCCCAACATCAACACCATGATCAGCTACGTGGCCATGGCTCTGAACGAGTACAAGATGTTCTGAAGTATATGATCTAACCCCCTTCCTTATACGGGGCAGGACCGACAACCGCTGCATGGACAGTGGGTGTCGGTCCTGCCCTTTTTGAGGGTAGGTCTAATTCCGCCGCATTTCCGCTTATTGAAAAACAAGTGCATTTTGGCATTTTTAAGACAATTCTTCCGCAGGGAACTGCCGACCGGTGTGGTCGATGGTGTAGGGCTGGGGCAGGATCAGCCGGGAGATGGGCACCACAGTGTAGCCATCGTTGATGAGGCAGGTGAGGATGGCGGGCAGCGCCTCCGGTGTATGCAGCGCGGCGTTGTGGAACAGCACGATGCTGCCGGGCTGGACCTTGGAGGTCACGCGCTTGCAGATGGTGTCCGCGTCGTAGTCCTTCCAATCCAGAGAGTCCACATCCCACTGGATGGGCTCCATACCCATAGCACGGATGGCGGCAATGACGTGGTCATCATACTCGCCGTAGGGGCAGCGGATCAGCGTGGGCGTCACACCAGTGACGGCGCTGATACGCTCATTGCTGGCGGTGATGTCCGCTGTGATCTGCTCTGCCGACAGGCTGTTGTAGTGGTCGTGGTGGTTGGAGTGACTCATCACCTCGTGCCCTGCATCGTGCAGCGCCTTCACCGACTCAGGGTACTTTTCCGCCCAGTCGCCCACCACGAAGAATGTGGTTTTGACATGGTACTTCTCCAGAATGTTGATGAGGGTCTGGGTATCCTCGTTGCCCCACGGTGATGCAAAAGTGCGGCAGTTCACGGAGAATTGTCGCACTTCTTTATTGTGCTTTTATGATAGCATAAATGTGTCCTATCTGCAACAAAACTTGGTTCAAAAGGTGAAAACTTTTTTGATAGCTGGTTATGGCAAAAAACGTTGTAGGACAAGCAATCGCCGATATTTGTTTTGTGATTTTAGTCGGGAAACCAGAATGGATGTTTACCACATTTCTGCCAGCAGGAAATCCTGAAGATGCACGATCTTAATGCCGTTTCCAATCCCCGCATCCATGTCATTCAGGGTGACAACGTATTTGGGGTAGCGGTGATATTTTCGGGAATGTCCATCTCCGTGTACCGTTTGCAGATGATATGATCCGCAGGCACACCCCGCCGCAAAAGCTCCTCCTCTTTTTTGCATTTTAATATAGAGCGCATATCGTTACCTCTCCAGCAGTGCTCGATAGGATTCCGGGAGCAGATAGTCGATCTCCATGCGGTTTCCCTCGTAGACGCGAATTTCCCGGATGGCGGCGGCGACTGTGGGGCGATCCAGCTCCGCCAGCTGCCCCGACGCCAGCAGTTCCTTTACCCACGGCAGACATAGCGGATCGTCCTGCGCTGTGCCGCGCAGCTTGTCCAGCTGGGCTTGCAGCGCCTGCTCCTGTGCGTCATAATCGGCGCGGTAGCGGAGGAAGTCCTCCTTGGAGATCAGCGCGTCCTGATAGTCCTCGTAGGCGCTCTGGCGGCGGCGCTGAATGCGCTGTAAGGCCGCCTCCAGCTTTTGCGGCGGGTCGCCATTTGAGGAGAGGCGCTGCGCCGCGCCCTGCTGTGCCAACTGACGGAGGTTTTCCACGGCGGCCATGAGCCGGTTCAAATCATCCAGAACCACCTTCGCCACCACATCGTGGGCGATATAGTGCTTGCTGCACACGGATGCGCCGTAGCGCTTATACGAGCCGCAGGTGTAGAAGGTTTTGCCGCCCCAGGTGGTCTTGACCATGGCTCGTCCACAGTCGCCGCACTTGAGAAAGCCCGCAAAGGGACTGACATTCTGTTGAAAATCCGGCGTGCGGGCGTTGGCGTTCAACAGAGCTTGTACCCGCTGCCACTGATCTTTTTCGATGATCGGCTGGTGTGTGTCGGATACCACCGTCCACTGGGAGCGATCCTTCCGCTTGGCTTTTCCGTGCATCTGCAGGCGGTCGTCCCGTCCCTGTTCCATATTCCCAATGTACATCTCGTTTTGCAAAATGCGGTGGATAGTGGCATACGTCCAGTAGGTGGTAGACTCCAATCGGTGGTTGTTGCGGTATTTTTCACCGGTGAGCCGCTTGTACTCACTGGGGCAGGGAATACCCTCCTCGTTCAGCTGCTTGGCAATGCGGATCTTTCCCATTCCGTTTTCAAACAGGGTAAAGATGCGCCGCACCACCTCCGCCGCAGGCGGATCGATAACAAGACGGTTATGATTCTGCGGATCTTTACAGTACCCGTAGCTGGCAAAGGCCCCGATAAACTCGCCCCGCTGCTGCTTGGCGTGGAGGGAGCTTTTGACCTTTCGGGAGATGTCGCGTGCATACTGGGTGTTAAACAGATTCTTCAGCGGCATCATCATGTCGTAGGCGCCGCGGACACTGTCGATGTTGTCCGTGACGGCGATAAACCGCACACCGTGCTCCGGCAGCCAGCGTTCCAGATAGCGGCCTGTTTCGATGTAGTCACGCCCAAAGCGGGACAGATCCTTTACCAGCACACAGCGGATGCGCCCGCTCTCTATGTCCCGCAGCATCCGCTGAAAGGCGGGGCGCTGGAAATTCGTGCCGGTATAGCCATCGTCGGCATAGCATTCCGCCGTTACCAACTCAGGATGATTTTCGATATACGATTCCAGCAGCTTCCGCTGGTTGCCGATGGAATCGCTCTCCATGCGGTCTCCGTCCTCCCGGGAAAGGCGGCAGTACAGTGCGGTAGGCAGTGGCGGCTTCTCCATAAGCTCCCTCCTTTCCGTGGACTGCCCGCAGACTTTATACCGCCTGTGTGTGGGCGCGGATCAATTCCAACAGCAGCGCCTCTGCCGTCTGTTGGCCGAGAAAATTGCGAGTGACGGTGATTGCCGGAGTGGGTGCTTGCTGAACGGTTGGCATAAACAGACCTCCTCTTTGAGAATAGTCCATCGTATGCGCGCTGCGGAAACCGTATGTTTGTCGGTTGGACATAAGGACTGCCTCCTATTCGAATTGATAGGAAAACAAAACACCGTGCAGGATGTAAAATATCCTACACGGTGTCAAAATCATGATGACAAATCAAACGGATCCACAGGCTATTGTACCGTCGATGTCTGCGATCCGTATCATGGACGCAATCTGCGGGGCGACCCTGTGAATCGTATTCGTGCAAATCAGGAGGAAATCCGCTCCGGCAGCCTCAATGCGCTTGGCAGCGTAACATACCCCGGCGAGCCGCTTGCAACCGCACAAGCGTCGGCAGACGCGGCCTTACAGCCGGAAGCACTTTTTCAGCGCCGTATACTCACCCAGCACCAGCAGCGTCAGGCCGCTGTCCAGCACGGTTTCCGGCGAGATGGTCACATCGGTTTTGCCGTTCTGCTTCACGCCGAGGATATTGACGCCGTACTTTCGGCGGATGTCCAGCTCACCGATGCTGTGACCCTGCCAGCTGTCCGGGACGGCGACCTCGATGATGGCGTGCTTCTCGGCCAACTCTATGTAATCGAAGATGTGATTGGCGGTGTACCGGATGGCCGCCCACTTCGCCAGCTGCTTTTCCGGGTATGTCACCGCGTCCGCGCCGTTGCGCAGCAGAAATTTTGCCTGTACATCCCGTTCGGCGCGGGACACCACATATTTCGCCCCCAGCTCCTTGAGCAGGGACGTCGTTTCCAGCGAGTTCTGGAAGTCTCCGCTGATGGTAACGTAGCAGACATCATAGTTTCCAACGCCCAGTGAGCGCAGGAAATCCGCACGGGTGCTGTCGCCGATCTGCGCGTTGGTGACGAAGGGCATACACTCGTTGACGCGCTCCTCGTCCCGGTCCACCGCCATGACCTGATGCCCCAGCTCGCTCAGCTGCATGGCAAGGTGCCGTCCGAAACGGCCAAGTCCGATCAATAATACTGTTTTCATCGTGCGCTCCTTTCAGCCTACGGTGATCATTTCCTTCGGATACCGGGCATAGGTCAGATCATGTCCGGAAAATGCGGCGTAGATCAGGGTAAGTCCCCCGACACGCCCGAAGAACATCAGCAGAATGAGAATGCCCTGTGACAGCGTACCCAACTGCGGCGTCAGCCCCAGTGTCAGCCCTACCGTTCCGGCAGCGGATGCCGTTTCATAGAGACAGGCACCCAGCGGCAGTCCCTCCGCCGCACTGATGACCGCCGCGCCCGCGAAGGTCAGTCCCAGATACAGCAGCAGGATGGCGGCGGCGTTCCGCACAGCGGAGGGCTCCAGCCGACGCTTGAAAAGCTGCGGATCCTCCCGCCTGCGGAAAGCGGCGACCGCGTTGGCAGCCAGCACAGCCAGTGTCGTTACCTTCATGCCGCCCGCCGTGGAGCCGGGCGCGCCGCCGGTCAGCATCAGCAAAATCGTGACCGCCTGTGAGGTATCGCTCATTTTCGTCAGGTCAGCGGTGTTGTAGCCCGCCGTTCGCGGTGTGACCGCCTGAAAGAGCGACGCCAGAACGCGTTGTCCTGCGGGAAGCTCTGCAAAGTCCGTCAGAAAGAAGAGCAACGCCGGAAGCACGATCAGGATGACGGTTGCACTCAGAATGACCTTGCTCTGCATCCGGTACCGCCGCAGGTGCAGCCGGTGGGTGCAGACATCGTCCCAAGTCAGAAAACCGATACCGCCCACGACGATCAGCAGCATGATAACGATGTTGACCAGCGGGTCGGATATGTACGCCGTCAGGGAAGGGTAGAGGGCATCCGCCCGCCCCAGAATATCGAACCCCGCGTTGCAAAAGGCGGAAACGGAGTGAAACACCGCCATCCACACGCCCCGCAGTCCATAGTCCCGGCAGAACGCCGGCAGCAGCGCAAGAGCGCCGACCAATTCCACAAGGAACGTTCCCTTGAGAATAAACCGTGTCAGGCGCACGATGCCGCCCACCACCGGAGCGGAGATGGCATCCTGCATGGCACTGCGCTCCTTCAGCGAGATATTCTTGCCGGAGAGCATCAAAAACGTTACAGCCGCCGTGATGACGCCTAAGCCGCCGATCTGGATCAGCAGCAGGATGACGGTCTGTCCGAACGCGGACCAGTAGCTGCCGGTGTCCTGTACCACCAGTCCCGTCACGCAGACGGCGGAGGTGGAGGTAAACAACGCCTCGTGAAACGGCGTCCATGTGTGGCTTGCGGTGGCGATAGGCAGCATCAGCACCAGCGCACCCAGCAGGATCACACCGGCAAAGCCGAGGATCATGATCTGGAAGGATGTCAGATGGCGTTTCAGATGGAAACCGGTTTCTGTCACAGGACTCACCTCCTAAAATCGACTGCGTTCCCAATTGCGCGTACAGTATAGCACGGTTTTCGCGTTTCGGCTATGCAGATTTTGTTAAATTTTCGGCTCAAAACGACGGGAGAGACTGTGAACCTTTCTTTAATTTTTACAGAAATCATTGCAATTTCTTTACATTTACAGTATGATATGCCCCGCGCCAATATTTTGACAGATTTCGCAGGCCTTCCCCTGAGGGAGACCTGCGGCAGGAGACATATATGCTGAAGACAAAACCCAATGAGATAGCGAATCAACCCCAGGCACCCCATGAGACATCTGCCGCGGTGCGAGCCCCGCGCCGCGGCCTGTGGCAGGAATGGCTCCATAGCCTGCTGCTGTTCTGCGGCGCCAGCGTCTATGTGGAGCTGTGCCTGCACCTGTGCGTCTATCGCTCGATGGACAGGCGGGCGGTCTATCTGGTGCTGTTCGGACTGCTGGGCGGAACGGTCTGCACGCTGCTGACCACGCACCTGCCCAAGATCGCCCGACAGATCGTGGGCGTGCTTCTGGTCGCCGTGCAGGTGCTGTTTGCCGAGGTGCAGCTGATGTACCACGCCATTTTCGGCAACTTCATGCCCATCAGTCAGGTGAGCATGGGCGGGAACGTCATCACCAATTTCGACTCGCAGATCCTGTACAGCATCGGCAAGAACATCGCGCCCATCCTTCTGCTGCTGGTACCGCTGATCGTGACGATCCTCTGCCTTGCTCTGCGCAAGCTCCGGGTGCTGACTGTGCGGCTCAAGTGGAGGCAGGCGCTGGCGACGCTGGGTATCCTGCTGACGCTGCTGCTGGCTACGATGGGCATTATGTACGCCGGGCGGGGTAAATCGTTCTCCGTCTACAAAACCTTCACCAATGTGAACACCTCCACCGACAGCAGCTATAAGAGCGTGGGTATGCTGGCCACCACCGTGCAGGAGCTTCGCTACATGGTCTTTGGCAGCAGCGGCAGCGTCATCATCACGCCGTCCTCGCTGGGTACAGACACCAGACGGCTCTACAGCAGCAATTCCTACAATGTGATCGAGCGCATCGACTTTGCAAAGCTGGCGGAGTCTGCGGATGATGCCATGCGCAAAACCACGGACGAATACTTGGCGCAGGTGGTCCCCACCCGGAAGAACAACTACACCGGGCTTTTGCAGGACTACAACCTGATCACCATCTGTGCTGAGAGCTTCTGCCCCTGGTTCATCAGCGAGGAGCTGACGCCCACCCTGTACAAGCTGTCCCACACGGGCATTATCTTCGATAATTACTACGGCACGTTCCAATCCGTCACCACCAACGGCGAGTACACCATGTGCATGGGACTGTATCCCGACATGTCCCGCACCAAGACGGATTCCAGCTTCAACGTGGCGGGCACCAACTATCTGCCCTTCTGCCTGGGTAACGCCCTGAAGGAAAAGGGCTACCAGACCTGGGGCTATCACGACTATATCGGCGATTTCTACAACCGGAACATCACCCACGCCAACATGGGCTATACCTTCAAGGCGGCGGACTCCGGGCTGGATATAAAGATCGACTGGCCCTCCTCCAATCTGGAGATGATGGAGGCCTCCGTGGACGACTACCTCAGCAGCAGGGAGCCCTT
>ENA-ORTS01001736-ORTS01001736.1-human-gut-metagenome-genome-assembly--contig:-NODE-1736-length-14227-cov-5.864380_pt1 | contig 14227 bp, 10 predicted proteins | sample MGYA00241911_ERZ509186 | MGnify/ENA primary metagenome ERZ509186 (study PRJEB26280, sample SAMEA2338852) | human gut metagenome | biome: human gut; feature: human-associated habitat; material: faeces...
CTACTTGTGTTCTCTTCGGAGATGGAGCAGGTGCGGTTTTGGTGGAGGCAACTGAGGAGGAGAATGTAGGTGTTCAGAACTCATATCTTCGTACTGATGGCAAGGGCTTGCCTTTCCTTCACATGAAGGCTGGTGGTTCTGTTTGTCCTCCATCACGTTTTACAGTTGATCATCGCATGCATTACCTCTATCAGGAGGGTCGTACTGTGTTCCGTTACGCAGTGACAGACATGAGCAATGATGTGTTGAAGATTTTGGAGATGAATAATCTTACAGCAGATGACGTGAATTGGGTTATTCCACATGAGGCAAACCTCCGCATTATTGAGGCTGTTACCAAGCGTGCGGGTATTCCTTTGGAAAAAGTTGTTGTCAACATTGACCATTATGGTAATACCAGTGCTGCCACAATTCCTCTGGCACTTTGGGATGCAGAGAGCAAACTGAAAAAGGGGGATAATATTATCTTTACAGCATTCGGTGCAGGTTTTGTACATGGTGCTTCTTACTATAAGTGGGCTTACGATGGTGCTGCTTATGGTAAATAAGTTGAGATAAAGATATCCATATTTATATAAAAAACGCATCTTTCTTATATTATCATAAGGGATGCGTTTTTTTAGCTTAAAATCAATTAGCTTTAAAATCAAGTTATTATGCATAAAGCAGGTTTTGTAAACATCGTTGGAAATCCCAATGTTGGTAAAAGTACACTGATGAATCAGCTGGTGGGTGAGCGTATCAGTATAGCCACTTTCAAGGCTCAGACCACTCGTCACCGTATCATGGGAATCGTGAATACTGATGATATGCAGATTGTTTTTTCAGACACTCCAGGTGTCTTGAAGCCTAATTACAAGATGCAGGAGATGATGCTTGCTTTCTCGGAGAGTGCTTTGGCTGATGCTGATATTCTGCTTTATGTGACCGATGTCATTGAGAATCCAGAAAAGAACATGGACTTCTTAGACAAGGTTAAAAAGATGAGCATTCCTGTTCTCTTGCTTATAAACAAGATTGACGAGAGCGATCAGACTAAGTTGGGAGATATTGTAGAGAAATGGCATGCATTGTTGCCCAATGCCGAAATCCTTCCCATTTCTGCCAAGAACAAGTTTGGTACCGATATGCTCTTGAAACGTATCAAGGAGTTGTTGCCCGAATCGCCTGCTTTCTTTGATAAGGACCAGCTCACTGACAAGCCAGCCAGGTTCTTTGTGTCTGAGATTATCAGAGAGAAGATTTTACTGTATTATAGTAAGGAGATTCCTTATTCTGTAGAGGTACGTGTGGAGCGTTTTAAGGAAGAGGATGACCGCATCCGCATCAATGCGGTCATTTATGTAGAACGTGATTCTCAAAAGGGTATTATCATTGGGCATCAGGGTGTTGCCCTGAAGAAGGTGAATATGGAATCGCGCAAGTCATTGGAGAAATTCTTCAATAAGAAGATATTTCTCGAGACCTTCGTCAAGGTTGACAAGGATTGGCGCAGCTCACAGAAAGAACTTGATGCCTTTGGATATAATCCAGAGTAGAAGATTTCTGGTGATGTTTTGGTAGTCAATAATGAGAGGATTGGAAAATTTGAGATTTCAATACAGTCTATAAAATTTTCTTCATCTCGAATTCTTGATTAAAACAAATATCTTGAAAAAATGAATATCTTGCTTTCCCCTGAATGTAATTGAGGGGATGACTCTTGCCAAAAGGGTGAGGGCTGGAGCATGGTCAGCTTCGGGAAAGTATTAATTAGGATGCAGAGACCACATCCTGAAAGCCTCCTTAAGGAAGGAGAGAAATGACTATTATGGCAAATTTAGTAGCAATTGTAGGCCGTCCAAACGTGGGCAAGTCTACTTTATTTAATCGTTTGACTCAATCTCGTCGTGCTATTGTTAGCGATACAGCTGGCACTACTCGCGACCGTCAGTATGGCAAGTGTAGCTGGAATGGCAGAGAGTTCTCTGTTGTAGATACCGGTGGTTGGGTAGTGAAATCTGATGATATTTTCGAGGATGCTATCCGCAAGCAGGTATTGGTCGCAACAGAGGAGGCCGATTTGGTTCTCTTTCTTGTTGATGTGAATACGGGCCTTACAGATTGGGATGAGGACGTGGCTCTTATTTTGCGCCGTGCCAAATTGCCTGTTATCCTTGTTGCTAATAAGGTAGACAACAGTGCAGAATATTATGAAGCTGCCGAATTCTATAAGTTACGGTTGGGCGACCCTCAGTGCATCAGTGCTGCTACAGGTGGAGGTACTGGTGACTTGCTCGACATGATATTGGATAAGTTGCAGGATAATCCTGAAGAAGCCGTTGTGGAAGACATCCCTCGTTTCGCTGTGGTAGGTCGTCCTAATGCCGGCAAGAGCAGTATCATCAATGCCTTCATCGGTGAAGACAGAAATATTGTAACTGAAATCGCAGGAACAACCCGTGACAGTATCTATACCCGATACGATAAGTTTGGTTTCGACTTCTATTTGGTTGATACCGCTGGTATCCGTCGAAAGAATAAGGTGAGTGAAGACTTGGAGTTCTATTCTGTCATGCGCTCTATCCGTGCCATTGAGAACAGTGATGTGTGTATTCTGATGCTGGATGCTACCCGTGGTATAGAGACTCAGGATATGAATATCTTCCAGTTGATTCAGAAGAACAACAAGAGTTTGGTGGTTGTCGTCAACAAGTGGGACTTGGTTGAAAACAAAGACCAAAAGGTTATCACTACATTTGAGACAGCGATCCGCAACCGCATGGCTCCATTTGTAGATTTCCCTATTATCTTTGCATCGGCATTGACCAAACAGCGTATTTTTAAGGTGTTGGAAACAGCCAAGCAGGTTTATCAGAACCGAAAGGCTCACATCGGTACTTCTAAACTGAACGAGGTGATGTTGCCTATCATCGAGGCTTACCCTCCACAGAGTGTGAAAGGCAAGTACATCAAGATCAAGTATTGCACTCAGTTGCCCAATACAACGATTCCTTCGTTTGTGTTCTATGCCAACTTGCCTCAGTATGTGAAGGAGAACTATCGCCGATTCTTGGAGAACAAGATACGTGAGAATTGGTCGCTTCATGGTTGTCCTATCAATATATTTATCCGTCAGAAGTAACGTTAGTCTACGGGTTATAAACATCGTAGTCTGGGCTTATTAAAGCAGAAATATAATAATGAAGAAAATCTTGTTTTTCCTACTCAGTGTCATGTCGTTATTCTCTTGTAAGGAGAAAGCACCGGATCCGGGCTATTATGCAGGAATAGCTGCCAAAGGCTATTACGATATGTTACTGGAAGGCAGATATGATGAATTTGTAGAAGGGCTGAATATGCCCCATCGTATTCCTGAAGGATATCGGCAGCAATTGGTTCTTAATGCCAAGATGTTCGTAGAGCAGCAGAAGAATGAGCATCGTGGAATGAAAGCCTTTCAGATTCTTGATGCCAAGGCTGATACGGCTCATCATTTAGCTGATGTCTATCTCTCTGTAACCTATGGCGACAGTACCAAGGAACAGATAGTTGTGCCTATGGTAGAGGTGGAGAAAAAATGGAAAATGAGATAGATGAAGAGCGGTATTCATGGATAGTTCAATGAACGGTGTTTCTGTCTGGCTTCCGGATGAATACGTTTCTAAATATATATATTGACTGCTATAAAAACGCAAGTATTTTCATTGCATGATGAAAGTACTTGCGTTTGTTTATGAAGGATACTTGCATTGACCATAGAAGCCTGTCTGTGTTTAAAATAAGCGTTGATATGCTTATAGCAAATGTTTCGGCAATGCATTATGGAAAGCCTCATTATTGGGCTGTCTTTTCCTCTTCCATCTCAACTTTCTTAACTTTTCTGAACAAATCAGAAGCGAAGACCAGGTCGTTGAGCTTCTCGTTGGTAGAACTCATAATCTCGTCTTTGTTGCCTTGCCATTCTTTTTGTCCTTTGTAGATGAAACATATATTTTCACCAATACCCATCACTGAGTTCATGTCGTGAGTATTGATGATGGTTGTCATGTTGTAGTCTTTCGTGATTCCCGACAGGAGTTCATCAATTACCAAAGAGGTCTTGGGGTCAAGTCCTGAGTTGGGTTCATCGCAAAACAGATATTTAGGGTTCATCACGATGGCTCTTGCTATGGCCACACGTTTCTGCATACCTCCTGATATTTCTCCAGGAAACTTCTCCTGTGCTTCAATCAGGTTTACTCTGTCAAGACATTCCTGAGCTCTCTTTACACGTTCTCTATAGTTCATAGATGAAAACATGTCGAGTGGAAACATTACATTCTTGAGTACCGACAAGGAGTCGAAGAGGGCTGCACTTTGGAATATCATGCCCATCTCGCGTCGCATGGAAATCTTTTCCTTCTTCGACATTTCCACAAAGTTTCGACCGTCGTATAGGACTTGTCCGCTTGTCGGGGTCAGCAGACCTACGAGGTTTTTCATCAAGACAGTCTTTCCTGAACCACTCTGTCCGATGATAAGATTGGTCTTTCCTGTCTCAAAAACCATATTTATTTTGTCGAGCACAGTCTTGTCGCCGAATGTTTTTGTCAAGTCTTTAACTTCTATCATAGTTTACGAAAGTATTTGTGTGAGGAAAACGTCAGAGAAAAGAATCAGTACGCTGGAACATACTACGGCATCAGTCGAAGCTTTTCCTACCTCGACCGATCCTCCTTCCACCGTATAGCCGAAGTAAGAGGAAACACTCGAGATGATAAATGCAAAGAAGAGGCTCTTCACGATACTCATCCATACAAACCACTGGTTGAAAGCATGCTGCAATCCCAAAGTCAGGTCGTCAGGCGAAAGAATATGTCCTATGAATGCTGTTCCGTAGGCACCGATGATACCCATCGCAGAGCTGAAGATGACAAGGAAAGGCATGATGGTAACCAGTCCTAAAATCTTTGGCAATACCAAGTAGCAAGCCGAATTGACACCCATGATGTCGAGGGCGTCAATTTGCTGGGTAACACGCATCGTGCCTAATTCTGATGCGATATTTGAGCCCACCTTTCCTGCCAATATCAAACACATGATACTGGAAGAGAACTCCAGGAGCATGATCTCGCGTGTGGTATAACCCGAAACCCATCGTGGCATCCATGGACTTTGGATATTGAGCTTCATCTGAATACAGATGACAGCACCGATAAAGAAAGATATCAGCAGGACGATTCCTATGGAGTCGACACCCAGTTGAGACATCTCCTTCACGTACTGCTTCAGAAACATACGCATGCGTTCAGGACGTGAGAAGGACCTGCCCATGAGAATGAGATATTTACCGAAGGTGGTAAGCCATTTTGATATTAGCATGTCAATAATTCTTCGTTTTATGGTGCAAAAGTAACCAAAATCCTCTAAAAAACTGCAATATTCAGAATAGTTTTTGATTTTATAAGTGATATTTGCTCGTTTTTTAGTATTTTTGCACCAAAAAAGTGGAGAATATATTCTCTCACCTTTCAAACATTGTATATATTATGGATGAAATTCAAAAAACTGCATCACAGGTGGATACCGACAAGCACATGGTTTTGCGAACCGAGGGCTTGGTAAAGCGCTATGGTAAGCGAACTGTTGCCAATGGAGTAACCATCAACGTAAAGCAAGGTGAGATTGTGGGTTTGCTCGGTCCTAATGGTGCTGGCAAGACCACCTCTTTCTATATGACGACAGGATTGGTAGTGCCCAATGCAGGTCATGTGTATTTGGACGATCAGGATATCACTGGTTATCCTGTGTACAAGCGTGCCCGTGCCGGAATCGGTTATTTGCCACAGGAAGCCAGCGTTTTTCGCAAGATGAGTGTGGAGGATAATATCTTGTCGGTCTTGGAGATGACAGGCAAGCCACGCGAGTATCAGATGGAGAAACTGGAAAGCCTTATCAATGATTTCGATCTGCAGAAGGTTCGCAAGAACTTGGGTGACCAGTTGTCGGGAGGTGAACGCCGTAGAACGGAGATTGCCCGTTGTCTTGCCAACGATCCAAAGTTTATCATGCTCGATGAGCCTTTTGCCGGTGTCGACCCTATCCAGGTAGAAGAGATACAGAATATTGTCTGGCGCCTGAAATACCGCAATATTGGTATTCTTATCACCGACCATAATGTAGATGAGACGTTGGCTATTACCGACCGTGCCTATTTGCTCTTCGAAGGCCGTATTCTTTTCCAGGGCTCACCTGAGGAATTGGCAGAAAACAAGATCGTAAAAGAGAAATACCTCACTACTGGATTTGTGCTCAGAAAGAAAGATTTCCAGCTATCGGATGAGCAGAAAAGAGCCGAAGAAGGCAAGTAAGATGGTTAAAAAAACAAATTTTTCTTTTATATATTAGGTATATTCAACAAATATGAGTACTTTTGCAAGCCAATGTGAATAAAAGAGAAAATAATTAATAATATAAAAACAAAACATCAAGATGAAAATTTCATTTGAAAATCCTGACAAGATCAATGGTCTTTTGACTATCGTTGTCGAAGAAGAGGATTACAAGAATGATGTCGAGAAGACATTGAAGGACTATCGTAAGAAAGCTAATGTTCCTGGATTCCGTCCTGGTCAGGCTCCAATGGGAATGATCAAGCGTCAGTTTGGTCCTTCAGTTAAGATGGAAGCTGTCAACAAGATTATCGGCCAGCAGATCTACAAGTATGTTCAGGACAATAAGATCCAGATGCTTGGCGAGCCTCTTGCTTCTGAGAAGCAGGCTCCTGTAGATATCGAGAAGGACGGTCCTTACACCTTTATGTTTGACATAGCAGTGGCTCCTGAGATGAAGGTGTCTCTCACTGGTCGCGACAAGGTGGATTACTACAAAATCGTTGTTGACGACAAGACTATCGACCAGCAGGTAGATATGTTGGCATCTCGTTCTGGTAGCTATGAGAAGGCAGAGAACTATGAGGGCAATGATATGCTCAAGGGTGATTTGCGTGAGCTTGACGAGAATGGCAACACTAAGGAAGGCGGTATTACAGTTGAGAGCGCTGTCCTGATGCCAAGCTATATCAAGGTAGACGACCAGAAGAAGTTGTTTGATGGTGCCAAGTTGGGCGACATCATCACTTTCAATCCACGCAAGGCTTATCCAGACAATGATACTGAGGTTTCTCAGCTCTTGAAGATAGAGCGTGATGCTGTGAAGGACATGGAGTCTGAGTTCAGCTATCAGATTACCGAGATTCAGCGCTTCAAGAAGCACGAGGTAAACGAGGAGCTCTTCAAGCAGGTATTCGGTGAGGATACTGACGTGAAGGACGAGGCTGCTTTCCGTGCTAAGATAGCAGAGGGCCTGAACGAACAGCTCGTTAACGATTCTGACTTCAAGTTCCTTCTTGATGTTCGTGCTCACTGCGAGAAGAAGGTTGGCAAGTTGGAGTACCCAGACGCTTTGTTGAAGCGCATCATGTTGGCCAACAACAAGGACAAGGGTGAGGACTTCGTAGAGAAGAACTACGAGATGAGTATCAAGGAGTTGACTTGGCACCTCATCAAGGAGCAGCTTGTCAGCGCTCAGAATATCAAGATCGAGGATGCTGATATCAAGGAGACAGCCAAGGAGGCTGCTCGCGCACAGTTCGCTCAGTATGGTATGACCAATATTCCTGAGGAGTATATTGAGAACTATGCTAACGAAATTCTCAAGAAGGGTGACAGCACCGAGGCGCTTGTTGACCGTGCAGTAGACCGTAAGTTGGCAGCTGCTCTTAAGGGCGTTGTTAAGCTCAACGAAAAGGAGATTTCTGTAGAGGATTTCAATAAGATGATGCAGGGCTAATATTTTTTTTGAAAAAAAACTTCAAATAAATACGAGGTTATCGACTTTTTTTATTATCTTTGTTCCACGGAACGAGAAATAGAGGTCGATAACCTCTCTTTTTGTCTTATTTTGAATAGAAAAAAATGATAATATGAACGATTTTAGAAAGTATGCTACGCAGCATTTAGGTATGAGCGGAATGGTGCTTGACGATGTAGTGAAGGCACAGGCTCGTTATATGAATCCTTACATCTTGGAGGAACGTCAGCTGAATGTGACTCAGATGGATGTTTTCTCAAGATTGATGATGGACCGTGTGATCTTCTTGGGCACCGAGATTGATGACTATACAGCCAACACCCTGCAGGCTCAGCTGCTTTATCTTGACTCTGTAGACAGTGGCAAGGATATTTCTATTTATATCAACAGCCCTGGCGGAAGTGTTACGGCAGGTCTTGGCATATACGACACCATGCAGTTTATCTCCAGCGATGTGTCTACCATCTGTACTGGTATGGCAGCGTCTATGGGTGCCGTTCTTTTGGTGGCTGGTCAGGAAGGCAAGCGCTCAGCTTTGCCTCACAGTCGTGTGATGATTCATCAGCCACTGGGTGGCGTACAGGGTCAGGCTTCTGATATTGAGATTGAGGCCAAGGAGATTCAGAAATTCAAGAAAGAACTTTATACCATTATATCTAATCATTCACACACTCCATACGAGAAGGTGTGGGCAGACAGTGACCGTAACTATTGGATGACGGCAGAAGAGGCCAAGGAGTATGGTATGATAGATGCAGTGTTGACCCGTAAAAAAGGAGTAGAAGAATAATGCCAAAGAATGTATGTAGCTTTTGCGGAAGAAGTGAGAGCGAAGTGAAGTTGCTGATAACAGGCATCAAGGGCTATATCTGCGAGAATTGTGCCAAGCAGGCATACGATATCGTGTTGTCTTCAGGCGTTTTAAACGATAAGAAGAATGATAAGTTCGCATTGAAGCAGGTGCCTAAGCCTGTAGAGATCAAGCAATATCTGGATCAGTATATCATCGGACAGGATGGCGCCAAGCGCTCCCTTGCCGTGGCGGTGTACAATCACTATAAGCGTTTGCAGCAGACTGTGGACGACGGAGGTGTGGAAATAGAGAAGAGCAACATCATCATGGTGGGCAGCACCGGAACGGGAAAGACTCTTCTGGCCCGTACAATCGCCAAACTGTTGGATGTGCCTTTCACTATTGTTGATGCTACGGTATTTACCGAGGCTGGTTATGTGGGCGAAGATGTGGAAAGTATTCTGAGCCGTCTGCTCCAGGTGGCCGACTATGATGTGGCAGCTGCAGAAAAAGGTATCGTGTTTATTGACGAGATAGACAAGATTGCCCGCAAGAGCGACAATCCTTCTATCACCCGCGATGTGAGCGGTGAGGGAGTACAGCAGGGCTTGCTCAAGTTGCTGGAAGGCACGATTGTAAACGTACCGCCAAAGGGAGGCCGTAAGCATCCTGACCAGGATTATATTCACGTCGATACCAAGAATATTCTCTTTATCTGCGGTGGTGCATTCGACGGAATAGAGCGAAAGATAGCGCAGCGCCTCAATACGCATGTGGTAGGTTTCAATTCTGTGCAGAATGTCAGCAAGATAGACAAGACCGACCTGATGAAATACATCCTTCCACAGGACCTGAAATCTTTCGGACTGATTCCCGAGATCATCGGTCGTCTGCCTGTACTTACCTATCTGAATCCTTTGGATAGGGAAGCCTTGCGCAAGATATTGGTAGAGCCCAAGAACTCTATCATCAAACAGTATGTCAAGTTGCTCGAGATGGATGGCATCAAATTGAACTTCGACCAGGAGGCTCTCGACTATATGGTAGACAAGGCTGTGGAGTACAAACTTGGTGCCCGAGGCCTGCGCTCTATCGTAGAGGCGGTCATGATGGATGCTATGTTTGATGTCCCATCCCAGAAGATTACTACTTTCACTGTGACATTGGACTATGCCAAGCAGCAGTTGGAGAAAACCAATCTGCAGCAGATGGAGAGTGCTTAAGATGAGCTTGTTACCATGCTTGCTCAATGACTTTTACCGATACAAGTATACATTATATATATTAAATAGGTGGATATGACGGAACAGATGAATCTTACGGAACAGTTGAAACACTATTTCGGCTTTGACTCTTTTAAAGGCGACCAGGAATCGATTATTAAAAATCTGATGAGTGGTAATGATACATTTGTGTTGATGCCTACAGGTGGAGGAAAAAGCTTGTGCTATCAGTTGCCGTCCTTAATCATGGAGGGAACAGCTATTGTTGTTTCTCCATTGATTGCCCTGATGAAAAATCAGGTGGATGTTATCAATGGTCTTAGCGAGGAGGATGGTGTGGCCCATTATCTCAACTCCTCTCTAAATAAGTCGGCTATAGAGAAAGTGAAGAGCGATATTCTCTCTGGCAAGACCAAGTTGCTGTATGTGGCACCAGAGTCGTTGACCAAGGAGGACAATGTGGACTTTCTGAAAGACGTAAAGATTTCGTTCTATGCCATTGATGAGGCTCACTGTATTTCTGAGTGGGGACATGATTTCCGTCCGGAGTACCGTCGTATCCGCCCCATTATCAACGAAATCGGTAATGCACCCGTCATAGCCTTGACCGCCACAGCTACGGACAAGGTTAGGACAGATATCAAGAAAAGCTTAGGCATCATGGATGCCAAAGAGTTCAAGAGTTCTTTCAATCGCCCCAATCTGTATTATGAGGTACGTCCCAAGACCAATGAGATAGACAAGCAGATCATCATGTTCATCCGTCAGCATGCCGGCAAGAGTGGTATTATCTATTGTCTTTCTCGAAAGAAGGTGGAGGAGTTGGCTGAAGTCTTGAAGGCCAATGAAATCAAGGCGGCTCCTTATCATGCGGGCTTGGATTCAGCAACCCGTTCGCAGACTCAAGATGATTTCTTGATGGAGCGAATAGATGTCATAGTGGCAACGATAGCTTTTGGTATGGGTATCGACAAGCCTGATGTGCGCTTTGTCATCCATTATGACATTCCAAAGAGTCTGGAAGGCTATTATCAGGAGACTGGCCGTGCCGGTCGTGATGGTGGCGAGGGCATCTGTATTGCTTTCTATGCTCGTAAAGACCTGAAGAAATTAGAAAAGTTTATGGAGAACAAGCCTGTGGCAGAGCAGGATATCGGTCGACAGCTTCTGCAGGAAACGGCAGCTTATGCCGAGTCGTCAGTATGCCGTCGCAAGATGTTGCTCCATTATTTCGGTGAAGAATACCAGGAGGAAAACTGCCACAACTGTGACAACTGCCTGCACCCTACGACGAAGATAGAGGCTAAGGACGAGCTGGTGGTTATATTAAAAGCGGTGGCAGCCGTCAAAGAGAACTTCCGTCAGGAATATATTATAGATTTTGTGAAGGGAAGGGCTACCGATGACATCGTGTCGCACAAGCACAACGAGCTGGAGGCTTTTGGTGCCGGTGAGGACATGGACAGCAAGATGTGGAATCCTGTTATCCGTCAGGCATTGATAGCTGGATATCTGAAAAAAGATGTCGAGAACTATGGCTTGCTGAAACTGACAGCAGCAGGCAAGCGTTTTATCAAGAACCCTGAGTCATTCATGATAGTGGAAGACAAGGTGTTCAAGGATGATTATGGACTGGAGAGTCACAGCGCAGGCAGTGAGGCTCTCGATCCAGAGTTGTTTGCCATGCTCAAGGACTTGCGTTCTGGCATGTCTAAGAAGCACAAACTTCCGCCTTATGTCGTGTTCCAGGATGTCTCCTTGGAACAGATGGCAACCATGTATCCTGTTGATTTGCAGGAGTTGCAGAACATCCAGGGTGTAGGTGCCGGCAAGGCAAAGCGCTATGGCAAGGAGTTCTGTGCCCTTATCAAGAAATATTGTGAGGAAAACGCTATCGAGCGTCCCGAAGAGTTGCGTGTTCGTACCGTGGCAAAGAAATCCATGCTGAAGGTTAGTATCATTCAGAGTATCGACCGACAGATAGCACTCGATGACCTTGCTGAGGCAAAGGGACTTGATTTCGATGATCTCTTGGATGAAATAGAGGCTATCGTCTATAGCGGAACCAAGTTGAACATAGATTATTTCATAGAAGAAGTCATCGATGATGAGCATGTTGACGACATTTATGACTATTTCATGGAGAGCGATACCGACGACTTGGATACAGCGCAAAATGAATTGGGTGAGGACTATTCAGAAGACGAAATCAGGTTGGTTAGAATTAAGTTCTTGTCCGAACAGGCCAACTAAGTGACGGTAAATAATAACTTGGTACGATTTAAATATCTCAAAAATATGAGGCTCAAATCATACCAATTTATTTTTCACCGTCACTAATCACGTTAAATAGCATTAATAAGGAGTGAAATTCGTGAAAAAAGGGCAAAATATGAAATATTATTGCTAAATTTGCACGCAATAAATTTTTAAAGGTTACAATATGTCATCATTTGTTGCAGATAAAATTGTAATGGACGGTCTCACTTACGACGACGTCCTTCTTATCCCTGCGTATTCAGAGGTACTACCAAAACAGGTAGAGTTGAAAACCAAGTTCTCTCGTAACATCGAGTTGAACGTTCCATTCGTGACAGCCGCTATGGATACTGTTACCGAGGCGTCTATGGCCATAGCCATAGCTCGTGAGGGAGGTATCGGTGTTATCCACAAGAACATGTCTATTGAGGAGCAAGCACGCCAGGTGGCCATTGTAAAGCGTGCCGAGAATGGAATGATTTACGATCCAGTCACTATTCGTCGCGGAAGCACAGTGCAGGATGCTCTTGATATGATGCATGACTATCATATTGGTGGCATTCCTGTTGTTGATGACGAAAACCATCTGGTTGGTATTGTAACAAATCGTGACTTGCGTTTCGAGCGTCATCTCGACAAGAAGATAGATGAGGTGATGACTTCTGAGAATCTTGTTACTACCCATCAGCAGACCGACTTGGCAGCAGCTGCTCAGATTCTTCAGGAGAACAAGATCGAGAAACTTCCTGTTGTGGATAATGCAAACCATCTTGTAGGTTTGATTACTTATAAGGATATCACAAAGGCTAAGGACAAGCCAATGGCATGCAAGGACGAGAAAGGTCGTCTGCGTGTTGCGGCTGGAGTTGGTGTTACTGTCGATACTCTCGACAGAGCCAAGGCTTTGGTTGAGGCTGGTGCCGATGCTATCGTTATTGATACTGCTCACGGACATTCCAAGGGCGTTGTTGAGAAGTTGCATGCAGTAAAGGCAGCCTTCCCTCAGGTAGATGTTGTTGTCGGTAATGTGGCAACAGGTGAGGCTGCTAAGTACTTGGTAGACAATGGCGCTGATGGCGTAAAGGTAGGTATCGGTCCTGGTTCTATCTGTACAACTCGTGTGGTTGCCGGTGTGGGTGTTCCACAGTTGAGCGCTGTCTATGATGTTTACTCAGCCTTGAAGGGTACTGGCGTTCCATTGATTGCCGATGGTGGTTTGCGCTATTCTGGCGATATCGTTAAGGCTTTGGCTGCCGGTGGCAGTTGCGTCATGATTGGTTCGCTGGTTGCCGGTACAGAGGAGAGCCCAGGTGATACTATCATCTTCAATGGCCGTAAGTTTAAGTCATATCGCGGTATGGGTTCTTTGGAAGCGATGGAGAATGGTTCTAAAGACCGTTACTTCCAAAGTGGAACTTCCGATGTGAAGAAATTGGTGCCGGAAGGTATTGCTGCACGTGTTCCTTACAAAGGTACTTTGTACGAAGTAATCTATCAGTTGGTAGGTGGTTTGCGTGCAGGTATGGGGTATTGCGGTGCGGCTAATATCGAAAAGCTGCACGATGCCAAATTTACCCGTATCACTAATGCCGGCGTGCTTGAAAGCCATCCGCATGATGTTGCAATCACCAGCGAGGCGCCGAATTACAGCCGTCCTGAATAAAGGAAACATACACACTTAACGATATATGCCCGGAAAGTAAAACTATACTTTTCGGGCATTGTTCTTATTGGACGGAAGATTTATTGAGGAGTACGTATGGTTTTTTCGATGTGAAATGGGCATATTATTTCTGAAATTGTATCTTTGTGTCGTATCTGCATTTGATTTTGTTCGTTTCTTTAAAAAGGTGATTATGATAAAGAGTTGTTTGGCGGTGATCTTTCTTTGGTTGGGTTGGAATGTTTTTGCTCAGCAGGATCCGGTGTTGATGCGTATTAATGGAAAGGATGTGCTCCGTTCTGAATTTGAGTATAGCTATAACAGGGATAAATCATTGCTCGCTCTTAAACACGCTACACCGGGAAAATATGTAGAGCATTTTGTGAATTTCAAACTGAAAGTAGGTGATGCTGAAGCTGCCGGTTTGGATACGGCTTTTGCTTTCTGCGAGGAAGT
>ENA-ORTS01001737-ORTS01001737.1-human-gut-metagenome-genome-assembly--contig:-NODE-1737-length-14218-cov-10.958483_pt1 | contig 14218 bp, 16 predicted proteins | sample MGYA00241911_ERZ509186 | MGnify/ENA primary metagenome ERZ509186 (study PRJEB26280, sample SAMEA2338852) | human gut metagenome | biome: human gut; feature: human-associated habitat; material: faeces...
ATAATCTCAACATGATTATAGCCCTATCCTATCAAATAGACACTGGACATTCTGCTTCATTCAGAAAATGGCTTATCAGTAAAGTTGCTTCCAAACAAAAGGGCATATCTCTCTTTATTCCTATAAGCGCAGCTAACATATATAATTGCTAATACCTTTGCTAAAAGTCCAACTTGGTTTTATTCTACGTTGGACTTTTCTTTTCTATTTTGGCACAGTTGACCTAGAATAATGCTACCTTTTGGTGACAAATGCTGCCACTTTCAGGGAAATGTATTTATACATCTTGCTAATGAGATATATTTGCACACAAACGATTAGCATATATTATTATGAAGCAGAAAAAAATAGAACATATTACTTTGAATCTGATTGTTTTCGGGACAATCGCTATCATTGGTGTTTTAGCCCGTCAGACCGTACTACACTATGGTTGGGATGAGTTCAGCAGCTACCTCATTTTTGTGGTATGCTCCATTGTCATGGGTGCAATCTATCTCAATCTGCAAATGGTATTCAGACAACTCCTTTCACCAACAATAGAGAAGTGCTTTATGAGATTTGAGTGTTACCGCAATAAGGCTGTGGTGGTTGAAACTTCAATAGTACACTCGGAACTTGCCGAAAGTACTATAAATTCAGACCCCGTCATTTCTAAACCGGATCCCGAAATTGAAATCGAAACTACATCTGACACAGAAGAAGTTTCTATTCTTTCATGTCCTGAACTTAACGAAGACGTGGCTGAACTTCCAAAAGAAGACGCCACACCTTCTAGCATCAATAATATATCTATCGAATCCAATCAGCCAACAGAATATGAGGTGTTCCGAGCCAACGCTATGGCAGAGAAAGAGCGAGCATCACAAGAAAAGTTAGATAAGGTTCTCACATATACGAAACAGAACTTGGTTCTCTATCTTAGCGAAACTGACCTCAATCGCCTATGTGGATATATTACGGAATACTATTTCTCTGATTCTCTACCCAAAGTTGAACAGATAAAGGTTGATGCTCAATTAAAAACCATTGACATCATGCACTTTGGCTGGAACATCGGCAAGGCATTCGGTAAACCACGCCTACAGACTGCCACATTTATAAAAAGAGTATTTGCTCATATCCTCCGTGATTCGGAAATATCCACCATTGAGCGCAAAATGTCGCACACGGAATCTGAGTGCAAGATTAAACTGGATAGAAAGATTGCATGAATATAACCCTATATAAATACTATTTGATAAAAGTAAAGTCTATATTTTGTTCTATTATCATCAGAATAATGCCTATTAAAATTCCTACTACAATCTCTGATATCAAGCATTTTCGAGAATCATCAGAGGAAGATTCTTGCTTTGCAATTTTTGCTATATTTTTAGCTATCACGACTTTCGGAATATAGAATCTAACAGGAGTCCAAAGAGAAAAAACAATCAATAGAATGCCTATAAATAGGAACAAGGTAGAATCAAATTGCCATATCCTTATATTATTATAAATCATATATATTGCCAACGTAGATATAGCAACTCCAGTAATCCTTATGCAATGAATAAGCAAAAGGACTATTAAAGAGAATATCGCTAGTATATATTCACCACATACTGCTAAAATAGCTGATGTCGAATTTGCAGAAGCTGATTCTATTTCTGCACTACACGATGTTAAAAAGAGTAAGAGTGAAAATACCAATAAATATTTAATATTCCCTATTTTATAAATGATATTATCCATAATGGCAAACTTTGTTTATTTGCAAAAATACAGAAAAACTACCAATTAGAATGTTACATCCTAATATTTATCATTGTATTCCACATTTTTCATCTAAAAACTCTTCTTTCTAAGCTACAACTATCATAATTGACACCAGTAATCACTGATTATCTGTTTATTATCAATAAATTATCACTACCAATCACCATCAAAAAGTTATTCATCAGTTATATTTTGGTGAATGATTCCACCATTGAAACACCTGTTTCCTTTGCCGTCGAACAATTAAAAACGAGCGACGTATGCAAAAAGAAACAGTAACATTTGATAAGCTGCCCGAAGCGGTAGGTTATCTAACCGAACAGGTCATTGAGTTAAAAAGGATGGTGTCGGAACTTCAACCACCAGCATCAGACAAACATGTGTTGATTGAAATTGAGGATGCTTGCCGTATCATCAGAAAAGCCAAGCCTACCATTTATACCTTGGTACGCAAAGGGCTACTTCCTGCCTATAAGAAAGGTAAGAAGCTCTACTTCTACGAGGACGAACTTCTGGCTTGGATTGAGAACGGGCGTAGAAAGACTTCCGAGCAAACATACGAGGAGATGCTGGCAAATATGCAAAGCGGTGTCCGTCATAAGCCCAAATCATCCGTGAAACTTTAATGATTGTGACTATGGATACATCTTCTATTAATCCGGCATCCATCATTGATGAAGCGGTTGATTTAAGTATGCGACTGACGGGTACTGATTTTCCTGTCAGCATATTCCCGTCAAAAATCCAACGCATCATCAATGAGGTTCACGAATGCCATAACTACCCGACTGACTACATTGCCGCAGCTATCCTTACGGCAATAGCAGTCGGCATTGGCAACACTCATCTTGCTCAAATCAAGCAAGGCTGGATAGAGAGTCCTATCCTGTATATGGCATTGATTGGAAGACCGGGAGCGAATAAAAGCCATCCGCTCAGTTTTGCAATGAAACCGTTTCTTGATTACGACTATCAACAGAATCAAGTCTTTGAAAAAGCACTTGCAAAGTATGATGAACTGATGAGTATGAGCCGCAAAGAACGCACAGAAAGCGGTGAAGAGCAATTTCCACAGGAACCTGTCCGTAAACGCTTCTTGATTTCGGATGTAACACCTGAGGGATTAAGTCTGATTCATGCACAAAATAAACGTGGTTTGTGCTTATGGGCTGATGAATTGTCCGCTTGGTTCAAGAACTTCAACCGTTACAACAACGGTTCAGAAGAACAGTTCTGGTTGTCGGTGTTCAGTGCCAAGACCACTATATCCGACCGCAAGAATGCCAAGAGTTCCATCTTCATCAAGCGACCGTATATCTCTGTCATCGGTACTATCCAAAAAAAGATTCTCAGTGAACTGGCTAAAGGCGAACGCTCCAGTAATGGATTCATCGACCGCATTCTGTTTGTAATGCCCAATCTGCAACAGAAAGCACGTTGGAATGACAAGGAACTGCCGGAGAATATCGAACAAGAATGGAATGCCATTATTGATAAGCTGATACAACAAGAGTACGCTCTCAATGAATTTGGAGAGATAGAACCGCATATTCTTTTTTTCACGGAGGAAGCCAAAAAACGGCTTTATGAATGGCAGCACCACTTCTCAGAGTTGTGTGACCGAGAGACAAACGACACCATTGTGAGTATCTATTGTAAGTTGGAAATATACATCATCCGCTTCTGCTTGATTATCCAATTAGCCCGATGGACTTGCGGAGAGTGTGATAAAACCTATATCGACCTGTTGACGGTGGAACGAGCCATTAAACTGACGGAGTATTTCAAGGAATCCGCATTGAGCGTTCAAAACATACTCAATGAAAATGCACTCAACAGCCAACAACAGGCGATAGTCAATCTGCTTCCTCCAGCCTTTACAACTGCCCAAGCTATACAGATAGCCGAGCAGAACGGAATGAAGGAGCGCACGTTTCAACGCTTTCTCAATGACAATATCGGGATATTGTTCCGAAAAGAGAAACATGGAGAATATTCAAAGATTAACCCGTGACATTTTTGTCGGTTTTGACACTTTCCTAACGAGAAATGACAATAACGACAAAAGTGACACACCTAAAAAGAAACATACAATGAGTACACATAGATTCATATTAGAACCCTACAAAGGTATCAGCACTCGGCATACTTGCCCGAACTGTCACCGTCAAAGATGCTTTTCCAAGTACATTGATACAGAGAAGCAAATCCAATTCCCAAAGTATGTAGGACGTTGTGACCATGAGCAGAAATGCGGTTATCACTTCACGCCTCGTGATTACTTTGAGCAGAATCCGTCAGAAAAAGATAAGCTCGCAGAGAATAGTTTCAGAAACTATGCACCTATAAAAGAGATACAACCAATAGCCACATCCTACATAGATTTGGATATAGTCAACCAATCATTGCGTGGCTATCCTACGAACAAGTTGTTTCAATTTCTATCGGCTCAGTTCGGAGAAACAGAAACATTAAAACTCATGAAGAAATACAAGGTTGGTACATCCAAATATTGGGACGGTGCAACCGTATTCTGGCAGACGGACAATCAGAATAAAGTCCGCACGGGTAAGATAATGCTTTACAATTCCGAAACTGGCAAGCGGATAAAAGAGCCATACAATCATGTCACATGGGTACACTCCGTACTGCACAAAGGCGATTATAATCTGAAGCAATGTTTCTTCGGAGAGCATCTGCTTTCTGAAGACAAAAGCCGTCCTGTTGCACTGGTCGAAAGCGAGAAAACGGCACTCGTTGCCTCCTACTATCTACCGCAATTCCTATGGATAGCATCCGGTGGAAAGAACGGTTGCTTCAATGCCAACAGCCTATCCGTTCTGGCTGGAAGAACCGTTGTATTATTTCCCGATTTGGGAGCGACAGACTATTGGCAGAGCAAAATCGGTTTGATGAAAAGATATGGAATTGAAGTGCAGATGTTCGATTATCTGGAAGCCCATGCCAACGAAAAAGAGCGAAAAGAGGGATACGACATAGCCGATTATCTGCTCAAAGTGAAGCCCGACGAAGCCATCCTTCAGCAGATGATTAAGAGAAATCCTGTCTTAAAAACACTGATAGAGACATTCGGTTTGAAGCTCGTCAGCGTACAACAAGGCACTCCACGACCGAAGGTTTCACCACCTAAGAAACGAGGATTCAGACTTTGGACTTAGGGAGAGAAATCGAGACTTTTTTACTGTAGCAAGTTAATGTCGGTGTATTACATTTCCCGACCACTTGCTCCTCAAAAAGTCAGAGGAGGCAGCTCCCGATGGTCACAAATTATTCACTAAAAACAATTCACATGGAAAAGAAATATACAATAACACTCCGGCTGTCATATCAGCAACACGCATGGCTTGGTGCGCTTTGCAGACGGAGTAAGCAAACCCAAAGCGAAGTCATCCGTTCGCTCATCGAGAACGGTTCAGTTCGTGAACGAATCACGCAAGAGCATATTCACATCATCCGGCAACTGATTGGTGAAAGTACCAATCTCAATCAGTTGGCAAGACAAGCGAACACCTACGGTTTCTTTGCTGTTGCGGACAGATGCGAAGAAATGGCTCAGCACATTAATCAACTTATAAAACAGCTGAAAGATGATAGGTAAACAGACTAAAGGGACATCGTTCGGTGGATGCGTCCGCTATGTCCTCAAAGAGGAAAAATCCAAACTATTGGAAGCGGTCGGAATAGAAGGGACACCCGAACAGATGGCAGAGCAATTTGAGCTACAAGCCTTACTCAACGACAAGGTAAAGAATATTGTCGGACACACTTCGCTCAACTTCTCACCGGAAGACAGTGCAAGATTAAAGTCCGATGATGCTTTGATGCTGAGCATAGCACACGACTATATGAAACTGATGGGTATTGAAAACACGCAATACATCATTGCCCGGCATATCGACCGTGAGCATCCGCATTGTCATATCGTTTTCAACCGAGTGGATAATAACGGCAAGACGATTAGCGACAAGAACGATTTCCGTAGGAATGAGAAAGTCTGCAAAATGCTGACCGCCAAATATCGCTTGCACTTTGCCAATGGTAAAGACCATATCAAAGAGGAACGCTTGCGCCCCTACGACAAGGCAAAGCACGAGATATACAAGGCATTGAAAGAAGAACTGCCCAAAGCTTATAGTTGGGAAGACTTGAAAGATGCGCTTGCCGACCGTGACATTGATATGAAATTCAAGGTCAGCCGGACTACACGAGAAATACAAGGTGTCAAATTTGAACATAACGGCTTTTCTTTTTCCGGTTCAAAAGTAGGTCGAGAGTTCAGCTACTTGAATATCGACAACCGACTGGAAGAGAATGCTTGTGCATCCTTGTTGGAGTCAGCCAAACAGAAACTCAGAGAACAGAAAGAAGAGGTACAGCCAAGCGTTTCCCATTCCGATGATGGCTTTGGCATCAGTCTCGGTTTGCTAAACGGGAACTCGTCCTACGATGCCACTGCCGCAGAAGAAGCAGAGTTCAATCGCCTGATGAAAAAGAAAAAGACTAAGCGCAAGCGAGGCTTTCATTTATAATCCATTATTATTAACATCTTAAATTCAATTATTTATGGTACAAAAAGATTTAATTCTTGATTTCAATCTCTACTTGTGTGAGAAATTTGGCTACAGAGAAAGCTGTAGCGTGATGCCACATGCCAACGGCTTTTGTATGGACATTCGGGAACGTGACTTAGACTGCTATATCCGCTTCTGGGAGTATAGCTGTGGAAGAGGCAACTTCCCCGACTGGTCTATCATCATTGTGCGTAGTAACTTCAAGGAGAACCAAGAAGAAAACCTGAAAGACTTGGCTCGGTTCTTCAAGGAGTACATGCCACGCTACGGTTACAAATACCTCTGCACCGAAGATGATGACTACAAGTATTATCAGACACTTGGCTTAAAGTGTATCATGGACGGTTTTTGTCCCAATTATGCATTAGCACTAAAGGATTTGAATGTCTGAGACATGGTTTTAGAGTTAAGGAGGGGATTTTTCCTCTCCTTTTCTTTTTCGATGTGCCCTAATGAGCTGATTCCTCTATTATGAATGTTGGCAATAAAAGTGTTATTACTACATTTCTCATAATATATGCAATGATTGAGAGCGAAGAAATTACTGTATCAGGTTACTTCGCTCTACATATTACATCATTTCCCCAACGACTTAAAGACCTTCGCAATACAACGCTTTTTCTGTTCCATATTGGGATGAACATATAAGTCTAAAGTGGTCGAAATATTGGAATGTCCTAACAATACACTAACGGTCTTGTAATCACAGCCAGCTTCTATACAACGAGTGGCAAAGCTATGGCGCAGGCCATGATATTTCAATTTGGGAATACCTAATTTCGCCATTAATTTGCCGTAATAATTACGGTAAGTACGAGGCTCGGTTGGATATTCATCATTAGTCAAAACATAGAAATCTTCATTAACGACCTTCTTCAGTGGTTTTACCATTGCAAGAAGGTCCTTTGTCATAGGAATTTTCCGACATGAGTTTTGTGTCTTGGGAGTGTTGATAACCAGCTCGGTATATTTCTCCGTCCCATTAATAATGTAAATCCGTTCAATTGTACGATTGACTGTTATCGTTCCCTCTGAAACATTGATGTCACTCCACTTCAAAGCGCAGACTTCCCCTATACGAAGTCCGGTACAAAGACTGATGTAGATACCCAGTCCAGCAAAGGAAAAATGACTTTGAATATGATTGAGTATTTTCTTGTGATTAGCAACCGATAGTACTTCCAATTCTTTGGTTGTTGAAGAAGACGGATATTTGATGTCCCACTCTTGATAATCCATCCATTCATTTTTTACGCCGAATTTCATAACCATTTTCAGTACAATCAAAATGTCTTTTACGGATTTCACATTCAGTCCATTCTCTATTTTCTGCAAAACAAATTCTTGCACAGCCTGTTCATGGAGTGTATCGCTTTCTCCAAAATTTGGAAGAATATGATTTTCCAAGATAAGCACATAAGCAGCCATTGTGGACTGCTTCACATAAGGTTGCTTGTACTCTTTCCATGCAACCGAGATTTCTCTAATTGTTTTCTGTCCCATAATCGTATATTAATATGTTGTACATATAATTAGAGAATAATAAATCCCAGATGTTCCCCATTTGAGATTCCCGGAGTTTAGTGGGGAGTGGGAAATGGTATCACTTCAAGATATAGCCACTATAAATCCAAAATCAGATCCGCTTCAGAACACTTTTATTTATATAGACTTGGAAGCCGTTGAAAAAGGTGAGTTAAGAAAAATACAAGAAATAATGCGAGAAGAAGCACCAAGTAGAGCACAACGTGTTATAGATAACAATGATATTCTGTTTCAATGTGTGCGCCCCTATCAGAAAAACAACTATATTCATAGGATTCTAAATACGAGTAATCAACAATGGGTTGCTTCTACTGGATATGCTCAAATTAGAACAACAGAATTGCCAAACTATATTTATCATCTATTGAATACAGACGAATTCAATAGAAAAGTAATGGTTCGTTGCACAGGTTCAAGTTACCCTGCTATTAATAGTGAGGACTTAGCAACAATTCATCTTTATTATACACCCGACAAAAAAGAGCAACTTAAAATATCTCGATTATTAGATTTACTTGACAAACGCATTGCTACCCAAAACAAAATCATTGAGAAACTGCAGTCCTTAATCAAAGGAATTGCACAGCATTGCATTAAAGAATCAACAAGTGGAAACACATATGTAAAACTTGGTGATATTTGTCAAATTACAACAGGGAAACTTGATGCAAATGCACAGGTAGATAATGGGATTTATCCATTTTTTACTTGTGCAGAACAACCATTCAAAATTGATAGCTTCGCTTTTGATACAGAAGCTTTACTAATCTCTGGAAATGGTGCTAATTTGGGATATATCAATTATTATAAGGGAAAGTTTAATGCTTATCAAAGGACTTATGTATTAGACTTGTTCTCCGAAAATATCCAATACATTAAATGGGCGTTAAAAGTACTGCTACCCAAAAGAATTGCAATAGAAAAGAGTTCAAGCAACACTCCTTATATAGTGCTATCAACTCTCACGGATTTAAGGTTGCCTATACCTTGTAAAAGTAAGCAAAGTTTCATCGCAAACCTAATGCAATCTTTGGAAAGAAAACTATCAAATCAAATCGCACAGTATGATTCCTATAATTATTTGAAGCAATACTTGCTCCGCCAGATGTTTATATGAACATTTGACGGAGTAGATACTGCTTTTGACCTATATAAAGATTTAATACTTTATGATTAATATCTATTTTGTCTTGAATTTTATCAAAAATAATTGCCTTCTGTTTTTGTTCAGAAATAGTGGGCAATGTTATTTTTAACTTTTCCAATGGAGTACGTACTATTTGCGGCTGTCCAGAGCCAGAAATAATACTATTGAAGTTATACGCAGAAAGATAATGATATAAATATCTCTTACACACCTTATCTTGATACTTATCTGTATTTATCACCATTGCATTTCCAGTTATCCAAGACATTGGTTTTGTATAATTTACCATACCACAAGTATTTCCACGGCAAGTTATACAAATTTGTTCCGTTTCATGATTGTAATCCTTATATTTGCCAATAATCCCATTTGCCCCATATACAAGAAAACCATCTTCTGTTAATTCTGTTGAAGATATTGTTTGCGGCTGATATATTTGTGCAATTTCGCTTAAATACACGTTATTGCCATAAACTCTTTGCATACAACATACTCTTAGTCCTTTGATTAAGGATTGTAAAGTTTGTAGGTCTGCGATTAGTAAACATTTGTTCGCACGCAAAGATTTGTTAGAAACTACTATATGCTTGTCGAATATTGCGACATTGAAAAATGGTTACGCATTCCAGAGTGGCAAGTATAATGCACTGGGCAAATGGAAAATCCTCACAATAACAAATGTGTCTGGCGAGCGATATATAAACGATGAAGATTACAATTGCATAATCAACTTGCCGAACGATATACAAGACCACCAAGTTTTAAAAGAAGGAGATATTTTAATCTCTCTTACGGGTAATGTTGGGCGTGTTTCTCTTTGTAAGGATGGAGACTATTTGCTCAACCAACGAGTTGGTTTGTTACAACTTGCGAAAAATGTAAATCAAGAGTTTCTATATCAAATTTTATCTTCTCAAAGATTTGAAAATAGTATGATTGCTTGTGGTCAAGGTGCTGCCCAAATGAATATTGGCAAAGGGGATGTAGAAAGCTATGTATTACCATATTCCTCGAATGTCAATAACATTCTTTTGGTCGCAAAAATATTACACTCATACGATGAGTACATCATTAATGAGCAGCGGAAACTAACATTGCTAACCATGCAGAAGCAATATTTCCTTGCCCAGATGTTTATATGAACATCTGTTGCAATAGATATAGCTTTTGTTTCTGCATGACATTCTGTATTCTTTCTTCAATCTCGGCTTTTCTTTCAAGCGATGACAGAAAAGTTGAGATTTTTATTTGCCACTCAATTTTTGGTACTATTATTTTGAACATTGCCAAGTCTTTCTTCTGAATATTGGGTAAGCCAGAACCTATACGCAGTTTCATTATGGCATCCTCATTCGATTTAAGATAATGGTACAAGTACATATTATCCACCTTGTCTGCAATGTTTTGAATGGAATAACAATGACCACCGCTCCAAAATGGTGAGGTGTTGAATTGTACATACCCACAAGAGTTTCCGCCCTCACTTATTGAAATAGTACTGGCTTCTACATTGTAATTGTCATAATAGCCAGATGGCTCTGTACCACCATTCATTACATAATAATTACCACTATCAGAGAGATTTTCCCCATTGATTTGTTTACCCTTAACAATGTCACATAGATCAGACAGTAGAACAGTAAAACCTTTTACGCTTTTGAAAAGTCTTTCTGAAATCGCAGACTTTAGTTTCTTCAAATCCTCAATGATTTTGTTTTGGGTGTCAATACGATCATCAAGAAGTGATAATAATTTGGCTATTTTTTGTTGTTCGGGTAAAGTTGGATTGTAGGTTTTAATTGCTTTTAAATGTTCTCCGTATAGATGAACAATAGATACACCCTGCGCTACTCTTGCAATATCATATTTACGCTTACCATTCAACTGATAACTCATAAATGCACCATCGTATTGATGCAAGCTAATGACATTCAAATCACCTCCAAATAGAATATTATCAAATGGGACACATCGTGCAGTGGCAATATCAACGGCAGTTTCACCAGAGCAAGGAATGATTACATCATTAGCTTTACTCCTTTTAAGTTTAGAACCGTTAATATCAGTCTTACTTTCAACTTGCTTGATGATTTCGGATTTGTACTTAGTATATAATTCACCATATAGGATACATGGCTCGCCATCCTCAGAAAGTTGTTCTTTGGATATTCCAATTCCTTTTGACAAAGTAGCAATATTATCTAATTGCTCTGCTTTCCACTCCTCCGTAAACTCTGGAAATCTCAAAGGGGGAACATTGAGGATTTTTTTATCTTTATTATCTATTGCCATAGTTGTTATTATTTTGTAGGATTCAAGTCAAATGGAAGTAACGGAGTTTCATCATTTCCATCATTAAAACGGTCAAAATCCGATATGTATGATTTGTCTTGAATCAGTTTATATTTTTCATATTCGCTATAAGCCTTATCTCTTGCTTCCTCTTGTGTCACTTTTCCGGCTGTATCGCACGGCTCGTAATCCATCGTTGCAAGATATTGTTGAAGAAACTTCTTCCAATCATCCATAGTTGAAACAATATGACGTGCAGCACGTGATTCTGCCATATCAAGAAAAGCAGTTGTGATAAGATTCAACTGGGACAATTCAGAATCTGACAGGTAATTTTTTGCGACGATGGTATCAGACTTTTGCACTCTTCCGTCAGGAGCTTTCTTCCACGTGGTAAGTCCCATGTAAGGTTGCTCGGAATCAGCCCGTTGATAGATAATTTCCGCAGCCGTATGATGAGTAACGGCAAGGTGCATCATATTTTGTACCATCTTGAAGAACAACTTTGTGTCTTCTGATTTCGGGTCGTAATCCGCACTACATTCTGCATAAATGTCAGTTATCTTTTGGTAATATCTGCGCTCTGAGGTGCGTATTTCACGAATACGCTCAAGCAAATCGTCAAAATAGTCTTTCCCGAAATGTTTGCCCTGTTTTAGTCTCTCATCATCAAGGGCATATCCTTTAATGATAAACTCTTTCAACACTGAAGTAGCCCAAATGCGGAATTGAGTAGCTTGATAGCTGTTTACCCTATACCCCACTGCAACAATAGCATCGAGGTTGTAAAATAGCGGCATACGTTCCACTTCCCGGTCTCCTTCTGTTTGAACTATCCCAATTTTTCGGATAGTTGCCGTTTTATCCAATTCTCCAGTCTCGTAAATCTGCCCAATATGATAGCTGATTGTTCTTACGTCAACACCAAACAATACAGCCATCTTTTTCTGTGACATCCAAAAAGTTTCGTTGTTGAAAATCACTTCAATGCGAGTTTCACCTTGTTCAGTCTTATACAGTAAGATGTTTGATTCCAGCGAGTTACGCATATATTCGGTTGTAGATACGGATTGAGAAAAATAGGCTCTTGCCTGCTTCACCAATAACTTCCTTGAATCAGCATTCTCAGAAATAATCATACAGACCATACGGGATAGATGGAAAGCTTCGACCTTGCGAAACGATCCACTACCCAACTTAACCATTTCAACCACACGGTTGAAATGGTCATCTATATCCATACCTTTTTCACTGGCAACTTTGATTGCTTTGTCTATTACATTCTGGAATTTCCAATATCCCGAATAGCCCATCGCATTACAAAGATTACGTGAGCTCCAGTATTCTTTCCCGTTGTCATCCACTTTCCGAATTTCTTCGAATGTCGGACGCATGTCAGGCACATTATTCTCATCCATATCTTTTCCGTTTCTTTTGTATCGACGTTCTACAACATTGAATAGCAAAAATACAAAAAAAAGATGAAAATCACCCTAATCATTTATAAGAAGTATGATTTTTAATGTTATTTATGCAAAAAGAAAGAAACATGTCAGAATATATTGATTTTATCGCCTATCAAGACGATGCAATAATCCAACGCACCTTACGTTATTACAGAAGACGAGGACAACCGCATCCGCAACCGAAGGGAAACCTTCATCAGGGAAACAGGCACTGAGAAGTATGATTTTCTTAAAAAGTTTGGCTATCTCACGTATTCTTTGTACCTTTGTCGGCAATTACATTATTAAGATCAAACAATTATGGAGTTACTGATGTTTCTTTTTAGCAGGTATAGTTGCTATCATCGGTGCAATAGAAGTAATACGAAGAGTCAGAATAATTCTTGCGTAAAATTATGGCATTAGAAATAAAAAGCACACCTGTATTGACAGGTGAAGACGCTGAACGTTTTGTACGTGAGGCGGATGAGAATGAGAGAAATCCACAAAGGAGAAAATTGCTTTTCTCGTTTGAGGATATTGACAGAATGATGGAACGTTCACGAAAATATCTTAAAGAGCATGGAGGAAAAGGACCTTTCGCAAAGTAAGTTTCTCTTTGAAAGGAACGTAAAGAATAACCGCTGTTGTTATGTGCTATTAAGTTAGTGTTAGTCTCTTCACTGAGGCTGGACGTCCTCAGCGGAAACCTATCGTTGTTATGTGCTATTAAGTTAGTTTTTGTCTCTTCAATGAGGCTGGACGTGACAGATAGGCTTGCCCTCGGTACCTTGGTATCGAGGGCTTTATTATGTTCTCAATCTTTTTCGAAAAATACGCTAAAATCTGCAGATTTGCCCTATCATTCAATCATGATAGTGCAGCTGACTGGATATATTCATTGTTTTTTGCACGTAATAATCTTATGAATATTATGTGCAAAGTCGGTGATTATATTCAGAAAGTCAACAATATTGCCAAAACAAGCACTCAGACAAATACCCAGAAACGCAGTACATAGAAAACTGATGATAGCATTGCTAATAATCAAAAAAATAGAAGATTACAGAAAGTGAGGTTGAAAGTGAGGTTAAGAATGAGGTGAAGAGAAACTATGTACTTGGAACCCAAGATAACACTAAAGACGTCCTCGTTATCCCCTTGCTTACAAATAAAGTTAAATCAAGTTAGCCCTGCAAACAAAATCTATCCATAAAATCATTTTTTTGATTTTTTTCTGTATTTTTGCAGATATATTGCGCCAGTATGGGCGTTGAGCATGGCTTATCCTCCTATATTACAGGCGCATCATTATCAAATGATTTGAGCATGAAAAAGATATTATTCCTACACGGATTCTTCGCTACGGGCAGCTGTCCGATGGCGAAAGCCTTGAAAGAGGCGTTTGAGGGGACGGCGGTGGTGCTGACTCCCGACCT
>ENA-ORTS01001741-ORTS01001741.1-human-gut-metagenome-genome-assembly--contig:-NODE-1741-length-14202-cov-2.886831_pt1 | contig 14202 bp, 15 predicted proteins | sample MGYA00241911_ERZ509186 | MGnify/ENA primary metagenome ERZ509186 (study PRJEB26280, sample SAMEA2338852) | human gut metagenome | biome: human gut; feature: human-associated habitat; material: faeces...
CTTCTACACACACGAGGAATTACAAAAAGAATTCCAAACTCTATCGAAAGATAGGGTTTTTTATTGCAAATTTTTAGAAAAATTGTCAAAATGTTCTATTTTTAATTAATAAATTATTAGATGCTTTATCCCTGAAACCCGCGTCTTTATACAATCTTAATATAAATTTGCTTGACCTTTTTCAAAAAAAGTATTCTAATAAGATACGTAGAGTTTGAGATATAATTTATAAGTGTTAAAAAGAAGGAAAGAGGTCTGAATGAAAGAATTTACACACACACGTTTAGATGAGAAACAGTTTACTGATGAAGAGATTAAGAGCCTTATAAAAGAATATAATATTAAGTTTATAAAACTCCAGTTCGTTGATATAAACGGGCAGGTAAAAAATATGACTATTCCATCCCAGCATATTGAAAAAGTTTTGAATAATGAGATTATGTTAGACGGCTCTTCTATAAAAGGATTTAGAAGTATTGAAACTTCTGATATGTTTTTCTATCCTGATAAAAATTCTTTCCAGATTTTACCTTGGAGAAATCAGGATGGGGCTAATTCTGCAAGATTAATCTGTGACATATACAACGCTGACGGAACTCCTTTTGAAGGATGTCCCCGCTGTAATTTGAAGCGGGTTATGAAAGAAGCTGAGAAAATGGGATTTTCTATGAATGTCGGACCTGAAGCTGAATTTTTTCTTTTTGCAAAAGATAAAGACGGAAATGTTACAACTTCTACTCAGGACAAGGCAGGTTATTATGATGTAGGACCTGAAGATCTGGGTGAAGATGTGCGCTCTGATATAGTTCTTGTACTGCAAGATATGGGTTTTGATATTGAGGCTTCCCACCATGAAGTTGCTGACGGTCAACATGAGGTGGATTTCAGATATGCAGATGTTTTGACAGCTGCGGATAATGTTGCAACTTTTAAGGTAGCTGTTAAAGCTGTTGCAGCAAAACATGGGCTTCATGCAACTTTTATGCCTAAACCGATTTTCGGTATTAACGGTTCTGGCATGCACTGCAATGTTTCGCTGTTTAAAGACGGCAAAAATGCCTTTTATGATGAGAAGGCGGAGTACCAACTTTCAAATATTGCAAAATATTCAATCGGCGGTATGCTTAAACATGTCAGAAACATAACTGCAATATTAAACCCGACAGTTAACAGCTATAAACGTCTGGTTCCGGGGTATGAAGCTCCTGTTTACCTTGCTTGGTCTTTGGCAAACAGAAGCGCACTTTTAAGAGTTCCGGCAAAACGCGGTAATGCAACAAGGGTTGAGCTACGCTCACCGGATCCTGCATGTAATCCTTATTTGGCTTTCGCGGCAATTCTCGAGGCTTGCCTTGACGGGGTTAGAAATAAGATTGATCCTCCGGCTCCTGTTGAAAGTAATATTTATAAACTCACAACAAAAGAACGCAAAAAACAAAGAATTGATGCGCTTCCGGGAAGCTTGGCAGAGGCTCTTGAACAAATGGACAAATCTCTTGTTGCAAGAGCTGCTCTTGGTGAACACGCTTTTAATGAGTTTATGTCTGCAAAGAGAAAAGAATGGGATTCTTTCAGAACTTATGTTTCCCAGTGGGAAATTGACAGGTATCTTGAAAGATATTAATAAATTAAAGGAGGCATTAAGAGCCTCCTTTTTTATATTTTGAACGGATAGTCATCTTTAAATTCCCAGTTATCATATTGAAGCACTACAGAACAGTATAATGGGTGACTTTTACACATTGCAAGCGCCTGTTCTCTTGTTGGAACATTCATTGGAAAGTACGTACAAAAATGTTTATTCCCGCCGCAAGCATTCTTTGAGTGCGGTTCTTTGCATAGGAGAAATCTAAATTGATCATAGCCCTCTTTGTTAGGTTGTTTGTTTCCATTTACATCTATTATCATGTCAATACAAGTTCCATTATGCCAGTACATAACTGTCCCGTCAGCCATAGTAATTTTTAGTTCATAATTTATATCTTTATCTTCTTCTGAATTAGTTTTTTTCTTAACTGAAAGATACTTTATATATGGTTTTATGTATGAATTGAAGAACTTTTCACTCTCTTTTGCATTTTCAATCTGATCGGATGTTCCATCTTCATCCTTTATTTCACTGGTTTTTTCCCAGTAAATGCTTTCACTGTTGTCAACTTCTGAGCGCATAATAGCCTGCTGCATCGTGCTGTAGAATTTTTTTATACGTGAGGAGTATTCTTTTCTTCTTGAATTTGCAGTAATTGCAGGCAGCGTCATAGCCGCAACAATACCAATGATTCCAAGAGTAATTAAAACTTCCGCTAGCGTAAACGCGGAACGGGATAATCCCAAAGCGTGAAAAAGCCCGCCGGTGTTATCTAATCCCCCCCCCCCTCGGAGATTTTGAAGCTATAATTGTATTTTGCATATATATCCTCCTTTTCTTAAATTTATTATAACATATTACAATATATTTTTAAAGTCTGCATAAATATTCAGTCAGCTCTTTCATTGAATAAATATTTTTTATAACAAAAAACTCTTTGCCAGTTTGTTCTTTTACATAAGTCAGTGTTTTCCCGTCAAGAAAATCTTCGCTGTATGGTCTAAGCATTACTGACGGAATAACGGTAAAATCCCCTTCTTTTCCATTGAGTGCTTCTATTAAATCGTCTGTAGTTATAAGTCCAGCTACGGTTATATCGCGTCCCCAGTAATTTGATTTAACAGGAACAACTTCCGCGGTCAGATTTTTAATCCTGTTAAGTTTACTGCAAATTTCATCAAGTGCTGCTTTTGCTGCATAGGATGTTGCAAATAAAATTTTTAATGGCTTATTTAATGATTTTGGAAGTTCAAGCTGTTTAAAGTCTTCCAGCAGCATACGTATGGCTCCTACACCATCCTCAAGCTGTGCAAAATTTCCGTAATATTTTGCCGGCGGTATTGCTTTTTCTGCCAGTATGAAAAATTCGTCAGAACAGCATACTTTGTTATATTTTGAAGCTATTTCAATTGTCTGGAGCGCACAGTCTTTGTCAACCTGTTTCAAACTTTCTTTCCTGAATTGGGTTACTCCTACAGGAACAATTGCTACAGATAGTACAGTATTTTTTAGTTCGGCTAAATCCGAAAGTGTCCGTTCCAGCTCAGCCCCGTCGTTTAAGCCCGGACATAGAACAATTTGTGCGTGAAACGGTATTTTATTTTTTCTAAACCATTTTAAATTTTCCAGAGCTTTGCCTGCATTAGGGTTTCTTAGCATTTTTACCCGCAAATCCGGATTTGTAGTATGAACAGAAACATAAAACGGACCGAGGTGCATTCTCTGTATGCGCTCTTTATCCTTTTCTGTAAGGTTTGTAAGAGTAATATAGGTTCCCTGAAGATATGAAAGCCTGTAGTCATCGTCTTTCATATAGAGGGTTTCTCTCAAACCTTTCGGCTGCTGGTCTACAAAGCAGAATATACATTTATTCAAACAAGGCTTTACCCTGTCAAATACTGCGCTTTCAAACACTATGCCCAAATCTTCATCATAATCTTTTTCAAGTTCAATAACTTCAACTTCTCCGTTTTTCTTTTTTACCTCCACTGTAAGGAAATCACTTTTGCATAAAAAGTTGTAGTCAATCATATCAAGCATAGATGTTTCATCAATAGAAACAATTTCATCGCCTGGTTCAATTTCAAGTTCTTCGGCAATAGACCCTTCTATAACCTTGTTAACTATTGCGCTCATTATCTTTTTCAAATCCTTCTGTAATTGTTATAAGATTTTTATATTCACAAACTGTATTATCAAGAATAATTTTCTGGTAAAAATTCTTTTTTGTGTATTCGTCATTTAAAATGCTTTCTGCCGCGGTTTTGAAGCTCATTGCAAGTGATTTTATTCCAAAGAAAAGCTCTTTACGTTCCTCCTTGTCCAAAATTTCAGCCATCGAAAGCTTTATTCTTGCATTTGCCGCAAATTGGAGCGGATTATCGCTGAGCTTTTCCAGTATTAACCGCTTTAATTCTTTTTCTCCGCTTTTTGTAATTGAATAATATACTGATAATTTACCGCCGTCAGACATCATTTTTCTTGTGGAAATAAAACCGTTAAATTCAAGTCTTCTTAACGCCGGCTTTAATGCCCCGAAACTCGGACGTGTAAACGGTGCAAATTCACTCTCTATACCTTTTTGTATGGCATACATTGTGAAATCGCGTTTTATGACTATATATAAAATCAGCAATTCAATCATAAGTTTAGAGTAGCATAAATTTATTTAATATTCAAAAATCTTAAAAAACTCTTAATTGACCCCATAGTATCGTGTTTGTGGGGTATATTTGCTTTTGGATAATAATTTTCGTAATTCCTTATAATATTATCTGGCAGGCTTTCTCCGTTGCCGAGGGTTTGGAATATTAGTTCAAGATACTCATCCTGCTCTTCTTTATAAAGAATATCCCGTTTTCTTAAATCCTCATCAGCTTCATAGTGGATTAATGCGTGATAAGCTGCCTCTATACTTTTGTCATCTGTATCAAACGGAAACATTGTAACTGCTTCCCGCACACTTATAGCTCCTACCAGAACTTTTCTGATTAGTTCTGAAACAAGCATTCTGTTTTCAACTTCTAAATCCATTATTTTACTTTACTAAATCAAATTCGGATTCTATAAACCTAATCATTTGTGCGTAATCTTTATTAAAGAATTGACCAGCTACTTCATTTACAGCTTCCATAGCCATCTCTCTTTTATTCATTGTAGCTTTATAGAAGAATTTTTTACCAACCTTGTACCTTACAAGGATGCTTTTCCCTGTAAGTCTGTCCATAACTGTTTTTATAGTTGTGTATGCTCTATCTATGCCGTTTTCTGATAAATTATCAACAACATCTTGAATCGAAATATCTCTGTCTTCACAGTTTTCTGTAAGGCTCCAAATTGAATTTAAAATGTCAATTTCTAATTTACCACACGCCATATTTTCCTCTACTTTCTTTACTAATGAATTACTAACATTGTAACATATAAACTGTTTATTTCAAGCCCTTGTGTAATCATTATTTACAAATATTACTCAAATTCCATATCAAGAATATCAGGGGTTTTTTGAAAATTCTTCTTTGTTCTTATTTTATCATTTTTCTTTTTGGTTTTTATTGAAACCTTTCTATATGCGTTATCTAGCGAGATTTTTGACAGCGGCTTTTTATTTCTTCTGTCATAAAATGTTAACCAGAAACGCCGGTTTATATTATCTACTGCAAATGATATTCTGCCTGCAATTTTATCTCCAGGCTTTATCTGTTTGAACATAATCTTTGTATCGCCAAAGATTGATGGTCTGAATACAGAATTATAATCATTAACAAGCGCCATGTCAAGTCCTGAGAAGGTTTTATCTGACATGTTTGAAATCATTATTGTTAAGGTGATTGTGTTAACTTCTCCGAAAGGATCTTCTTCATGTTTTATATCACTAATGTGTATATCCAGCCCCGGATAAAAAAGCTCATGCTGCAGCAGTGCAGTTTCTTTATAGACCGGAAGCGGCACTTTGGTGTTGATTTTCACTTTTATTTCATCGCCCGGTGCAATTAAAACATCGTGTCCTTTGCGCATTAAAGCCATACCAAGACCTATTGCTCCGCCAACAGCAGCGCCTCCGGCGAGTGTGTACCCTTGTGAAGCTATTGCAGCCTCAAGACCAAGCCAGTTTAAAGCAACAAATCCGCCTGCTACACCTCCAAGAACAGTATAACCTAAATCCTGGGCTACAATTTTGCCTGTTTGTGCCACAGGGTTAAGTTTTGTAGACATTTTCCCTTCTATAGGAATTTCTCTTCCGTCAGGTGTTATTAAGTAATCAAAGTCCAGAGAAATTTCTGCAGGTCTGCCAAGCCTTTTGGCACCTTCTGTACTTGAAATTTTCCCATGTGCAATTGTTCCCCGCGGAATTAGCACGCCTGATTCGCCTGATACATCATTGACTACCTCGGCAAAAAACTCATCACCTTCCATGTTAATATTTGAATCCAGTACCTGAGAAACTGTCATATGAATTACATCAGGGCGTTCCATGTGTTCAACCTGACCGGTAAAAAGCTCACTTTCAAGCTGTCTTAACTGGTCTGATTTTTCTGCATGACCTTCGAATACAGGTGCAGCAAAGGCTGATGTATTAAATCCTAAGAAAGATATTAACAAAAATAAAGCCGTAATCTTCTTCATAATTGTATTATACATCATATATATAACATTGCTACTTTTTAATAAAATTTTTTACCAATAACATCCGCCTTCTACTTTTTCAGCTCCCAGAGGTTTTTCCTCTTCTGAAGGTCTTACCCAGTACTCATTGTAAAACCTACAGTCATCCCACCTTTTCCCTTTGATACCGAATAAAAGCTGGGTTGCGCCTCCCAGGTGTACGGCCTTTTTGCCAAGCGACTTACAGTAATCGGCAAGGAAAAGACCATAGGCACCGGCTCCGATGAGTGCAATATCAAAATCTATGGTTTTTATTTGTTTTTTCATATCATTTAATGCTTCGAACCAGTTTTCGTAATGATATGTACTTTTATTATCAGCGATGCTTTGGACCGGTTTCATTGTAATGAGTTCAAATTCAGGCAAAATGTCTTTATTCTTGTGTAATAACCCGCGTTTAGCGTATTGTTTTTTTATAGTTTCAACAAATGGGTATATAACCAGTACTTTTTTCCCTTTAAGGTGTCTTGACCATGGAATTGTTGAATGTATAGGACAGATATTCTCGAGATGTGTCAATTTTGCGCTTTTAGGTAAGTAATTCAGGCATATTTCTTTTTCGTAAGGTCTAAACCAGCAACCCAGAACATCAATTCTTGTTGTAATATCAATTAACTCGCATGAAAATCTTATTAAAGCTTTATTGGTTACAGGAAAGAATCCTGCATTATTTGACATGGAGTAGCGCTGATGAGTGCTAAATATATCAATTTTATTGTTTCTTTTATTTCTTTTAAATTCTCGGATTGTTGCCAGTTCAACAGAGCCAAATCGTGCAATCAAGCAAGGCTCACTATTTTCAAACGCTTTATTAATTATTTCATCCCCTTCAATTCCGGTATAAATATATTTATCACCGTAATTTAAAGAAGCCCCCCCCCCCCTATCTGAAAGCTTTGATATATCTAGAAATTTAGGCAATTTCATACTTAACTCCTTTTGTTTTTATAATAGCATAATTTAAAATTTTGTAGTATTATTAAACATAATGTTACAAAAGAAGGAGTTTTAGAATGCAGAAACGCTGGTATGATGTTGAACCTGTTTTGAGCAGAGCTATTGCAATGCTGGAAGAGGCGGATGAAGATTTGCAAGTCGTATGTGCAGAGTATGTACTTGATAAATTAAAAGACATAGATTTTGAAATGTCTTTAGATGAGCAATACAATTATATCCTGAGAAGATGGTATGATAAAAATATCAAAGTTTCTCATGCTATGGAATATTTGAAGCATGCACCTGATGAATTGCGTCACGAACTTGCTCTCGATATAATTGAACATATTGAAAAAAATACGGAAAAATAATTACCAGTAAGCGAAAGTTCCTTCTTCAAATTTTTCAAGTCCGTCGGGAGTTTCTTCTTTTGATACTCTTGTCCAGTGTTCGTTATATAAAGTATTTTCAAAATATTTATCCCATCTTCGGCCTTTAATACCGAATAAAAGCTGTGTCGCACCTCCCATATGCACAGCCTGTTTACCGATCTCTTTACAATGAGCTCCGAGGAACATTCCGTATGCGCCGGCTCCTATTAAAGCAACATCAAAATCCATCGCAGAAATTTGAGATTTCATAGCATCTAAAGCCTCAAACCAATCTTTGTATGGAAGAAGCTTTTTGCTGTCACCTATACCCTGAACAGCCTTTAGTGTTAATAGTTGAAAGTCCGGAAGAACCAAAGGATTTTTAAATAATAATCTGCGTTTTTCATATTGCTGTGTAATTGTTTTCACAAAAGGACTGATTACAAGAACTTTTTTCCCTTCTAAATACCTTGTCCAGGGATTGTCATAACATATTGGGTGAGTTATTGCATCCATATCCATCACTTCCAGATTTTGTCTTAAATATTTAGCAATAAATTCAACTTCAAATTTTTCAACTCTGCAAGCTAAAACATCAACTTTCATTGCGGTTAAAATCTGTTTACAAGCAAATTTAATCATCAAATAATCATCAGAAGGAAAAAATCCTGCTGTATCACACATCCATCTTTTTTGTTTTTCATCAATAAAACCATTTTTTAAAAATTGTCTTACTGTTTCAAGTTCTACAGTTCCAAATCTGCATATAAGCTGGGGAGTATTAGATGCCAGGTGCGTATATATTAGATCTGAGCCCCCCCCCCTTTTATGAATAATACGGCTGCCAATGCTTTTCAGGTTAAGTTTAGCATTTACATCAGGATTTTTACCTCTGATTTTATCTATAAGTATTTGAAAGCTATTTCTGGGCATAAATCACCTCATCTTCTTGGTATCTTATTAAACCTAATTACTTTATATTTTTTTACACTTTAGACAAATATTATAAAATATAGTTTAATTTATAATAATGTATATTGCAAGGAATATTTTCTATAATGACAGATGAAATAAACCGCAAGGTTACAAATATATTTTCAAGACACGACAAAAATCTTCCGCCTGCAACAAAGGAGAAGGTGAAATTTTATGCCGGATTTAATTATGTTAGAATAGATAAGGATGCAAACGGCAATAAATTTAATCCGGAACACCTTTTGAAATATGCTCAAGAATGTCATTATATTGTCAGAGTTATGAGAGAATATAAGGGAGAAACTGTTCTATATAACTATGATGTTCCTAACAATGATTTGTTTAAATTTATAAAATCTTTTGAAGAAAATACACTGGATGGAAAAATTATTGAGATAGAAAAATATTTTCCGGATGAACCTGCATAAAGAAAGTTGGAATATGAATTGTTTTTTTGAAAAATACCACGACGCCTTATTTAAATGTACAAAACCATACCAATACGTCGGTGGTGAATTTTTATCATTTAATAAAGATTTTAACAATGCAAAAGTTAGATTTGCATTCGCATTTCCTGATAAATACGAAATTGGTATAAGTAATCTCGGAGTGCGCGTTTTATATGATCTTGTAAACAGGCATGGTGATTATATGGCAGACAGAGTGTATGCCCCAGAGCCGGATTTCTTGCCTGAACCTTTATATGCACTAGAAAGCAAGCGTGCTATTAAAGATTTTGATGCTGTAGGATTTTCACTGCAATACGAAATGGCATATCCGACTGTTTTGAAAATGATGGAAATGGCGGGTATTCCGTATAGAAACGAAGATAGGGCAGAAGATACCCCTATCATTATAGCAGGCGGGCCATGTGCGTTTAATCCGTTACCAGTTGCGGATTTTATTGATGTATTTATGATTGGTGACGGAGAAGATAGTATTTTAGAGGTTTGTGAAATACTGGAGAGAACAAAAGGATTACCTCGCAATGAAAGAATAAAAGCACTTTGTGCGGGGGAAAATTCAGGCCGCTGGTCAAAACTTACAGGCGGTAAAGTTAAAAAACGTATTGCACAGCTGGATTATGAACATGCTTTGAAATCCTATCCCATCCCGTTCTCATCATCGGTGCATGACAGGGCAATAGTTGAAATAAGACGCGGATGCGGCAGAATGTGCCGTTTTTGCCAGCCCGGACATGTTACTCTGCCAATACGTGAGCGTTCTGCGGAAGATATTATCAAAATTGCTAAAGAATTAGTCAAAAATACAGGTTATGATGAATATTCCCTGCTTTCGCTTTCCTCTAATGATTATGCAAGTATCAATGAAGTCATAAAAGAACTTGCTGTTGACTTTAATAAGAAAAAAGTATCAGTATCCTTGCCTAGCCAGCGTATTGACGGGTTTAACCTTGAGCTTGCAAATCTGGTTCAGAGTGTTAGAAAATCAACAATGACCCTTGCACCGGAGGCAGGAAGCCAGAGGCTGCGAGATGTTATAAAGAAAAATATTACAGAAAAACAAATTATAGACGCAGTGACAACTCTTTATGAAAATGGCTGGTCAAGAATAAAATTTTACTTTATCTGCGGGCTTCCTACAGAAACTTTGCAGGATATGGATGAAATGGCTAATCTGTTGAAAAATATCAGATACCGCTGCAAGCTGATTAAGAAAGAAAAAGGGCTGAAACATGGAATGGATATTACCTGTACACTTTCTATTTTTGTTCCAAAACCTTTCACTCCTTTCCAGTGGTGCGGTCAGATGAATCTTGATAAAGTTACGGAACATATTCACTATTTGAAAGATGCACTTAAAAATACTAAAGGTGTAAAGATTAACTACCATGAAAAATTTGTATCTCAAATAGAAGCTGCTCTTACCCGCGGGGATGATAGCCTTTGCAGTTATATTGAAGCCTTATATAAAAAAGGCTGTTATCTTGATGCCTGGGGTGAATATTTTGATAAAAATGTATGGTATGAAACAGCAGAAGAACTCGGAATTTCTCTTGCAGGGCTTGCCGAACATGAATACCCCCTTGAAGAAGAGCTTGCCTGGGATTTTATAGATATAGGTGTAAATAAAGATTGGTTCAAAAAAGAATATAATGCAGCGATGGCTGTTAATTCGGAAAGCCCTCACATTGTACCGACCTGTCAGCAGGCTTGTGTAAACTGCGGGGTGTGTAAAAATTTAAAAACGCATAAAGTTATGGCAAAACCTTTTACAGCAAGCTCTGAAGCCCAGCAGATTATTAAAGAAGAACCGGTTGATCCAAAAACCTGCAAACATTATGACAGGGAGATTTATAAATACAGAATAAAGCTTACAAAACGTGGTATCTTGAAGTATTTTTCACATCTTGACTGGCAGAATACATTTTTTAAAGCTGTATCCAGAACTAATTTGAATGTCGTTTTTTCACAGGGGTTTAACCCGACTATGAAAATTTCAATGGGTATTGCGCTGCCGCTTTTTGTGGAGAGTGAATGCGAACTTGTTGATATTGAGCTTTTTGATGATATACCTGAAGAAAATCTCAAACTAAAGTTAGAGAAAGTTCTGCCGCCGGAAGCTGAAATAATAAGTATTGTTAAAATTAATAAATCCGCCCCTGCGATTGATGTGACTGCGCAATGGGCTGAATATCGAATTTCTGTATTTAATAAAGATATTTACGATTTTGAAACGTTGAAGTATAATACAGATAGAGTTTTGGCTTCCGAAGAAATTTTTATCGAGAAGAAAAACAAAAAAGGTTTACTTAAAAAAATAAACATTAAGTCTTCTATTCACTCATACAGATATGAAGATAACAGTTTATTCATAGTATTAAAAACCGGTCAGAACCCGACCGCGCCTAATCAGAAAGGCGAAATTGAAGCACAAAATGTTCCGGCAGCCTTAAGGGCAGATGTGCTAATGAATATTATAGCACCGGATATTGCATTCAATATTAAAAGAGTAAGGTTCTTTGACAAAAGTTTACAAGAATTATAAGAGGATTTTTAGATGGCGAACGAGAAAAACAAAAATTTTAAAGAGCAGCAGAACAATGCCAAAAGAATTATTATCGCTGAACGTGACAATATAGCAGCAGTTCTGGAAGGAAACAAAGTTACAGATTTCTTTATTCACCGCGGAGAAGTTTTACTTGGAGATGTATATCTTGCAACTGTAGACAATATTTTGCCCAGCATTGATGCCGCATTTGTTAACGTAGGTACAGATAAAATGGGATTTCTCCATGCTCAGGATGTTATGGGTAAAGGTTCTTTGAAGGAAAAGTTATCTCCTAAACAGAAACTTGTTGTTCAGGTTGTAAAAGAACCTACCGGACACAAGGGGCCTCGTGTTACAACTGAAATAAGCCTTCCAGGCAGGTTTCTTGTTCTTATGCCGAATGAACCCGGGGTAAGTATTAGTAAAAAAATTGAAAGCTCAAAAGAACGTGCAAGATTAAAAGCTATTATGAATCTGATTAAACCGGTTGGTGTCGGTGTCATTATCAGAACAGAAGCCGAAGGACAGTCTGAAGCTGATATTCAGGAGGATTTAGAAATTCTTCTTGAAAAATGGAATAATATTATTACATCTGCCGAAACCTTAACTCCTCCAAATTTAATTTACAGAGATCAGGATTTGCTCTATAGAGTTATTAGAGAAGCCTGTACAGAGGACGTTAAAGAAATTGTTGTTGATACTGCATTTGCGATGAGCAGAGTTCAGAATATTCTGCAAAACTGGCACATAAACAAAAATATTAATGTTACACTCTACAAAGGTACAGAACCGCTTTTAGTCGCTTATGATATTCATAAAGAAATTAAAGCGGCCTTGAACGTTAAAGTTAATATGCCATCAGGCGGTTATTTGTTTATACAGACAACAGAAGCGCTTACAGTAATAGATGTTAACAGCGGTAAGTTTACAAGTTCGTCAACACAGGATGAAACAATCTTGAAAACAAATATAGAAGCGGTTCATGAGATTGCACGCCAGCTAAGATTAAGAAATATCGGCGGTATGATTATTATTGACTTTATTGATATGCTTTCACGTGCAGATAAGCTTGCAATTATGGAAGAATTAGAAATGGCGCTTGAACCGGATAAAGCAAAGCCTCAGGTTGGTCAGCTTTCAGATTTGGGTCTTGTAGAACTTACCCGCCACCGTCAGGGGCAGTCTTTATCAGAAATCTTTACCAAAAAATGTCCTCACTGCCAGGGCAGCGGCTACTTTATGAATGAGTTAAACTTTGCAACTCCTACTGCAGAGGGTGAATACAGAGCAAAAGCTGCTAAATTAAAACTTCCTGTTGCTAATTTCAAGAAAAACAATAAAAATAATCAGCAGAATATCAAACCTCAGTCTGAGGAAACTCCTGTAGAACAAATTCAGCAGCCAGCCGTTGAAATTGAGGTTGAAAACCCTTCACAGGTTGCAGCTCAGGAAGAAGAAAAAAGAGAAAATAAAAAACGCACCAGACGTTCTAAATTTGATAAGAAAAAAGGTGCAGAGGCTGTAGAAACTCCGCTGGCAGTTACAGAAGAAATTCATACTGCCGAAACGGTTTTAAAACCAAACGAAGAGATTAAACCAGTCATCTCTGAGGAGTTGATAGATGCAAAGTCAATACAGTCACAGGCAGAAAACTCTGAAAAGGCTGAACAGCCTCAGTCTGATGTCGAGCAGTTGGAAGAAAAGAAATCTCCAACTCCGGAGCAACAACCTGAATCTGTTGCAGAGCCGGTTTCCGATGCAGAAACCTCTGTTGAAGAAGACGTTAAAGAAGAAAAGCCAAAGCGTACCCGCAGACCAAACAGAGGCACATCAAAACGTACAAGGGCTAAGAAGGCTGTAAGTGAGGAAAAAGTTGAAGAATAAAAAACTGATTTTAATAGGAATATTAATTTTAGTTGGAATTATAATTTTATTGGCAAATGCAGGATTTTGTGTTGACACAGTAGCGCAGCATACACCTGCATTACCTGCCGGTACTCCTGTAAAGAATGATGTCTTACATAACGCTATTATAAAGTTTACTATTACAATGGCCGGAGTTTTATTGTCAAGTGTTTTAATATGGGCGGGACTTTCTATCTACAACAAATTTTTTGTTAAAACTACAACAAGGAATGTTTCTCCTGATGATGATATATTAAGAACACCTAAGACGATAGAAGATGCCGTTGCATTTTTTATTAAAAAGAATAAATTAAATTAGGAGTTTAGTATGAAAAATTTGAAAGCAGAAGGCGCTATTGGCTTATTGTTAGGTTTGCTTATTATATCAATAATTTTTATAATGATGATGCCTACTCTTCGTAATATTTCCGGAGGAGCCGGTGTAAATGGATCTTCTATTAAACAAAAAAATGTTGAACAGGAGGTTGATAAGGCAGTCGAGGACATACAGAGAATGCGCCAGCAAACTATAGATTATAATCGACAAAACAGTAATATTGATTATTGATTGAAAAATTCCGGATAGTAGTTTATAATAAAAAAAGCAGAGTAAACCATGCTAGAAAAGCTATAAATGTTATCTCAAACACGCCTTTGCTCAGGATACCTGATGGATTTTGTAAATCTGGGTAGTATCGAGCCTCAGGCACCGCAATCGCCTCAAAAAGTTTTTTAGTTACTTAGAAGAAG
>ENA-ORTS01001744-ORTS01001744.1-human-gut-metagenome-genome-assembly--contig:-NODE-1744-length-14181-cov-2.472462_pt1 | contig 14181 bp, 9 predicted proteins | sample MGYA00241911_ERZ509186 | MGnify/ENA primary metagenome ERZ509186 (study PRJEB26280, sample SAMEA2338852) | human gut metagenome | biome: human gut; feature: human-associated habitat; material: faeces...
GGATATATCCCCAGTAGAAGTAAGTGTTTGGAAGGGACCCACTGTTAAATACAAGTCCGGCTCCTTTTTTGCTTAGTTCTGGGATGATTCCTTTTGTGGATACACAAAACATGGAACAGGTTCCTGCTACGTCTACTGCCTGTCCCGGTTCCATATTGCCGCTTCCGATCATGGACTGCATCGTGTCTCCTGCTCCGCCACAGATTGGGATTCCTGCTGGGAGTCCGGTTTTCTGTGCAATTTCTTCTGTTAAATGTCCGATAATATCCCACGGTTTTACGATACGAGGCATCATTTCTTCTGGGATACCGAGAATGTCAAGCTGTTCTTTTGACCAGCATTTTTCTTCTACTTTATAACCAAGTCCCCATCCGGACATAGTTCCCCAGTCAACAAACATATCTTTTGCAGAAAGTCCGGCAAGATGCGCTAATACATAGGGAGCATCGTGGATAAACTTCGCACCATTTTCTTTAAAGCCTTCTATATTTTTCAGGAACCAGCGAGCAAACATGGCCGGAAACATACAGTTTGCCTCTGGGTTACCTGTCTCTTTTCCGAAAATATCCAAATCCCAGCTATTTACGAGTTCTACATCTTCCTTTGTACGGGAGTCCAGATAGTTAATGTATGGTGTAATCGCATTACCATCTTTATCTACACCGCAGATTCCACAAATGACACCATCGCCCATGATGGACTTAATCTTTGTGACATCGAGTCCCTTTTCCTTCATCTGGGAAGCACATTCTTTCATTCCTTTGATGGTAAGGGCGAGATATTCGTCAACGTCCATGCTTACCCAGCCTGGTTCTGGATAGGTTAATGTTGTCGGTGAGGAAGAGGATACGATGCAATTCATATCCTCATCATAGACTGCGACCTTTACGCTCTGTGTGCCTGCATCAAATCCAAGATAATAATTCATTTTGTTTTCCTCCATTCTTTTGGTAAAAGTGATAGGAGACGGAGAAATCATTATATCAGATGGGGATTGACTCTCCCACTGATACTGATTTGTTGCTCGCCACCTACAGAGGTGGGAGTCATCTCACATCTGATATAATAATTTCTCCTGTCTTCTAAAAAATTCAGAATAATAGAATGTGTTCGTAAAAATATTTGCAAATACACTCTATCTATCCAAAATACATTATCTCCAAATTATGAAGTGTGAATAGGGAAGTTGATTAAAAGCCTGCTTAGTTAACTTAAATGAAATTTCCCAGAGGGTTCTTCATTTTACTAAGAACGGGAATCGCTCTTACAAATAAAAAAGCCCCGATAATAAGATATCGGGACGAAGTTACGCTTTTATTGAGGCTGTTTGTTACATCAAATACTGCCTGGCATCCAGAAATCTATACCTAACAATACGTCTGCAAAAACCGCTTTCTTCTCATTCTTCTCTCATCCAGACTGTACTGTCGGCTTCGGATTCGCACCGAATCATGCCAATGGCTCGCGGGCTTATGCTCTGATTTATCTATAGCTATGTAAGCAGTTTCTATAACCTGGAGCATATTTGAAAATTGCTCTAGTTCTATAACTCACCAGCCTGCTAAATAGTCAGTAACCATCACCGCCGGTAGGGAATTACACCCATCCCCGAAGATTCTGTATTTACGTTTTTTATTATAACGCATTATGGATATGTATTCAAGATTATTGTGCATATTTTTTATACCAGATTTTGTATTTTTTTCTCCATAGATGATGACTGATAAAATGCTAAACTATATAGTAGGATAATATTTTTTAACATTTTTATAAAATAATATATTTAGAAAATGCTCTGCAATTGTTTTGGAGGAGGAACTTTTATGAGTAAATTAATGCATACACCATATCGTATAGGAAATATTGTGATTTCGAACCGTATTGTGAAGAGTGCGATGTTTGAATACTGCGCGAATCAGGGAAGGATCACAGACCAGCACAGGCAGATTTATGAAGATGCTGCCCGTGGAGGATGCGGGCTGATTATCACTGGTATGGAAGCGATTTCTTCGACTGCCGGTAACGGCCCAGGAATGATACATACGGAATATGATGGCTATCTCGAGGATATGAGAAGTATTGTGTCAAAAGTCCATCGGTATAGCAGCCGTATTTTTGTACAGCTTCAGCATGCCGGCCCGCGCACAGACTGGAAGAATGGCTACGACCGTTTTGCCTCATCACCTATTAAAGTGGCTGATGGCATTATTTATCATGCGGCTACCAAAGACGAATTAGCAAAAGTTGTTCATGATTTTGGTGTGGCTGCCCGCAAATGTAAATTAGCCGGATGTGACGGTGTGCAGATTCACGCCGCACACGGCTTTTTATTAACAACCTTTCTTTCTCCACATTTTAATAAAAGAGCGGATGAATATGGTGGCCCGATCGAGAACCGTTCCCGCCTGCTATTTGAGATTTACGATTCCGTTCGTAATGCCGTCGGTGTAGATTATCCAATTGCCTTAAAACTTTCTTTCAGTGATCTTGTCTCTGATTCCAGTACACCAGAAGAAATGTTGTGGGTATGTAAAGAACTAGAAAAGAAAGGAATTGATTTCATTGAAGTTTCTTCTGGAATCAGTGCTGACAACAGCGGTGCTTCCTGCTCTCCTGTTTTAAGAAACGGCGACCGAGAGGGCAAATTTTTAGAAAGCGCCCTCCTCGTATCTGATACTCTGGAAATCCCAGTATCCAGCGTTGGCTGCTACCGCTCCCCAGATTTCATAGAGCATATACTATCATCAACCTCTCTTACCGCCATTTCTCTTGGCAGACCATTAGTAAGAGAAGCCGATCTGCCAAACAAATGGAGAACTTCAAACGAAAAAGCAGCCTGTATCTCCTGCAATCGCTGCTTTAACTGCACAGACGTAATCACCTGCCTGTGCGGAAAAAAATAATTCTCCACCAATACAAAAATATTTCATTTTAGCAAGATACACCATCCACATATCTATTATGTAAATAAAACATTTGATGTTAATCCACCAGCTTCCTATACTTAAACCAAGAATAAGTATAGAAAGCCGGTGTATTTATGAACAGCGTTTTACCAAGAGAGGAAGAAGTTGAAGCCATCTTTTCACAGATTCTTGCTTCCCCTGATTCCTGCAAAAAATTAATGGATATTTTCTATGATGTAATGGACGATAATCATTTATTAGAAGCGGATAATCCAAAACATTTTTCTAAAGTCTTATTTTATGCCTATCAAAATGGGGATATCAGTGCTCTTTTATTAAAGCTTTGTGGAAAGAGCATGTTTGACCTTTTAAGAGAGGCGTATCTTATTCCGAAACGATTTCACGGAAAAGCAGGGAAGAACCCTGTACTTTTAACAAATCCAGAAGGTGAACTTCTTCCAGAAGCACAAAAAATAGTTTCTGGCAGAGAGTATAGCAAGTTTAAGGAAACGTATAAAAATCATATTTGTGCTCCCCGTTCAAAATTATATCTCGCAGATGGTTATGACATTGTCCGTTCTTATGTTAATGACACTGATATGGAAATTACGGAAAAAAGAGAAAATAAACGGCGTGGCATTATGATTCTTTATGCACTTCCCGATACGAAAAAGATAGGTCTTACCGAAGCACAGGCTTATGCGGTTGTGTGGGATACGTTCCATAATATTCAAAAAGAAGCACCTCATGCCATCGTTTATTATGGTCAGGAAACCGGATTAAAAAAGGAACAGACCTTTGACGAGATTGGTATTCTTCTCCCTATTCGGGAATTTGAAAAGAAAATGCTTCATCATTTAAGCGAAATCGATGGGCTTGTTTTAGCCTGCCGTGAAAAAATGATGAAAAAGGCGGGAATGGAAAGTCTGGAACTATGAGAATATCAGCTATTTCTATAAAAATACAGGAAAAAATTAAACAATAGCTGTTTCTATAAACTAGTAAGAAGGAATGTTAAAATGAGTGAAACTATGATAAGAAAAAATCATATGGATGTGCTCTGGCATGAATATACCGATAAAGAGGGGCAAAATCTCCCTGTTGTACAAGCAAGCCTTACGGAAAAAGCCTCAATTATCGGCCGTGCTGGCATTATGCTTTTATCCTGCGGAACTGGTGCGTGGCGTGTGCGCAGTTCTATGAATACTCTCGCTGAAGTGATGGGCGTGACCTGTACCGCAGATATCGGTCTGATGTCTATTGAATATACCTGTTTTGATGGTCAGGACGGCTTTACGCAGTCACTCTGTCTGACCAATACTGGTGTAAACACTTCAAAACTGAATCGTCTGGAGCATTTTATTCAGGATTTTGAAACAGAAGGAAAAGATATGTCCGGTGAGCAGTTACATAATCTTCTTGATAATATTGAAGAGATTCATGGACTTTATTCACCGATTGCCCTTGGTATCGCTGCCGCTCTTGCCTGCGGAGGATTTACCTTTTTGCTTGGCGGCGGACCGATTGAAATGTTTTGTGCTTTTGTCGGAGCTGGTCTCGGAAACTTTTTAAGATGTAAACTTACCAAGCACCATTATACCTTGTTTCTGGGAATTGTCTTATCCGTTTCCCTCGCCTGCCTTTCCTATGCCGGACTTTTAAAATTGGGCGAAATCTTTCTGGGACTTTCCGTCAAACATGAAGCAGGTTATATATGCTCTATCCTGTTTATCATCCCTGGATTTCCATTTATTACAAGCGGCATTGACCTTGCAAAACTTGATATGCGTTCCGGTATCGAACGGCTCGGTTATGCATTAATCATCATTTTAGTCGCAACAATGTCTGCATGGATTATGGCATTAATTTTACATTTACAGCCTGTTGATTTTATAAAAATCTCTCTGCCTTTAGCTGGTTGGATTATTTTCCGGTTTCTGGCAAGTTTCTGCGGTGTATTCGGATTCTCCATCATGTTTAACAGCCCAATCCCACTGGCAGTCGCCGCCGCAAGTATTGGCGCTATCGCAAATACACTTCGATTAGAACTCGTTGACCTTGTAAATGCTCCCCCTGCTGCCGCAGCTTTTATCGGAGCCTTAACCGCAGGAATCCTTGCCTCCCTCATGAAAGACAGAGTCGGCTACCCAAGAATTTCCGTAACCGTCCCTTCCATCGTTATTATGGTTCCAGGCCTCTACCTCTACCGCGGATTCTACAACTTGGGAATTATGTCCCTCGCCACCTCCGCCACTTGGTTTGCCTCTGCCCTTTTAATCATTCTTGCTTTACCACTTGGGTTGATTTTTGCAAGAATCCTTACAGATAAAACATTTCGGTATTGTACTTAATAGAAAACACAGATATAATAGCGGAGCAGCAAAGTTACGCTATTAGCAAAAGAGCCTCCTTATAACGCTTGATTTTGCTCAGTTGTAAAAAACACAAAGTCACAAAATCAAGCGTTATAAGGAGGCTCTTTTTATAGATGACTTCTTGCCGCTCCTTCTTTACATCTACGATACTATGCTTTCCTCTGTTTCATCTGTCTTTATTAAACTACAGAGTTTTCTCTCCGCTCCTATTCCTCACATACAGCACTGCCATTGCTATTGCCGCAATTCCCCAAGATATCGGATAGGAAAGCGCCACTTTATCCGGGGAAGGATTCTGTGCCATAAGTACAAACAGCGCAGCAATGCGGAATCCACAGAAACTTACGACTGTTACGACCATCGGTAAAAATGCCTTTCCAAATCCTCTTAAATTACTACTGAAGCATTCCAGTACAGTATAAAAAAAGTAGAATGGAAAGGTTACTTTTACGATTTCTAATGTCTGTGCTGCTACGGCTGTATCTTTTGTAAACGCCTTTAAGATTACCGGCATTACAATAATCAGTAACATGCAGGCAGCAAAAGTAATTACAGAACCGCCAAGGATGCTGAATTTATTTCCTTTTTTAATTCGGTTCCAGTTTCCGGCTCCGTAATTTTGCCCGACAAAGGATACGACAGCCTGACCGAGTGCGATAATCGGCAGATATACGATGAGTTCCACACGGAAGTAGACTGTAAAAGATGCAACCGCTGTAACACCAAGTGTATTAATCTGTGACTGGATGATAATGTTTGATAAGGTAATGATAATCGACTGTACACCAGCGGGTACACCGACTTTTAATATATCCGTAAACTCACGCAGACTGCATTCTTTTATACTGAAACGCAGGGCGTATGGTTCTTTTAACCGATATAAATGTAGCATAATTCCGATTGCCGCAACTGTCTGGGAAAAAAGGGTTGCCAGTGCAGTTCCTTCCACGCCCATATGGAACACTGCTAAAAAGATAAAGTCAGCAAATACATTGATGATTCCACCAAAGAACTGATACAGTAACGGTGTTCTCGAATCTCCTAACGCTCTCAATACTCCGCCTAACAGGTTGTAGCTGACTATGGATATCATGCTCACCATATAGATTCGCAGATAACGTACCGCCAGCAGAAAAATACTTTTCGGCGTTCCCATCCATGTTAAAAAGATTGGAGAAAATATCAATCCAATCACCATCAATAATAAACCGCCGATGATTCCTGTCCAGAAAATTGTCTGGATTAACTTTTTCAGTTCGTTAAAACGTTTTGCTCCGTAATGTCTGGCTGCAAATACATTGGTTCCGACTGCCATTCCATTGAAGAATCCAATCAGGCAGGTAACGATCAGTCCACTTGCCCCGATTGCTGCAGAGGCTTTTGTTCCAAGAAGCTGTCCGACAAAAATAAGGTCAACCGTACTGTAAAGGTGCTGAATAAGACTGGAACCTAAAAGAGGAAGGGCAAATAACAGGATGCCCTTCCAAATACTTCCTTCTGTCAAAGTATGTGTATTCTTTTTTAAATTTCTCAAATCATGTCCTCCCACATCTCACGGGAATGAATTCCGGCATGGTCATCGTAATGTTCTTTATGATGCTTATGCAGTTCCTCATGGGTATGTTCATGATTCATATCACCGAGATCATCAATACAGGTATCGTAATGGCCATAGGCAATAAGCGGTGAATTTTCCGGAACAGAGTATGAAATTGTCTGATACAGGATAATCGCATCTTCTTTTAAACGAATTTCTTCAATGACATTGCCAAAGTAATCCTTTAATTCTCCAAGAAGTTCTCCTGCCCTGGCAACCTGTCCCGCTTTCTTTTTCGGGAACCAGCAGCCTGCCTTTTCTGAATCAATATAATGTGCATGGTGCATATGTCTTGGCACACGCATCTGCATCTCCGATAAGGTTGGTTTCGTTTTTAATACATCGATACGACGCAAAATATTCTTTACATCTTTTTGTGACGCTGCTACTTCCTCTTCTGACCACATACCATTACAGCCTCGCTCGATTAATACAGATGGAATTCCGAGAGAACCGGCATAATTGTAAGCCCCGCCTTTACCACTCTGAGACTTCACATAAAATGGCATATCTGCCGCCTGTGCCATACGCTCTGCCTCTGCTACCGTTTCTGCTGGTGCATTTCCCACACAGTAAATAAACGGAGTCAGATCTTCAAACCAGTCCCCATTATGAACATCAATATAATAATCTACCTTAGAAAAAATCTCTTTTTCCATAAAGTAAGCAAGCTTATCGGTATAAGTGCCATTTTCATTTCCTGGAAAAACACGGTTTAAATTCTTGCCGTCTTCTGCCGAGACACTGACGGTTCTTGCCTGAAATCCATTCACGTTTACGATATGTATCATGATAAGAATTCCCTTGATATCCTCTGGCTGAAGCTGCTTTGCAAGACCTGTGACGCACTCAATTCCTACATATTCTGCATTATGGATACCGCCATCTACTAAGACGGTCGGTCCTTCTTCCCTTCCATAGATTAATGTTACCGGAAGCTCATCCTCTGTAAAAGGCAGCTTCAAAAATCCACATGTTTTTTGTCCTTTTTCCACATAAAGATTGCCTAGCTGAAATCCCATGCATACTCTCCTTCTAAAAATAATATTGTGAATTCCTCAGCAATTGAATTACTGAGGATTCCCACTTAATCTTCTAAAATAATACAAGTTATAAACTATACGAAAAAAAGACCTATATTGCTATAAGTCTTTTCATCTATCGTACTCTAAATCTGATGTACTAATTCACTATACTACCTGAATTTTTCAAGAATGCCCCGGCATTCTTGCTGGAGGCTATATCAGATGTGGGATTGACTCCTCCACTGATACTGATTTGTTGCTCGCCACCTGCAGATGTGGAAGTCATCTCACATCTGATATACTAATCTTACCACCAGCCAGCCAAAGTATGTATAAAAATTCTCTTTATTCTATGTACAGCTCCCTTAAAATTTCGTAAGATGAGTTGACTAAATATATAAGCAGTTCTCCTGGCTTAGTTCTCTGTCGGTACCCCCTTCCCAAAACAATATCGCCTCAGTGGATAATTGTACAGACTCCCCTTACAGTGACGGATTCGCTCCGGACTCTAACCGGATTCTCTTTTCATCCTTTCAGAACTTATATACTGTTATTCAATTCCTCATCTATTGTAGCATAGGCTTTTTTCGCTGACAAGCGTATTTTAGTGCAAAAGTTAGTTATTACTTGCTTTGATTAGTTCAAGAAATTTCTCATGAATCTTATCATCTCCAGTCAATTCCGGATGAAAGGAGAATGCCAACTGATTTTTGTAGGCAACACCTACAATTTTTTCCTCTACTTCAGCAAGTATTTCCACATCATCCCCGACAGATTCAATATATGGAGCACGAATAAATTCCATCGGATATGTTCCGATTCCTTTAATCCCGCCTTCGTAATAGAAGCTTCCAAGCTGTCTTCCGTAAGCATTTCTCTTTACAGTAACAGGTAAGGTCGCAAAACCACGTTTCTCATCATTAGAGACATTCTGTGCCAGTAAGATTAATCCCGCACAGGTCGCTAAAACTGGAAGTCCTTCTTCTATTTTTTCCTTTAAAGGTTCGAACATGGAGAGTTCTTTTAAAAGTCTGCTCTGTACGGTACTTTCGCCGCCCGGCAGAACAAGGCCATCAAAATCCTGCTCTAAATCTTCAGCCTTTCTAAGCTCTACTGTCTCTGCTCCAAGTCTCTGTAATGCTTTTTCATGTTCTATAAAGGCCCCCTGGACCGCAAGTACCGCAATCTTCATTTTATTTTCCTCTCTCTGCCATTAATAACTGAATCTCGCTCTCGTTGATACCAACCATAGCCTCTCCTAAGTCTGAGGAAAGTTCTGCGAGCATCTTTGCGTCTTTGTAGTTTGTAACTGCCTTTACAATAGCATCAGCTCTCTTCTTTGGATTACCGGACTTAAAGATACCAGAACCAACGAATACACCTTCTGCACCAAGCTGCATCATTAAGGCTGCATCGGCAGGAGTTGCCACACCGCCGGCTGCAAAGTTAACAACTGGAAGTCTTCCTGTATCGTGTACTTTTAATACCAGTTCATAAGGAACTCTTAATTCTTTTGCTACTTCAAAAAGCTCATCCTGTCTCATAGATGTGATACGTGCGATTTCACGATTCATCATACGCATATGGCGTACAGCCTGTACAACATCACCTGTTCCTGGTTCCCCTTTTGTACGAATCATAGAAGCACCTTCGTTGATTCTTCTAAGAGCCTCACCTAAATCTTTTGCTCCACATACAAATGGAACTTTGAACTGTTTTTTATCAATATGATATACATCGTCTGCTGGGGAAAGTACTTCACTCTCATCGATGTAGTCAATCTCAATTGCCTCAAGAATCTGTGCTTCTGCGAAATGACCGATACGGCATTTTGCCATAACCGGAATAGAAACCGCTTCCTGAATTCCACGAATCATCTTAGGGTCGCTCATTCTGGAAACACCACCGGCTGCACGAATGTCGGCTGGGATTCTCTCTAATGCCATAACGGCACAAGCTCCAGCTTCTTCAGCAATCTTTGCCTGCTCCGGAGTCGTAACGTCCATGATCACGCCGCCTTTTAACATCTGGGCAAGTTCCTTGTTTAATTCATACTGTTTTTCTGCATTATTATTCATGATAAAACTCCTTTCAGCTTGAAGGTATAATAGTAGAGGAAACAGACGGAAATTTTATACAGCAGGGACAGCTTTGGATTTTGCCCCATGCTAAACGTTCCATTTTGCCCAGTAAAGCAGTTTCTTGGGAAATAAGCCTCCCAAGAAACTATGGTCAAAATTCCACAGCATGGCAGGCTAAAATCCAAAGCTGTCCTGCTGTATAAAATTTCCTGTTCATTGGCTTCTTCTTGTACCTTCAAATTGTTTATTCCCTGAAAGAATCATTCTGATAGGAATCCTACAGTAAAATCATAATACTTATATGCAGAAAAATTCCTTCAAGGAACAAATAATTTAGCGTCTGTATTGACTGTGTTAAATTTTGCATCTGTCCGTATAGTACAGCAAAAATGACCATATTGAAATATCCAATTTAGATATAGTCAATATGGTCAGTTTGGTATTAATATTTTGTTTTTCTGAGTTTTCCTAGTAGTTTACTATGGTCAGTTTAGAAGGTCACAGTAATCGTTGTTCCCTTGCCAATTTCGCTCTCTAAGTTTAGCTGTGCATCGTGTAGCGCAACGATATGCTTTACGATAGCAAGCCCCAATCCTGTTCCCCCAGTCTGTTTGGAACGGCTTTTGTCTACTCGGTAGAAGCGCTCGAACACTCGCTTCTGGTGTTCTTTGGAAATTCCGATTCCGGTATCTGCCACACTGATATATGGGTGGCCTTGTGAGCTGTCCACTCTGACCTTTACGCTTCCGTTCTTTTTATTGTAACGAATGGCATTGGCACAAAGATTATTGATCAGTTCGTTAATCATCTCGCGATTTGCGGTGATTTCCTGATGGCCTCCCTCATAAGTTATGGTAACATCGTTTTTCTCGGCATAGATTTGCATATTTTCTACGCAAATCTGTGCTTCTTCGAAAAGATCAAATTTCTCTACAAGAAGCTGTGTATTGGAACTATCAAGCTCCGAAAGACGGATGATATCATTAATGAGAGAAAGCAGGCGTCGGGCATTTTTCTCAATTTTCTGTGCAAAGCTGCCGATTTCTTCTGGCGGTACCATTCCATTTTCCATAAGTTCGGCATAGCCGGATATGGCAGTAAGCGGTGTTTTTAGTTCATGCGAAACATTGGCGGTAAAGTCCTGGCGCATTCTCGCACTTTTTAAAATGTCCGCATGCTGCGCTCGAATAGTTGCTGCAAATGGAGCAAGTTCTTTATATGCCGGTGTAATGGAAAAATCATTAATATCCACTGCCATCTGCTCAATTGGCTTTACCAGATTCTTTGTCATAAAGTGTGCCAGTATAATGCACAGAATCATCATCACAAGTATTGTTGCCGCTATAATCGGAAAAATTTTCCCTCCAACTGTCCATATATTACTTGCTTCCCTGGCAACTCGGAGGACAGAGCCATCATTTAATTTTATGGCATAATAAAATGTATTCGTTCCCATTGTTGCAGATTGACGAACAGCACTTCCATCTCCTCTTTTAAATGCATTCTTTACTTCTGGACGACTCATATGGTTATCCATAGTTCCGACATCGGCATCGTTATCATAAAGAACCGTTCCATCTGATGAAATCCACGTCACACGCAGTTCCCGGTAATCCATATGTATTGCCTTTTCGTTCCCTGAATGAAAAATTCCTGTATTTTTTAATACAATAGCATTGGCGCTAAGATCATCCTGTACCTGTGTTTGAAATAAATCATAAAATACAAATAGCATGACCAGCATCGTAGAAATAATCGCAATAATCGAGATACTGATTAATTGCACATTAATCTTTCTTCTCATAAAAAGTCCCCTATTCCATCACATACCCAACATTTCGCACCGTCTTAATATGTCTGCTACTGTCTCCCAGCTTCTTACGGAGTGTCTTGATATGCATATCAACGGTTCGGGATTCGCCTTCAAATTCAGTATCCCACACACGCTCCATGATTTTTTCTCTGGTAAGAACAATTCCAGCGTTGTGCATAAGAAGTTTTAAAAGTTCGTATTCCTTGTAAGTCAGCTCAATTCCCTTATTATCAACATAAACGACATGACGCTCATTATCTAAGAAAATGTCTCCGATTGTCATATATTTATCGTCCGGCTGCTCTAAAGTACGGCGCAGAATCGCTTTTACTCTTGTAATAAATTCGATAATGGAAAATGGTTTCTTAATATAATCGTCCGCTCCGATATCGAGTCCCCTTACCATGTCAATCTCGGAAGTTTTTGCAGTTACCATGATAACCGGCAGCTTCTTTGTGGCAGGATTCTGGCGAAGCTTCTTCACAATTTCATAACCATCTTCATCTGGAAGCATGAGGTCAAGAATCGCAAGGTCTGGCAGTTTTTCTTCTAACTTTTTGTAGAAATGTGCCGCATCGTCAAACTGTTCTACGCTATGCCCGCTGTTCTTTAATGCGATTGCCTCAATCTCCTGAATATTTGTGTCGTCCTCCACTATATAAATATTTGCCATAATTATTTTCCTCCATGTTTACTCTCCGGCAAAGTGTATTTCTCACTAAGCTCCATATATTCATGTCGAAATTCTTCACTGTTTTCTTCTTTTAGTATATCAAGATATTCATGGGTGTCAAACCCTCCCTCATCAACTTGTAACAGACATACTGCGATGTTGGAACAGTGGTCTGCGGCACGCTCAAAGTTTGTGGAAATGTCTGAAAGAACAAATCCAAGTTCGATGGTACACGTTCCTGTTCTAAGACGGTTAATATGTCTCTGCTTTTCCTCTTTGTTCAGTGCATCTACAACCTGCTCTAACGGTTCTACTTCTTTGGCAAGGCCAGTATCTCCTGTCTCAAAGGCAAGTACCGCCCTGTCGATAATGTCACGAATCGCATTGGAAAATACAAGAAGTTCCTGCTTTGCCTTGTCTGAGAACTGCAGATTCTTTTTGTTCATTTCCACAGCGGCATCACGAATGTTTACCGCATGATCAGAAATACGCTCAAAGTCACCGATACAATGAAGAAGTACCGATAAAATACGACTGTCCTTTACAGAGAGGTCTCGTTCACTCAGTTTAACAAGATAAGTACCGAGGGCATCTTCATACTGGTCAATCTGATTTTCTAACTTCTCTACTCTCGCAGATGTTTTTTCATCGTATTCTTTTAACAGATCAATCGCAAGATTCATTGCCTTTTTGGACTTTCTTGCCATATTGATGGCTACGCCACGACATTCTTCCATCGCAAAACCTGGCTTGTCTAAGAAACGCTCGTCTAATCTTGCAAGATCTGGATTGATTTTCTCTTCTTCCATCTCTTCTACTTCAGATCCTTTATCTGGAATTGCAAGAATTGCCATTTTCTCAAGAAGATTTGCAAATGGGAATAACAGGATCGTTGCGCCAATATTAAACAAACTGTGGATAACAGCGATGCCTGCCGGACTTGCTGCTGTATTTAAAAATGAAAAATGAACAAACGTATTCAATGTATAGAATACGACCATGAAAATAACCGTACCACTAATATTGAAGAAAAGGTGTACTGCTGCTGCTCTTTTTGCATTTTTGCTTGTTCCGATACTGGAAATGATTGCTGTTACACAAGTACCGATGTTCTGTCCCATAATGATCGGTAATGCTGTACTGAAATTAACCGCTCCAGTCGCACAAAGTGCCTGTAAAATACCGACAGATGCAGAGGAACTCTGAATTACTGCGGTAAGAATCGTACCTGCTAACAATCCAAGAATTGGGTTAGAAAACATCGTGAGAATTCCTGTAAACTTCTCATTATCTGCAAGAGGCGCTACCGCACCACTCATCGCTTCCATTCCGTACATCAGAATCGCAAATCCCAGAAAAATACCACCAATATCTTTCTTTTTCTCATCTTTTGTAAACATAATAAATATTATGCCTACTATAGCAAGAATAGGGGAAAATGAAGATGGCTTTAACATTTTTAATATAAAGCTGCTTCCCTGAATCCCGGTAAGACTTAACAGCCAGGATGTGATGGTTGTACCAATATTCGCACCCATAATAATGCCGACCGCCTGTGACAGCCTCATAATGCCGGAATTGACAAAGCCGACAACCATAACCGTTGTGGCAGAGGAGCTTTGGATAATCGCCGTAACCAATGCACCCAGCGCAATGCCCATCAGCTTATTCTGCGTCAGCACTTCAAGAATCTTCTTCATTTTGGAGCCGG
>ENA-ORTS01001752-ORTS01001752.1-human-gut-metagenome-genome-assembly--contig:-NODE-1752-length-14151-cov-2.522631_pt1 | contig 14151 bp, 9 predicted proteins | sample MGYA00241911_ERZ509186 | MGnify/ENA primary metagenome ERZ509186 (study PRJEB26280, sample SAMEA2338852) | human gut metagenome | biome: human gut; feature: human-associated habitat; material: faeces...
AATTAAAAAGATTTTATCGCTTCTTTGCTATCCATAACAAAAAAATACTTTAGTTTTGCACGATAATGGCTAAGGGATAATTTGGAAGTGAATATATTAACATAGTAACATTTTAAACTTACATCAAGATTATGAACAAAAAGTTTTTATTGCCATTCTTCGTATTGGCAGCCATTTTAACTCTTTCTTCTTGTTCAAACAAGTTGAAACCGTTGGCAGAACAGTACATTAAAGCAGAGCCGCAGCCGCTAGAGGCTATCGGAGGCAAAGTTCCTGTAACGATCAATGCGACTTTCCCCGCTAAATGGTTCAACAAGAAAGCTGTTGTAACTGTAACTCCGGTATTGCGTTACCAGGGTGGCGAAGCTTGGGGCACTTCTTACACTTACCAAGGTGAGAAAGTAAAAGGTAACAACCAAGTAATCCCTCAAAAAGAAGGCGCTAACGTAACTATGAAGTCTTCTTTCACTTACAAACCCGAGATGAAAAAATCAGAATTGTATTTGACTTTCGATGCGAAGATCAAAAACAAGACTGTTAAATTGCCGGACGTAAAGATCGGTGAAGGCGTTATCGCTACTTCCGAATTGGCAGACGCAGCTACTGCTACAGCAGCTATCGCAGCTGATAAATTCCAACGTATTATCAAAGAGGCTCATGACGCTAACATCATGTTCTTGATCCAACAAGCTAACATCCGTTCAAGCGAGTTGAAGACTGCTAAAGAATTCAACAAAGAAGTTGCTAACGTAAACGAAGCAGCTAACAAGAAGATCAGCAACATCGAAGTATCTGCATACGCTTCTCCAGATGGTGGTGTAAGCTTGAATACTACACTGGCTGAAAACCGTGAGAACAACACTACTAAGATGTTGAACAAAGACCTGAAGAAAGCAAAAATCGAAGCTCCGATCGATGCAAAATATACTGCACAGGACTGGGAAGGTTTCCAAGAACTGGTTTCTAAGTCTAACATTCAAGACAAAGAGTTGATCCTCCGCGTATTGTCTATGTATCAAGATCCTGCACAGAGAGAACAAGAAATCAAAAACATTTCTTCAGTTTACAAAACTTTGGCTGACGAAATCCTGCCTCAGTTACGTCGTGCTCGTTTGACTGCCAACTATGACATCATCGGTCGCAGCGATGACGAAATCAACGAAGCATTCAACTCTGATCCTAAAGTATTGAGTGTAGAAGAATTATTGTACGCTGCTACACTGACTAACGACAACGCTCGCAAAGAAGCTATCTTCACCAAGACAACTCAACTTTATCCGAACGATTTCCGTGCTTATAATAACTTGGGTGAATTGGCATTCGCTGCCGGTGATGCTGCTAAAGCAGAAAGCTACTTCAAACAAGCTGCTTCTAAGAACGCTAACGCTCCTGAAGTAAACGCTAACCTTGGTCTTTGCGAATTGGTTAAGGGCAATGTTGCAGCTGCCGAAACTTACTTAGGCAAAGCTACAGGTGCTAACGCTGCCGGCGAAGCTTTGGGTAACTTATATATCAAACAAGGCCAGTATGACAGAGCTGTCAACTCATTCGGTGACGCTAAGACTAACAGTGCCGCTCAAGCTCAGATTTTGGCTAAAGACTATAACAAAGCAAAAGCTACTTTGTCTGCAATCAAGAATCCGGATGCAATGACTGACTACTTGATGGCTATCGTTGGTGCTCGCACAAACAATGCTTCATTGGTAAGCAGCAGCATCAAGAGCGCAATCGCAAAAGATCCTTCAATGGCTGAAAAAGCTGCTAACGATCGCGAGTTCGCTAAATACGCTGATGCTATCAAATAATATAACTAGATATCATCTTGTCTAGTTTTTTAGATGATTATGACTGAAACCGGAGGCTTCGTGATGAAGCTTCCGGTCTTTTTATGTAAAATAACCTTCATTTATGCCTGCCTTTAGCCACAAAATGCGTATTTTCGCAAAAAATATCTTGAAATGAAAAAATTACTATTCTTTCTTTTCACTCTTGTTGTGCTGGCAAGCGGCTGCGGCAAGAAAAATACATTCACCTTGGAAGGAAGCATTAAAGGACTTCCTTCAGACACTATATTAGTATTTTATCAAGAACCCGATTACAAGCTGGATACCATACTCCTCTCAAAAGGTAAATTCACTTACACCATTACCCCTGACACATTTACTATCTTCTCATTACTATTGGGAGAAAAACAAATCTTACCGATATATGCTGATAAAGGAGAAAGTGTTACCCTAAACGGAATGGTCGGAAAGATAGAGGTTAAAGGAAAGGGAGAAAACGCACAACTGGCAAAACATATCCAGTACCTTAGCACCTTAGAAAATAACAAGGTAGCTGTTATGACTGCTGTGGATTCGTTGATTAAAACCAACCCAAGCTCGTACAGCAATATCTATCTGATAGACAAATATTACGTACAGGACTCGCTTCCTGATTACAACCACATAGATCAGCTGATAAAAGGACTAAGCGGTATTATAAAAGACACACCTTATATTATAGAACTCCAGAATAAATTAAGTGAGAAAAAAGAACTGACAGAACATCGCTACGTTTCCAACATCTCGTGCACGGATAAAAAAGGAAAGACCGTCAACTGGAACAGTGTAAAAGGGAAATATGTCCTTTTGGATTTTTGGGCAAGCTGGAACAAAGAAAGCATTGCCACACAAGATTCTTTAGTATCCGTACAAAAGGCATTGAAAAAAGACAAGTTTGTTATTATCAGCCTCTCCCTTGATCTGGATAAAAAGGAATGGATGGAGAAAATCATTCAAAGAGATACCACGCAATGGAAACAAGTTTGCGATTTCAAAGGCTGGAACAATTCCATTGTCAAGCAACAAGGCATAACCCGGATTCCTGCCAATATACTGATAGGTCCTGACAAGCGGGTCATCACACAAGATATACGGGGCAAAGAACTGATAGACAAAGTGAGACAGCTGACAGAACAAGATAAAGAGAAAGAAAAAGCCGCCAAAGAGGCAGAACGTGCTCGAAAGAGACAAAATAAAAAATAAAAGAATGCTGGTAAAAGTCTATGGAGCAGCCGTTCAAGGTATCGACGCTACCATTGTAACTATTGAAGTAAATAGTTCACGAGGTATAAAATTCTTCCTTGTCGGTCTGCCGGACTCGGCCGTGAAAGAAAGTCATGAACGTATTATTTCCGCCTTACAGGTAAACGGATATAAATTCCCCACTTGTCAAATTGTAGTAAATATGGCCCCTGCCGACATACGCAAGGAGGGGTCTGCATACGACCTTCCGCTAGCAATCGGAATATTGGCCGCTACCCAAATCGTATCGGAAGAAAAACTTTCACGTTATCTTATTATCGGAGAACTTAGCCTGGATGGAAGCCTTCAACCAGTCAAAGGAGCCCTCTCCATAGCTATCAGTGCCCGCGAGCAAGGTTTTGAAGGCTTCATACTTCCCAAACAAAATGCGCGGGAAGCTGCTGTAGTAAACAACCTGAAAGTATATGGCGTAGAAAATATCAAAGAGGTCATCGAATTTTTCAATAATGAGCGCAATCTGGAGCCTAGCATCGTCAATACACGGGAGGAATTCTATGAACACCAAAGTAGCTTTCCATACGATTTTGCTGATGTGAAAGGACAAGAAAGTGTAAAACGCGCATTGGAAGTAGCCGCGTCCGGAGGACACAACCTGATTATGATCGGTTCACCCGGAAGTGGGAAGTCCATGATGGCAAAGTGTATGCCAAGCATTCTCCCTCCCCTTTCATTGGGTGAAAGTCTGGAAACGACTAAAATACATTCAGTAGCAGGAAAATTAGGAAAAGACAGTTCACTGATTGCCATCCGGCCTTTCCGTAGTCCCCATCATACAATTTCGCAAGTAGCAATGGTAGGTGGCGGCACCAATCCCCAACCGGGAGAAATCAGTCTGGCTCACAACGGTTTGCTCTTTCTAGACGAGTTGCCGGAATTTAACAGAAGTGTACTTGAAGTACTTCGCCAACCCCTAGAGGACAGGCATATATCCATCGCACGAGCTAAATACAGTCTGGATTATCCGGCCAGTTTCATGCTGGTAGCCAGTATGAATCCCTGTCCATGCGGATATTATAATCATCCCACACGAGCTTGCGTCTGTAATCCCGGACAAGTGCAACGGTACCTGAACCGTATCTCCGGTCCTTTACTGGACCGCATAGATATCCAAATAGAAATAGTTCCGGTTCCATTCGAAAAAATGGCAGAACGCCATCATGCGGAAAGTAGTGCAAGCATACGCGAACGGGTTATCAAGGCCCGGAAAATACAAGCTCAACGTTTTGCCAACCATCCGGGTATTTACTGCAACGCACAAATGGAAGCCGGGTTACTCCATCTGTACGCTCAACCCAATGAAGCAGGGCTAAAATTATTACGAACTGCCATGACACGCCTCAACCTGTCGGCGCGCGCATACGGGCGTATTCTAAAAGTAGCGCGTACCATTGCCGATCTGGACAACAGCGAACACATTACTTCCATCCACCTGGCAGAAGCGATAAGCTATAGAAATCTTGATAGAGAAGACTGGGCCGGTTAGTTTAGCTGCCCGACTCAGTTTCCTTTGCATGATAAATGACCTGCATCAATGAGTCCAGTTCAATGTAATTTGAAAGAACATCCTCTTCCTTATCGGTCGTTTCCCAATCTTTATCCTCTCTCTTTTTAGAGAAAAGTGCATTTAAAATGAATTTATACCACGTATTCATGTCTCGTTCGACTTAAGGTTTTATAAAAAACAGGATAAGTAAAATTTAGTTCATCATTTTTCTCTCCTTAAGATTAAATGCAAATAAGTGCAAATCACTGCATCACGATATAACATTTTTCTGTATTTTCACTTCTTCCGACAAAGCCCCCGAATAACCATATTTTATAATAAGTACGGCCTGTCAGAGATTTTAAGGGAGAAATATTTCTGATTATTCCATATACTTACTAAAAATCACTAACTTTGCACGTTACTGGTAGAAATAACAAAAAAGACATCATACAATGGAAAATAAATTCAAAAGAACCACCGTCACATCCGCTTTGCCCTACGCAAACGGTCCGGTACATATTGGTCATCTGGCAGGTGTATATGTTCCTGCTGATATCTACGTGCGCTATCTCCGCCTGAAAAAAGAAGATGTTCTTTTCATCGGAGGCTCTGACGAACACGGAGTACCTATCACCATTCGTGCAAAGAAAGAAGGTATTACTCCACAAGATGTGGTGGACCGCTATCATACCTTGATAAAAGAATCATTCAAAGAATTTGGAATTTCATTCGATATATACTCTCGTACTACATCAAAGACACACCACGAACTGGCTTCCGAATTCTTCAAAACCCTGTATGATAAAGGTGAGTTCATTGAAAAGACCTCCATGCAATATTACGACGAAGAAGCCCATCAGTTCCTGGCCGACCGTTATATTACCGGTGAATGTCCTCACTGCCATGCAGAAGGAGCCTACGGTGACCAATGCGAGAAGTGCGGAACATCACTTTCTCCGACCGACCTGATCAATCCGAAAAGTGCTATCAGTGGCAGTAAACCAGTGATGCGTGAAACCAAACATTGGTATCTGCCATTGGACAAACACGAAGGATGGCTGCGTGAATGGATTCTTGAAAATCATAAAGAATGGCGCCCCAATGTATACGGACAATGTAAAAGCTGGTTGGATATGGGCTTGCAACCCCGTGCGGTAAGCCGTGACTTGGATTGGGGAATCCCTGTTCCTGTAGAAGGCGCTGAGGGAAAAGTACTTTATGTATGGTTCGATGCCCCCATCGGCTATATTTCAAATACAAAAGAATTACTTCCCGACAGTTGGGAAACTTGGTGGAAAGATCCAGAAACCCGTTTGATTCACTTCATCGGAAAAGACAATATTGTATTCCACTGCATTGTTTTCCCTGCTATGCTGAAAGCGGAAGGAAGCTATATCTTACCGGATAACGTACCTAGCAATGAATTCCTGAATCTGGAAGGTGATAAGATTTCCACTTCACGCAACTGGGCAGTATGGTTGCATGAATATTTGCAGGACTTCCCCGGCAAACAGGATGTATTGCGCTATGTATTGACAGCCAATGCCCCCGAAACAAAAGACAACGATTTTACCTGGAAAGATTTTCAAGCACGTAACAACAATGAGTTGGTGGCTGTTTACGGTAACTTTGTAAACCGTGCTTTAGTGCTGACTCATAAATATTTCGACGGAAAAGTTCCCGTTTGCGGTGAATTGACCGACTACGACAAAGAAACATTAAAAGAATTTGCAGACGTAAAGGCAGAAGTAGAAAAGCTACTGGATGTATTCAAATTCCGCGATGCACAAAAAGAGGCAATGAACCTGGCACGTATCGGTAATAAATACTTAGCCGATACAGAGCCTTGGAAACTGGCAAAAACTGATATGGACCGTGTAGCCACCATCCTTAACATAGCATTGCAACTAGTTGCCAATCTGGCTATTGCATTCGAACCTTTCCTGCCTTTCAGCAGCGAAAAGCTCCGCAAAATGCTGAATATGGAAACATTTGAATGGAACCAACTGGGACGTACCGATCTGCTGGCAGAAGGACATCAATTGAATAAGGCAGAACTGTTGTTCGAAAAGATCGAAGATGAAACCATTCAAGCACAAGTAGACAAACTGTTGGCTACCAAAAAAGCAAACGAGGCTGCCAACTATAAAGCCAACCCGATAAAACCGGTAATTGCTTTTGAAGAATTTGAAAAGTTAGATATCCGTGTAGGTACCGTATTAGAGTGTGAGGTAGTGCCTAAAATGAAAAAGCTGCTGAAATTCAAGATTGCTGACGGACTGGAGAACCGTACCATCGTCAGCGGTATCGCACAACATTATAAACCGGAAGAACTGGTGGGCAAACAAGTTTTATTCATTGCCAACCTGGCTCCACGCCAATTCAAGAACGGATTGGTGAGCGAAGGCATGATCCTGAGTGCTGAAAACTTTGACGGCACCTTAGCGGTGACCTCTTTATTAAGAGAGGTAAAGCCGGGCAGTGAAGTGAAATAATATACACCCAAATACAGAAAAGGCTGAAAGCAACTGAAACGTCCGCTTTCAGCCTGACTGTTTTATAATCTATCTATAAAAATGACAGAACAATCCTTGAAAGAAAAGACAGCAAAAGGCCTCTTCTGGGGCGGATTAAGCAATGGAGTACAGCAGCTGCTGAATCTTTTTTTCGGGATATTCCTGTCACGCATTCTGAATGCGGAAGATTATGGCATGGTGGGAATGCTGTCCATCTTCTCCCTTATTGCAGGCTCTTTGCAGGAAAGCGGGTTCACGGCCGCCCTAGCCAACAAACGGGATATCTCCCACAAAGACTATAATGCCGTATTCTGGTTCAGTACCGGGCTAAGTGCCTGTCTCTACCTCATTCTGTTCCTTTGCGCCCCACTCATTGCCGAATTCTATCACACTCCCGAACTGACAGCTTTGGCACGATACACTTTCCTCGGTTTCTTTGTAGCCAGTTTGGGCATTGCCCACAGTGCTTACCTGTTCCGCAACTTAATGGTCAAGCAAAAGGCAATGGCGGTCACTATCGGATTAACCGCCTCAGGAACTATCGGTATAACTATGGCCTGCTTGGGATTTGCCTATTGGGGGATAGCCACACAAAGCATTGTCTATGTAGGAACCATTAATATCTGTTATTGGTGCTTCTCACCCTGGCGACCTACACTTACTTTCGACTTCAAGCCTTTGAGAGGGATGCTTTCTTTCAGCAGCAAATTATTAGTAACCAATATATTCAACCACATCAATAATAATATCTTTACCGTTATCCTTGGTAAATTCTATTCGGGACAAGAAGTAGGCTATTTTACTCAAGCTAATAAATGGAATTATATGGGACATTCATTAATTTCAGGAACAGTCAACAGTGTGGCCCAACCTGTACTTTCCAGTTTGTCGGATGAAAGGGAACGCCAACAACGCGCTTTCCGGAAGATGCTCCGCTTCACTGCCTTTATTTCTTTTCCGGCTATGTTAGGATTATCATTAATCGCACCCGAACTGATTATACTGACTATTACAGACAAATGGCTACCCAGTGCCTTCATCCTGCAATTGCTCTGCATCGGTGGCGCATTCATTCCCATAACCAATTTGTATTCCAACCTAGTCATCAGCAAAGGAAAATCGGATATCTATATGTGGAATACCATCAGCTTAGGCATTATCCAGTTAACAACCATGCTGCTGCTCTATCCATACGGCGTACATACCATGATTATAGTGTATGTATCCATCAATATCTGCTGGCTGTTTGTATGGCACTATTTTGTATGGAAACAAATACGGCTCAGCTTGTTTGCAGCGCTGAAAGACATCCTTCCGTTTGCCTTCATAGCTACCGCGGTAATGGCGGCTACCTATTATATCACTATCGGCTTTGCCAATCTGTATTTATTAATGGCAAGCAAAATGATCATAGCCGGCACACTCTACACAGCCATCCTGTGGTTGAGCGGCTCCGTCACTTTTAAAGAGAGTTTACACTATATAATCAAGAAATAATGGCTGCTACACGTCACTCCGGATTAGAATGTTTACGAATTATCAGTATCATACTGATTGTATCCATGCATATTCTAGGAAATACCTTCCACACCAGTAACTGGCTGAACAAAGAATTCATACTATTTATCAATACACTGGGAAACACCGGAGTAACCTTGTTCATTCTGATCTCAGGTTATTTTGGAATCCGTTTCAATACACATAAATTTTTCAAAATGCTGGTTGTCGTATGGTTTTATTCCATCGTTTCTTATCTGATCGAAACAATATGGCTTCACACTCCGCATACCTGGACAGGGCTGGCCTCCTCATTGCTACCGATACTTAGCAAAAAATACTGGTTTATGACCTGCTATGTAGTACTTTATTGTTTCTCGCCCTATTTAAACCGGCTGGTTCATAACCTCTCACAAAAAAGTTATAAACAACTACTGTTACTATGGGGATTCTTTTTTGTATTTGCCCCGACAATCCTGTTTTTTGAAATTCAGAATGACACGGGCAAGGGAATTATCAATGTCACACTAGCTTATCTCATAGGACAATATCTGAAGACCTATGGTCTTCCGGAAAATATGAAACGACATAGCCGGGAAATCTTGTCAGGCAGCCTTGCCTGTATTTTTATACTAAATTCCCTGCTTACAGCAATGAGTGGAAATATCATACTGAGATTCGCCCGAGATAATAATCTACTGATTATCATCGCCTCCATCATGATTTTCTACCAGTTTACCCGGTGGCATTTTTCATCCCGCATCATCAATTACCTAGCAGGATACGTTTTTGCCTTATATATGCTTCAAGGACTTCTTATCCACTGTTTACAACCCTGGTATGTCCCATATGCAGACAGCAACCTACTTGTTCTGTATTTTATGGGAACACTTGTTTCTATCTGTCTGACAACGCTTGTTATAGAATGGAGCAGACGGCTGCTATTAGGAAAAATAGAAAACAAATTGGCAAATGCCATAGAAAAAAGAGGAGCAAAAATAAAAATGTTTGCAGATAATCATTAAAACAATGATTTATTTCCGCAACTCATAATTTCAAAATCTCCAATGGAACCCCTCCTATCTGAGCTGCCATATCCGAAAATGAACTCTGAAAAGAACCATATATTTTTTGTGTACGAGCCAATGTGTACATATCCGTGATACCCTCCCTTATTCCCTCCAAAGATCCACGGTCTGCCTTTTTTCCGGAACAGAATATCCGGTCGCCATAACGCTCTTTCATCTCCCGCTTCACCTCTTCCGAATCTGTAGCCAAATAGATAGCCACCTTGCCGTCCTCTTTTATCTTCTCATCTAATTTCTGATAGAACAACTCGATAGGGCTTTGCCTGATAGAAGCCAGATTATCTGTACGACGGATATGCACACCAATCATAGCATCCGAAAAATTCCGACAACGGTTTTCTACCTCTTCCATAATCTCGTCTACCGGAACAAACAACCGACTGATCCATGCATAATCATAAGGTTGGAAAGCGGTGTATGATGCCATATAAACACAGCCACCTTCTTTAACCCACCGTTCAAAATCAAAATGCCGGTTACATAAAGGAGTAATGGAACGCTCGTACAGACAAGACTTGAAAAGCAGTTTCTGAAACAAAAGCGGGAAATGAAAATTCTTGGAACGAGGTCTGTCTAATAATGCATAATCCAACCGCGAAGCATCCCGTAAACAAGCCACTTCCCTGTCTACAGGCTTAAACAACTGATAAAACGGTGCATTCAGTGCCCAATCCTGAAACCAAATGATGCTTAATTCACTTTTCGTCTTTCCTGCCAGCATTACCGCCGAAGCCACTGCACGCATACGGTTGGCCAATCCTCCTACCGGTACAAATGTTATTTTACCCATTCCTGTTTAAAATTTGAGGCAAATATAAATAACATCGCTTATAAATGCTAATTAATTACTACTTTTGCAATATATATACCTAATTTATTATGCAAGCAATCATTCTAGCCGCCGGCATGGGCAAGCGCTTGGGAGATCTTACCAAAGATAACACCAAGTGTATGATTAAAGTAAACGGGACCTATCTGATAGACCGTCTGCTCTCACAGTTAGATTCATTAAATCTGGAACGCATCATTTTAGTCATAGGCTACCAAGGAGAGAAATTACGTACCCACATAGAGAAACAAAGTAGAAATACTCCGATAGAATATATTTACAATCCTGTCTACAATAAGACCAATAATATCTATTCTCTCTATCTTGCTAAAGAGGAATTGCAAAAGCAAGATACTTTATTAATTGAATCCGATTTGATTTTTGAGGATACACTTTTCCACAAAATTTTAAATAACCCCTATCCCAATCTGGCACTTGTAGCTAAATATGAGCCATGGATGGACGGCACGATGGTACGGCTCAATACTGAAAATGACATCATTGATTTTATCTCAAAAAAAACGTTCCGCTACGCAGATATTGACGATTACTACAAAACCGTCAATATCTATAAATTCAGTAAGGAGTTTCTCCGCAACAGTTATGTGCCATTTCTTGAAGCCTACAGCAAAGCCCTGGGTAATAACGAATATTACGAACAGGTATTACGGGTAATCACCCTGCTGGAGAGATGTGAACTGAAAGGACTCCCTTTGGAAGGAGAACGCTGGTATGAGATTGATGATATACAAGATCTTGACATCGCTGAAACCATTTTTGCCGAACAGGACCAGCTACAACGCTACCAAAAAAGATATGGCGGATACTGGCGTTTCCCAAAGCTGAAAGATTTCTGCTATTTAGTAAACCCCTATTTTCCACCACAAAAAATGTGTGAAGAACTACAGGCTAATTTTAATGTGCTTCTCCGTGAATACCCTTCCGGCATGGGAGTGAACACGCTTGTCATGGCAAAAAACTTCGGTATCCGGCAAGATTATGTGGTTGTTGGCAACGGAGCCGCCGAAATCATCAAAGCGCTGATGGAACATTCAGATGGCAAAATGGGAGTAATTTATCCCACTTTCGAAGAATATCCCAACCGGCAATCAGAAGAAATCATTGCATTCTATCCACAGAATGCCGATTTTCATTATACGGCAAAAGAACTGATGCTTTTTTATGCGGACAAAGATATCCGCCATTTACTCTTGATCAATCCGGATAACCCATCAGGTAACTTCATCCCCCTTAACGAACTTATGGATTTGCTGGCATGGACGCAGCAGCGAAATATCCACTTAATACTGGATGAATCTTTTGTTGACTTCAGCGAAAAAAGTGTCGAAAATACGCTGCTTAAGAATGAAGTTCTGGAAACATACCCACACCTCACAGTCATTAAAAGTATTTCCAAATCTTATGGAGTTCCGGGATTACGCTTGGGGATAGCCGCATCTTCCGACAAAGAGATAATAGCCTATTTACGAAAAAACATGGCTATATGGAATATAAACTCCTTCGCCGAATTCTATTTACAGATATACAGCAAGTATAATAATGATTATCAAAATGCCTGTAAAAAATTCATAGCCGAGCGCCAACGCTTTTTCGAGGTATTGCAACAGGTTGACTTCCTACGTGTCATACCTTCACAAGCAAACTATTTTTTGTGTGAGGTTATTAGTAAATATTCTTCTAAAGAATTGACTGAATTACTTTTGAATGAATATAATATTTTAATAAAAGACTGTGGAACGAAGAAGGCCTTCCGAAATGGCGAATATATACGAATAGCAGTACGTTCAACTTTAGACAACCAACGTTTAATAGATGCATTAAAAGAATTATAATTGTTAAAAAAGATGGCAATGAAAATAATAGACTTTGAAACGATACGAAATCTTTCCATATCTCCGGCTGATTGTGTAAAGTGGGTAGAAACAGCATTAAGAATGAAATATGATAGTTGTTTACCTCATAAAATTAGTATGACAATAGAACCGGATGTCTTTTTTAATACGATGCCATCTTATTTGCCTTCTTGTGGACGTTTTGGGGTTAAGGTCGTTTCTCGTTTTCCGAAACGTGAGCCTGCATTGGTTAGTGATATTTTGTTGTATGATGCGACAAATGGTGATTTTTTGGCACTGATGGATGGAAGTTGGATTACTGCGATGCGTACTGGTGCTGTTGCGGCATTGTCCATACAGTATTTGAGGACTTCTTCAGCTCGGGAATATGCATTTATGGGACTAGGCAACACTGCTCGGGCAACACTGTTGTGCTTGATGGCTGTGTTAGAGGGGCCGTTGAACATTCGTCTTTTGTCTTATAAAGGGCAAGAGCTGGAGTTCATGAAGCGCTTTAAAGAATATTCTCGATTAAATTTTTCTATTTTTGAAAATGTGGAAGATTTGATTACAGGTGCAGATGTGGTTGTATCTTGCGTAACTGTTGCACATGGTCAGTTTGCATCGGATACATGTTTTAAGTCGGGAGTATTGGTCGTACCGGTTCATACGCGTGGATTTCAGAATTGCGATTTATTCTTCGATCAGATTTTTGCTGATGATGTCGCTCATGTAGAAGGATTTAAATATTTTAATCAGTTTAAACAGTTTGATGAGTTCGCCCGTATATTGTTAAAGCAGAATCCGGGTAGAACTTCAGATCAGGAGCGTATTTTGGCTTATAATATAGGTATTGCTTTGCATGATATTTATTTTGCTTCTCAAGTATACGACAAGGTCAAAGATTCATTACCAGATATTTCTTCGGATAAGTTAAGCGAGAAGTTTTGGGTATGAATTAGTTATGAATAGCAATGAAGTTTGGTCAAGATAATAAATACAAAGTAATTGTTCATAATACAACGTATTTGTCTGTACTTGAGATATTAAAAATGGTAATGCCTTTTGTAGCATTACCTTATTTGATATCTACAGTTGGTGCGGATAAGTACGGTTTGGTCGTTTTTGCACAGGCTATTATCTCTTATTTTATTATATTTATCAACTTTGGTCTGGATGTTTCGGCTGTAAAGAATGTTTCTATAAATCGTTCTGATAACGAGAAGCTATCGGAAGTTGTATCTTCAGTTTTGATTATTAAAGCTTTTCTTTTTATACTTTCTTTTTTAGCATTAGGAGTTTTATTATTATGTGTGAAGCAATTTAGAGATAATTATGTTTTATTTTTATTGTCTTTTTTATCTTGCCTTTCAGAAATTTTGTTTCCTGTTTGGTTTTATCAAGGGGTAGAAAAGATGAAATATATTACTTTGATTCGTTTTACTTCTATTTTCTTTTATACTGTTACAGTCTTTATTTTCATTAAAAATGAAAGTGATTATTTACTGATACCATTACTTCAGTCTTTAGGGTGGCTTTTATCAGGGGTTATTTCCTTTTTTATGCTGATTCGGGTAGAAAAGATGTCCTTATTTGTGCCAACTATAGAATCGATTAGGCGGTATTTTAAAGAGAGCGTTCCGTTTTTTGTTTCTCGTGTATCAGTTGTGATTAATGCAAGTATGGCAAAGACGATTTGTGGAATTTTCTTTTCAATGCATGAAGTTGCAGTTTTTGATTTGGCCCAAAAAATTGCAATGACGGCACTTGTCCCTTTACAAATGTTGAATCAAGCT
>ENA-ORTS01001754-ORTS01001754.1-human-gut-metagenome-genome-assembly--contig:-NODE-1754-length-14147-cov-2.377377_pt1 | contig 14147 bp, 7 predicted proteins | sample MGYA00241911_ERZ509186 | MGnify/ENA primary metagenome ERZ509186 (study PRJEB26280, sample SAMEA2338852) | human gut metagenome | biome: human gut; feature: human-associated habitat; material: faeces...
CGCGATAATGTCCACGATTTTGCGGGCCATGCCGTGCAGATGATCCGTCACGAGGTCAACGCAGATGTGCTTGTGATGATAGAAGGCTTCAATGGCACCGAAGAAGGTGATGTAGATGAACAGGAAGCGGGCCCATTCTTCGGAAGGCGGGAAGCTGGAACGGAAAATATATCGCAGGAAGGCATTGTAGGACACGAGACCTATCATGCCGAGGAAAATAACAGCGCAGAAAAGCTGGAAAAGGAAGGCGGAAGTGGATTCCTTCGGCTGGCTGCTGCCGGAAGGCTTCTGCGCCTCCGGGGCGGCAGTGGTCTGCTGTGTGTTGGAATCGGCCATAGAGGCACCTCAAGCTGGGAAAAGGGAACATGAAAAACGGCCGGCTGCGTCCGGGGACGGGCTGATCGCTTTTAAAAAAAAAGCGGCCCCCCGCGTCAGGCAGGAGGCCGCAGAAAATCATGCGTTACTTAGCGTAGCTGGCAGCGCTGTCAAGAATTTCCTGAGCGTTGGGCACATAGTTGCTGGACTTCGGATCGGTGAAGAGGCTCCAGCTGCGATGGCCGGCTTCGACCATGAACTTGTGCAGTTCGGGAGTGGGCTCGGAAACCGTGCCGCCATGGCTCTTGATTTCGTCAATAGCCTTCTGGTCGATCTTTTCGGCGTTGGCCCAGGTTTCCTCGGCGCACTTCTTGGCGGCTTCGTCAAACCACTTGCGATCCTGCTCGGGGAGGCCCTGGTAGAACTTCTCGTTGATGTAGAGGGCGTGGATCACAAGGATGTGACGGGTCGTGGTGATCTGGGGGCACTTTTCATACATCTTGTCGGCAACGATATCGGAGAAGGGGCTGTCGCCGCCATCGATGATGCCCTGGTCAAGAGCGGCAGGAACTTCGGCGAAGGGCATCGGCTGGCCGCTGATGCCGCATTCCTTGGCGAAGTTGGTGTACAGGGGAATGTTCGGCACACGCATACGGAGGCCGTGGATATCCTGAATGGATTTCACGGGCTTCTTCGTGTAGAAGTTGCGGAAGCCGAGAGGGAAGGCGTTCAGCATGCGGAGGCCGGACTTTTCCGGGAAGCCCTTGTTGATGAGCTCGAAGGTCTTGCCGGTCATGGCGCGATGGGCGTGAGCGTAGTCATTGAAGAGCATGGGGGTTTCGAGCATGCCCATGGAATGCTGCAGAGAAGAAGTCTGGGTGCCGGTGGCGCACATCTGGATGACGCCCTTACGGGTGTTGGCGATGTAAGCGCTTTCCTTGCCGAGCTGGCTGTTCGGGAACACCTGAACTTTGTATTTGTCGCCGGAAAGTTCTTCGAGGTACTTGCCAAACTGATGCATGGCAACGGTTTCAGGTTCGCCTTCGGGCTTCATGCCGGCTATCTTGATGATAGTGGCGCTTTCGGCAGACGGTGCCGTGAAGCAGGTGAAGCCAGCCACGAGGGCACAGATGGAGAGCAGTGCGGTTACGCGTTTCATCAGTCTTCCTCCTCACGCTTTTTGCAGCGGTGCAACAGCAGCAGCAACAGCAGCGCCTCGCCGCCGATAACCACACTGCCCGTCACGCTGATCCACGGCCAGGCGTCCACAATGCGCTTTACCACGTTGCCGGTATTCAGCTGTTGGTACTGCACGGTCTGCGGCGTGTCGGGCTGCTCGTCCTCTCCGGTATACGGCACACGGGCACCGCGCACAAGCATACGGTGGGTGTTGATGGCATAGGGTGTGCAGGTGACCAGCGTGCAGTAGTCCCCGCCGGGGATAATTTCCAAATCCTCGGTGTTTTCCGGCTCCACGACCTTGACCTGATCCACCTGATACGCCAGCACCTCGTCCATAATGTGCAGGTAAAAGCGGTCGCCCGCACCCAGCTTGTCCAGGTCGGTAAACAGCACGGCCTCGGCCAGACCGCGGTGCCCCGTCAGCACACTGTGGGTGCCCGCGCCGCCCAGCGGATAGCTGGAGCCTTCCAGATGTCCGACGCCCTTTACCAGCACATCGTCGCTTGTGCCCTCATAAATGGGCAGGTTTACGTCAATTTTGGGTATGGTAATGTAGCCAAGGCTCTCGCCCACGTCCAGCATGTCCACATAGCTTGTGCCGATGTCGTCCGCTTCGCCCGCCGCGTCGCGGTCAATGGCATTGTTCAGCTGTTGGTTGTAGCGGCGCGCAGCCTCCTTGGAGGCGTCGATTTTCTCGGCGTCCATCGACTGCACGGTGTCGTTGTAGCTTTCAATGACCGAGCTTGCGTGGCGCTGTGCCACCGCGTTGCTGACAACGGGGTACATGGCCACGCCGATGCCGGAGACGATCATCAGTGCAGCAAAGCCAAGTTTTAATTTGACGGTGGTTTCCATTGCAAAGAGCCTTTCTGTAAAGGGTTGACGCACTGCCACAACCGCCCATAGGGGAAGAACCGTTTCCGGCCCTTCCCCTATGGATTACCCGTTTATTTTGCTGTGGGTGTTTGGATGGTGTGCATTACGCACGGTTGGATTTCTTTTTCAGGCTGAACAGAACGCCGACGCCCGCCAGAACCAGCAGCACACCGATACCGCTGAACAGCAGCGTACCGAAACCGCCGGTGACAGGCAGCGTAAAGCCCGCGCGGTTGACGATTTCAATCGCTGCGCTGGGATCCGCCACAGGCGCGGTATCTCTCGTATAGTTTGTGGTATTTGTTTCAGCCTTGATTTGGTTGCCATTATCGTCATATGTCTTGGTGGTTGACCATGTAGCAGCATAAGTAAGGTTCAGTTTTGCATCCACAGGCTTAGACAGCAGGTTGTAGCCGTTCACGGTCTTGGTCTCGACCAGTTTGTAGGTGCCGGAGGGCAGACCCGCTGCGGAGACGTAGCCGTTTTCGCCCGTTGTAAGGGTCTTGACCTTGATCCAATTTTCAGCAGAGTTAGTGGTCAAGCCCAGTTTTACGGCATCGTCACCACTGATAGCGGCGTATTCTTGGCCGCAGAAGGGATACTTACTATTTCCATTCAGCGTTTCCGTATCCACCTTCTTGTACAGGTCAAAGGTAACGTCCTTAAGACCCGCTCCGTCCTTGGTGCCGCCCTTGGCAGTCTTGTGGATGTTCAGACCAAAGGTGTAAACAACGCCCTTGTCCGTGATTTCGTAGGGCTTGTTGCCGCCGGTTTCATCCGTCAGGTTGGTTTTGCGAGAATAGACGATCTTGGCAGTGTTCACGTTGCCGTTTCCGGCAACAACTGCACCACTCTGAACGGTAGCGGTATAGGCAATGGTAATTTCGCCGCCGGCAACGCCAGTCAATGCACTCGGCGTAAAGGCAACCGTCATAACGGAGTTGTTGGCATCTGGTGCAACAGTAATGGTGTAAGCACTCTTAGCAAGGGTTACATCGCCGCCAGCATTATTCTTGCCGCTGATTTGTACGCTGCCCTGATTCTGAACCAACTGTGTTTTAACCGTGGTATCGGTAACCGTAAAGGTTTTCAGGCTGGTGATGTTTTCAGGGACTTTGATAGTCAGGGTATACGGCACGGCATCGCCAACACCGTAATCGGCTTCATGTGTATTTGCGGTGCCGTCGCGCTTGGTGACGGTCTTTACAATATCGGGCTTGTAGTTCGTAACGGTCAAAGTGGCGTGGGTGCTGTCGATGGTAAAACTTGCGTCATCCACCTTACCGGCAATGGTATCGTCAACTTTCACAGCCTTACCATTCTCGTTAATGTCAAAGTAGAATTTGCCGGTGGTGTTCAGGATATAGCCCTTGTCATTTCCGTCGGTATAACCTGTTTCTTGCAGGTAGTAGCGGCCTTTGGCAAGGTTATCTAAAGTGATTTTGCCATTCGTATCCGTGGCAACGTCAGTTTTTACCGCAGTATAGTCATTATCTGTGTCATTCTTCTTGTTCAGGGTGAATTTGACGCCTGCCAGCGGTGTTGTTGTACTTCCCTGTTTGCCTTGCTTGACAAGGTTTACCGTGCCTTTGGCAATGTTGTTTTTGGGGTAGACAGTCACATCATACAGCCATTCTTTTTGATTTTGGTTATCAGCGCCCGTAGTCTTGTCGCCAATGCGGGTCATAGGAATCGAAACCAAGAAAGGCTCTACGGGCATGGTAACAGCCTGCGGGGTTTTGGTTTCAATTACAAGGTACATACCGACAGGCAGTTCGGTGAAGGTAGCCTTGCCGTTTTCATCTGTACGCACTTCTGACTTATAAGCAGTAGCATAAGCAGTTTTCAGCCCTGCTGCCGTCTTATTCTCAGCATAGTTAGTAAAGTAGTCCTTAACATCTACCTGATCGGCAGTTGTGTTATCATTATAGTAGGCAAGCAACGTATTTGTATCCATGACCTGATAGAGGGTAAAGCCTGTATCCTTCAATGCTGCCCCCTGCGGACTCACCATTGTTTCGCCATCACCGGCAGTACCTGCATTTCCGCTACTATCCAGTGCCCGCTTATAGATGGTGATAGAGCCTTTCTGGTTTTTGTCAATCGTGCTTGTGCTTGTCTTAGGCATCGCCCCCGCCGTCGTCGCCCCTTCCGCCATGGCGGGCATGGCGCAAAGGCTCAGGGTCAGGGCGACGCTGAGGATTGCGGTAAATAAACGTTTCAGTTTCATTTTGATGCATACCTCTTTTTTCTATGTTGGTTTGTGTAGAGGGGTGGGGGTCAGGAACGTCTGCCCCCTTTCTTATTGTATCGGAACACCAGCACCAGCAGCACAGCCACCAGTGCGGGCAAACCTATCAGCAGCCACAGGCTGGGTGCGTCCGCGCCCGTGTGCGGCAGGGTAAAGCCCTTGCGGTTGTAAATAGTCAGGGCAATGTTGCACACGCCGTCGGCATCTGTGGTTTTCGCGCCAAACGCCGCGCCATCGCGTAGGCATTGCCCGTCCGCTGTCAGCGTAAATTCGATGGGCTCGGCCAGCAGGGTGTAGCCATCGGCGGTCTTGGTCTCGGTCAGGCGGTAGCTGCCGGGGGTCAGGGACGTAAAGCTGCATGTGCCATCACTGACCGTCACGCGCGTATCGGGTGTTGTTTCAGCCGCGCCGCTATCGTTCAGCCTTTCCAGCTTGAACTCCACACCGCCCAGCAGGGGAGTGGTTGTACCGTCTATGCCCTTTTTGGTAAGGTTCAGGGCAAATTTCGGGTTGGTGCGCTGGTTGGTCAGGGTGATTTTGCCATCGGCAAGGGGGTTCTGCGATGCGGTGTAGGTGTATGTGCCAATCGTAACCGTACCTTCTGCCGTAAACGTGCCGTTTTGGGTTGCACACTCCGCCACGCGGTACACATAGGGGGTGTTGCCGTCGTTGACATCCGTCTTGTCCAGACGTTTAAACGTGTGCGTCCACGTTTTGGACATATAGTCGTATTTTAGCTCGACAGCGTCCATAGACGGCACGTCTTGCCACGCGCCGCTTGTGTCATTCACATGGCGGCGCTCCAGCTTGACCCAAATCGCATCCGGCAGTTTATCGGTCAGCTTGTTGCCGTCTGCATCCTGCCACTGCTTTTCCACCTCAATATCCATCAATTGGTGTGCCGTGTTGGTAAAGGTGGCGGTGACGGTTGTCTTGTCGCTGGTAACCGTGCCGCGCACGCCGTTGTCCACATCGTACTTTGCGTCAGTGGCGTCGCAGATTACGCTTTTCAGGCTGCTGTCAGCGGCGGGCGTTTCAACTACCCGGAAGCGTGTGCCAATGGGGATGCCGGTAATTTCCCAGCTTCCGCCAACTGGAATGGTATTGGTCATTTGTGGTACGCTGTCCGCGCTGCCCAAGCCGATACCGCCAACGTTGCTGAAGGTGACGGTAAACGTGTAGTTGCCTGTCAGCGCCGTTGTTTCGTCGTTCGGCTGTTCCTTTTTAATTACCAGCGTACCGACCTTGACGGTGTTAATGAACTTGACCTTCAATTCGGGGAATTCTTCTTCCGGCGCGGCGTAACTGCGGAACACCAGCGTATTCGTGCCTTTGGGCTTGCTGCCGTTGTAGCTGCTGCCTGTTGATGGTGTGTCCGCCGTTTCGGTTCTGCCGTCCTCCGGGTTTGTGTTGTCGCCTTGCAGCGGGGTGGTGATTGTGCCGCTTACAGACGGACTTGTCCCCGCTGCGTTGACCAACGTCCCGTTCTCGTACACTTCCCAGCGGGTGTCGTACAAGGCGGTGTTTTCCGCCTCTTGTAGCGAGATATAACTGCCAAGGCGGAACTGGTCCGTAAAGGTCACGGTTTCGCCGTCTTGCAAATCAAACGTGCCATCGGTGTCCACCGCCTGCGTGCCGCTGCCCGCTACGCTGGACGTAAATATCGCGCCGCTGGCGGGCTTCAAGGTATTGCTTTCCGCCGTGTCATAGTCCGGGATATCCGCTTGCTCTACCGAGAAGCCCACCGTTTTGTTTGCCACGGGCTTGGCGGTAAAAACAAAATTGCGGAAGTAAACCGTACGCTCGTAGTCATCGCCAATGCGGATTTCTGTGAGTTTGGTCAGGTCAAAGCCATCGTCCTGTGGCATTTTGCTCAGCTGCAGCTTGACCGTGACCCATTGGTTGTTTTGCATCACAACGCTGCCGCTGAGCATGGTGTTCAGATAGGACTTTTGGCCGTTAGTCAAATCGCAGCCCATCTGGTTGTCCTTGTCGTCCTCCAAGGTCAGATACAGGTAGTTGGTGGACAGAATGCCGTCACTGTCCCCGCCCACGGCGTAAACGTCAAAGGACAGATAGTCGCGGTTTTCGATGTTGAGCGGTTTTTCCAGCGTCATAGTACCGTAGCGCAGGTCGCGGTGTGCGCTGCCTTTATCATATCCTTGGGCGTACCATTTTACGGTTTGACCAGTGTATGTTCCGCTTGTGTCGGGCGGATTATCGTCCTTTTCCATGGTTGTACTGTCAGTATCACTGCTGCTAGCGGAGAAAGCGCTGCCGACTGCCACGGGGTCGGGGGTGCTGTTGGTGATTGCTTTTGGGCCGTAATGCGTAGCCAAGTTTTGCAGGGTAAAGGTAAAGAGCTTTTGATTTTGGAATAAAGACTTGAACGCGGTGTTTACCTTGCTGAGATCGACCTGCTTTTCAACCTGCAATTTGTTATTGTCGGGGAAGTTGAACGCCACCGCCATGTTGGACTCCCACATACCGCGCTCCATATAGAACATAGTCAGGGTGTGGGTGGTGCGGTTTTTGTCTAATTGGATGGCTTTGCCTGTCGTCTTGGTGAACGTGACAGGGGTCTGGTTGAAGCAGACGGTTTTGGTGGTATCAGTCTGGTAGACCATGGTGTCGCTTGTGTCGGTGTTCTTGTTGGAACTGACGTAGGGGGTTACGGTGCTGTCCGCGCTAAATTCCAGCAGACCGGAAGCTTTACCGTGCGCGCCGCCGACATCCAGCATCAACTCGCCGTCAATGTAGACCCACACGTCATCGTCGCCGGAGAAGAAGAACTTGATAGGAACTTCAATGTTCCTGCCGCTGGTGTCTTTTCCTACAACAACCTTGCCGTCCTCTGTAAGCGTAAAGTCAAATTGCAGCTTGGCGCCAAAGCCGTAGTTGTATTGGGATGCCCCGACTGTGCTGACTGTTTGGTTAAACGGGAAAAAGCCGTAGGTGCCATTGGTATTGTTTGGTGACGAAATGTTTTGTGATTTGCTGTCCGTGGTGGGGTTGCCGTCACCACCTTTGGGGGATTCCAGATAATACTTGCCGTCGGTTTGGTTCTGCTTCAAATACAGAGAGCTTTTGCTGCTGTCATAGTACCAATATTCGGCTTTGCTCTCCGGGTCGTTATCGTCCGGACTGTCCGGATTTTGCGCAAAAACGGCTTTTTGCTTGAGCGGGAAGGAAACATCCTCGTACACCTTGCCCAGCACGGTGTTAAAGGCGTTTTTGCCTTGCAGGAAGTCTTTGTCAAAGTGCGGGTCAACCGACGCATTTACGTTGGGATTCTTGGTTCTTAACAGCGGCAGACCGTTTGCCGTACCGTCAGAGGTCTTGCTTTCCACAAGGCCCTGGAAGGTGCGATTGTAATCGGAGCTTCCATTACCCTTATCATCCAAGGCCGAGTTATTCACGGCCATAAAGATATTGTAGTTGGAACTACCCTCAGCGCCCCAGCCGTATAGATCCATACCGGCGGCAACGGTTGCAAAGGGGTCGCCCCAGCCTGACTTTTGGAAATGCCCGGTATAAAGCGGGTATTTTACATTGCCGTTTGCAGTGTAAGCGCTGCTTAATGCGCGGTTGAACTGCTCAAAAGTGACGTACCCGCGCTGGGAAGATGTGGTCACCCACGAGTAAGTGTCGCGGTTCAAGCCATTCAGCTCGTAGTCGGTGTAGTAATCGTACAGGGTGCTGGTGATATACTTTGTATCCTTTTGTTGGGTAAAAGTGCCGCTGTTATCAATGTCCACAACGGTGGTATTTTTGCCGCTTTCGGCATCGCGGACAGAGGCTTTCTCGCCCCAGTAGCCGTCACGGTTGACACCTTCGCCGCCCGTGTAGGCCGACGGGTCGCCGTCGTCGGCAAAGAAGCAGGGTTCTTGCAGGGCTGGGGGGATTTCTGCCGTGCTGTACTTTCTGGTCTTGTTGTCTTTTGCGGGGGCGTTTTGGTTATCCGTTGCGGAGAATTGCACCGCGGTGTAAGTTTTTCCATCGCCGGGAATCTCGCAAGACCACAGCTTGCGGTCGGGAGTGGTGGGGTCGGCTGTTACCAACGTCATCTCCTTCGAAGTGACATGGTTCTCTGAATCCGTCAGGAAACAGTACATGGTTTCGCCGTCGCCCATGGCGGACTGCGGTAAATATTCGCCCTCATAACTGTACGCGGACAGCGTGGCGTCAAAGTAAATCTTTTTGCCCGCGGTAAGCAAATCACCGCCCGCGCTTGCCCAGGTGCTTGTGGTATCGTTGTAGACATAGCAATTTGCCGCTGTTAAGTCCAGTTTCTGGGCATCCGCGTAGTGGGATGTGGTGAAGTCTGTGGTGAAATCATACAGGGCGCTTTGGCCATTGTTCCAAGTAAACTGCACAAACCGCGAATCATTGTCGGGGATCCGGATCTGCTGCGCGGCAAGTTTGCCCGCATCCACCGTGCCGATCGTTTGGCTGTCGGTTGGTGCCAGGGCACCGTTTACCAGCTTGTAAAATGTTGCGGTTACGTTGGTAAGCGCGGTGCCGCTTGCATTTTTGAAGTAAAGCGGTGTGCCTTTGTAATAGTACTCCACACGCGTCCATTGGGCGGGGTCAAATGCTTTGCCTCGGTTACTGCCTTTATTACCGTCAAACATTTGCCCGGCAATTTTGTCAATGGCTGTTTCTTTTTTAAAACCATTGCCGTTGTCATCGCCTGATTCTCCGCCAAAGGCAAAGAATTGATCTTTAAAAACAGTGCCATCAAAATACTGGAAAATCAGTCGATAAAACCCACCCGCTGAATAATCAGCCTGATTCAGTGTAACGCTGTATATCTTGCGACCATCGGTTGTTGTCGTTCCAGTGTCAACCATATCCTTGTCCAAGCCGCTGTCGTCCAGCTTATGGGCATACAAATGAACCCGATAGGAATCTCGGAATATTGTATTATCAACCGCAAAATAAATGGTTGTCGTAGCCGGGATAAAGCCCGTCGATACACTCGTGTCCGCTATCGTATCAGGTGTGTTCGCGTCATCGTTGTCAGGCAAATCATCCGCAGGCATAGTATCTTCTTCGTTGGGGTTGTCCCCGTCAGCAAAAAGAACATCTTGCTCTGTGTTGGTTTTTGCCGCCGTGGCTTCCTCTGCGTTGATGGCATGGTTTGGCGCGGCAGCCGTATCGGAAGTGTCCGCAGGGGTTTTGTTCGTCAAGGCTGGGTCGGCAGGGGCGGTGTCCGTATCGGCGGCGGGAGTCTGATTTTCTGCCGCTTCCTGGGTTTTGCCGTCATTGTTCGGAACCGCTGCTGTATTATTTACCGTGTCTCCCGCTTCTGTTCCCGGCTCGTTCGCGGTGGGCGGGGTATCTCCTTCATCCGGAATCGTTTCCAAGTTGGATACAATAGGCTCTTGCGCAGGTTCTACACCCTCGCTTGACGTGTCTGCGGCAGGAATGGTCGGAATCGTTTCCGAACCTGCGTCAAAAAATAAAGCCCCATCCTCAGCTGCATAAACCGGCAGAGCCATACCGACCAGCAGGCACAGGGCGACAAGCAGTGCCGCCGCACGGTGCAGGATAGAAAATGCTTTCGTCATTTGCTTCGACTCCTTTTCTATATATGTGTATATGTGTGTTCTCACGATATATCGGGGGAACGCGCGCCATTCGGCGCGATTTTATGCGCTGCGCACATCTGGCCCGGGAACGGACTTTTCCACAAGCTGAGCTGTATTTACAGTCTTTTTTGAGAATATAATCCGATGTGCAAACATTTGCGCTTGCGTCGGGAAAAGTAAGACACGGTATGCTTGTGTGTGCCTTTTTATAAAAAGCAGTATAATACTTTGGGATGAAAATTTCAATACGGCTACATTCAAGCAAGTGACTTTTGGCAGATTGCAAAATTTTGACTTGTCGAATTCGTCACAATGACAAGCGCTTTCGGCAGCTATTATACACACCGCCCAGCACTTGTTAAAATTTTGCTGATGCTTTTGCGTAACTGTTGCGCAAAAATCGCCACAAAAAAGCGTAAACACAACACAAATTCAACGGGAATGTCCGTGAGTTTGGTCGTGTGTGTGCTTGCGGTTTTATCCTTATCCGGAGCCCAAAAGGGCCGGGGTCAGCTTATGCGGCACACCAATGTTCAAGTTGAAGATGGAATCTTATATCTTCCCTGAGTATGCAGACTGTCAAAAAACTCTTGTAGGGGCGAGCATTGCTCGCCCGTGCCCGTTTGCCTGTGAAAAAACTTACCCGGAAAAGGCGTTGCTGCGCCAAGTTGGCGGGCGACCAATGGTCGCCCCTACACTTTCTTGGTCTATTGAATGTGATTTTTTGACACGCCGGAGTATGAGCAGGAGCTGACAAGCAAGTTGCGGTGGCCGCATAAAAAGGCGCACGGCAAACACACCCGGGCAAGGACTGCGCTTGCCGGGAACAGCATGTGAGAGGTGTCCCTTGCGCTATAGGACATCCGGCAAAGGGGCGCACCTCGCCCCTGGCCGGAGCCTTTGGGGGCGGAAGACTTTACCCGCCAATGGCATCCTCGACCACGTCCAGCAGGTGGCAGGGGTCGAGCTGGGCGGCGGTGCAGCGGCGTGCGAGGGCCTCGACGAAGGCGCGGTCCAACGATACGTCGGAGATAAACTGTACGACCTGCTGGCGGCCGCGGAGGTCCCGCGCGGCCAGAATGCCGTAGGTAATGTAGGGCCCGAGCTCGGGCGCGGAGAGCTTTTGACAGACAACGCGATAGGTATACACGATTTTCACCCACTCCTGCTATGCTACATAACAAAATATATTGACAAAAAATGGTAACTGGGGTAAAATTATGGTAGTGTTAGTGTACTTATGGATGCCGCCCTTCACAATATAGCATATCCCGGTGTGCAAAGTACACAACCAGTGCCGGGAATTTTGGCGGCGCAGCTTTGCTGTTTTTCCGGCGGTGAATCGCGTTTTGAGGGGAGAGAAGATGTTATGTCCGCATATCGATGCCGTGTGGCAGAAGCAATGACCGCTGCGAGGGAGGCAGCGGGTGTTTCACAGCGGGAACTGGCAGACCGCCTGGGCCGGGATAAGCGCACGATCCAGAAATGGGAAAAGGGCGAGATGAAGATCGCGCTTGAGGATTTTCTGGCCGTCTTTGATGCACTAAAAGTGCAGGTGGAGCCGTACTCCAAATGGATTCGGCACCCAGAGCTTTTCCTCAATGGACTGTCGGACATCCTGCAATACTCCACCGATAAAAAGCGCAAGGCACTGGGGGATTTCTACCGCTGCCAGGCGTCGCCCATGGAGGTCGAGCAGGAATATTACTTTCTGTTTGCTGACCACGGCAGCGACTACCACGGTATGTACCAGCAGTGGATGGCCAACCTGCTGACACCGCTGCGGGATCGCCGCCGCATCTGTGCCCAGATTATTGAGAATTATAACGAGGCCCTTGCCACCGGGACCATCACCGACCCGGACGCGCCCCAGCCCAACATGGAGGTCCTGCAGGCCTGCTATGAGGCCATTGGCCAGAGCATCCAGAGCGGCGCCAACGGCTACACGATGCTGAGCCTTGATTTGAACCGCTGACAAAAGCATAAACCTGCCGCCCCCTGCGTACACTCTGCGCAGGGGGCTTTGTTATGGCTGCACTTCTACAAAGGATTCGGGCGCGGGCGGCATCGCTGCCGACATTCGACATACCGTTTCTGCTGATCTTGCTGCTGTTGTTGAGCTACGGGCTCATCATGCTGTTCTCCGCGGGGTACGCGGTGGCGCTCTACCGCCGCGGCGACGCCTACACCTACATCCGTCCGCAGCTGCTGTTTGCGGCGCTGGGCGTGCTGGCTATGTACGCGGCCAGCCTGGTGGACTACCACGTCTGGCACAGGCTGGCCTGGCCGATGCTGGCCGGGCGGATGCGCTGGAGCTTTTCGATGGCTTCCAGCCGCAGGCCACGCTGGGCAGCATAGTCGAAATCCTCAGGGATGGGCATTTCTTCCAGCCGGCGCATTTCCCGCACCTGGGCTTCCTGCTTTTTGAGGTAGCCTTCGTACTTGAGCTCGATCTCGGCCTGCTCGGCGGCATGGGGATGGATCGCGGGGCGGTCGGGATCGAACGGGGCGAGGGCGGCATAGCTGACCTGCGGGCGACGGAGCAGCTCCGCGGCACGGACCGGCTGGGTAAGGGGGGTGCTGCCCACCGATTCGAGATAGGCATTGAGGGCGGGGGTGGGAGCGATAGGATATTTTTCCAGTCGTTTCTTTTCCTGCTCCTTTTGCTGCTGCTGGGTGAGGAACTGCTGCCAGCGTTCCTCGCTGATGAGACCAAGGGCATAGCCCTGGGGCATCAGGCGGGCATCGGCATTATCCTGTCGGAGCAGCAGGCGGTACTCGCTGCGGCTGGTCATCATGCGATAGGGGTCCATGCAGCCCTTGGTGACAAGGTCATCTACCAGGGTACCGATATAGGAGGTGGAACGGTCGGTGAGGAAGGGCGGCTTGCCCTGTAATTTAAGGGCGGCATTGGCACCAGCCACAAAGCCCTGTACCGCGGCTTCCTCATAGCCGCTGGTGCCATTGAACTGGCCGGCGCCATAAAGATGGGGCACCGCCTTAAACTCCAAAGTATTTTTGAGATTGGTGGGATCGATGCAATCGTATTCGATGGCGTAGGCGGTGCGCATGAGCTCCACCTGCTCCAGCCCGGGGATGGTACGGTAAAAGGCGGTCTGCACCTCCTCCGGGAGGGAGCTGGACAGGCCGGAGAGGTACATCTCCCGGGTGTTCTCCCCCATCGGCTCCAGGAAAAACTGGTGGCGGGGCTTTTCGGCAAAGCGCATGACCTTATCCTCGATGCTGGGACAGTAGCGGGGGCCGATGCCCTCGATGGCGCCGCCATACAAGGGACTGCGGCCGATATTCTGCCGGATGATCTCGTGGGTCTCCTCATTGGTGTAGCCGATGTAGCAGGGCAGCTTATTTTGCAGGGTGGCGGGATCGGTGGCGAAGGAGGCCGCGACCGGCGGCTCATCGCCGTGCTGCTCCTCCAGCCTGGTGAAATCGACACTATTGCCGTGGACGCGGGCGGGGGTGCCGGTTTTGAACCGGCGGAGGGTGATGCCCAAAGACCGCAGGCTATCGCTGAGGTGGGCGGCGGGGTGCATGCCGTCGGGGCCGGATTCTTCGGAGTACTCTCCGACAAAAATTTTGCCCTTTAAGAAGGTGCCGGTGGCCAGAATGACCGCCCGGACCGAATAGACCCCGCCCATGGCGGTGGTAACGGAGGTGATCTCCCCTGCCCCATCGGTATCAATGGAGACGATCTCCGCCTGACGGACCGAGAGGTTGGGCTGGTTTTCCAGTGCGGCCTTCATATACATATGGTAGCGCTTGCGGTCGCACTGTAGGCGCAGGCTGTGCACGGCGGGGCCCTTGCCGAGATTCAGCATCCGGCTTTGCAGCATGGTGGCATCGGCCGCCTTGGCCATCTCGCCGCCCAGGGCATCCAGCTCCCGGACAAGGTGGCCCTTGGCGGTGCCGCC
>ENA-ORTS01001756-ORTS01001756.1-human-gut-metagenome-genome-assembly--contig:-NODE-1756-length-14131-cov-4.456877_pt1 | contig 14131 bp, 12 predicted proteins | sample MGYA00241911_ERZ509186 | MGnify/ENA primary metagenome ERZ509186 (study PRJEB26280, sample SAMEA2338852) | human gut metagenome | biome: human gut; feature: human-associated habitat; material: faeces...
CAAGGACAGTCTGGCGCACCGGCTGTTCAGGGAGGCACAGGAAATCAGGAAGCAACTGGACAATCCCAATTCAAAATGACTGCACTATGGCAACAATCAGAACCAAATTCAGGTCCTCGTCCGCGGAAGGCAGGGAGGGCGCACTGTATTATCAGGTGATTCATAACCGTGTGGTCAGGCAGATCAGTACCGGATACAAACTTTTCGCTTCGGAATGGGACCAACGTTCCGAAGCGGTCATTCCCTGTCAACACCCTGCAGGGATGGAACGGGACAATTATCTTCTATCGGTAGGGGAACGGATAAGACGGGACAAAATCCGACTGGAAAAGGCTATCAGGACATTAAGCCAATCCGGTCCGTTTACAGCGGATGATATCGTCATACGTTTCCATGACAGCGGACAAGAACCTTCGTTTAACGACTATATCCGGCAACAGATAGTAAGGCTGAAACGTTTGGGAAAGATACGGACCTCTGAAACCTATACAGCCGCGCTCAAAAGTTTCAGCAGTTTTATGAAAGGTAGCGATATACTGTTTGGCGAACTTAGCTCTGACTTGCTCATGGAATACGAGGCTTATCTGAAAAACAGGGGGAACTCACCCAATACAATCTCGTTCTACATGCGCATTCTGAAAGCGGTCTACAACCGTGCGGTGGAGAACGGACTGACCGGACAGCGGAACCTGTTCAAGTCTGTTTATACAGGTGTGGAAAAGACCTTGAAACGGGCCATTCATTTAAATGATATCAGGCGTATCAAAAGACTGGACTTGTCCCTGAAACCCCACCTTGATTTCGCACGTGACATGTTCCTGTTCTGCTTTTACACACGGGGGATGTCCTTTGTGGACATGGCTTATCTGAAAAAGGGAGACATTGCGAACGGAATCCTGACTTACCGCAGGAAAAAGACCGGACAACAGCTGTTCATCCGATGGGAAAAGTGTATGCAGGAGATCATCAAACTTTTTTGTTTATCGGTTCAAGATTTCAAAGTTGTTCATTAATTGCTTTGTTGGTTATATCCAGAGTATTATTTGTAAGAGACTCTACGAATAAATGATGATAAGACCAGTTAGTTTATCGCTTGTTTTATAATTTCATTGCGATATTCGTTCGGTGTGCAACCTTCCATCTTCTTGAACCAACGTGTGAAATGTTGCGGGTATTGGAAACCCATTTCATCTGAGATTTGACTGATACTTTTTTGCGTGTTCATGATGCGCTCTTTGGCTATATCCATAATTTTTTGCTGGATATGCTTGATTGCTGACATACCGGTTTCCTTTTTTACCAGGTCACTGAAATAATTGGTGGAAAGACACAGTTGGTCAGCGCAATACTGTACCGTCGGAATACCTTTACTCGTTGGCAAGGCAGAATGATAGTAATTATTGAGCAACAATTCAAAACGCGCCAACAAATCGTTGTTGGCATTTTCCCTTGTAATGAACTGGCGGTCATAAAAGCGGATGCAGCGGTCAAGGAGAAGCTTCATGGTATCAATAATCAAAGAACGGCTGTGCTTGTCAATAGGATGCCTCAATTCTTCTGCTACATTGTTTATACATTCAATGACTACTTTGCGCTCCTGTTCTGACAGGTGCAGTGCTTCGTTGGCATTATATGAGAAATAAGAATACTCTTTTATTATATGTGCAAGGGAAGTACCGCGCAATAGTTCGGGATGGAACATCAGGGCCCATCCGGCCGGCTGGTGCAGACTGCCATCATCGTCAGAACCCATTACCTGCCCCGGAGCGATAAACAGCATGGAGCCTTTTTCATAGTCATAGAGGCTCCGTCCATAATTCATCGTACCGCAGTCAGTATCTTTCAGCAACACAGCATAAATGTTGTACAGTTTCTTTGAGTGTCTGATGGGCTGCACCTCGTAACAATTCACAACGCTGACCAACGGGTGCAGAGCTTCGACTTCGAAAAGGTCGCAGTACTGCTGAACTGTATCTATTCTTGTTATATCTCCCATAACCATCCTTTTGTTTTTTACAAAAATAAGTATTTATATTGACATTGCTGTCTGAGGAACAGCTGTTTCTTTTCTATCCCTTATTTATTTTATTCCATGACGACAAAGTTAGTTCATTCAATCAACGAACATATAACCCTAATCACAGACTGTTTTACCATTTTCACAGATAACATTTAACCCGGTCCAAGCCCGATGAAAGTGGTAATTTTATCAGTGATTGAGGTCTAATCTTCAGTATGTGAATGCTGTAATTTTGCAAGTGAAACCAAAAAGGTAAATAAGATGAAACCAAAAGCTTTATTTGTCATGTTAATCTTATGGCTTAGCTTCACTACGATTCAAGCGCGGTCAACCGAAGATGTCCCGGATAAGGGAACTTATGCAAAATTTCTGTTGGTAGGATGTTATATGAAGCCAGACGAAGAAGGTGTCAGAATGTACCGGTTTGACGGACAAACTGCCGATGTCGACTATCCGTGTGGGCTGAGAGGGATTTCAAATCCTGCTTTCCTTACATCTGATAGCACTGGTAATCGAATTTATGCCATAGGCGATGATGAAGGGAAAAGTTCGACTGCCAATGCTTTGCTTTTTGATAAGGAAAGTGGTCTGCTGTCTCTGCTTAACTCGCAATCTACAGACGGTGAACTTCCTATTTATATTACTCTCAGTCCAAAGGAATACTTTGTTCTGACAGCAAATTATAAGGGTGGCAGCATCACGGTATTCTCACAGGATAAGAAAGGAAAGTTGCAACGTGATACAAAAATAATTCGTTTTGCTGGAAATGGGCCGAATAAAAAAAGGCAGGAACAATCGCATCTGCATTGCGTGACCTTTACACCTGATGGCAAATTCCTTCTTGCTACCGATTTGGGAACAGATTGTATCTATCTGTTTCCGATAGGCAAACGACCGGAAGCAGGTAAGGCTCATTCTCTGTTGGATGAATCAAGAGTAGTCCGCATACAGATGGATTCCGGCTCAGGACCTCGACATATATGTTTTCACCCGAATGGCAGATTTGCTTATCTCATCAGTGAACTCTCGGGTAAAATAACTGTATTCTCCTATAATGAAGGCAAGTTGGAACGTTTACAAACAATTGTCTGCGACCCTTTCGTTGCAGAGGGAAATGCAGATATCCATGTTTCATCCGATGGCAAATTCCTCTATGCTTCCAAGCACTTGAAAGAAGATGGCATAATTGTTTATTCCATTGATTCCCAAAAAGGAACATTGGTTCAAATAGGATTTCAGCCAACAGGTCTTTATCCGCGAAGTTTTGCCATCTCTCCGGATGGTTGCTATTTGGCAGTGGTTTGCAGGGATGCCAACTGCATACAGATATTCGAAAGAAACCGAAATACGGGGTTACTGAAGAATACGGGAAAAAATATCCGACTGGAAAGACCGGCGTTTGTCAAGTTCTTATAAATTCATCACTAAACAGAAAGCAATATGAACAAGTTAATTACAACCATCGCCTGCCTGATATGCTGTATCGTTTATACGCAGGCACAAAACAAGGACAATATGTTAAGCAAGAAAGAACAAAGTATTGCCGCCATCAGTATGTATGCCGCACGTGGCAATCAGGACAGCCTCAAAGTGATCCTTGCCAGAGGACTTGACTGTGGGCTGACCGTGAGCGAAGAAAAAGAAGTACTTACCCAGCTCTATGCCTATTGCGGCTTTCCACGCAGCATGGGTGCATTGGTTACGCTGATGAATCTCACCAAAGAGCGTGCAGCACAAGGCATAAAGGATGAAGCCGGACGGGAGCCTTCTCCGGTAAAGAGTTCGGATATGTTTGTTGTCGGTGGACAAAACCAGCTGAAACTGTTCGGTCGTCCGGCACTAGGAGAAGTGCTGACATTTGCTCCGGCATTGGACCAATTTCTGAAAGCTCATCTGTTCGGTGACATATTCAGCCGTGACAATCTCGACTGGCGTACCCGTGAACTGTCTACTGTGGCTGCCTTGTCGGTGTTGGACGGCGTGAAGAATGAGTTGAATACTCACATTGCCCATGCCAAGCACAACGGCGTGACACAGGCTCAGATAGACGAAGTACTTATCATGGCGGCACGCTGTCGGAACGGAATGGTGCTTTCTGAATCCGATGAACCGGCAAAGACTTTTCAAACAGATCCGACAATTACTGTCCGTAAGGTCTTTTATAAAAACAGGTATGATATCATGCTTTGCGCCGAAATGTACCTCCCGAAGGATTTCAATGAAGCGCAACACTATGCAGCCCTCATCATCGGACACCCGTTCGGGGCTGTGAAAGAACAGTGTAGCGGACTCTATGCACAGGAAATGGCACGGCGAGGCTACGTGACTCTGGCTTTTGATGCTTCCTATCAAGGCGAAAGTGGAGGAGAACCGCGTCACACGGTATCGCCCGACGCATTGGTGGAAGACTTCAGTGCTTCTGTAGACTGGCTCGGACTACAACCGTTTATTGACCGCAACCGTATCGGTGTGATTGGCATCTGCGGAAGCGGCGGGTTCTCTGTCTGTGCGGCTTCTCTCGACCCCCGCATCAAGGCATTGGCAACCGTGAGCATGTATGATATGGGGCGTGCCACCCGTAACGGTTTGGGGGATTCGATGACGGATGAACAAAGACGCAAACTGTTGGATGAAGTTGCCGAACAACGTTGGAAGGAAGCAGAAACGGGAGAAGCACGTATCCGCTTTGGCACACCGGAGAAACTGCTGGGAAATGCCAATGCCGTGCAGAAGGAGTTTTTCGATTACTATCGCAACCCCTTGCGTGGCTATCATCCGCGCTATCAAGGTATACGCTTTACCAGTCAGGCGGCATTGATGAACTTCTATCCGTTTGCCATGATTAAAGAGATTTCACCACGCCCCGTGCTATTCATTGCAGGCGAGCATGCACATTCGCGCTATTTCAGTGAGGATGCCTATCAAGAAGCCAGCGAACCGAAAGAACTGTATATCGTTCCCGGAGCCAATCATGTAGACTTGTATGACCCGGATGGATAAGATACCGTTCGAAAAAATTTCGGAATTCTTCTGGTATGCTTTGCGGTAATTCAGATGAAAATGGTAATGCTATCCGTGATTATGATACAGCAAAGCGAATACGCAGGAGGGTAACTTTGCAACAGAAACAATTTAAAGATTATAGTATTTGCAACCAGTTATTACTCAATATTTTGTGAGTTATAAGTCAGAAATATGGGCATAACCTTTAGGGGTACATTCTAAAAGGTGAAGATTTAACCTTTTTATTATTTCTTAACACTCAAAGAGCGGTGGTAGAGGGTATTTTCCCTCTTTTCGGTACTTTATTGATGGTTCGATGTTCCCATCTTTCCACATTGCTTGGCTCGTTCGCACAAGCCACTACAAAGGTACTACAATTTCCAATAAAGGCAAGAGGACAGCAATTCAAATCTATTATTTTTGAGGGAGTGAAATCTGCCGCTTGCCAAATTTCTCTCTGTCGAAAATAATAGTCCTCTGAAAAGAATGAAAACAGCATTGATAAAATTGCCTTATTAAGGGGGGGCTATGCTGTTTTATGCTATTATTTCGTCAGTCGTTTATCTCCGTTGCCGGATGCAGTTTTCAGCCAAGCCGATGAATAAGAAAAGGTTTTGGAGCTGTTTACTCTCCAACGGAGGACGAAACTGCTCCAAATGGTTTACCGCTTGAACTTTTCGTTTTCTAAAAGAGGTTTGGCAACCTTTGCATCCGACAAAAGGAGATAAATGACCAGATATATAACAGTAGTATTACATTAAGGTAAAGAACAACCATGGTATAGTATTATTGCAATTTAACTATTTAAAGTTTGTTTATAATCAAATCATTTAAAGATTTTTGTCCTTCTATGATTTTTTGTATTTGATAAATGTCGTAATTAAATAAAAAATATCACGCATAATGACTTTTTCTTTTTTCTAAATTTCTTCAAATGACAAATTATTGTTACCTTTGTAATGTAATGTAGTTAATGGTTGCGCTTATAAAGTCCTTGGAAAGGATTTATGTATAAAAGAGGTAGATGTTTACTCTGTTCTTGCTTGGATTATCAGCATCACTGATATGAAATAACAAAAAAAAATATACAATGGCTAAGCGGACGGACAGGCAGGGAAATAGTACAGATTCCCAATCCCCCTCTTTATAATACATTGCGTATAAGATTTATTAACTGTCTGGTCTGGGGAATCTACAGAGATTTAACGAATCAAGATGGGAAGAGTCAGTCTTTGTCTTGTCATAATGTTCTTCATCTGTAGTGCTCAAAAAATTGATGCACAAGTACAGAATATCAGAGAGAAACAAGATACCATTTCGGCGACTAAATCATTAGAGCATATCAGGCCCGAGAATATCAAGAAGGGACCATTGAATAATGCTTTGGATGTATTGAGTGGTCAGTCTGCCGGTGTGAACGTCACCACTAATGGGACTGACAGGCTCGCTATGCTGAATAGTATCCGTGTGCGTGGTACCACATCCATTATGGGTGGCAATGACCCGTTAGTAATTATTGACGGAGTGACATCTGACATCGCTACGCTATCTACCATATATCCCGCAGACATCGAGAGTTTCACTATTTTGAAGAATGCTACCGAAACGGCAATGTACGGTTCCCGTGGTGCTTCAGGTGTAATTGAGATTAAGACCAAGAAAGGAACGGGGCGAGGTTTCGAAATATCATATGATGGCAACTACGGATTCGAGTCAATGTATAAACATCTGCAAATGCTCAACGGCCCGGAGTATATAGCTACAGCAGAGGCACTTGGATTAGATTACAATAATGGTGGCTACAACACCAATTTTCACGATGTAATTACTCGTACGGGCTTGATACATCAGCATCACTTGGCTTTTAGCGGTGGTTCGGAAAACTCAAACTATCGAGCATCGTTCGGTTTTATGGATCATAATACAATTGTCAAAGTTAACGATTACCGAAATTTAGTGGTAAAACTTGATGCTACACAAAAGGCTTTCGATGGTCGCTTAGTTGGCGATTTTGGTGTATATGGCTACTCGTCAAAGATACACGACATTTTCGATACACGAATGCTGTTTTACTCGGCAGCTGCACAGAATCCTACATATCCAGCAGGAACTGATGTTAATGGCAACTGGGTGAAGAACTCGGCTGCATCACACATCAACCACCCCGGAGCACTCCTCTATGAGAAAAATGACTCCGAAGAACGGAATTTCAATACACATTTGGGGCTGAAATTTAATATCCTTGACAATTTGATATTGTCGGCTTTCGGCTCTTATTCATATTCATCTACGGGAAATGCTCAATTTTGTCCTACATGGGTGTGGGCGCAAGGCAATGTTTATCGTGGAGAGTTCAAGGGTGAAGACTACTTTACAAATGTGTCCCTCTCATATAACAATGCTTGGGGAGACTCACACCTTGATGCTGTTGTTGGCGCAGAATATCTTAAACAGGTAAGGACTGGTTTATGGGTGCAGGCAAAAGGAATAACAACAAATGATTTCTCCTATAATAACATCGGAGCAACATCATCGCGTCCTTTCGGTGGTACGAGCAGTAGCTATGAAGACCCGTCACTTGCTTCAATAATGGGTAGTGTCACATATAGTTACAAGGATAGATATTCTATTGCGGCAGCACTCCGTGGAGATGGCTCTTCAATGGTAAGCGATAACAATACTTTCGGATTCTTCCCATCAGTATCACTGGGTTGGGATGTAAAAAAAGAAGGCTTCCTCTCTGATACTGACTTTATAACAATGTTGAAACTAAGAACCGGATATGGTCGGTCAGGAAATCTTGGAGGTATAACATCCTATACAACACTTAATACCGTAAAGGAGAATGGTATCGTATCCATCAACGGTGCACCTACCGTAACAATGGGAAGTATACGCAACACGAATCCGGACCTTAAGTGGGAGACTCGTTCAACATTTAATATCGGTTTTGACTTAGGTATATGGGATAATCGGTTGATGCTTACCTCGGAATTATATTACTCAAAGACAACGGATATGCTCTATGAGTATGATGTTCCCGTTCCGACCTTTGCGTTCGATAAACTGATGGCAAATATCGGCTCGATGTCTAACCAGGGTGTCGAACTAGGAATCTCGGTAGTTCCCATTCAACGAAAGGATATGGAGATGAATATCAACTTCAATATGTCCTACCAGAAGAATAAGTTACTTTCGCTTAGTGGAGAGTATAATGGTATGCATATGACAGCTTCAGATATTACTCCGATTGGCTCGCTTTATGGTGCAGGTCAGAACGGTGGAGACAATAATGTAGTATATCAGATTGTAGGTCAGCCATTGGGGGTATTCTATCTACCTCACTGCAAAGGGCTTAAAGAAAATGAACTTGGTGGCTACAGTTACGATATTGAAGATTTGAATGATGATGGCGAGATTGATTTTAGCGATGGCGGAGACAGGTATATAGCAGGTCAGGCAACCCCCAAGGTAACTATTGGATCAAACATCAGTTTCCGTTACAAGTCCTTTGATATTGCCATGCAGATAAATGGTGCTTTCGGTCATAAGATATTCAATGGCACGGGCTTGGCTTATACCAATATGTCTATATTCCCTGACTACAATGTATTGAAGGGTGCTCCTGAAAAAAATATTATTGATCAGAATGTTTCAGACTATTGGTTGGAAAAAGGTGACTATGTAAATATTGAACATATTACCATAGGCTACAATATTCCAATGAAATCCAAGGCTGTGAAGTCATTGCGTCTTTCGGCAGGCATTAGCAACCTTGCAACAATCACAGGCTATAGCGGTCTTACTCCAATGATAAACAGTTATGTAGTAAGCAACACTTTGGGCATTGACGACAAACGCACCTATCCTTTATATCGTACCTATTCGTTAGGTCTTAGTATTCAATTCTAACCGCTTACAGTTATGAAAAGATATATAAACATATTGATGGTTGCTTTGGCAACGATGATGACCTCTTGTCTTACTGAAGACCCTAGAGATCAACTTTATGAAGAAGACATTTACAACAATGCCAACAACATATATATTAATGCAGTGGCTGTGCTCTACAATTACATTGGTGGCAGTGCAGACAGTGAGGGTTTACAGGGGACCTGTCGTGGGATTTATGACTATAACACACTTACTACAGACGAAGCCATGATACCTATTCGTGGTGGCGACTGGTACGATGGAGGTTTGTGGACGAATATGTATCAGCATAAGTGGAGTCCTAATGATTTACCACTCTACAATACTTGGAAATACCTCTACAAGGTTGTTGTGTTATCGAACAAATCTCTGCATATCATCGATAAGTATAGCCATAACCTATCTGAGGAGCAGAGAGTGGCCTACGAAGCTGAGGTGCGAGCTCTGAGAGCACTTTTCTACTACTACATTATGGATATGTATGGCAGAGTGCCCATCGTAACATCCTATGAACAACCGCAGGATGAAGTTGTGCAGAGCGAGCGTAGCGAGGTTTTCCGTTTTATCGTGAATGAGTTGCAGGAGGTTGCCGAGTTGTTGCCAAATGAGCGTAGTAATAAGATGGGTAACTACTATGGTCGTATAACAACACCTGTAGCTAATTTCCTTTTGGCTAAGTTGGCTCTTAATGCCGAGATATATTGTGATGATAATTGGACTGATGGCGTTCCACGGAACGGTAAAGAGATATTTTTCACCGTCGATGGTGAGAAACTCAACGCTTGGCAGACCTGTATCAAATATTGCAATAAACTTGCCGAGGTAGGTTATCGGTTGGAGGACGATTATAGCTATAATTTCTCTGTGCATAACGAGAACTCCAACGAAAACATATTCACCATTCCGTTGGATAAGAACCTCTATGCTGCGCAGTTCTGGTATCTCTTCCGATCACGACACTACAACCATGGCGGTGCGTTGGGTGGCTCATCGGAAAATGGTACCAGTGCCAATATCTCAACAGTCTTAGCCAACGGATACGGCACAGATGATGTAGATGCTCGCTTTGAAAAGAACTTCTATGCCGGCATCGTAGAGGTTGATGGAAAGCCTGTAATGATGGACAATGGACAGCAGTTGGAGTATTTCCCATTGGAGCTAAAGTTGAATCTTACGGGAAGCTCCTATGTCAAGACAGCTGGTGCTCGTATGGCAAAATATGAGGTTGATAGGACCTCACATTCCGACGGTAGACAACCGGATAACGACATCGTGCTATTCCGCTATGCCGATGCTCTCCTGATGAAGTCCGAGGCAAAGGTACGTAATGGTGAGGATGGCTCGTTGGAGTTGAACGAAGTCCGAGGTCGTGTTGGTATGCCATATCGAGAAGCTACGCTTGAGAACATATTGAAAGAGCGTTTGTTGGAGTTAGTATGGGAAGGCTGGCGACGACAAGATATGGTGCGTTTTGGAGTTTATCACAAATCATACGATCAGCGAGTCCAACTGGCTGATGAGAAAAATGGGTATACCACAGTTTTTCCTATTCCACAAAAAAGTATAGACTTGAACCCAAAATTGAAACAAAATGTTGGATATAAATAACTTTAGCCTATGAGTATTCAATTTGACATTGCAAAACAGATTATAGCTGAAACATGCCCTAATCGCAAACTTAAGTTGGAGAATATTCGCCTTTTTGCAGATATTATTCAGCCTAAGAAATATCAAAAAGGTGATATAATTCTAAATGAAGGTGATATCTGTAATTGCCTATTTTATATAGAAAAGGGATTTATTAGACAGCACTACCTAAAGCATGATAAGGATGTGATAGAACATTTAGCATGTGAAAAAGATGTTGTCTGGTGTATTGACAGCTATTTTAACCGAGAGCCAACACATCTTATGATGGATGCTGTAGAAAACAGTGTTTTATGGGAAATTCCGCGTGATATAATGGAAGAACTTTCTGATGCTAATGGTGATATAGCTTATCTATATCGGAGTTTTTTTGAAAATTCCTTAATGTTATCACAATTAAAGGCTGACATTTTACGTTTCGAATCAGCAAATGACAGATACGCTAGATTACAGCAACATTTTCCTGAAATAACTAGAAGAGCACCTTTGACAATGATTGCTTCATATCTTCAGATGACATTGGAAACATTAAGCAGAGTACGTGCATCAATAGCTAATGCTGAGAGCAAATAAAGCAAACTAACTATTAGGACTTAACTAACATCAAAAACAGGTCAGGATATAGCGTCCTGACCTGTTTCTTTAATAAACTTAAAAGCTATGGATTAATGAGATGTTAGTCATCGTCATCATCATCGAATTCATCCTCATCGTCGTCATCATCATATTCTATTGCTTCACTTTCTTCAATAATGTTACTAAAAGCTCCTGTTAAATCAAAATGATAGTTCTTTTTATTGTTAAAAAATTCATACGTGATAGAGCCGAATGTAGCTAACACTTGAAAAGGGACCCGGAACAACATTTAAAAAGTGCCCCACCCATGGGTATGTTTAACCGAACAAAATTGGTATATTCATAAAAACCAATGGCGTTCATAATATGTACCACATGGAAGAAAGAGATTCCATAATTCTCGCCTATAGGCGTGACGGATTGAGCATCCGTGAGATCGCCCGTCGTAACGGCATGAGCCGCAAGACTGTACGCAAGTATCTCCGGGCTTTCGAACAAGCGGTCGGTGACAACCCCGATGCGGAAGCAATGGACACGTACCTGCAGCAGCCGGTGCGCTATGACAGCAGCAAACGTGTCCGCAGAGTGATGAACCAGCAGGTGATGGAGGCGATAGACGGCTTCATGGCCCGCAACCGGTCTAATGCCGCGGCCGGATTGCGCAAGCAGCAGATGCGCAAGATTGACATGTGGCGCCGGTTGCGCGATCAAGGCATAGAGATTGCCTATTCGACGGTATGCCAGTATGTCCGTGCATTGGAAGTGGCGGTGTCCGCTCCAGCCAAGTCCCCGGCGGCGTTCATCCGCCAGGAGTATGAACCGGGGTTCCGGTGCGAGTTTGACTGGGGCGTGCTGACACTTTGGATTGCCGGTGTCAAGACGAAGCTGCACATGGCCGTGTTCACGATGAACCATAGCAACCTGCGGCGGGCATACCTGTTCTCCCGCGAGGACACGTTGGCCCTGATGGAAGCACACCGCAACTGCTTCCGTGCTTTGGGGGGCACGCCGCAAGTAATGGCCTACGATAACATGCGGGTGGCCGTCAAGAAGTTCCTTGGACAGGAGCGCGAACATACCGATGCCCTGCGCCGCATGGAACTCCACTATTGTTTCACCCCTCATTTCTGTAATCCGCGTTCGGGATGGGAGAAAGGTAAGGTGGAGCGTTCGGTGGAACATATCCGCCGGCGGGCTTTCGCCTATGATGTCCGTTTCGGTTCGCTGGAGCAGGCGCAGTGTCATCTTGACAAGGTCTGTGACAGGCTCAACGGGGAGGCTTCCAACATGTCTGCGCAAGAGAAGAAGGAGCGCGTACAGGCCGATATTGCGGCTTTGCCCACGGTGACATGGGCTGCTTTGAGCAGCGGCATGCCCGTGTCGGGAAGTATTCCACCATTACCGTCGATGGTGTGCATTACTCTGTGCCTGACCGGCTTGTCGGTCGGGAGGTACCCATAAAGATGTATTCCGAGCGTATTGTCGTGCTTGACGGTCGCGACAAGGTAGCCACGCATGTACGCTCCCGGCGTCTCGGTGACTGGTGTATCGACCTGATGCACTATCTGGGCACGTTCCTTCGCAAGCCTGCGGCGTTGGGACGAACCACGGCCATGCGACAGGTACACCCGGACGTGGCGGCACTGTTTCGCAAACATTTTACGGATTCTCCCAGATCGTTTGTCGAACTGCTCGTGTTTACCCGTGACAACCAGCGCACTTATGCCGACATACTGGCTGCGGCAGACCGTCTGTCCTCCCGGGGACTCAAACGCCTGTCTTCCGAACAATTGAGCGCCGAGATGCTGGCCAGTGACGGCAATGGAACCGCAAACGTCCGTCAAGACGCGGCCACCCTGACCCCGTCCGATCCACAACAGACCGCCATTGAAGAATCGGCCTCACAGACATTGGACACACTTTCGGCGATGATCGGATGTGGCGCCACACAACAACCTGTAAACAAAGTTACCGTCTAACAACATAAAAATTGCATAGCAATGGAACAAAACGAAAATCAAGACTCCATACGCGAACGGATACGTGCGTATGCCTTCGACCTCAAACTCCCTCTGGTACGACGCGACATCGACCTGCTTATACAGCAAGGACTTGATGAACGATGGAACCTGTGGATGTTCACGGCCGAACTCCTGCGTCAGGAAAAAGAAAACCGCTCGGAGAACCAGCGTCGGCATCGCATCAAAAATGCCGCGTTCCCACAGTTGCGATACCTCAACGAAATAGACACGGACGCGCTTCCGCCAGAAGCGCGGAAGGCCTTGCCAAACCTTGAGACACTTGATTTCATCAAGGAAGGGCGCAACCTTATACTATACGGGAATCCCGGTACCGGAAAGACCCATCTGGCTACAGCCTTGGGGATTGCGGCCTGTAACGCGGGATACTCCGTACTGTTCACTTCCGTGCCCAGACTGCTTACGCAGATAAGGGAATGCCGGAACGCAATGACACTAAGGGCACTCGAGAACAAGTTCGAACGATACGACATGGTCATCTGCGACGAGTTCGGATACGTTTCTTGTGACAAGGCGGGAGCGGAGATGTTGTTCAACCATCTGTCACTCAGAACTGACAAGAAAACAACCGTCATTACAACAAATCTCGCATTCAACAGATGGGACGAGATTATTGCAGACAAAGTACTAGTTACAGCAATGGTAGACAGGCTAACGCACAAGGCGATTCTACTGAACATGACGGGAAAATCGTACAGAATGAAAGAAACACAAGATATGATAAATAAACAAATTTAATTAACTTTGCAAAACCTATCGGGTGGTACACGTTTCAAATGCTACCCGGGTCCCTTTTCAAGTGTTAGCTACAGTTCCTTTTTATAGACCAACCAAGTGTTCCATATTATGAGAATAAGGATTCTGATAAATCAAATGATAAGTCAAAGCTCCAAGATGCTTTTAGTGTTATCAA
>ENA-ORTS01001757-ORTS01001757.1-human-gut-metagenome-genome-assembly--contig:-NODE-1757-length-14130-cov-19.847673_pt1 | contig 14130 bp, 10 predicted proteins | sample MGYA00241911_ERZ509186 | MGnify/ENA primary metagenome ERZ509186 (study PRJEB26280, sample SAMEA2338852) | human gut metagenome | biome: human gut; feature: human-associated habitat; material: faeces...
GTAGCATGATTTTTCAAATTTAAGAAGATTTTGCGCCGCTAGTTTAGGCGCGGTGTAGCGCTAGCTACATAAGCCTAAAGGCGGCGCAAAAGGGCTTAAATTTGGAAAATGGTATGCCCATTAAATGCGAACGGGGAACAAAATGTTATTTTGTTCCCCGCGCATTGAAAACCTAGCTTACCAAATGCCGTTATCAACAGCCGTTATCAAGTATAGCTTTCTAGGTAGGTATGCAGCCCCTCTCCTTTCGCCTGCTCCACTCCCGCCGCATACAACTCTTCGGCCTCGGCCGTTTTGCCCAGCGCATACAGCACTTGCGCCAAAGACAGTTTCGTCAAAATCTGGCCGCGTTTTTCGTCGGAATTATCAAAAAGCACTTTGGCTTCCTGCAAATCTTTTAAGGCCAGTTCCAATTTATTTTTGCGTTTCAAAATATCCGCGCGGCCCCACTTTACAAAACCCAAATCCACCGTATCATGGATAGACGAATAGAGCTTATCGGCGGTGTTATAATGGCGCAGGGCTTCGTCGTACTTGCCTTGTTGGCGCAAACCGTTTGCCATACCGCAGTTGGTATAGGCTTTGCCGAAAACGTCCTCGCTTGCGCGGAAGATTTTTTCCGCCAATTTGTAATTTTTTACGCAATCGTCAATTTTACCGCAAATGCGGCTAATCCCGGCTAACCCGCAATACCCGTAAGCCAAATTAATATCGTCCCCCGCCTTTTTAGCCAGGCGGATAGACTCCTTAAACTGGCGGATGCCGTCTTCAAAATGGCCCTGTAAGCGGAAAATGCCGCCCTTGGCCCAGCAAATAAAGCTCATACCGGCCCAATCTTTTTGCTGTTCATAATAAGAAAGCACCACGTCCAACATATCCAGTGCTTCTTCCAAACGGCCCCACGCGCGCAGGGCCATGCCCATTTCCTGCATGGAGCGCACGGCGTAATCGTCCATTTCCAGTTCGTTCGCCATTTGTAAGGATTCGTCGGCCATTTCGTACGCGGCGGCGGAGTGCCCCAACGTGCGGTAGCAGGCCGCCAAAGCGAGCAACGCATCCATGCGGCCTTCGGCATCTTCGCAAATAGCCAACGCCTTGGCATAACTGGCAATAGCCGCTTCAAAAGAGCCTAACTGGCGGTGCGCCTCGCCCTCCAAAAACCGCATGGCGGCATCTTTTGTTTTTACCTGTTTTAACAGTTCCAACACTTTAGACGGTTGGTTGGCATCTAACAATTCTTCCAACAATTCCGGCGTGGGCCGGGTGCTTTTTTGGGTACTCATACGTCACCTCGCTTGAAAAACGGCCCGCAACCGGGCCGCTTGGTTAAATATGCAAATACTTTTTTATCTCCGCCATGGTGGAGGCCAAATCATACGGTTTGGGAATAAAATAATCCGCCCCGGCTTGGGTGGCGCGGTCGCGCGATTCAGGGTCACTTAATGTGGACATAATGACCACCGGGATTTTCCAGGTGGCATTATCCGTTTTTAACATTTTACACACCTCAAAACCGCTTAACTTGGGGAGCATTAAATCCAGCAAAATCAAATCCGGCTTGTGCTGTTTGGCCGCCGCCACGCCTTTTACGCCGTCGGCCGCCCAGATGACTTCCACGCCTTCTATTTTTAAGGCGCCGCAAAGGGCCGTTGCCAGTACCTTGGAGTCCTCCACCAGCACTACTTTTTTCATGCCATTTCCTCGCACCGGTCTTTGTAAATTTTAGCCAGGCGCTCGTATTCGTGCGCGTTGTGCAAAACGGAGTTGATTTCGTCTTCGTCCAGTTGGCGCACCACTTTAGCGGGAACGCCCAACACCAAAGACCCGGCCGGAATATTTTTCCCCGCCGTCACCACACTGCCCGCGCCGATAATGCAGTTGGGGCCGATTTCACTTTCCAACACTACCGCGTTCATACCGATTAAGCAATTATCGCCTATTTTGGAGCCGTGTACAATGGCCCCATGCCCCACCGTCACGCCCGCGCCGATTACCGCCGGGCAGTTATAGTTTACATGCACGCAGGCGTTATCTTGGATATTACTGCCCTTTCCCACGGTAATGGGGGCAATATCCGCGCGCAACACGGCGCACGGCCAAACGGACACGTTTTCTTCCAGCGTGACGGCCCCCAACAAACAGGCCGTTTTATGTACATAGCAAGAGGGGTGTTTTTTAGGCACTAATTCGTCAATTCGTTCTCTCATTTGGAAACTCCCGGAACAGATTTCTTTTTATGGGGAATATGCCCTTCGGAAAGTTGGAGCCCCCAGTAAATAAAAATGCTTACAATGCCGGGCAAAATATAATACACCACCCGGTAAATCAGGGTGGCCATTAAGGCGGCATCCCAATTAATACCCATTTGCGCATAAACGGCGGTCATGGCCAGTTCCATGGCGCCCAAACCGCCCGGCAGTAAAGGGATTAGCGTGGTCACCATGCCAACGGCAAACCCGGCCACCAATACCCCCGCCGTAATATGCACGCCCACGGCACGGAAGGCAAAATATAAAACTAAAATAGTAAATAACCAATCGGCACACACATAAATAATGGTCCAGGTCAGTTTTTTCTTTTTCTTGTGGATAAGGTCAATGCCTTCGTCCAGTTGGTCTACAAAGTTATCGTACTTGCCTTTAGGGATTAACGCGCGGAAAACGTGAAACAGCATTTTGTTCATCAGGCGGAAAATACGGCGCACCCATTTGGAGCGCCATTCGTCATTAAACAAAAACGCGGTGACGGCCACACACACCGCGCACATCACCACAATTAAAATGAAATTTTTTAAGATTTGTAGCGTAGTGGCGGAGCTATTCAAAAACAACAGTAAAGACCCTTGCAAAATAATTACCGCCAATACAAAATAAAGCAACACCGTAATTACAATACTGGCCGTCACGCACATACCAAACGGCACGCGGCGGCGGTTGAGCAGGTGGGCCCGCAACGCAAAGCCGGAAACCCCTAACGAAGACACCACATAATTTACCGTGGTAGACACCAGCGCAATCCCAATGGCGGCCCCTTTGCCGATTTTGTGGCCCATAATACGCAGGACTTCGTACAAGCTAAGCCCCATAGCCACATAAATCAAAGCGGAAGATAAAAGCGACAACCCCAAATACAGGGTGCTTACTTCGCTCCAAATTTTTACAAAACTGTCTTTGGCCTGATAGACCAACAGCCCAATAATCCCCAGGGAAAGCAAGCCCCCCAGCGCATATAATAAATATTTAACCGGTTTTTTCATAACGGAACCTTAAAGTATAAATTAAATAAATTGTACAATTTATTAAGGGCTTTTTGGGCCTATTTGACTATTTATTACAGGATTTTTATGAAAAGCATTAAAGTAATCGGCGCGAAGGGACACAATTTACGCAACATTACGGTAGAAATACCCAAAGACAAAATGACGGTAGTGACGGGCCTTTCCGGCTCCGGCAAAAGCTCGCTGGCATTTGACACCATTTACGCAGAGGGCCAGCGGCGGTATGTGGAAAGTATGTCCGCCTATGCGCGGCAGTTTTTGGAACTGATGGAAAAGCCGGACGTGGAACATATTGAGGGGCTCTCCCCCGCTATTTCCATAGAACAGCGCAATCCGTCCAAAAACCCGCGCTCCACGGTGGCCACCGTCACGGAGATTTACGACTATCTGCGTTTGCTGTTTGCGCGTATCGGCCACCGCCATTGTCCCCGTTGCGGGCGGGAAGTGGAAGCCTGGAGCGTGCAGGGCATTACGCAGGATATTCTTAAAAAATTTAACGAAAAAACCGTTTATGTCTTATCCCCCCTCATTCAAGGCCGGGCCGGCACTTACGAGGAACTTTTTGCCAAGCTGAAAAAAGAGGGTTATGTAAAAGCGCGTGTGGACGGCACCGTGGTAGAAGTGGCCCAACCGCCCGTATTGGAACGCTATAAAAAGCATACCATTGAGCTGGTGGCGGACGAAATTTTTGTGGAAGAATTTGAAAAAGAGCGTTTAAGCGAAAGTTTGGAAAACGCCCTCAAATATTCCAAAGGCCTCGTGCATATCTTGGAAGAAGGCGAAAACCCGCGCGAATTTACTTATAGCGAAAACAACGCCTGCGCCCACTGCGGCATTGGGTTTAGTGATTTGGAGCCGCGCCTTTTTTCGTTCAACTCCCCATACGGTGCCTGCCCGGACTGCAACGGCCTGGGGCTGAAAATTGAAATTGACGAAGATTTAGTCGTGCCGGACAAAACGCTCTCCATTAATGGGGGCGCGATTGCCGCCTGGCACAACCCCGTGACGACCCGCACCCACCGTTGGAAAAGCTCCTGGAGCGGCTACTATTTTGACATCTTGCAACAAGTCTGCCACCAAGGCCATATCAATATGAACACCCCTTGGGAAAAACTCCCCAAAGCCCAGCGCGATTTACTGCTCTACGGTGCGGGCGGGGCCAGTTATACGTCCGTCATTTCGGGCGGGGAACAAGCGTTTGAGGGCGTTATTACAAACCTCAAGCGCCGCTACCAGGAAAGCGAAAGCGATTTTGTAAAAGAAGAAATCCACGACCGCTTTATGCGCGAAGTGACCTGCCCCACTTGCCAGGGCCAACGGCTCAAGCCGGAAGCCTTGTCCGTCTATATTAACGGCAAAAGCATTGTGGATATTACGTCTATGCAGGTATCGGCCGCGCTTAACTATTTTAACAACTTGCAATTAACCGCCAAAGAGCAAACCATCGCCAAAGACGTATTAAAAGAAATTAAGGCCCGCCTGGGTTTCTTAAACAGCGTGGGGCTGGCTTATTTAACCTTGGACCGCAAAAGCCAAACGCTCTCCGGCGGGGAAGCCCAGCGCATCCACCTGGCAACGCAAATCGGCTCCGGGCTGACCGGGGTGTTATATGTACTGGACGAGCCGACTATCGGCCTGCACTCGCGCGATAACGACCGCCTGATTGAAACGCTCAAAAACTTGCGTGATTTAGACAACACGCTAATTATTGTGGAACACGATAAAGACACCATTTTAGCTTCCGATTATGTGGTGGAAATCGGCCCCGGGGCGGGCGAATACGGCGGGCAGATTGTAGCCGCGCAGGAAACCCCCCAATTTTTGAAAAACGAAAAATCCCTCACCGCCTCTTACTTAAACGGACGGCAGATGATTTTGCCCCGCGCCGAACTGCGCCCGGGGAACGGAAAATACTTACAAATTTTAGGGGCACAACAGTTCAACCTTAAAAATATAGACGTCCAAATTCCGCTGGGCAAATTTGTATGCGTGACCGGGGTTTCCGGCTCCGGCAAAAGCACGTTAATCCACCAAATTTTATACCGCGCGCTGGCCCAAAAGTTTTACGGCGCCAAAGAGGCCCCCGGCGCCCACCGCGCCATTAAAGGGTTGGAAAATATAGATAAAGTAATTATTGTAGACCAAAGCCCCATTGGCAAAACGCCGCGCAGTAATCCGGCCACTTATACGGGCGTGTTTTCCCACATCCGGGATTTATTTGCCGAAATGCCCGAAGCCAAACGCCGGGGCTACAAGCCGGGGCGGTTTTCATTCAACGTAAAAGGCGGCCGGTGCGAAAAATGCCAAGGGGACGGCATCTTAAAAATACAAATGCAATTCCTGCCCGATATTTATGTAAAGTGCGAAGAATGTGCCGGCAAACGCTTTAACGAAGACACCCTGCAAGTAAAATTCAAAGGCAAAAACATTGCCGAGGTACTGGATATGAGTGTGTCGCAAGCGTTGGATTTTTTTGCCGCTATTCCGCGTATCCAACGCATTTTGAAAACCTTAAATGACGTGGGCCTGGGCTACATTAAATTAGGCCAAGCGGCCACCACGCTTTCCGGCGGGGAGGCCCAGCGCGTAAAACTGGCGGATGAACTTTCCCGCAAGGGCACCGGCAAAACGCTGTATATTTTGGACGAACCCACCACCGGGCTCCACTTTGCCGATATTGATAAACTTTTGCACGTTTTACACGGCCTGGCCGATAAAGGCAACACCGTGCTGATTATTGAACACAATTTGGACGTTATCAAAACGGCGGATTGGCTGATTGATTTAGGGCCGGAGGGCGGCGATAAGGGCGGCAACATTGTCTGCCAGGGCACGCCGCGCCAAGTGGCCGCCTGTGCCGGGTCCTACACCGGCAAATACCTCAAGCCGGAATTGGACGCGGTGGACGCATTTTTGAAAACGCACCCGCAGGCCCAACTCCACACGCCCCAAAAGAGCGCCGCCAAAAAACCGGGCAAGAAGAAATAATATGAAAGAAAAACTCCACAAAACTAACGCCGCCCGCCATTTGGATACGTTGGGCATACCGTACGAATTAATATCCTACCCGGTGGACGAAGACGACCTGGGCGCCCAGCATGTAGCCGCCGCCACCGGGCAAAACCTGGCGCAAATTTATAAGACGCTCGTTTTACGCGGGGAGCGCACCGGGTACTTTGTGTGCGTGATACCGGGGGCGGCCGAATTGGACTTAAAACTGGCCGCCAAGGCCGCCGGGGATAAATCCTGCCAAATGCTCCATGTAAAAGAGCTTTTCCCGCTGACGGGCTACCTGCGCGGCGGGTGTTCCCCCTTAGGTATGAAAAAATTGTTTCCTACCTTTATTCACGAAGATTGCATTTTGTGGGATTACATTTTTGTAAGCGCGGGTTTGCGTGGCCTGCAAATTAAAATCAACCCGCAGGATTTGTTAAAAGCCGTACCCGCCCAAACGGCGCCTTTGTGTGCGGACGGGTATTAATTACTTGCAAAAACAAGCGCAGGTTCTTATACTATAAATAGAGGATTTTTTACAAAAAAGGGGGTTTTTATTTATGTACGCAAGCATTTGGAAGCGTTTTTTTGCATTTTTAATTGATGCGGCTATTTTTGCCGTATTGTTTTGGGCCGTGGCGCACGCCGCCGGCTCCGGCACGGCGGCTATTACCTTGGTCGTGGTGATTTGGCTGTATTATGCATTGTTGGAAAGCTCCCCCATGCAAGCCAGTTTGGGCAAAATAATCGCCGGTATTAAAGTGGTGGACCACCGCGGCCGCCGCCTGACATTTTGGCAAGCTACGGAGCGTATTTTATCCAAATTGGTCACTAATTTAACTTTTTACTTCGGCTTTTTTATGGCCGCGTTTGACCGCCGCAAACAAACCCTGCACGACCGAATCAGCCATAGCGCCGTGATACTCAAAAATGCGGAATTTGACCCGGACGACTTTATAGAGGAAGAAGAAACTTCCCTTACTATGGTGACGATTGTTTCCATTTTACTGGCGATTGTGTTTGTTTCCGCCCTGTTAATGACGGTCAGCCTGCCCCAATATAAACATTTGGCCAACAAAGCGCAAGCCGGCCTGGTGGCAACGCAAGTGGCCCAAATACAAGCCGTACAGGCCGAGCGCGTGCAAGCCGGGGCGGACAGCGCCGTTTGGAACGGGGAATTTGAAAACTGCCAAAAACTCACCCCGCGTATTTTGAAATGCTCCGGCTTTGAGGTTTATTTAGTGCCCACGGGCATTACCGCCGCGGTGCGCTCCCCGGCCGGGGATTTGCTCTACACGCTTTTTAAGGCGGATAACCAAAACCGCGTGGTCTGCACGCCCGTCACGCCGGAAAGCCGCACGTTCTGCAAAGAATTATTATAACAGCCCCCGCTTTAACCAAAACCGCAAAGCCCCTCTACCCGAGGGGCTTTTTTATGTGGAAAGCGTATAAAATTAAGTGAATTTTTAAGAAGTGCGAGGACAACGCCGGCGGGCAAAAGACGACGCAAAAAAAGCCGAGATAGAGCGCATAATCTCATACAGGATGCTGATTCAAAATTTTTACGCAAGAAGGTAGATTTAGTACAATAACAAAAGAGGGCTATATTTGTTTTAAGGGAGAAAAGCATGTCGGAAAGAGTTACAGAAGATATTGTATTGAGTGAAATGCAAGCTGTTTTGGGTGAAAATGATTTCGGGTTCGTCTTTCCGCAAGGCCAAACGCCTGATTTGGATAAAGTAAATAAGGCCCTTAAACAAGCTGGTGGTAAGCCCAAATATTGTCAATTAAATGATTATTCTCAAGGTGGTTGTGGTAAAGCTCAACCCGAATACATTATTACCTTTAATAAACCGCATGATACAATTATGGTGGTAGAATGCAAAAATTCTATAAAACGTCATCAATCTGAGCATTTGGATAATCCTAAGGATTATGCAGTAGACGGGGCCCTATATTATGCAAAATTTTTAAAACAATATTATAACGTAATAGTTTTAGCTGTAAGTGGCACGAAAAAAGATACGCTGAAAGTATCTACATTTTTTTGGAAAAAAAATTTTGATACTTATCAAGAACTTTCTAAAGGAAGAGACACCCTTTATACTCCTGTTAATTATTTAAATTTAGTACAAGGTAAAACCGTTGAAAAAGCCATATCTATAGAAGAAATCCGTAAACTCGCTTTGGTAATGCATGATAATTTGCGGGCTTTAAAAATGACCGAACGTATGAAACCTGTATTTATTGCAGGGATTCTAATTGCATTAAAAAATCAAGAATTTGCTGAAGAGTATCAACATATTAATTCATTTACCACATTGCTGACCCTTTTACAGAAAGCTATTGACGAAGAATTAAGTAATAGTGATATTCGGCGCGAAAAGATTAATGATATAAAAGCTCATTTTAAGGCAGTAGGTAAAAATCTGAAACTCAAAGATATTCCGTTGGGGCATTATAACTCTCTATTATGGTATATTGAACAGTTAGAAAATAAGATTAAACCCATGATGGACTATTCGTCTAATACCGTAGATGCCTTGGGTATTTTTTATCACGAATTTGTGAAATACAGCGGCGGAGACGGTAGTGGTTTAGGAATTGTATTAACTCCACAACACTTAACGGAATTTATGGTAGATTTAGCTGAAGTTAATAAATCTAGCAAAGTAGTAGATATTTGTTGCGGATCTGGAGCATTTTTAGTAACTGCTATGAGTAAAATGTTCCAAAGTGCAACAGAAAAAGAAATTGCACATATTAAAACAAATTCTTTATTTGGAGTAGAAAGTGATGACGATATTTACACACTCGCCATTGCTAATATGATAGTGCGTGGAGATGGTAAATCCAATATTATTTATGGGGATTGTTTTGATAAGCAGATTATTGAAAAATTAAAAGAAAAACATATCAATGTGGGGCTTATCAATCCGCCTTATTCACAAAAAGACCATGTGGAATTAGAATTTGTAGAAAACTTATTGGATATCCTAACCACAGGAGGAAGAGGGGTTGTCGTGGTTCCTATGAGTTGTGCCATTGGAACTAAATTTAAAGAAGTGCGCGAACGGTTATTCAAAAAACATACACTTAAAGCCGTTTTCTCCATGCCGGATGATATTTTTTATTCCAATAATGCTAGTACGAATGTGTGTGTAATGGTATGGGAAGCCCATAAACCACACGATAGTCAGCGTAATACGTTCTTTGGATTTTACAAAGATGACGGTTTCGTAAAATCCAAAAAATTGGGTCGTATTGATAAATTTAATAAATGGCAATCTATTAAAGAAGAGTGGATTTCTTTGTACCGTGAAAACGACGTAAAAAAGGGAATGAGTGCCAAACACCCGGTTTCGTGGCAGGATGAATGGCTCTGCGAAGCATATATGGAAACTGATTATTCTACACTTAAACCAGAAAATTTTGAACAAATATTTAATGATTACCTAGCATTTTTAATAAAAGTAGGTAAAATGCAAAAAGATTCTCTCAAGCATCAACTCTCAAATACAGCAAACTGGCAATATTACCCAATAAGAGATTTGTTTACTATAGCCAGGGGTACCAGACTTACAAAAGAAAATCGTGTTGCTGGGCATACCCCGCTTGTAACAGCAGGTGCCCAAAACGAAGGAGTATCGGACTTTATTCAAGCAAACAAGCGCCCTCTTTATAAAGACGCGTTAACGATAGATATGTTTTGTAATTGTTTTTATCATGAATATTCTTTTTCGTGTGATGATAATATTTTGGTGCTTTCCCCGAAGTTTAAGCAAAATAAATTTAATGCCCTTTTTATAGCAACAGTGGTAAATCAAGAAAAAAATAAATATGCCTATGGGCGACAATATAGGCAAAAAGATTTCAATAATCATTTCTTAAAATTACCTTCTAAAAAAATTAATGGCAAATATGAGCCCGATTGGCAATATATGGAAAATTACATTAAAAATTTACCATATGGAGATTTAATATAATTAGAATAGTTTCTCTTGCGTGCTAACTCTATGTTAACTCCGCTATTGCTTTTCTGTTCCGTTGTTGCACGCTATTTCATACCCCTTTTTATGACGGCAAAATAGCGGAGTTTTCTTCATAAAACCTCGGACGGGGGCCATAAAAAAGCCAAGAAGAAGAAAACAATTATCCCTCCACCAAACGCCCGGCGTATTTTTTGCGAGTATTTTGGCGGTCCGGCTAGGACGCAAGCAACCGAGCGTATACTGGGAAAGGGCGGCAGCCCGAGGTATCCGAGGTTGCGAGGACAACGCCGGCAGGCAAAAGACGACGAAAAAAAAGCCGAGACGGGGAATCGAACCCCGGACCTACCGCTTACGAAGCGGTTGCTCTACCAGCTGAGCTATCTCGGCATAAATAACGGCAAATTAATCAGATACAAATATTTTACAAAAAACAAAGAACTTTTGCACGTCTATTTTTTTACGGCGCGTGTGGGGGCGGACAAAACCCTTATTTTTTCACTTTCCCCGGCGTTTTAGGGCAAAGAAAAACCCTTATTTTTTCGTTTTCCCCGGCGTTTGCGGGCCGAACGCCGCTTGAATACGCCGCTCCAACTGCTCCGCGCGCGGGTCCCCGGCCATTTTGATTAGCCAATTTTCTTCCGTCATATTTTCCGGGCCGCGGCGGTACGCCGCCACGCGGGCGCGGGCCTCGTCCGGGCGGCGCTGTAAAATGGCAATTTCGCTCAAAAAAGCATAGGTGGCGTAATTGACCGGGTCCAATAATAAGGATTTTTCAAAATACTGCTGGGCCTTATCCATATCGGCCAACGCCCGGGCCTTGTAATGTTCATACTCGGCCGCATTGGCCGCCAGCCGTGCCCTATCGGAAAATTTCAACGCCACCGCAAAATAAAACTCCCCATACGCCTGCTGTAAAAGCGCATGGTTGGGCGAATGTTTTTCCACCGTTTGCAAATCCCGCAACACGCGCTCATAATCGGTAGCCGGAGCCGTTTTATCCCCCTTTAGGCGGTTAAAGGTTTCGCTCAAATCCAGTTTACTGGCTAGTAGCGTGGCGCGGTACTGGCGGTAAGCCATATTAAACGGATTATGCGTAATGGCGCGGTTGAAATAATCTAACGCCGGGGTAAAATATGCGGGATTTGTTTGCGCCTGCGTGGCAAATAACGCGCCCACGCCGTAATAATGGTCGGCCAAGAACGGCTGAAACGCCCCCCACACCACCGCCGGAACCAGGGCCAATACCGCCAACGCCGCCGCGCGTGTAAAGCGCCGCGCCGCCGCGCATACCAAAAATACGCCTAGCCCCACCGTAGCCGCAAAAAACGCCCACGCAACCCCGGTAAAAATCACATCTCCCAAGCGCGGGGCGCTCATCAGTTGCATTACTTTGTAAAACGCATAACACGCATACAGCGCGCCGCCGGCGGTAAGCGCGTAAACGGCCCACTGCGCCCACCCGCGCGCGGGGGCCAGCTCGGCGGAGTCGTCTTCCTTCCCGCGCGCCAAAGCCGCCACCAACCCCAAAAAGAGCGCAAAAAATAATCCGCCGGAGGCAAAGCGCAAACTCACGTCTACCGTGCTATGCACCGCCATAGCCAAGAGCGCGCCGCTATACCCCCACAAAAGCCAACGCTCCTGCGCGGGCACGGCGGGGTTTTTAAGGCGTTTCCAAGCGGCGGTAAACACAAAGGTCAGCAACCACAAAAATAAAATCAGCCCGATAGCGCCCAGCGTGGCCCATTGTTCCAAAAATTCGTTTTCGGCGTGTTGGGTTTCGGTATTGTGGGCGTTTTCTATAAAAAAGATTTGCGGCTTGCGGTACGCGGGATAAATGGTCTTAAAACTGCCAATGCCGGTGCCCAGTACCGGGCTATCCTGCACCATGGCCCACGAGGCCACCCAAGTATGCACCCGGAACGAGGCGGAATCCGGCCGCTTAAACGCATACACGCCCGCCAACAAAACCGCCCCCAGCGCCACACACGCGGCGGCCGCGTTCAGCCAACGCTTATACGGTTTTTTCCAGGCGGAAAACACATTGACATATACCGCGCCCCACAGGCCGTACACCGCGCCGAACGCCACCCACGCGCCTTTGCTTTGCGTAAAAAACAGGTTGATAAGGCCCATACTCCACAGCACAAGCCATTTTTTTTGGCGGGAAACCAAATATTGCGCGGCAATTAAAAAGGACGAAAAAACGATAAAATCCCCAAAAAAGTTGGGGTTTGCCAAGGTGGAAAACACCCTCGGCCCGAAAAACCCCTGCCACGGCATAAAATCCGCCCCCGGCACAAAGCGGTTTACCACCTGCAACAGGCCATAGCCGTACGCCGCCCACGCGCTCCACCCCACGCAACGCGCAATTATCCGCGCGGCCCGGGTGCCAAATTGCTCCAGGGCCATCAGGCTCAGGCCGAAATACACGGCGTAGCGGGCCCACTCCGCCAAGGCTTCCACCCGGTACGGCGCCCACAAAACAGAAGCTAGCACCCACCCGTAATAGGCCGCAAACGGCAATACCCACACCCCGCTTGCCCGGCTGAACCGCGCGCGCCCCTGCTGTATTTTATACGCCAACCAAGTAAGCAGTAAGGTGCCGCCGCCCGCAAAAAGCAACGTATCTTTTATTTGGGCTTTATCGTACGTTCCGGTAAAAAAAGCAAGCACCATTAAAAGGCCCAAAAGCCCGGTACCCCACGCTAACAGGCGGGGCAAAAAACAGGTAGTAGCAGGTAAGGCGGCCCCAACGGGCGCGAGGTGTTTTTTAGCCATACAGATATATTAACAATTTTGCCCAATGGTAGCCAACGGATAAAGTATTGCAAAATAAATCTTTTTTGCTATACTATGTATTGAGCATTTTATTTTTAATGTACAGGAGATTTTATGAACACAAAAGGCTTCACCCTTATTGAACTGCTGGTAGTTGTGTTGATTATCGGCGTATTGGCCGCGGTGGCTTTGCCGCAATACACTACCGCTATTGAAAAATCCCGCGCGACGGAAGCGCTTACGCTTTCCGGCTCTTTGCGCTATGCGGCTGAACGGTACCTGTTGCAGAAAGAAAAATGGCCCAAAAACGAAGATTTGAAAAAATTGGATATTGAACTACCCGCAAACGACAGTTGCACCACAAAGTTTGGCGGAAAAAATTTCTGCCTGTCTGTCACTACGGGCACGGGCACCGATTCGTACACCATTACGGCCACGCGCTCTTCAGGGCCCTCATACAGCATTGTCACTGCCACGGACGATGGCGGCAAATCGTGGAAACGCACCTGCACTTATAATGCAAATAATGAAAGTGCCAAATTTTGTTATGCTATTGCCGGTAGCAAAAAGGATGCAGATGGCGGCTTTTAGTTTTACCCGCTTTGCCTAAATGTAAATACCGCGCTTTTCCGGCGCGGTATTTTTTTGTGTTTTTGAAACCCCCGGCTATGCCGTTTTTTGCCCCAGCGGGCCGCCAGCAAAAAGGCTAGCCCCCGAGCTTTTACTCTTGGGGTTGCACCCCAAACCTGCCTTACTTTTTTCATTGCAAAAAAGACCCTGCGGGCCGCACCCTGCGGGCCGCCTGCAAAAAGGCTAGCACCCCGAGCTTTTACTCTTGGGGTTGCACCCCAAACCCGCCCTTCTTTTTCTCATTGCAGAAAAAGACCCTGCGGGCGGCCTGCAAAAAGGCTAGGCGGATAACGGCCCCTTGTTTTATGCCGTGCAGAATAGTACAAGAATAATTGTTTGTAGCATGATTTTTCAAATTTAAGAAGATTTTGCGCCGCTAGTTTAGGCGCGGTGTAGCGCTAGCTACATAAGCCTAAAGGCGGCGCAAAAGGGCTTAAATTTGGAAAATGGTATGCCCAT
>ENA-ORTS01001759-ORTS01001759.1-human-gut-metagenome-genome-assembly--contig:-NODE-1759-length-14129-cov-4.530198_pt1 | contig 14129 bp, 13 predicted proteins | sample MGYA00241911_ERZ509186 | MGnify/ENA primary metagenome ERZ509186 (study PRJEB26280, sample SAMEA2338852) | human gut metagenome | biome: human gut; feature: human-associated habitat; material: faeces...
CAGCAGATCGGCCCCCTCGACGCTCAAGAGCGCGGCGGTCCGGTGTTGGGCAGCTGCGGCGTCCACCTCCGCGCCGGTTTTGCAGCGTGAGACCAGGTCGGAATTTTCCTGTATTTGGGAAAGGAACCAATCGTGCATTTCACGAAGTTTCGTCCATGCGGTATTTGGGGGCAGCGCGCGTACATCGTCGTACAGGGCAAAAAACTGAGCGCGTTTCCGGTAGTGTTGACCACGGAGCAGGTCCACGTGGCCCCTGTTTTCCCGCAGGGCGGCGCAGGCGGAAAAGTAGGCGCGGCACTCGTCCTCCGTAGCGCCGTAGTCCGGCACCGCCTCTCTTTTCATGCAGCGCCATATCGTATCACAATGTCCGTCAAAATACGGTATATTCTGTATTTCCGTCACAAAAATATTCCTTTCTTACAGCAGCGAAAGCAGGCTGTACCCCCTGTTTTTTTCGGTTTTCTTTCCAATTTCTGCCACTGAAAGGCATCCTCTACATACACGATACGGACGCTTTTTTCATCCCCGGGCGCGGCGGCGTAGACCTCGGCCACGTCAAAGCGGGCGGGGCAATCCAGGCCGTTGTCGCAGAGGTAAAAGAGCGCGGTTTTTCGGATACGGGCCTGTTTGCCGGCGGTGACGTATTCCCGGGGCAGGCCCATCTGCGTATTGGTGCGAGTCTTGACCTCCACGAAGCAGAGGACGCTCTTATCCCAGGCGATCAGGTCGATCTCGCCGAAGCGGCAGCGGTAGCTGTGTGCCGCCAGCTTATACCCTTTTTTCCGGAGATAGTCGGCCACCAGAGCCTCGCCCCAAACACCTTCTGAACGGCTCATCGTTAACCTCCCCTTTTCGACGCGGTCTGCACAGGAAAAAAAACCGCTATTTTCTGTGCAGATACCTGTATTTTGTTTAAACGTTTCTGATACCTTGTCTCTACTTTTTTTATACCTGATCGGTATCTGCTCGGTATCCGGGCTGTACCTTATGTGAATATTCTGTAGATGCTCTGTGCCATGCCGTGAAAAACGCTTTATGTCCGCCCACCGGCGGACCATTTTTTCAGGAAGGACATACGATGTTCCGCGCATGGGCCGAACTTATCCAGCATTTCGTAATGCAGCTTTGTACCGTAGCCCTTGTGCCTTGCAAACTGATACTCCGGGTACTGCTTATCCAGCACGTCGATGACATAGCGGTCACGGCTGACCTTTGCCAGAATCGACGCCGCCGCAATCGACGCACTGTTGGCGTCGCCCTTGACGACGGCCTCGGCGGGCTGTATCAGCCCCGGCGGGCAGCGGTTGCCGTCGATCAGCACATAGTCGGGCGTTATTTCCAGCCCCGCCACAGCCTGCGCCATGCCGTCCATTGTGGCCCACAAGATGTTGCGCTCGTCAATTTCCTGCGGCGAGATGAAGATAATTTTATACGCCAGTGCGCGCTTTGTGATTTCCTCATACAGCGCGTCGCGGCGCTTTTCTGTCAGCTTTTTGGAGTCGTTGACACCTTCGATGGGGTCATCAGGGTTCAGGATGACCGCCGCACAGCAGACCGGGCCGCACAGCGGGCCGCGGCCCGCCTCGTCCACGCCGCAGACAGTACCGTGTTCGGCGCGTCTGGCGGTGTCAAAGGCGTAGAGCGCCTCGTTACTGTTCGTCGTCCCAGTCGTCGTCCTGCGGGGCATCGTCCGTCACCTCTTCCCTATCTTCCTGAATGGCGCGCCGGGGCGGGCGCTCAAGGGAGAGCCGCCCCCACTTGCTGGCGCGGAACTCACCGACCAGCATCTTGGCGGCGCGTTCGGTATCGACCTCACCGCCGGAAATCAGCATACCACGCTTGGCGCCGATGGCCTGCAGGAGGTCATACGGCGGCAGCGTCAGTGCCTCGGCGTCCAGCTTGTAGCGGGCCAGCAGCTGCTGCGGATAAATGCCGCGCACGCTGGAGAGCAGACCGCAGGCCAGCTCCTCAATGTCGAGAATATCGTCGCGGATGGAGCCTATAAACGCAAGGTTCGACGCCGTTTCCAGTGAATCGAACTTTTTCCACAGCACGCCGGGCATGTCCATGAGGTCAAAGCTGTCAACCGAGATCCACTGCTTGCCGCGGGTCACGCCGGGCTTGTTGGCAGCCTTGGCGCGGGTCGTGCCCGCAAACGAGTTGATGAAGGTGGACTTGCCGACGTTCGGGATGCCCACGATCATAACGCGGATGGCTGCGCCGACCATGCCGCGGCTGCGGCGGCGCTCCATCAACGCGGAAAGTTCCTTTTCGATCAGGCCCTTCGTAGCCGTGGCGCGTCCGCGCTGCTTGGAGTCCATCGCAATGCAGCCCGCACCCGCACTCTTGAAGTAGGCCAGCCATTGCCTGGTGATCTCGGGGTCTGCCAAATCAGACTTATTCAATACGTACAGATGCGGTTTGCCCGCGGTGATGCGCTCGATCTCGGGGTTCAGGCTGGAAAGCGGGATGCGCGCGTCGAGAATCTGCAAAACGCAGTCGACGTTGCGGATTTCCTTTTCCATCAGGCGCAGGGTCTTGGTCATGTGCCCGGGGAACCACTGGATCTGGCGGCTGTTGATAATGTCACTCTGGCTCATTGGGCCGCTCCTATCTTGCCAAAGGGCAGTACGCGCAGCACAGCTGCGCCCATAATGTCACGTTCGTTCACGCAGCCCACGCGGGTATCGCGGCTGTCGGTGGAATTGTTGCGGTTGTCCCCCATCAGGAACAGGCAGCCGTCCGGCACCGTGATGGGAAAGTCCACGCTTTCATATAAATACGTAGGCTCGGCGGTGTAGGGCTCGTCGAGGGCCTCGCCGTTGCGGTAGACGATACCGGCGGTAAAGTCAATATCGATGGTGTCCCCGCCCTTGCCGATGACCCGTTTGACAAGGGGCCTGCCGTATTCCGTGTAGCCGTCCACGACAACGATGTCGTCATAGTCGGGCTTTTTTAAAAGGTTGATAAGGATGCGTTCGCCGTTGGAGAGTGTCGGGTCCATTGAGTGGCCGTCCACCTTGACGATGCGCACGCCGAAGGTGAACACCAGCGCAATGACCGCCACGGCCATAGCGAGGGCGTCGTACCATTCCAGCGTTTCCTTATTGCGGCGGTAGCGGTCCTTGAAGGATGCTGCCATGTTTTCCACCACCCATTTAAAAAAATACGAAAAAAGGGAGAACGCCAACCGTCCTCCCCTTTTCTAGTATGCTCAGATACGTGCCTTGACCTTGGCTGCCTTGCCGGTGCGCTCGCGCAGGTAGAACAGCTTCGCACGACGGACCTTGCCGCGGCGAACGACGTCAACCTTCTCGACGAACGGGCTGTTGACCGGGAACACACGCTCAACGCCAACACCGTAAGAGGTGCGGCGGACGGTGAAGGTCTCCGCGATGCCGCCATGCTTCTTAGCAATGACGGTACCCTCGAAAGCCTGGATACGCTCCTTGTCGCCTTCCTTGATACGGACGGAGACGCGAACGGTGTCGCCGACTTCGAACTGGGGCTTGTTCTCTTTGATCATACCCTCGGTAAAATGCTTCATTGCGTCCATGGTTTGAATTCCTCCATTTTATTGCGACGTTCATACACGATTGTTCGTCAGAGGACCGCCTGTATAATGATGTGTCATTATCCCGCCGATGGCTCGGCGGCACTAACGCTTTAGTATTATAGCATTGTGCAGCGCGTTTGGCAAGGGGGTTTTGACAGAAAAACGAAGATTTTTTCAGCTTGTGCCTTCCCCTGCGGGGAAGGTGGCCCTGCAGGGTCGGATGAGGGGCAAGTCCCCGGCAATTACCCGTAAACGGGCTGTGCCCGGAAGGTTGCCCCTCATCCGCCCTCGGGCGGGGCCTCGGGCACCTTCCCCCGAGGGGGAAGGCCAGCGTGTCAAAAACCTTCCTCTGCGAGGGGGCCAGGGAGCTTACTCGAAGTCTTTGCCCGCTTTATTATAAAGGTGCGTCCGCACCACGCGGCACTGCCAGACGGGAGCGGCCCCCTGCGTGCGGAGGAAGTCGGTTAGCAGGGACGGGTTCAGGTTCAGTGCCTCGCCGCTTCCGCAGGGCAGCAGCGCCGTAAAGCGCAGCGTGCCGCCTTCAATCGTGTACTCAATGCGGTCAAGGTAGTGCTTCAACTCCAGCGTTTTGCAGCCGCGCTTCGTCTTTTTCGTGACCTCGGCATGCTCGGCATTGTTGTAGGCGTCAAGGGCGATGGCTGAGCCGGCGGGCATCGTGATTTCATAGGCTGCCGTCTCAATCTCGCCGACCTTCTCCACAGCCGGGGCGACCTTCGTGATGACGATGCCGCGCGGCATCAGGGGCTGCAAGGCGTCGATCCATGCCTGCGGGTCAATCGTCTCCTGCTCGGTCTTGACCTCACAGCTTTCGCAAAGGCTCTCCTGCCCCAGGGACAGCGGGCAGGTGAAGGACAGGTAGATGTGCGGGTTGAAGCCCTGCGTGTAGTACACGGGCAGGCTGCTCATTTTCAGCATCCGGTGAAAGACCCGCTGCAGGTCAAGCAGCGAGATATAGGCGGACTCGCCGCACTTCTCAAAGAAGATTCTTACTGTAGTCAAAGCACGGTCCTCCGATCAGCTTGTTGGCACCGCAGGCGCTGCACTGGCGGTTGCAGGGCTGGGTCGTTTTTGCCTCGAGCGCCTTGTTGTACTCGCGCACCAGATGAGCCTTTGTCACGCCGACATCCAGATGGTCCCAGGGCGTGACCTCGTCCAGGCCGATGGTGCGGTAGTTGTAAAAGTCCGGGTCAAGGCCGCAGGTCTTGAACGCATCGAGCCAGCGGTCATAGTTGAAGTATTCCTCCCACGTATCAAAAAAGGCACCGTTCTCGAACGCCGTCTCGATGACACGGCCCAGACGGCGGTCACCCTTGGCGAACACACCCTCGAGCACGCTTGTGGTGCTGTCGTGGTAGTTGACCTTGATCTTGCGGCTGTGGACGCTTTCCAGCAGGTGCTTCTGCTTGGCCTGCAGGGTCTCGGCGGTATCCATGGGCACGAACTGGAAGGGGGTGTGGGGCTTGGGCACAAAGCAGGCGCAGCTAATGGTCACCTGCACGCCGCGTCCCTTGGCGTGGTTCGTGTTCTTGTAATAGAGGTCTACCACCCTTTGGGCGGTCTCGGCAATACCCTCGATATCCTCCATGGTCTCGGTGGGCAGGCCCATCATGAAGTAGAGCTTGACCGAGGTGTAGCCTGCATTGAAAGCGATGGTACAGGTCTTTTCGATCTCGTCCCAGGTGACGTTTTTGTTGATGACGTTGCGCAGACGCTGGGTACCGGCCTCGGCAGCAAAGGTCAGGCCGCTCTTGCGCACCTTGGTGGTCTTTTCAATGAGGCTCTGGGAGAAGTTGTCCACACGCAGGGAGGGCAGCGACAGGCTGACGTGCTCCTTGGGTGCCCACTCGTTCAGATCGTCCAGCAGCTCTTCCAGCTGACCGTGGTCAGAGGTGGAAAGGCTGGAAAGGCTCAGTTCTTCGTAGCCGGTGTTTGCACACAGATCCTGTGCTGCCTTGTTCAGCAAACTGGCATCGCGCTGGCGCATGGGGCGGTACAAGAAGCCTGCCTGACAAAACCGGCAGCCGCGCACACAGCCGCGCAGCACCTCGATGCTGGCGCGGTCCTGAATGGCGCCCACCATGGGCACCACAAAGTTTGTGGGCGGGGCAAACTGGTTCAGATCCTTGATGATGGCTTTGGTGATGCGTGCGGGGATGCCCGGCTCGTTGGGGGTGATGGCCTTCACTCTGCCATCCTCGTGGTAGGTGACATCGTAGAAAGCCGGGATGTACACGCCCGGGATCTTTGCAATGTTGAGCAGCAGCTGCTTTTTGGAGATGCCCTCTTTTTTGGCCTTTTCGATCTCGGCGCAGATGGCGGGCAGCTGGTTTTCGCCCTCACCCAGCTGGATGACATCAAAGAAATCCGCAATAGGCTCCGCGTTGCAGGCGCAGGGGCCGCCCGCAACGATCAGCGGCCAGCGGTCATCACGGTCTTTGGCGTAGAACGGGATACCTGCCAAGTCCAGCATGGCAAGGATATTGGTATAGGAAAGCTCGTACTGCAAAGTAAAGCCCACAGCATCAAAGGCCGTGAGAGGGTCCTTGCTCTCCATGGTGTACAGCGGCAGCTGCAGGCGCTCCATCTCTGCCTTCATATCCAGCCAGGGCATAAAGGCGCGCTCACACCACCAGTTTTCGTGGCTGTTGAGCAGCTCGTACAGGATCTTTTCGCCCAGAAAGGACATTCCCACCTCGTAGGTATCCGGGAAGCAGAAGGCAAAGCGCACATCCACCTTGTCCTTTTCTTTATAGATACTGCCGGGCTCGCCGCCGGTATAGCGGCCGGGCTTCTGCACCCGTCCCAGCGCTTCTTTCAGTTTGGGATCAAACATCGGGTCCTCCATAAACAATCCGTTTTTTGCGTTCTTTTTATTTTACCCCAAATGTGCCGGTTTTGCAATCGTTTCCGGCGGGTTGTGTGCACTTTCCGTATTTTTGCCGCCAGAGCGCCCCTGCATACGCCGCCATCTGTGCACCATCCAGCGGCGGGATTGGCAAAAGGTTGAACAGCCCCGTCAGCAGATTTGCCGCCCAGAACGCGCTGCCGCGGATGGTAGCAGCTTGCGCAAGACGCACCGCCCATACCCCGGCAAGGGCAAAATTGACCGCAGGCCCGGCGACGGCAAGCACGAACCGCTGGCGCGGGGACAGCCTCTCCCCTGCCGTGCGCATACAAAAGCCGGTCATGGTCACCTCAATGACCGGCAAATGCCTTTGCTGGATGCAGTAGACGAGGATGTGCCCCAGTTCGTGCAAAACAGCCGCCAGCAGCCCCAGACGCAGAAAACCACTGGCATCAAAATACAGCAACAGGTACACCATACCGCACAGCAGTACCGGGTCCCGGAATATAAGCTTCCCTGCCCGCACCCGGTTCATGGAGCGGTCTCCAGCAGGGCGGCGGGGTCGCAGGCAGCGCCCTGCTGCCACAGTTCCAGATGCAGGTGCGCACCGGTGGCGCGCCCTGTCTGCCCCACTGTGCCCAGCGTCTGCCCGGCCTGTACCACCTCTCCCGGGCGGACATAGAGGTATTGCAGGTGCGCGTAGCGGGTCTCGCAGCCATCCGGGTGCAGGATGCGCAGATGGTTGCCGTAGCTTGGGCTGTATGCCGCCGCAGTCACCACACCATCCTGCACTGCCCGCACCGCTGTACCCGCCGCACAGGCAAGGTCGAGCCCCTGATGAAACGCAGCTTTGCCGGTAAAGGGGTCGATCCGCTTGCCATAGACATCCGAGATGCGCCACACCGCAGTATCCAGCGGAAAACAGTACTTTTTCGTATTCCGCGCGGCCTGCACCGGTAGTGCAGCCAGCAGGCAGAGTGCCAGCCCTGCCAGCACCAGCGCCACAACGCCCCACCGCCGTCTGCGTATTTTTGCTGCCTGTCCGCTCCGTTTTGCCCGCATACACCGCCCTCCTATCCCGAAAAGTGTATGCACAAGCAACGGGCGGGAGAACATAAACAAAAAAAACAGAGCCGCCGCACAAATTTCTGCGCAGCAGCTCTGGCTTTTGTTTATATGATTTTACAGATCAGCGCCGGAAAAAGCTCCCGATGCGTTCCAGCAGGCTCTTTTTCTTGGGTGCGGTGACAACAGGCTTTACAGCCGGGCGGGGTGCAGCCGGAGCTTTGGGGGCGGGTTGCGCAGCGCGGGGCTTATTGTTCAGCATCTGCTCCAGCGCCTCGTAGTGGTCGGGCTGCTGTGCCGCCGGGGCGGCCTTCTCGGCCTTTTCCGGTGCAGGCTGGAACACATGGGGCAGCTCCTGCTTCAGCTGCTCCACGGTAACTTCCTGACAGACTGCCGCCGGTTTTTCTGCTTCCGGGGCAGGGGTGGTGCACTTCCACGGCTCGGGGCGCTGCCAGTCGTTGCGCAGCAGCTCGTACATGCCCATCTGACTGTTGACCAACGGCTCGCCCTCGGCGGGCTTTACCTTCTGGTAGTTGCCGCTGGCATCCATGACCCTAGCGTTGACATTATCCCGCAGCTGCAGCTGAAGGATATCCGTGAGTTTTTGCACCAGAGCGGGATCCTCCACCCGCACGCCCACCTCTACGCGGCACTCGGTATTGCGGGTGAGGAAGTCGCCGGAGGCAATATAAATGCGAGTGTGGGTGCCATCGAAGAAGCTATAAATGCGACCATGCTCCAGATACCGTCCCACCAGACTGCGGATGTGCAAGTTCTCGGTCTTGCCGGGCACCTCTGCGCGCACGCAGCAGATGCCGCGCACGATCATATCGATACGCACCCCGGCACAGCTGGCTTCCTGCAATTTGAGGATGATGTCCCGGTCGCTGATGGAGTTGTTTTTCAGGATCATGGAAGCCGGGCGACCCATGCGGGCGGCAGCGATAACGTGATCCATCTCGTCCAGCAGCACGCTTTTGAAGCGCAGCGGGGCCACCAGCATCTTGTCGCTTTCCTCGGTGAGCTGCTGCACGGCCAGATTGCGGAACACCTTGGAGGCTTCCTCACCAATGCGCTCGTCTGCGGTGATGAAGGAATAATCCGTATACAGTTCGCTGGTTTTTTCGTTGTAGTTGCCGGTACCGATCTGGGTGATGTAGGAGTAGCCCTCTGCACCCTTGCGGGTGATGAGGGTCAGTTTGGAGTGCACCTTGTAGTCCTCGAAGCCGTAGATGACAGTACAGCCGGCGCTTTCCAGCTGCTTGGACCAGTCGATGTTATTCTGCTCGTCAAAGCGGGCGCGCAGCTCCACCAGTGCTACCACTTCCTTGCCGTTTTCGGCGGCTTCCATCAGCGCCTGCACGATCTGGGACTCCCGCGCCATGCGGTAGAGGGTCATCTTGATGGAGATGACGTCCGGGTCCTGTGCGGCTTTTTTGAGCATGGCGATAAAGGGGCGGATGGACTGGTACGGGTAGCTGAGCAGCACGTCATGCTTCTGCACCTCGGCAGCCAGATCATAGTCCGGCGGCGGCAGCATGGGGCGCGCGGGGGTGTAGAACAGTGCCGGGTGCCCCTCGGCCTCCATGCGGCCGGAAAGCTTGAAGAAGAAGCTCAGATCCAGCGGGCTCTTTTGCAAGAACACCCGCTTGCGGGTCAGTTCCAGACGGCTGCACAGCAGCCGCTCCACCTCCGGTGCGGGGGCGGGGGTGATCTGCAAACGGACAGCGGCCAGCTTGCGGCGGCGCCGGAGCAGCTCGGTCATGATCTCACGGTAATCGATATCGTGATCCATCATGCCCTCTTTTACGTCGATATCTGCGTTGCGGGTGACCCGGAACAGGCATTTTTCCTGCATGGAATCCTTGCCGAAGATGCTGGACGCATAGTGCAGCACCAGCTCCTCAGTGAGGGCAAACTGCACAGCGCCGTCCTTTTTGATAAAGTGCAGCCGCTCCATCTGGCTGGAGATGGGCACGATGCCAAGGCTCTGCTCCTGCGTGTGCTTTTCCTTGAGCAGCACGCCAAGATAGATCTCCTTGTTGCGCAAAAACGGAAACGGATGGCGGTTATCCACGATCTGGGGGCTGAGGATGGGGAATAGCTCGGACTGGAAGTATTTTTTCCAGAGATGCTCCTCTTCCTTGGTCAGGTGATCGAAATCCACCTTATGATAGCCGTTCTCTGCCAAATTTTCCAGCGCTTTTGCGTAGAATTTATCACATTCTTCCTGCAGCTGCGCCGTTTTGGGCATAATGGCGGCAAGCTGCTCGGCGGCGGTCATGTTGGTCTTGTTTTCCCGCTTTTCCTTTTTGGTCTTGCTCTGCTCAAGGTTTGCGCGCTCCTGCAAGGAGCCCACGCGCACCATGAAAAACTCGTCCAGATTGGAGCCGTAAATTGCCAGAAATTTGATCCGCTCGCCCAGCGGGACGTTCTTGTCCTTGCCCAGCGCCAGCACGCGGCGGTTGAAATCCAGCCAGCTCAGTTCGCGGTTGATAAAGATCGATTCGTCACTCATAACAATAAATCTCCGTATTTCCTCTTTGACCAAGGCAGCAAGCGGGCTACACCCTAGCGGACATACGCCTGCCCTGCCCATGAATCCACCATTGCTTGGGTAATGCCCGGCACCTGCGCGACATCCTCCACCTGTGCAAACGGGCCGTGCTGCGCCCGGTAGTCCAGAATGGCCTGTGCATTGTGGGGGCCGACACCGGGCAGGGTGCACAAAGCGTCTGCATCGGCTGTGTTCAGTTCCACCTGCGTATACGCTGCCAGCTCCTTTGTGTCCGGCAGCGTCTGCGGCGTTTGCGCTTGCAGCGGCACTGCAAACCGGAACGCCAGCACAGCACAGACCCCTGCGGCGGCAAGACACAGCAGCAGGAACAGCTCCTCGCGGCGTTTTTTGTTTTGCATAGGCTTCTTCTCCCATTCTACCTGATTTTTTGCTAAAAAGAAAGCCCTCTGCAGAAAAATTGCAGAGGACCTTGCATAAGTTTTACACAGATTTTTCAGCGGCACGCACCATGCGGTACAAAACCTCCACGGCAGCGCCACCGGCGGCATCCGTCAGGGTGACCTGCCCGGCGGCAAGGCGCAGTTCTGCCGGGGCATCGGCGGCCACTGCGCTGTGCTCCACAGCCTGCACCAGTTCCAGCATGGGCTGACCGCCCGCCAGCGCCAGAACCTGCTCTGCACCCACCTGCGCCATGGTGCAGACGGTGTCCAACATTTCCCGTCCGGAGATCCGCTTGGGGGTGAGGACAAGGGTGTCCGGGGCGATGCGCTCACCCAGCAGGGCAACACGATCCCCGATGGCCTTTTCTGCCAGCGAGATCAGGGGCACAGACTTGCTGTCCTGATACAGCAGCACCCGCAGCACCTGCTCGGGGTGGATATCGGCGGCGTTCGCCAGCAGATACGGAGTCCACTCCTGCCGCAGATGGCGCTCCAGTGCATTGCTCATGCGCAGCACCCGGGTGGTGCCGTCCTGCATCTGCACGGCAACGCCCACACCGGGGGTATCCGGCAGGCAGGCAAAAAGCTCCTGCTGCTGGGCAAAGCTGCACAGAGGCACCCGGTTGCCGTCGGCATAGTGGTAGGCCATGGTGCCGCCGCACACCAGTGCAGGCGCAGCCAGACGCACGCTGCCCAAAATAGAGCGTACCGCGCGCGGAGAGCGCTGCGAAAAAACGGTCAGTCTGCCGCCGCGGCTGCTGAACAGCTGCAAAACGTCCCGCACCACCTGGGTCAGATTGCCATCCTCGCCCAGCAGCAGGTTATCCAGATCACAGAGCACCAGAGTGGATGCCAGAGAATCGTTCATGTGTTTTTCCTCCTGAGTGTTGCGAGAAAATGGGTAAAATAGTCCGGCAGCTCGGAATCAAACCGCAGCTGCTCCCCGGTGATGGGGTGGACAAAGCCCAGCGTTTTGGCGTGCAGACACTGCCCGTGCAGGCTGGTGATGCAGTTGTGGGGGCCGTACACCGGGTCCCCTGCCACCGGATGATGGATGGAGGCCATGTGTACGCGGATCTGATGGGTGCGGCCGGTCTTTAGGCGGCATTCCAGCAGGGTGAACTCCCCCAGCCGCTCCAGCACCTTATAGCCGGTGTAGGCATACTTGGTGTGGGGCTCATTTGCCGGGTAGACCGCCATTTTTTTGCGGTCGATCTTGCTGCGGCCGAGGTTTGCTTCCACAAAGCCCTCGTCCTGCGCAAAGCCGCCGTAAACTACCGTCTGGTAGGCGCGCTCCACGCTGTGCACTGCCATCTGCCGGGAAAGGCCGATGTGGGTAGCGTCGTCCTTTGCCACCACCAGCAGGCCGCTGGTGTCCTTATCGATGCGGTGCACGATGCCGGGGCGAATCTCGCCGCCAATACCGGACAGGCTTCCCTTGCAGTGCCACAGCAGCGCGTTCACCAGCGTGCCGTCCGGGTTGCCGGGAGCCGGGTGCACCACCATGCCTTTGGGCTTGTTGACCACCAGCAGATGCTCGTCCTCATAGACGATTTCCAGCGGGATGTCCTGCGGCACGGCCTCAATGGGCTTTGCGTCCGGAATTTCCAAAACGATGGTGTCGCCCGCCTTGAGCTTCAGGCTTTTGGCAACCAGCCTGCCGTTGCACAACACATGACCGTCGGCCACCAGTGCCTGCAGAGCAGACCGGGAAAGGCCGGTGTCCTCGCCGCTCAGAAAGCGGTCGATGCGCTGGCCCGCACCCTCGGCTTCGACGATAAATTCACGCTGTTCCATGGGTCACTGCTCCTTTGCGCTGTCCTCATGCAGCTCCTCCAGAAAGATGACCAGCACCCAGAGCGCCACGCCCACACAGACGCAGATATCCGCGAAGTTGAAGACGGCGAAGCGCATGAACAGCACATTGATGTAATCCACGACCTCGCCGTTCAGCACCCGGTCGATCAGGTTGCCGATGCCGCCGCCCAGCACGAGGATCAACGCTGCCTGCTGCAAGCGGTTGTTCCGGCTGCGGAAGAAGAGCCAGTAGGCCACGAGGAGCAGCGCTGCGCTGGTGGCGATAATCAGAAACAACTGCTTGCCGCTGAGCAGACTGAACGCCATGCCCTGATTGAGCACGAACCGCAGTTCCACCACATGCGGGATCAGCGGCATGGCCCCTACGGGCTGCAAAACGCTCACTGCCCACGCCTTGATGGCCTGATCTGCACCGATCAGCGCCGCCACACACAGCAGATTGAAGATAACAAATGCCATAACGAATCCTCCCAACGGCGGAAGGGCCCGCCGGTTTTCTGATACCAAAAAGCGGCGCTCCCCTGCTCGAAAGGAGCGCCGCAGCGTTCAAAAGTTTTTGCTTAGCCTTCGACCACGCTTGCGCAGCGCGCGCAGAGGGTGGGGTGAGCCGGGTGGGTGCCGATGTCTGCGGAGTACTTCCAGCAGCGCTCGCACTTGTCGCCGGTGGCGTGTGCAGCAGCAACGCCCAGACCCTCGACGGCGCTGGCTGCGCCGCCTTCGCCCTTGACCAGCTCCACATGGGAGACGATCATCAGGTCGGCCAGCTCGTCCATCGGGATGCTGTTGAGCAGATCGTAGACGGCGTCATTGCAGTACAGAGTGACGGAAGCCTCGAGAGAAGCGCCGATCTGCTTATCTGCACGGGCCTGCTCGAGGACCTTCTTGACCTCGTCGCGGACAGCGATGAGCTGCGCCCACTTGGCCTTGAAAGCATCGTCAGCTGCGTACTGGCCGGCCTTCGGCATATCCTCGAAGACAACGTACTTGTTCATAGCCTCGGTCTTGGGCAGGAAGTCCCAGATCTCCTGGCTGGTGAAGCAGAGGATGGGAGCGATGATCTTGTCCAGAGCGACGAGGATCTTGTACATCGCGGTCTGCGCAGCCTTGCGGCCGGTGCCGTTGGTGCAGTACAGGCGATCCTTGGTGACGTCCAGATAGAAGTTGGACATGGCCACGACGCAGAAGTTGTAAACGGCGTGGTAGACCTTGTTGAAGTCGTAGACCGCATAGCCGTTATGTGCATTGACGATCAGATCGTCCAGCGCGGCCAGTGCCCAGCGGTCGATCTCCTGCAGCTGGTCGTCGGCGACACAGTCGGTATTGGGATCGAAACCGTCGAGGTTGCCCAGAATGAAGCGGGCGGTGTTGCGGATCTTGCGGTAGGCCTCGCTCAGCTGCTTGAAGATGTTCTTGCCGGCACGCACATCGACGGTGTAATCGGAAGAAGCCACCCACAGGCGGATGATGTCTGCGCCGTAGTCCTTGATGATCTCGCTGGGCTCCACGCCGTTGCCGGCGCTCTTGTGCATCTGCTTGCCCTGCTCGTCCACGACCCAGCCGTGGCACAGAACGGACTTGTACGGTGCGCAGCCCTTGGAGGCAACACTGGTCAGCAGGCTGGACTGGAACCAGCCGCGGAACTGGTCGCCGCCCTCCATATACATGTCGGCCGGGAAGCTCAGCTCCGGGCGCTCCTCCAGAACAGCAGCGTGGGTGGAACCGGAATCGAACCAGACATCCATGATGTCGGTATCCTTGGTCCACTCGGAAGCGCCGCACTTCTCGCAGACTTCACCTGCGGGGATGATCTGCTCTGCCTCATACTTGTACCAGGCATCGGAGCCTTCCTTGCGGAACAGCTCGCTG
>ENA-ORTS01001767-ORTS01001767.1-human-gut-metagenome-genome-assembly--contig:-NODE-1767-length-14083-cov-10.354363_pt1 | contig 14083 bp, 17 predicted proteins | sample MGYA00241911_ERZ509186 | MGnify/ENA primary metagenome ERZ509186 (study PRJEB26280, sample SAMEA2338852) | human gut metagenome | biome: human gut; feature: human-associated habitat; material: faeces...
GTACCGGGGTATAAGGAATGTTAAGAACTAATTAAATTTGACTTTTTTGTACACATATAAACATAGCACTTTATAAAAATATATTGTATACATATAAACATAGTAATATACAATGATATAGAACGGCTAACAATAAGCGCACAATATAGGTAAGCGCGTTAAAATCGCGTACAATGCACAAAAACACGCTTAATTTGCACGATATGCGCGCGCCCGTATATTTTATTGACCTTTGAAAAGTTGCGCAAAACAAAGCCATTTTTGAGGAAATTGAAAATATTTATACAAAAATATGTTAGTTTCTCACAAAAAATGTTAGTTTCTAACATAAAAATGTTAAAAATTAACATTTTATTTAACACTTAACAATAGTATAATTATACCATTGATATATTATAACAAAAAGTGTTACAAACTATCAAAAAATAGCTCAAAAAAAATTTTTTGAAAAAACGTTTGACAAACAAACGTATTTATATTATAATGTATATGTAAGCAATCGGAGCGCGGTAGCCGTACCCCGCCCGCCGTATCGCGGGGCGGTTGCAAACATTTTCACAAAACTATCACACACTTTTCACAAAACTATCACAATCGATAGTGTGCGGTAGCATACGCAAAAAATCAAAAAAAGTCCATACATACGGACGGCAAGCAAGCCCCGAAAACTTGCAAAAAGCAAGCGGGGGAACGTGAGGGCACAAAAACCCACGGCGCGCAACGTCAGCGCGTAACCGCGTAAACAGTCGCGGAAAGGAATCACCATTATGACGAACGATATAAATCTTATGAAAGTAGCACAAAAAAACGAATCCGCATTAGCCTTTACAAGCGCATTCGATACGCTGTTACCAGTAAAGGCAATCGAGACGGAACGCGATGCCGTAATCATTTACAAAACGGCGCTAGCAATCGGCGACAAGTCCGCGTATAAAGCTTGCAAGGCGTTGGCACTGGTACGTGAAAAAAAGCTTTTCAAGTCGGCGGCGAAATCGTTTAACGAGTGGGCGGAAAAAAACGGCATTTCGAAAAGTGCGGCGAACGCGCGAGCAAAAATTGGTGTGTGGATAGACGAAAACGGCGAGAGGGATATTTTCGCAGATTTGCGTGGGCATAATTTCGACTATGGCACACTTGTATTACTTTTCGAAAAAACGAAAGGCAACGCCGACACCGTACGCGAGTTGATAAATGCGGGGCGTTTGCCTCTGGGTGTAACGGCTGACGACGTGCGCAAACTTTTTAAGCTCAACCCCGCCGACGAGGTAAAAACCGACGGCGCAACGACCGCCGAAAAACCCGCAACCGATACGGAAGGCGAAACGACAGAAAAGGAAAGCAAGGGCACGGCGGGCACGTTCTACAAGCTTGAGGCGAAATATAACGCGGAAATGTGGCGCGAGGTTGTCGCATACCTTGACAAGGTGGCGCCCCTTGGCGGCACAATGCCCGCGGGGGCTCAATGCCTCTTTGGAGCGATTCGCAAGCTTGTTGACACTATAAAGGAATAAACAAAAAAGTTTGCCCCGCTACGGCGGGGCAGCTATTAGCCCTTATTGTTTATAGATTAGCATAGTTTTTTATTATGCATTGTTTTAGCACTTAGCAAAGTAGTAAACAAGGGCGAACATTTGTTCGTTTTACAATTTCAGTCCATACATATGGATAGATAGCAAATCAATGCGAATTTGCCGCGACTTTATCCATACATATGGACAAGAAAATTTCCAAGTAGGGTAAAAAATTAAAAGGTAGGATTAAATTATGGCAAGCTTCTCTATTAAAGAATTGATGAAAAAATCGGTACAGTCGGACGAAATCTTCAACGGTAAGCACTTGACTACAAGCGAAATTATTGAGCAATTTCCGGACGGAATCTTCATCGATGACGTTTACGAATTTTGCAACGCCGACGGCGAGTTCATTATCGCCTATGGTTTTGCAGACGCGGCTGAAAATCGTTACTACGCTTATGCGGGCGAAGTTTTAAAGCGGGGGTTTGCAGAAATCGCCGCGGCATACAAAAAACCGCTTAACGATTGCCGCGCAGATTTCCGTAAAGAAGGCGTTGCAGTTAAGCTGTATAACGATACGACCAAAAAAGGCAGAGGGTTTACGAACGTAATGTATATGTAAATTCTAAAGTAGGGTAATTTATTAAGGGTAATCGGTAATTATTTATCGATTGCCCTTTTATTTTATCCATACATATGGACAAAAAAAGAGGAAACAAAAAATGAAAAGAAGAATTGGCAAAAAATACGCACAAGTAAAAAATGAGGTAATTTGGTCTAAGATAGTAAAAGAATGTAGACAAGAAAGAGAAAATGCCGGAATCACGCAGGCAGAAGTAGCGGAAGATTGCGGTTGCGCCGCTTGTACAATATCTCAGTGGGAAAGAGGTATTATAAACAACGGGTATATTCTTGCGTATTATCTTTTTATATTGCCTATTGAAAACGCAAGACTGCAAGAGGCAGTGGATAAAATTTTGAGGTAGGGTATGAAAAAACTTAGTTGGGATAAATTGATGGTTTATATTGCAAAGCAGGAATACAAAAAATTAAAGAAAGAGAAAAAAGCAAGAGAGAAAAGAAGAAAAGAAAAGACTCTGTAAAGAACGTAAAGAGGGTAAAATAAATGTATTATAATATTGATAAAGATTTTTTACAATCGTTAGTAGTAATTGAATTACAGGAAAGAGAGCACGCAAAGCAGTCCATATGTATGGATAGACAAAAACGTAAAGAGGACGAAGAGAATGAGCAAAGATTTACGAAAAAACAAACGATACAAAATCGAAGAAATTCTCGAAATAAAGGAAAAGCATAGATATGGTAGAATGTCAATAAAGACATTGAAATCACTTGTAAAACAGTCGGCAGCTTATGCAGAGGCAAGACGTACAAGAGCTTTAAATGTTTTAAACAAAAAAGGAATGACAATGCCTAATGCTTATCGTCAATATGATGACGAAGAAAAATCTCACGGATATAGAAGTTGGTTAGACGCTAATTTTCAAATATCTGAAGAAGATTTAAAGGGCTCTAAATCAGAAGTTGCTGAAAAATTGAGAGCAAAATTTAGGCAGAACGCTTTCTTTTTAGGAACTACGACGTCTACTGTATCGGGTTGGAATAAAACTATTGATAAATATATGAGTAGGATATTAAAAGTAACTAATTTAAGTGAAAATGAGCAAAAAGTATTTAGAGATAAATTGTCTGATAAAGAATATGCAGATATAATATGGAAGTCTTATAATAGGTTGGACGAAACATTTAAAGATATAACTGTAAAAGGTACAAGCGACCAGCTAATATCGCAAATTATAAGCGTTGTAGGTAACATAAATTCAGCTGATAAGGTTTTTGAGTATTTTAACGATAAATTTAATGAAAGTATCGGAGCTAAAAACCGTCAAGAACTCGAAGAGGCAGACCCCGACATAGATTTAATGGCAAGGGCTTTACAACCGATATACGGGATAAAACCTAAGGGGGGTGGTTTACATATACCTTCAACCAAAGGACATAAAGGGCGTAATAAATAGTTTTGAATTTGATAAAATAAAGGACAATAAAAAAGTATGGTATTATAACGTTCCTGTTTCATTCGATATAGAAGTATCGTCTTTCAAGTCCATACATATGGATAAAAAATGCTGTATGTATATGTGGTCATTTGCAATCTATGATAAAGTAATAATCGGCAGGACTTGGGAAGAATTTATAGAAATGTGTTATGAACTTTCAGAAGAACTAATGCTCGACGAAAACAATAGACTTGTAATATATGTGCACAACTTATCATATGAGTTTCAATTTATTCGTAAATGGTTTGAATGGAAATCAGTATTCTCATTAGAAAAAAGAAAACCTATTAAGGCATTAACTACAAATGGAATAGAATTTAGGTGCTCATATTTATTATCAGGGTATGGACTTGAAAAATTATCGGAGCAGCTTATTCACCATAATGTAAAAAAATTAGTAGGTAATCTCGATTATAATAAAATACGTACATCTGAAACTTTATTAACAAAAGAAGAATATGATTATTCTGCAAACGATGTTTTAGTAGTAACTGCATACATCGAAGAATTGATTGAGCAATATGGTTCTATAATCAATCTGCCATTGACTAAGACTGGGTTTGTAAGAAAATTTATGCGTAATAAATGCTTATATACTGATAGTGCCCATAAAAACGTTGACGAATATAAAAAATATCGTAAACTTATGAGGTCATTGACACTGACTCCACAAATTTATATAAGGCTCAAGCAAGCTTTTGCAGGGGGGTTTACTCACGCAAACCCAGCATATTCTGGTGAAACATTAAACTCAGTAAAATCATTTGATGAAACGTCTGCATATCCAGCCACAATGGTATCAAAAAAGTTTCCTATGTCTACTTTTGAACCATATGAAATGACTATGGCAGAAGAATTTTATGACGCTTTGCAACGTTATTGTTGTTTAATGACTGTCCATATGTATGGACTAAAACCAAAGGTATTATTTGAAAATTATATATCAAAATCTCATTGTTTAACTTGTAAAAACCCTGTTGAAAACAACGGAAGAATAGTATCAGCAGACGAAATATCAATGACGATAACAGAGCAAGATTTTATAATCATAATGAATATGTATGAATGGGATGATTTAGTAATAGACGAAATGTATGTAGCTCAAAAAGCTTATTTACCCAAACCTATAATAGAGGGTGTATTAGAATTATATGGAAAAAAGACAACTTTAAAAGAAGTTAAAGGTAAAGAGGCTGAATATATGAGAAGTAAGGAAGATATAAATTCAACCTTTGGTATGTGTGTAACAGATATTTGCAGAGATGAAATAATTTATAGTTCAGAATGGTCGAGTGAAAAACCAGATTTGGAAGAGGCTATAAAGTTATATAATAATTCGACGAAGAGATTTTTATATTATGCTTGGGGTGTATGGATAACTGCATACGCAAGAATGAATTTATTTTCAGGTATATTAGAATTTAAGAATGATTATGTTTATAGTGATACTGATAGTATTAAAGGACTTAACTATCAAAAGCATATGAACTATATAAATAAATATAATGAAAGTATAGTTAAACAAATTGATACCTGTTTATTGAGTTATGGTTTAAACCCCGAACTATCACGTCCAAAAAATAAATGGGGTAAAGTAAAACAATTAGGTGTTTGGAATGAAGAAGATTTATATACAAGATTCAAAACATTAGGTGCAAAACGTTATATGACAGAAACAGAAGACGGTATAACAATGACTGTTTCAGGTGTAAATAAGAAAAAAGCAATACCTTATTTATTAAAGAAATATGGTAGTAAAAATATATTTAAAGAATTTAATGATGGTTTATCAATTCCGTCCACATATATGGACGAGGGTGTAGAGAAATCAGCAACAGGTAAATTAACTCACACTTATATAGACGACGAAATAGTAGGTAAAGTTAAAGATTATCAAGGAAAAATGTTGACTTATCACGAAAAATCAGGTATACATATGGAAGGAGCAGATTACTCACTTTCATTGTCTGATTTGTATGTTGATTATTTATTTGGTATTCGGAATGACTTAATCGCTACGGCATAGTCCATATGTATGGACAAAGGAAAATTAAAATGGTAGAAAGTGCAAAGAAAAGAACGTGTTTAGTAGAACTTGTTTATGAGATTTATAATTGTTTTGAAGAAGTAAGGGGGTTTGATTTAAGAGTTGAACATATTGCTGAAAAGATGGGCAGTTATGAAATTTTAATAAAATATACAACTAATCCAAAGCAAAAAGAAAAAGAGTATTTTGATTATTTTGACATTAGAGATTATAATGGAGTTATTCGACTTGGTAATAAATATGATATAGGAACGTATAATGGTATAATTGCAAGACTTATCGCAGAAAGATTAAAAAAGGAAGCAGGATTTTATGATAAAAAATATTGAAAAGAAAATTGAATTTTTTATGACAGAGGCAAAACGAAGAGATTTTATTGTAACAAGAAACCCGTGGGCAATAAAAGTGGAAAAAAAAGATAGTTTCATCTTTTGTATGATTTCTTATGATATAATTGATGGGTGCAAAACTTACACGCAATTACGTTATCTTTTAAATGATACTGAGCACGAAATTGCTATGGTTTTTTTAAGAGATAAAGGTGTTTATATACCGGGGGCTAAGTTAAAATGAAAAATAGAAAATATAGACTTTTATCAATGAGCGGTTTTGAAATGCTTCAATCGTGGTTAGAGTATGTAGATAGAGATACTCCAGAGGAAGTAGTAGGATTATATAATTTATTTGTACAATTTGTAATGCATTCTTGCAATTTAGATATAGGATTGACCAAGCAAAGAGTATATTTTTATGATAAAATAAATGGAAATCAATATTATATTAAAAAGAAGGATGTAATAGAATTAGCAAAAGTAGAATATGTAATTCTACGAAATCCGCCTTCAGAACATTTACTCTCGTCCATATATATGGATAGAGAAAATAATAGGAAATGGATAAATGCCCAAAATCTCATCAAACGTTATTAAAGTTTTAAAGCATTATGATAAACCCGAAGAATACTATTCCCCACTCCCCCTTGCAAAAGGTGATTATCTATACAGAATGTCAATCGGTGAGCGTTCAAATGGTAAAACCTACGCTTTTGATTTAATCTGTTTGGCTGATTACATTCTTAACGGTCGACAAATGGCTCTTGTTCGTAGATGGTCAGAGGACTTTGTAGGTAAACGTGGGCAACAAATGTTTGATGCATTAGTAAAAAATGGTGTAGTCGAATATTTGACAAAAGGTGAATGGACTGGAATTTATTACTTTTCTTCTCGTTGGTATTTGTGTAAATATGACGAAAAGCTTAAAAAGATAATAAAGAAAGACGAACCTTTTTGTTATGGGTTTTCATTAAATGCAGGTGAACACGATAAATCTACTTCTTATCCTTTAATAGGTAATATATTCTTTGACGAATTTATTGCAAGAAATGCGTATCTTCCCGACGAATTTGTATTATTTATGAATACCATTTCGACTATTGTTCGTGATAGAGGTAACGTAAATATATTTATGTCGGGTAATACAATCAATATGTTCTGTCCATATTTCGTTGAGTTTGGTATTAAAGACCATATAAGAAAAATGGAGCAAGGAACTATTGAAATTTGTCAATATGCAAATAGTGAAACTACGTTAGCTATCGAATATTGTGCAAATAAAGGTGCGGGTAAACAAAGCTCTAAATACTTCGCTTTTGACAATCCGAAGCTCCAAATGATTACAGGGGGTACTTGGGAACTTGAGATATATCCTCACATTCCCGAAAAATACGATGTTAGAGAAGATGTTGACTTTTCTTATTTCATTATTTTTTCTGATATTTATCTTCAATGTGATATAGTTATTAAGAATAATAGAATATTTACATATATTCATAGAAAAACTACACCTATTAAAGACGAAGAATATGACATAGTTTATACTCAAGAATATAAACCTCAGCCTAACTTTAAGCGAAAGATAAATAAACCGCACGACGATGTAGAAAAATACATATGGTGGTTTTTTGCAAATGATAAAGTATTTTATCAAGATAATGAAGTAGGCGAAGTTGTAAGAAATTATTTGGAATGGTGTAGAACAGATACTGCAATGTAATAAAAACCCTGAGAGAAATCTCAGGGTTTTATTTTGTCCATATGTATGGATAGATTATAGAATTACGCCGCTAAGTAGTAAGCTTTCAATTTCAGCAATTTCTTCAGAAGTTGCATTTGTGAAACCTGTCATATGAACGGCACCGCACAAAGTAAATCCTTTGCCTTTTAAATCAGATAATTTAAATGATTTATTACAAGGTTTGCCTAATGTTTCAGCATACCCGGTCGACGGACTAACCTTTCCTGTTACAGTCATAAATACTTGACTTGTAAGAAATGGTTGCATACCATCAATATCTGCTGAATTGATTTTAGATGAAGCTCCTATATTCCCTAATAATTCAGTAGGTCTACTTTCTTTCCAAGCACTCTCTGCTATTAAACCAACAGCACTTCTATCCTCGGGTATATTGTATTTTTTATCTTCGTTATTCATAATAACCTCACTATGCTAAAATTTTAGATAAAGCCTTAACGACACCACCGACTGCTTTTACACCTTTTACAGCGGCGGCTATCTGAAATTGAGCTGAATTAGTAGAGCCTAACGGCATACTTATACCTACAGAAAACAAATCGCTTTCAAATATAATCTTCTCAGGGGTAATATCAACTATTCCTTGATACTCATAAACCGCGTTCTGTAAAATATACAGACAGCTCAATTTTTGCCTTAATATATATATTTTGCCTTGTAGATTACTTGTATTTATTATTATATAAGGGAACAAGGTAACTTTTGTACTAAAAGGATATAAATTTATAAGTTGAATAAAGGGAATTTCAATACTACCGATAAACGGTAATGTAAGTTTTAACGAATATTCATAATCAAAATAAGATTTAGTAGGTCTTATAATTAAATCTTTAATAGGTTCTATCGGTAAAATCAAAAAAGCATTTTGAGTATCCATATAACTTTCGGGACTGGTTATAGTCTTATCGGGGGCTCCTACAATAGAAATGTTACTTGTAGCTATAAGCCCTAACCCTGCTTTATAGGCATCAAATGGAAGTACTTTAACAAAATTTATAGCTCTATCAATAGAAACAAACATAGACGCTAAAACTTTCCAAACATCACTTCCAGCCATATAATCAACTATTGAAGCAGCCATATCAATATTTTCAAAATATGTTCTGTTTATATATGAACCACCATTCTGCACCCATTTGCTTTCATATTTATCACCTGTATTAGCGTTAGAAAAAACTTTAACAGCTACGCAAGAGGTATTACCACTTTCAATCTGACAAAAAGTAACTATATCTTCTGAATTGTATTCAATAGTACGAGCTGCTGAATTTCCTATTATTTTAGGATATGAAATAGCTAATTCTCTTTCTTCATAATAAGGTTTCAATGAAGGGATAAGTGCATTATCGAATAAATCATTATTAAATTCTTGTTCTTGTCTTAATACAAATGGAACAAGATTATAAATTTCTGTCTTAAAGCTCATAAGAACATCTTCGTCCATATATATGGACAGAATATTATTTATACCTACTTCCTTTCGAGAAATGAAATAATATCGATTAAACAAAGCAATATACGCATAATTTGAATTAAAGTACAAATTGAATGTTTCTCTATCATTAAAGGCTAAATCAATAACAGGTGCAGTAATATCCTGCACCTGCTTGAAGAATCCTGTAACCGTTGCTTTTTCTACTAAGGTCTTTTCAACCATCGTAGGTTCGCTTGCGGTTTGATAGAGCTTAATCTCTACAGGTGTCATTTTTAGTTTTCTCCTTTTTATGATTAGATGGCGGTTACTGTGTCTGTAATCGTGTAGTCAGATAATGTTACCGAAGCTAACCCATTTTGTTGGTGAACGTAGTATACTTCCAGTATCTCAGTATCTACTTTAAAAACAGGATAGTATAAACTACTGGCGCCATCGTATATGAAACCAGATACGTTCTCAGTGGCAGAATCACCTATAAGCGTCTTTAAATCTATAAGAGAGACTACAACGAGTGATTTAGAGCTATATACTATCATATTAAAAAAGGTTTCTCCGTCTGCGTCTGTAAAATTGATTACGTGTTTGTAGATGTTGATATTACCTGTACCCAGTATAGAGTTTGTACCAAAGAGAATCTTGGTTGTTAAGGCACCAGTCTGGCCGTCTAAAGAGGTTACACATTCGCTTGCACCGTTCAAGACAGCTTTATTACGAGTCCACTTACCATTTGGCGGGAATATTAGCATAGTAATCTCGTAAGCCTTATCAGACTCAAAGTATATGGCTCTATACCGTATAATCTTATCATTTGCGTTAGACGAATACTTTAAAATCATTTGTGAAGTATCGTCAAAAACGTAATAGTTATGCCCGTCTGGATTGCATAATTTTTCCTTTACGTCAGCAGTAAGTGTTCCGCTACTTACGCCATTAGGAATAGTAAATACTTTTACGAAATTATCAACAGTATTGACTTTTTTTTCTATTTCATTATTTATCCCAGTAGTAATATTATTTAATCCTTCTATTTCATTATTTATCCCAGTAATAATATTATTTAATCCTTCAATTTGGTCGGTACTTGTTTTAGGATATAAATCAGTATCAGGCTGATTGTCGGGATGCAACGTCGTCTTTTTTATTTCGTTCATTTTAACTCCTTTGTCCATACATATGGACTAAATAAGGGAGCTACTTTCGTAGCTCCCTTCCGTCTTAAGCCACGAAGAACACAATCGCGTTTTCGTCGTAGTCGTTGAAATACCGTGCAAACTGTTTGTACCAGTAATTACGGAAATCACCGTGTCCATTGTAATGGTTCGTAACTTTGGACTTGTAGTTGTTGATACCGAGGGCGTCGTTATCGAAGAACACGCCGAGAACGCCTGTAACTTCGGTTTCGACGATTTTCGGAGCTGCCGTCGCAATGTCGTCGTCCTTTGCAAACACTTTCGAAGATACGTGTACCGTACCCGTGGAAGAGAATCCGTAATCTTCCCCCGTACCCTGCCAGAAATTGATTGACTCATATTTCGGCATAGCCACAAGTTCGTTGTGGAAGGTATCGGACTGAAGATAAATCTTCGCTGCCTCTGCGAACTCTTCAAGAAGTATGAAATGCTGCATTTCGGAAGGTGTGAAACGTTCTTTCTGCCCGATATTGAAAAGGGTGGAAATGTCGCGTACACGCCCCAAACGAAGTTTCATCTGGTAGCAAGCGAACTTCAAGAAGTCGAGGCTGCTAAGGCAAGTTTCTGGAGTAAGTTTCTTGTCGGGATCGTTTCCTTTATCGCGATACAACCCAAGAAGATTGACAGCTCGAACGCCCGAAGTATCATCAAAAGTATACTTTTTGGTAGAGACATCATACTTATCGGAAAATTCGCGATAAACGGTAGCGGCAATCATATTGTTGATAACCGCACGAGTCAGTCCTGCTCCGCGAAGAACGAGCGAATTTTTAATCTTCGTCTGAATCATCGAGAAGAAACCGTTAAGCTGTTCTGCCGAATTAAAGCTTTCTTTAACCTGTTCCTCGGTAATCGAGAACGGAACTTCGTACGTCGTGGCGTCGTTGAAGAATTTACTGCGAACTCCGGTAGGCGGTGTGAACAAATCTTGGTCAACAGGTTTACCTGCTTTTGCGTCGCCACTACCTTTCGCATACTTGTAGAGCTCCCATTCGGGGTTTTCCTGCGCCTCAAACATATCGCAGTCAACTTTCTGCAAAATCGAACCAAATTCCCAACCACTCTTTTCAACGGAAGGAAGAATCGGAGTGTACTGACGATTGACAAAGATAACACGACCTACTTTGTCAATCAGCTTTTTTACGTAGTTGTCTACGTCGGTCGTTTCGAAAATCTTCGAACCGATGTCCACCACGTTGCTGAGGTCTTCGGCAACAACTGCCGTTTCGCCGAGAAACTCTTTTGCCATTGCGTTTGTAATTTCAAATACTTGTTTTACGTCCATTTAATTGCTCCTTTTGTCCATATGTATGGACTGTTATTTTTTTGCGTTTACAGTCTTCGAGAACTTAATAAGTTTCTCTACAATATTGCGTACGGTATCCTCGTCGTAAGTGATTCCGCGAGTCAAGCAGAAATTTTGTACCTTAGTTAAAACATCTTCCAACTTGTTTGCGGAAAATTTCGTCCCATATGCGGTAAAGTTATTATAAAGCTCTTCAGCTTTCTGCATATTAGACATCACACTGTCGATAACTTCAACAATGTCGGGGGTTGCACCTGCTTTCTTCTTTTTCACAATCATTCGAACCGTAACGAAGATTGCGTAAAGAAAAGACAGGCACGTACAGATTACGTAGATGTAGGTTTTTAATTTTTCCATACCTATCACTCCTTTAATAAAAATTCCTTGTTAAAATGCTGTCCAAGTCATCAAAAATAATGTCAATGATTTGGTTCTTTCGAAGATTTATTTCCTCTTCGATAAGCTGTTGATTTGTCATATTCCCTATGTTCCCTTTCCGTGACGCTTTTCTTGTATGAGCGCCATTACGCTCATAATTACTTTTATCAGTATAGTTAAGGCTTTCACTATTAGTAGAAGTGGGGACTGGTTTCTGTTGAACATCATTACCGTTTTCGTCCTTTTCAAAATTTACATTAAAAGGAAAAACACTATTATCCTCAGTAGTTGAATGACTATCGGTTGAATTTACAGTATCACTTCCAAGATAATCTTGTGTTATATTATCATCTAATTCAGTATGAAATGGTGATAAAATATCATATTCTTGCTGAATTTGTTCCAAAGCTTTAATCAATTGTTTCCATTTAACTCTGTAGCGAACCCGAATGACATCGTTTAATGTTTTACGATTAAACCTTTCAACAAATTCACCCCAAGTTATTTTAGTATTATTATCATATACATACTTATAATCATTATCAATAATATATCCGCTTAATAATGCTACAAGCATAGGTGATAAGCGTTTACTGTAAGATTTGTTATAAATATATTCAATTCCCGCTGAAGCCCATTCATCATCATTTTTAAGAATCACACTTAATATTTCATTTAATTCCGTATCAGTTTTCATATCAGTAAAGACATTTTGAGTAAACGGTGTAGGATATAAATCACTTATCCTCGTTATTTCCACTATCATTATCTTTACCTCCATTATCTTCTTCGGAATTTTTATCCATATGTATGGACGCTTTTTCAAGCTCTAATGATAATTGTTCTGCTTGTTCTTGAGTTTTCCAAGAACTATTAAATTCAGTACTCCAATGTACACCGAACATTTTATTTACTTTATCATCACCGATTTGACGTTGTTCAAGCATATCATCAACAAAAGGGCGAAGAGCACTTTCATTTAACTGCGCCTCATTAGAGTTAATGCTTTCACGTTTCATATTATAGTTAGCCTGTAAGCCTAACTCATTAAAAAGTGATGCCTTGATATATTGCTGGTCTTCGATTAAATCAGTTAAAGGCTGATGAGAATGAGTATCACCAAAAGGAATTGTATCTATAACTTTATAAATACCACCTTTATTTACAATGGCTGATATATCCCCGTTCTTCAATAATTTTATAAAGTCCTCGACGTCTTGCTTTTGCTTTTCATCGCCGACTTTAAAAATATTCATTGCACGAGAATTTATCGTAAGTATATTTTTTGAAATAACGTTTTCAGCCAAGAGGGTGGCGTAATACCTGCATATTTCATACAAACCCATATACCTGCTATCGTTAGGAATAACAACACAATCTTTTCCAACCGTGTATTCTTTTTGGATAAGATACGGGTTAGAAACAATAACAGTTTTAGGCATATAATTATAATCCAAAGCACCACCAAGAGCACCCCAAGTCTGATAAAGCCCACTTTCCACGCCGCTTGCAGCACCGCTTTCACCTTTCTTCACCTCGATTACTATAGTATATCCACGTTGAATTTGCCCCTCTAAAATTCTTTTTGGAATTGTATCAGGCAATCCATCGTGTTTAAACATTGCTTGTGTACGGGTAAGCATTGTAGACATAAACTGAGAAACGAGCTTTTCTTTGCTCATTTCATACGGTGTTGCATTGTAAATGCCTAACCCTGTAAATACGTCGTTACCGTACCCCTCGTAAACAACTTTCTTTGCCATTTATCACCTTTCCTTTATCCATATATATGGACAACTCGCGATGCTGTCCATACGTATGGATTGAATATTGACGCGAATACCCGCAAAAAATAGCGCGCCACGATAGAGCCGCCACGGGTGCGCACTCTTATCTTTTTACACTTATATTATAACATATTTAAAAAAATTTGTCAAGCGTTTTTACGCACTTTTTAGAAAATTTTTTAAAAATTTTTAAAATTTTTTAAGTTTACAAATACTAAACTTTTTGTTTACTGAGAGTCCTTATACCCCGGAAC
>ENA-ORTS01001771-ORTS01001771.1-human-gut-metagenome-genome-assembly--contig:-NODE-1771-length-14068-cov-3.219082_pt1 | contig 14068 bp, 12 predicted proteins | sample MGYA00241911_ERZ509186 | MGnify/ENA primary metagenome ERZ509186 (study PRJEB26280, sample SAMEA2338852) | human gut metagenome | biome: human gut; feature: human-associated habitat; material: faeces...
TCAAAAGCTTTTCTTCCGACATCGAGCATAAACCCACGCACTTCGTACTTCGGATAATCTCTTGTGATACCTTTCGGAATCGTTGTTTTGTTCTGTTTTAAAATCTGCAGTGCACTGATCACGCCCCAGTATGCACCGGTTGCTTTTTCTGCTTCGATCTTTACGCTGTCACCGATCGTCATGATATAACCTTCTTCGTCAAGACCCTGGTCTGTGCTGTTCAGTGTCAGATAAAAATCACCTTTTTGGCATCGGATTCGCTGCCTTTTACGGTCTGGATATCGTTTCTGGACAAGCCCAGCTTCTGGGCCAGCAATACCGCATACTGGGATACATTGGTGGAGTGCTGGAAAGTAAAGGAATCCTTCGCATCAATAGCCGCCACCAGTGCATACACCGTAGGCGCCACCTGCTCGTAACCGGTCTCCTTATCCTGGCTCTCCTCATTGATACCGCCTTCATATACCTGGATCCGGTCCTTACCATTACGCTTCGCATAAAAGGCCGCCCGCTTGGACTGCTGGAACAATTCCAGCGCATCCGCTGCCAGACCGGGATACCATGCCACACCAACGCTGAATGTAATGGGCTGCATGACCTGTGGTTTATTTGTAGCATTCTCCTGTACTGCCCGGGTCAGTTTCTCCGCCAGTGCCACCAGTGGTTCCCTGCCGGTCTCCGGCACAGAGACCAGAAACTCATTGGATCCTACCCGGAATACCTCTCCGTTCTCCACATTATCCAAAAATCTCTTCGCGCACCATTGCAGAATCCGGTCGCCGGTCTGTTCTCCGTACAGGTCATTGTATAACTTAAAATTATCCATGTCCATGTATAAAAAGCCCCGTTCTTCTCCCAAGGCACCATCGCGGCGCAGATACACTCCACAATAGCTGCGGTTATACAGGCCGGTCAGTTCGTCATGAATGGATACCTGATATACCTTTTCATAAGCATCAATGTTTTTCAGACTGCCGGAAGCAATATTTGCCATCTGCCGGATGCAGTCCGCCTCGCGGTAATTGAGCTTACTCTCCCGCAGACGCTCCATATATACAAATCCACAGACCATATTATCATATTTTAACAGGGCGATCTCCGGTGTCTCTTTTGTCTCTTCCTGCTCTACGATGCCACAGACTCTCTCCACCTCATCTTCGCCCAGCGGGATATGTCCGCTCTGTACCACCTCATGGTAACCGTCATCATTTATATTCTTCTCAAAGATTCTGGATTCCCAGCCCGGAATTGCATCATCCAGAATGTCATGCATATTGGCAAACAATTCCTTACGGTTTAAAATGGATGCCGCTCTGTCCTGGAATTTCCGCAGTCCCTCCAGCATATGCTTCAGCTTCTGGTTCAGGATATCCTCCAGACGCTTTCTGGCAAAAGCTACCACCAGCACCGTCCAGGCACATTGCAGAACGATATAGATCAGCAGTTTCTGCGTTACCGCCCGCTCCAGACTTCCCAGCACATTTTCCAGATTATGAGACAGGATGACCAACGGCAGGGATGCCACCACAACTGCCAGAAAATATACTGCACCTACCGTTACACGATAGGAAAAATCAAACAGATACTGCTTGTACATGATATAGACCATGCACACCGCCATACCAACGCCGCCCAGCATATCATACGGAAAGACGCTTCCCGGAATCAGGCAGAGCAGATTTCCCATCAAAACAAACAGGGTTCCCAGCAACAGCGGCTGTAGTTTTTTACGCAGCTGTAGGTCTCCACCGATCTTGCAATGAGCCAGATAAGTGGCATAGACCAATACCGAGACCTCCCATACCGTCAACACCCAGATTCCGGATGTTGCATGATACATATAGACATAAGTTCCATCGGCACGGGTCATCACTTCCGGTGCCGGCAGGATCGCACCACTCCAGGCATTGCCCAGAACCAGAGCTGTCGTCAGGACTCCATAGATATAGATCAGCGCATCATGCTCCGTAATTTCCAGAAAAGCAAATAGAAATGCATACATAAACACTGGAATCACCAGCAGACCAAACAGTGCAAAATTATGCCAGAAACGAATTCCCGGAAATACCTGTAGCCGCATGAGAATCGCCCCACCGGTCCACACCAGGCAGGAAGTCAGCACTGCCCTCAGACTACGGACTGTCCGGCTCTTCATGGTATTGAAAAAGCAGAATAACAGAAAAAGGGAGCACAAAAAGGCTCCCACCGGAACACCGATGTAGAGATTTCTATCTAATGTCATATCCAGAAAGCTCTCCATACTTGTATTACTCCCTCACACTTTTGTTTTTATTTTCGAACCGATATCCCTTTTTCGACCCGAATCCTCTTATGTATGTAAAATTATACCACATTTTTCCTTTAAAGACAATGGTACGTCCAAAATCCTCTGATTCTCTGATCCGCGAAAAGGTAGACGTAAATTACGGCACTCTTCCTTGTATTCTCCGTCCACGATAACATCCAGAAGCGGTAAAAGTTTCGTGATCACCGGATCTCCCGCTTCCATCCAGGCCAGAAGATCCTTATCAAAATCATAGCCGGTATAGCACCAGATCGTCTTCCGGGGATAAATTTCCCTTACTTTCTTTACCAGAGAAAGCACCGTTGCACGGTTCTGCGGTTCCATAGGTTCGCCGCCCAGCAAGCTTAAGCCCCGGATATAGTCCGGGGCCAGTGCCTGTAAAATCTCCTGTTCTGTTTCCAGCGTGTAAGCCTGTCCGTACTGAAAATCCCAGGCCACACTGTTAAAGCATCCCTTGCAATGATGGGTACAACCGCTGACAAACAGCGATACTCTCACGCCGGGACCGTTTGCCACGTCCGTTTTCTTGATCGTCGCATAATTCATAGGACATTTCCTTCCCTTTTACTATCTGCATATTACAGATGAAGAACTCTTGCCTTGATCTCCTTGGTCTTGCCGGCATTCCAGAAGTTCTCTCCCAGATAACCGCAGGTTCTTCTGGTGACATTCATTTTCGCATGATCCTTGTTGTGACACTGAGGGCACTCCCATTCCATATTATCATTGATCATGATCTCACCATCATAGCCACAGACGTGGCAATAATCGGATTTGGTGTTGAACTCACCGTACTGGATATTATCGTAAATAAAACGGATGACTTCCTCGATGGCTTCCACATTATTGGTCAGGTTCGGTACTTCCACGTAAGAGATAGCTCCGCCCAACGACTTATTCTGGAACTCACTCTCGATCTTGAACTTGGTGAAAGCGTCGATCTTCTCCCGGACATCCACATGATAGGAATTTGTGTAATATCCCTTATCGGTGACATTGGAAATATCACCGTATTTTTCCCGGTCGATCCTTGCGAAACGATAACACAGTGTCTCAGCAGGAGTTCCGTAGAGGCTGAATGCAATACCGGTCTCCTCTTTCCATTTTGCGCAGCGTTCCTTCATATAATCCATGACACGCAGGGCGAATTCCTTGCCGGGTTCCACGGTCTGGCTGCATCCTTTCATCAGATACGTAGTCTCATACAGTCCGATATATCCCAGAGACATGGTGGAATAACCATTGTGCAAGTATTTGTCGATGGTCTCGCCCTTCTTCAGACGGGCGATGGCTCCGTATTGCCAGTGGATGGGGCTCACATCGGATACCACACCTTCCAGTGCCTTGTGACGGCACATCAATGCTTCATAACACAGTTCCAGACGCTCGTCCAGCAGTTTCCAGAATTTCTCTTCATTTCCTTTTGCCAGAATACCGATCTGCGGAAGATTGATGCTGACAACGCCCTGATTGAAGCGTCCTTCCCACTTGTACTCTCCGTTTTCATCCTTCCAGGGAGACAGAAAAGAACGACAGCCCATGCAGGAAAATACATTTCCCTCGTAATTCTCGCGCATCTTCTTCGCGGAGATATAGTCGGGATACATTCTCTTGGCAGAGCACTGTGCGGCCAGTTTGGTCACATAGTCATATTTTCCGCCCTTTAAGCAGTTGTTTTCATCCAATACATAGACCAGCTTCGGGAAAGCAGGAGTCACATAGACGCCCTTCTCATTCTTGGTCCCCTCGATCCGCTGACGCAGGATCTCCATGATGATCTGCACGGTCTCTTCCACATATTCGTCATTCTCATCGATATGCAGGAAAAGTGTGACAAAAGGAGACTGTCCGTTGGTGGTCATCAGAGTATTGATCTGATACTGGATGGTCTGCACACCGGATTTCAGTTCGTCATGCAGGCGCATCTGCACGATCTTGTCCTTGGCTGCCTGATCCAGGGTATCTCCGAACTCGTCCTCCAGCTGTTTTGCAAATTTTTCCCTGCTCTTACGCAGATATTTTCCCAGATGCTTGATATTGACGCTCTGTCCGCCGTACTGGTTGCTGGCTACGGCTGCGATGATCTGGGTGGTCACGGTACATGCCACCTGGAAGCTCTTGGGCGATTCGATCATTTTGCCATTGATGGAAGTACCGTTGTCCAACATGTCCTTGATATTGATCAGACAGCAGTTGAAGATCGGCTGGATAAAATAATCCGCATCATGGAAATGCAGCACACCGTTGTCGTGCGCCATGGCAATATGCTCCGGCAAAAGCAGACGTCTGGTAACGTCACGGGACACTTCGCCCGCAATATAGTCTCTCTGAGTGGAAGCCAGACGGGTATTCTTGTTGGAATTTTCCTCCGCCAGCTCCTTATTCTCATTCCGGATCAGTTTTAAAATAGATTCATCCGTAGTATTGGACTTTCTGAGCAGACTTCTCTGGTAACGGTATACAATATACTTCTTTGCCAGAGTATATTTATTGTGCTCTACCAGATGCTCTTCGATCATATCCTGGATATGCTCCACGGTCTGGGTCTGTCTGCCCTCCTGCTGTACATCCTCCAGAATCTCCTCGATCAGTCCCTCACTGGCACGATACCGCTCCTCCACTTCATTGTTGGCCTTATGGATTGCTTCCCGGATCTTCTCCTCTTCATAAGGCACTACTCTGCCGTCTCTCTTCTGAATCTTCATTGCTGTTTCCCTCACTTTATATCATTCCCATAAGATACGAATTTCTGCATAAGCCGAAAGAAAAGCCGCATCGGAAGCAAGTTCCCGACACGACTTTTTCTGCAAATCATAGTGTCTCACTAGATTTTGTGTTTTTCAAGCAATTTCGTATCTACATCTTGTATCTAATATTATAGTGAGGATACATGGAAAAAGCAAGTATCTTTTTTAAAACATTCCTCTTCCACCATAACCGCCGAAGCATAAACCGCCACCGCCACAGCAAAGGTTGCAGAACAGATTGGCCAGACAAATTTTCAGGCACAGGTCGTTGCCACCCACATGGGGATAGCCATAGGCTGCCTGTCTGCTCTCATACCACTGTCCCCCGCTCTGTAGTCTCTGCAGGAGCATCTGGTATTCCATATTCTGGGGATCCAGCGCCACCGCCTTGTTTGCATGTTCCAGCGCTGCTACATTATTTCCAAGGCCCATGTGTGCCATGGCACTGTAGTAATACCATCTGGCCGTCTTCTCATGTTCTCCCATGCCGTCCAACGTATTTCTGGCCTCTCTGTAATAGCCGTTTCTGAGATAATTACCGGCTGCCCGCAGTCTGGGCTCTTCTTCATAGCCAGAAGTCTGCTGTTGCCAGCCTGCCTGCTGCCAGAAGTCTCCAAATCCCTGACCGTAGCCGCCATATCCCTGGCTTCCACCGTAGCCGCTTCCGCTACCACCATAGCTCTGCCTGCCATATCCGCCACCGTAACTGTAGCCTTCGGTCCGCTCCTTCATGATCTGCTGGTAGGCTGCCTGGATCTCCTTGAACTTTTCTTCCGCCTGATCCTTATTGGGATTGTTGATATTGGCATCGGGATGGTATTTCCGGCTCAGTGCCTTATATGCTTTTTTTATTTCCTCCTCGGAGGCATCTCTGCTCACTCCCAGAACACTGTATGGATCATAAGTCATTTCCCGTTACCTCTTTTGCACTGTCTTTCATCCGTTTCTTCCGCACGATCTCATAACGGCACCATACACCGGAATACAGAATATTCCGCAGAATATCCACATTCTGTAAAATAGGAAGCTGTTCGAACTCCTTACAGCACTCCGACATCATCATGGTCAGGATCTGCCGGCATTCCTCCTCAAAGCCCGGTTCCTCATACCGTTTCTTTAACGGATTATAGGTTCCTTTTTTGAGGTCCTGCTCGATATCCTCATAGGCATCCAACAGATAAATGAATTTTCCCAGGAAAAATCCAAGTCTCTCCAGATTGTCCTTCCACTCATCCACACGACAGGATACAATCTGTGCCATGACTCTGCCAAACAATCCCGCCATGGTATCAATATCCGCATTGCCCTGCTTTTCCGCATCCGCAAAATCCTGCATGGCCAGTGAGATATTTCTTACTTTTTCCTGATATAATAACGGTTTTTTACGGAATTTTCTTCCCAACAGATAACTGTACACCAGTCCCTTCAGACTATGCTCATCCTCCCAGTCGTCCTCCGCTTTATAGCAGGAAAAAAGTACCGTCATATCTGCCACATAATCCGTAAACAGATTTCTTCTTGTGGGATGTTTTTCCAAAGGATGGGCCACACATCTGCACTGGGCCTCCTGCTCCTCCGGTTCATATAAGCCGGTGAGCAGCATCAGGATAAAAGTCATATCGTAATTCAGAGAAAGCTGCCCCAGGACACCGTAACGTTCCTTCAGGCTCTGACACAATCCGCAATAATAGGATCGATAAACATCATACTCCTTAAATTTCATTTCCGACTGATTGATCACAATATATCCGAACATCTGGCTCACCACCCTTTCCTATATTTCTGTATTCCAATTTTCATTTCCCGTGATCCTGCCACAGGATTTTCCCGTCAGGTCTTGCGGATAAATTCTTCACCGCATTTTCTGCACCGGATTGCGATCTTCCCCTTATGTCTGGGCACCCGAAGCTTCTGTCCGCATTTCGGGCATTTACAGATCTTGTACTCCTTACGACCGGCAATAGCCTTTTTCTTTCGCTGCCACCATCCGCGAACCTTCATTTCTTTCTTCAGATACCACTGGTTCTCGGCACTCCTCTTACTCAGATCTTTAGAAAACATCCGGTAATACGCATAGACTAACAGGGCCAGAGCCAGCACATAAAATATTCTCAGACCAAAAAAAGAGAGCGCCAGGCAGACCAAAGCCACAATCAGCAGAAACTGATTGAAGCGGTCATTGCCATAACGCCCCCACATGAAACGCTGTAACTTCTCTTTCATGAAGTACCACCTTTCGTCCGCCACAATACAGGGGACACATTATCCAAATCTTTCAGAGTCTCCTTCGCGAAGTCTCCTCTGAATGTTACCTACATTATGGTATGCCGAAAGGCAAAAAGCAATTAACTAAGTATAAACTTTTGTAAAAGAACTATTATTTATTCCACAGTTCCTGGGCCCGTTCATCCCAGTTTTTCGCGTATTCTGCGCACTTTCCGCACAGATGCTCCACAGACTCCGGTGACTGTAAATCAGTGGAATGTGCTCCGGTCTCATGCACCATACGCTGTAAGATTTCCGGATTTTCCAGCATCGGGCAGGGCTTTAAGTGATTGCAGTTGAAAGGCTGGTTCGCACGGTATGCCATAAACAGTGGCTGCTTCAACGCAGTCAGCAGATCTACTTCCTTGATATTGGCACCGGAATAATGGATGAATACACAGGGCTCCACATCGCCGTTTGGATTGATATGGCAGTAGTTTCTGCCGCCTGCGATACATCCGCCCACATATTCTCCATCGTTCTGGAAATCGAAGGCAAAGATAGGTTTTCCGCCCTTCATGGCACGGATTTCACGAATACGGTGATACATATATTCTCTCTGGTCCGGATCTAAGAGCAATTCGGTAGATGCATCATTGCCTACGGGCATATAATGGAAATACCAGCTGAATCTGGCACCTTTTTCAATGATCATATCCAGGAATTCATCACTGGTGACTACTTTATAGTTCTTGCTGGTATAGCAGATGGAAGTTCCGAAGATCAGACCGTACTGCTTCATCAGATCCATGGCATGCATTACTTTATCAAACACGCCCTTGCCGCGGCGTAAGTCGTTCACTTCATCGAAGCCTTCCAGACTGATAGCTACGGAGAAGTTGCCTACCCGCTTCATCTCCTGGCAGAATTTCTCATCGATCAGCGTGCCGTTGGTAAATGCATGGAAGCCACAGTCATCGTGTTTCTCGCACAAACGGATGATGTCATCCTTTCTGACCAGAGGTTCGCCACCGGTGAAGAAATACAGATAGATACCAAGTTCCTTACCCTGGGTAACGATGCGATCCATATCTTCAAAGCTTAAGTTCAGACGATTGCCGTACTCTGCCGCCCAGCAGCCGGTACAATGCAGGTTGCAGGCACTGGTGGGATCCATCAGGATCAGCCAGGGGATATTGCACTGATGTTTCACACGCATCTCGTTAATCTCTTTTTTACCGCAGAATGCCGCCTCAAAACCATAGTCCAGTGCGGACATTTTGATGACATGGGGATCCACTTCGTTTAAGATCCGGTTCACATACTGCATCCATTTGCTGTCCGGATCCTGGATCATACGTCTTACCGCATCATAGCTTTCCTTGCGGAAGGTATCTCCCATAAATTTTTCCGACAGATCTACCAGCTTTAAGAACGCCTTTTCTCTGTCTGCTTCGTCCTTATTCACATACTTCAGAATTCCGTCGATTGCTGCGCCAAATGCAGCTCTCTCAACTTTGTGTTTTGCGTCTGCCATACGATTTACCTCACTTTTGTCTATTTATTCTATGAATCACGGTATTTCAGATGTAATATCGAAACAATACATCCACGCCGGCAAGCAGGAAGATCAGCGCTCCACTGATCAGTACACGGTTTCTTCCATGACACCCGATCCGATATCCCGCATAGATGCCGACGATGACCGCCAGCGCAGCCATAATTGCCAGCTGAATGATCTGCACCGTTACTCTGGTGTCTAAAAAGCCCATGCCAATTCCCGTCAGAAAACTGTCCACACTGGTAAGCATGGCCCAAATGCATAGCTGTCTCCAGGCGAAGGCATCTTCCCTTCGTTCCAGCGGGTCCCGCATATGTAGTGCCCGGACGATCAGCCATATCCCGATCAGGAAAAAAATAACTGCCGATGCCGCCCTGAACAGTCTTTCTGTCCGCTGATAGTTCATTGCAATGTACGGAAGTTCCGAAATCAGGCTTCCTAAAAGCATTGCACCGCTCTGCCATCCTGTGAACAGCAGGATCATTTTCAGGATCTGCTTTTTGTCCAGTCTGGAAAGCATAGCGCCTTTGTATAATGCATAGGTAAAGACATCCAGGGATAGTCCCACCGATACAATGAAAATTTCATACCATGCCATCCATGCAGCCCCTTTCTCCCGTTATAATGTTTTTATCTCTTTTCATTTTTTACTTTAAACAATTTTCCGGCATATGGTAAGATACAACCCTTGCACAGCGTTTTTCCTGCTCTTACATTTTTTCGATAACTGTAAATATTCCGCGACATTTTGGCAAAAGTGTCGTTTAAAGTTGAGAAAAGAAAGTTTTTTGGTTATAATATTTCTATCTCGGTTCTTTTATAGGAAAAGGAGTCCTGTGATGAAGACAAAAGAATTATTGGCAGACAGTTTTCGTTCTCTTGTGCTTACCATGCCTTTTCAGAAGATTTCCATCAAAATGATCACGGATGGTGCACATGTGATCCGCCCTACTTTCTATAACTATTTTCAGGATAAATACGAAGTGATTGAGTTTCTGTTCGACCAGGACATCGGCAGCAAAGTCGAAGTCATGATCGAAAACGATATGGAACAGGAAGCCATCAAGCTGATGTTTATCTGTTTTGAAAAAAATAAGGAATATTATCATCGACTTTTTGAAACCACAGGCCAGAATTGCTTCGGAGAATTTTTTTCACACTACTGTGAACAGACCTTTTTCCGGATTCTGTCCAGACATCCTATGAGGAAAATGCCCTGCGAACTTATCACACCGCAGTCACTGGCACATTATAATGCCCTCTTATTAATTGAAATTCTAAAGTTATGGCTCTCCTCTCCGAAAGAAGTCCCTGCGGAGAAAATTTTTGAGGCCTACCAATATATTATACGAACTCCGATACTGGATATGATCCAATATCCGGAACCATAAAAAGACAGGTCGAACTGACCTGTCTTTTTATATCTGATAAACTTATAATCTTGTGATCACAAAGATATCATAGATTGCCTGAATTGCAGTCTCAAAATCTTCATTTGCCACACCGATGATGATGTTCAGCTCGGAAGATCCCTGGTCGATCATCTTGACATTGATATTTTTGTGTGCCAGTGCGGAGAAGATTCTGCCTGCAGTGCCGCGGGTGGACTTCATGCCACGGCCTACGACAGCGATCAATGCCAGGTCGGATTCGATGTCAATGGCGTCGGGATTGGCCAGTCTGTGGATGCCTGCCACTACCTTCTGTTCCTTGTGCATGAACTCATCCTGATGTACGAATACCGTCATGGTATCAATGCCGGAGGGAACATGCTCGAAAGAAATACCATTTTCTTCAAATGCCTGCAATACCTTTCTGCCGAAACCGATCTCGGAGTTCATCATATCTTTTTCAATATTGACGGAGCAGAAGCCCTTCTTTCCGGCGATACCGGTGATCACGTATTTGGACTTCTGACAGGTGCTTCCCACGATCCAGGTACCATTGTCCTCGGGAGCGTTTGTATTGCGGATATTGATAGGGATACCTTCCTGACGTACCGGGAAAATGGCATCCTCATGAAGAACGGTAGCACCCATATAGGCCAGCTCGCGAAGTTCACGATAGGTGATAGTCTCAATAGCCTCGGGATGATCAATGATGCGGGGATCCGCAATCAGGAAACCGGATACATCGGTCCAGTTCTCATAGACATCCGCTTTGGCAGCCTTGGCCACGATGGAACCGGTGATGTCGGAACCGCCTCTGGAGAAAGTCTTCACCGTTCCGTCGGGCATGGCACCGTAGAAGCCGGGTACAACTGCTTCCTTGCTCTCTGCCAGTCTGGCACGCAGTACTTCATTGGTCTTTGCTGCGTCAAATTCGCCGTTCTCATCGAAGAAGATGACGGTTGCCGCATCAATGAAATCATAGCCCAGATAATTTGCCATGATAATACCGTTCAGATATTCACCACGGGAAGCCGCGTAATTGCTGCCGGCCTTTGCCTTAAAATTCTTCTCAATAGTCTTGAACTCATCGACAAGATCCAGATCCAGCTGCAGTCCGTCGATGATCTCCTGATAACGGGCTTTGATAGCATCCAGCTCTGCCTTGAAGCTCTTGCCCTGATCTGCCAGATCATAGCAGGCATACAACATATCCGTTACCTTGGTGTCATCGGAAAATCTTTTCCCCGGTGCGGAAGGTACCACATATTTTCTCTCCTTATCTGCCCGGATGATGTTTCCTACTTTTTTGAACTGCTCTGCGCTCGCCAGAGAACTTCCACCGAATTTCACTACTTTTGACATAACATTTTCTCCTCAACTCTATCTAATAATAGTATATCCTTTTTATACCAGACGGATCCTGCCGAGCATCTGCTCGCCCAGTGCCTCGTATTTTGCCTGAAAATCTTTTTCCTTCATACTCTGTGTGAAGTATCCGAAGTCTTCCTTCCGGTCCTTAAGATGTACCACCCGGCCTCCGGGGAACGCTGCTGTAACCGCATCTTCCGCTCCGGCCTTTGCCCGGATGAAGAAACTTCTCTCGGCCTCGCCGATGTCTGCCAGCTTTACTTCCTCTTTGTCCCAGAAGCACATGATCACCTTGCCCTGATGTCTTGCACAGTCGATGACATCCGATACTACCGCGCTGGCGGTGGGAAGCTTACCTGCGCCCCGTCCGTAATACATGGAATCTCCCAGCATGTTGCCGGTGACAAATACAGCATTGAATACACCATGTACCATGGCAAGCGGATGTTCTTTGGAAAGTAAAAACGGTGCTACCATAACCTCTGCGGTATTATCATCAATGGCCCTGCTTCTGCCCAATAGCTTGATGGTATGATCTGTGGCATTGGCATATTCGAAATCCGCTGCTGTGATCTTAGTGATACCTTCGGTGGGAACCTTCTCGGAATCCACATTTTTACTGAACATCAGGGAAGACAGAATTGCAATCTTACGGCAGGCATCATAACCTTCCACATCCGCTTCCGGATTGCGCTCCGCATAGCCTTTGTCCTGCGCTTCCTTCAGAACCGCAGCAAAGTCCGCACCCTCTTTTTCCATTTTACTTAAGATATAATTCGTAGTACCGTTTAAGATACCGTTGATAGCCTCGATCTTCTCTGCTGTCAGGGAATAATTCAACGGACGGATAATGGGAATACCGCCGCCCACACTGGCTTCGAACAGATAGTTGCAATTATGTTCTCTGGCGATCTGCAGCAGTTCGGGACCGTGCTTGGCTACCAGCTCCTTGTTGGAGGTGCAGACGCTCTTGCCCCGTTCCAGAGCCTGCTTCGTGAACTGATAAGCGGCTCCGACACCGCCCATGGTCTCACAGACAATGGTCACACTGTCGTCATGTAAGATCGTATTAAAATCATGAATGACTTTGTCCTCGTAAGGATCTCCGGGGAAATCTCTCAGATCCAGGATGTATTTTACCTTCAGTTCCTGTGCGGACTTCTTGTTCACCATGTCCTTGTTTTTCTCGATAACTTCCACCACACCGCTGCCCACGGTGCCGTAGCCTAATACTGCAACGTTGATCATATCATAACCCTTGCCTTTCTCATAGCCTGCAAACTTTCAGGTACTTTAGTACCTTGCGCAGGCACAAATTTGCGTGTGAAAAATTTTATTCTTTTGCCAGTATTTTTACATGATGTACACTGGGCTGTCCCTCCAGCTGCTCGATCATCCGGGAAATGTCCCCCGTGGTCTGCAATACCTGAATACTCAATGTCAGAGAAGCGATTCCGTTGATGGGAATACTCTGATGGATCGTCAGGATATTGGCCCGGTACTCTGCGATGATCTTCAGCACATCCGACAATATCCCCGGTTCATCATCCATCTGAAAGGTAAGAGTGATGGTCGTTCCCTGGGAATTGTCATGAAAGGGAAAAATATCATCTTTGTACTTATAAAAAGAACTGCGGCTGATACCTACCGCATCAACCGCTTCCTGTATGGTCAGAACCTTCTCTGACTCCAGAAGCCGCTTTGCTTCCACTACCTTTAACAGTACTTCGGGGATCGCCTTCTGCTTCACCACAAAATACTTGGTCGTTTCTCCCATATGTTATCCTTTCTTCCAGTTCGTATCTGTAGTGCGGACACTTGTTTTTCACCGAGGGATATTCTAGCACAGTAAAGCATGAAAGACAACCCCCATTTTTAACCTTTTGCTGTAAATTCCAAAAAGTTCAAAACAGGGGTTGTCTCTAATTCTTGCGGGGATATTTGTTCCCCGTCTCCCGATATGCGTTAAAATCCCATGCCGGTCCCGTCTGTAACCATTCATACATGACGTGTTCTGTATTCTCATAAAAAATGTACCGGCGTTCTCTTTTTTCTCCCTCCTGATATGGGAAAATCGCATCTCCCGCCGCTCCGTCCATCAGTCTCACATATATAAGTGGTTCTCTCCCGGTAAGCCCCTGTGGTCACAGTCATCGTCACAAGCGTTATCATGAGGATTCCCGAAAGTCCCGCACTCACAGCCATACAGATTCCCTGAAATCTCTTTGCACCAAGCAGCTTTGCCACGGTCACGACCGCTGCCGCTATGAGAATACACACTATCGCTGTCTTTATATTTTCTCCCCGGTAGTCCTCCCATACGATTTCCGTGCCGTCGAAAGGCGGCATATGATTCACCAGAAAATTGCCCTGCACATATAAAGTAAGCAAAACCACCAGTTCCGCTGCCGTAACGAACCGGCAAAAAACTTTGGAGATACAGGCTGCCAAAAGGATTCCCAACACATTCAGTCCAAAAAAAAGTGCAAAA
>ENA-ORTS01001775-ORTS01001775.1-human-gut-metagenome-genome-assembly--contig:-NODE-1775-length-14041-cov-3.339125_pt1 | contig 14041 bp, 10 predicted proteins | sample MGYA00241911_ERZ509186 | MGnify/ENA primary metagenome ERZ509186 (study PRJEB26280, sample SAMEA2338852) | human gut metagenome | biome: human gut; feature: human-associated habitat; material: faeces...
GAAGCGGGTGGAAGCGTTCGTGGTATCAACGCAGAAGGCCAGGGCAGCATGCCTCGTAAGAAAATTGACAAGTTAGTAGAGTTTGCCAAGGGATATGGTGCAAAAGGTCTTGCATACATTGCAATCGCAGAAGATGGCACCAGAAAGTCTTCCTTTGCCAAGTTTATGACAGATGAGGAGATGGATGCTCTTGTAGCTGCCATGGACGGTAAAGCAGGTGACCTGCTTCTGTTTGCAGCGGATAAGAAGAAACTGGTTTATGATGTTCTTGGCGCACTTCGTCTGGAGCTTGCAAAACAGATGGATCTTCTGGACAAGAACGAGTACCGTTTCGTATGGGTAACTGAGTTCCCGCTGCTTGAGTGGAGCGAGGAGGAGAACCGTTTCACAGCTATGCATCATCCATTTACCATGCCGATGGACGAGGATATCCCGCTTCTTGACACAGATCCGGGCGCAGTTCGTGCCAAGGCTTATGATATCGTACTGAACGGTAATGAGATCGGTGGAGGAAGCGTTCGTATCCATCAGGATGATATTCAGGAGAGAATGTTCAAGGAACTTGGATTTACACCGGAAGCTGCCCATGAGCAGTTCGGATTCCTTCTGGATGCATTCAAATACGGAGTTCCGCCTCACGCTGGACTGGCTTATGGCCTTGACCGTTTGGTTATGCTGATCGCCAAGGTTGACAGCATCCGTGACGTAATCGCATTCCCGAAGGTTAAAGATGCTTCCTGTCTGATGACTCAGTCTCCGAGCCGCGTAAGCGAGGAGCAGTTAAAAGAACTGGAACTGGAAGTAAGACCGGAGGAAGTAACTGAATAAGGATGGAGCTTACAATTCAGACGTTTTTGATTGTATGCCCGTTGGTATTCCTTGCAGGATTAGTTGATTCTATCGCAGGCGGGGGTGGTTTGATCTCCCTGCCTGCGTATCTGCTTGCAGGGGTTCCGATGCACAATGCGATAGCAACGAATAAATTATCCTCGGCAACTGGGACAGCGATTTCAACAGCACGTTTATGTAAGAATAAATTTGTAGACTGGGGAGTTGCACTGCCATGTATTTCCATGGCTCTTGTCGGTTCTTTTGCAGGCGCTCATATTGCGCTTCTTGCCAGTGATAAGATATTAAAATGGATGCTGATTCCAGTACTTCCTATTGTTGCGTTTTATGTAATGAAGAAGAAAAATCTGGATGATAACAGCAATGTAGAGATTTCCCGAAAGAAACAGTGGATTTTGTGTGCGGTGTGTTCTCTGGCTGTTGGCTGCTACGATGGCTTTTATGGGCCGGGAACTGGTACGTTTCTGCTTATTTTATATACAGGAGTAGCAAAACTTCCCGTAGCGAAAGCTTCCGGAACTATGAAACTTGCAAATCTTTCTTCTAATATAATGGCATTAGTTGTTTTTTTATTTAGTGGAAAGATTGTCATATATCTTGGACTTGCAGCTTCTGTTTTTTCCATTGCAGGGCATTATGTAGGATCTGGAATGGTAATGAAAAATGGAAATAAAATCGTAAGACCGATTATTCTGATCGTTCTGGTTTTACTGTTTATCAAAATTATAACGGGGATGTAAAAAGAATAAGACAAAGATTAAAAAGACCACCATATCATAGAATGATTCGGGAAAGGAACATTTCTGTGATATGGTGGCCTTTTTAGTTGTTTAACCAAACTGCGAAGCAGTTATTTGGTTATGAGCAAGTAGCGGAAGCGGATTGCGAATATCCGATTGACTAATCGTTAATTGGAACTGCTTTCAGTAGAAGTATTATCATCTGTCTGCTTATCTGTATCGGCAGAAATATTTTCATCCTCAGAATCAGAAGTCTCGAGAGGAGAATCTGTCAAAGTACCGAAAATAGCATTTCCCAAAGTATTTCCCTCATCCTGAAGTTTCCAGGATACCCCATCATTGAGTAGAACAAAATCTACATCATTGACGGTAGTAACGGTATTATCATTGATGCTGTTCAGAAGAATTTCGAAAGATTTCTCGTATCGTTTCTGGGAGCCATCGATAACTGCGTCAGCAGAAGCCAGATATTTATCAAGCTTTTCCTGATAATCAGCCAGGATCGAATCACTGTCAAAGGTTGTAATTTCAGTTGTAACAGTGGCATTGTATCCATTTTCACTGCTGGATTTAATGACATAATTAAAATTTTTATGAATCTGTTCGGCAAGTGCTGAGGCAATGGAATTTTTTGCAGTATCGGATGTATTCATGATATTTACTACACCCAGATAAGATGTCATTTCTTTCAAATCCAGTTTCTGTAGAGTGTCAAGATATACGGTCAGGGTATCTTCCGGTGAAAGGATATCCGGATCTGCCAGATCAGCTATAAGACCGCCGACAAGGTCATCTTCCAGAGAATTGGTACGCTGGATCTTCCATTTTTCTTTTTTATCATTGCCTGTATTGACAAGCTGTATGTTACAGTCTGTCTCAGCTGTATCATAGTCATTTGTGTTTAAAAGATGATTCAGGATCAGATAATGAGCCTCAAGAGATCTGGAAGAATCTTTGATATTTCCTTTTTGTGCCTGGGCTGACTCTGTGATCTGTGTCCGGAGAAGTTCTGCTTTAAAATCTCTGGCAAGAACTTTGGAATCGATTGTGGTCAGTTTGACAGAAACAGTGGCAGAATGATTGGCTGTGCCGACGATGACATCCGAAATTTTGTAATTAAATTTCCGGAAAAAGAGAGAAAAGGTTTTATTGATTTCATCAGTTAAATCAGTATTCTCTGTGGCATCGGGGAACAGCTCTGTATAGGGTATGTATTTTTGCGTAGTTTCTGAATCGAGATTTTTTAACTGATCCAGTTCATTTCTGACTACACTCTTTACATCTGACTCATTTTTGCGGAAACAGCCGCTGCTTACAGATACAGCAAAAAGAAAAAATAAGACAGAGAAAAGAAGAATCAGGTGTTTGTTTATATTCATACGTGTTCTTTCCTTTCACAGTGCTTTCTGTGCAACTGTTTGACAGTTACTTTTCTGTTTATTTTAACAGATTTTGCTGTCACTGTCAAAAAAGTGAAAAATATGAATGAAATTCATAAAAAAAACGTGAAAAAATTGTGAAAAATGTTGCCATTTAGTTACAAAGCTTTTATTTTAAGGCAGAATCTGCTATGATAGGAAAGTGAATAATAATGATATAAAAAAGCAGTAGTGTATAATAGATGTTAGCCTGAACAAGGTGACAATATCAAGGAGGCAATTTATGAAGAAACGTATTATTATCGTTTTGGGAATCCTGATCGCAGCAGGCGGTATCGGAACCGGAGTCTGGTATCACTTTAAAGGAAACGGTCAGAGTGGAACCGGTGATTCTATTGTGTATGTGTCAAAAGTAAGTGTGATCACCGGATCTGAAACAACAGCGGTAAATCGGTTTGCCGGTGTGGTAGAACCGCAGAAAACTGTAAACGTAAAAATAGAAAGTGGACGAAAAGTAAAAGAAGTGGAAGTTAAGACCGGAGAAGAGGTAAAGGCCGGACAGCTTCTTTTTGAATATGATCTCAGCAGTATTGAGGATGATCTGAAGCAGGCGCAACTGGATCTGGACAGATTAAAAAATGAACAGATCAGCCTGACAGAACAGATAGCTACGCTGGAAGCGGAGAAGAAAAAAGCAAAGGCCGAAGATCAGTTGTCCTATACCATTGAAATCGAGACTAACAAAATGAATCTCAAGAAGAATGAATATAGTCAGAAGAGTAAACAGTCTGAAATTGATAAACTTCAGAGCGCAACACAGAATACAGAGGTTCGAAGTGAAATAGATGGTGTGATACAGAAAATTGACACTTCCAAAATGACAAGTGACGACGGTGATTCTGTGGATGACAGCAGTGCAATGGACAGTAGCATGTCGTCAGGTGACGGAAGTTCGGACAGTTCTGCATTTATTACAATTCTCAGTACAGGTGCTTACAGAGTAAAAGGTAAAGTTAATGAACAGAACAGGGATTCTATTGTACCCGGAGAGGCAGTGATCATCCGTTCCAGAGTAGACAGCAGTAAAACATGGAAAGGAACGATGGGATCCGTAGATGTGAATAATGGAACTTCAGATGACAGCAGTAATGATATGTATATGGGTATGGCAAGTACCAGTTCCGATGATCAGACAACGTCTACTTCTTATCCTTTTTATGTGGAATTGGATTCCTCTGAGAATCTGATGCTTGGACAGCATGTGTACATAGAACGTGACATCGGACAGGATGAGAAAAAAGACGGTCTGTGGCTCAGTGATTACTATATTCTGGACACAGATACCAATGAACCGTATGTATGGGCAGCCAGCGATAAGAACAGACTGGAGAAGCGTTATGTAACACTTGGAGAACATGATGATGATCTTGGAGAATATAAGATTGTTGAGGGCCTTACAAAGAAAGATGCGATTGCATTCCCGACAGCGGCTCTGGAAGAAGGCGAAAAAACAGAGATCGGAGATCTGGCTCAGACAATGAGCGGAGGCGCGGACGGGATTACAGATATGGATGCTGATCATGGAAATATGGATGATGAACAGCCAGATTCCGCAGATGGGGAAGCCTATACAGATCCAGATATGGAAGAGGGTTCTGAAGATGACAGTTCGGATGACTCGATTGATCCAAATGAGGAACTTGTACCAATCGATGAGGCACCTGGTATGAGCGCAGGTGAAGACGTGGAGGGGATCGAATGATACTGGAATTAAAGGGTATATATAAAGAATATCAGCAGGGTAAAATGAAAGTTCCGGTATTAAAAGATGTGAATTTCTCCATGGAAGAAGGAGAATACGTGGCAATTATGGGACCATCCGGTTCGGGAAAAACTACTCTGATGAACATTATCGGATGTCTGGACAAGCAGACAGAGGGGACTTTTTTTCTGGATGGAGTGGATATTAAGGCGTGTTCGGAGAATGAAATGTCAGATATCCGGCTGAATAAGATAGGGTTTGTTTTTCAGAGTTTTCATCTTCTCCCTAAGCAGAGTGCTCTGGCAAATGTTGAGATGCCATTAAATTATGCGAGGGTACCTAAGAAGGAGAGAAGAGAACGCGCTCTGAAAGCACTTGACAGAGTGGGCCTGGCGGACAGAGTGGATTTTAAGCCAAATCAGCTTTCAGGAGGTCAGATGCAGAGGGTTGCCATTGCCAGGGCGATCGTCAATAACCCGAAACTTCTTCTTGCAGATGAACCTACAGGTGCTCTTGACAGTAAATCAGGTGCGCAGGTTATGGAACTTTTCCAGAGGCTGAATGATGAGGGGGTATCTGTATTGATGATCACCCATGATGCGGATATTGCCGCACATGCGAAGAGGGTGGTTACGATCAAAGATGGTATCCTTCAGGAAAAGAGGTGATCTTCATGGGCAAAGTAAAGAAAATCCTCGCAGGAGTGCTTGTGGTGGTAATCGCAGGAAGCGGAATTACAGCGGGATTGATGCAGCTGAAGAAAAACAGCCAGAAAACAGTGGCGGTTACTCCTGTGAGCGGATTACTGCAGGAATTTTATACACCTTCCACCACGCTTGACGGAACCATTACATCCAGTGCAACACAGACAGTAAACGGTGATAAAGACCTGATTATTGATCAGATTTATGTGACAAAGGGAGATGCCGTAAAAAAAGGGGATCCTCTGGTTTCTTTTGATACTACTCTGGTGGAAATGGAACTGAATATAGCAAAGCTGAAAAAACAGAAACTGGAGCAGGATTTAAATAAAGCAGTGAACAGATTGAACAGCCTTCAGAATGGTGGACCTGTAGAGGAAACAGATGCGGGTACAGACGCCGATAACCTGAATTCAAAAACAGGAAGAACTGATAATGATACAGGCGATGATGATATGAAACCGGATGATACGTTATCATCCGCAACAGATATGTCCGGTAATTATCTGGCAGCAGCCATGCATCCGTTTTTGTTATCTGCTTTTACAGATGGAGATGCAGTGGATAATGCGGGCTCAGACAATTCTTCATCCAAGTCAGATTTACCGGGAGATGATGCTTCAACAGATACCGGAAATACAGGCGGTTCATCAGATGGAACATCTGCGGATAATGATATTCCGGCATATACGGATCCTTCAGCAAATGGATTCAGTGACGGAGAGAAGGATGATTTTAATTCCGGAAAAAATGATATGCCGGAATTATCACCAACGCCAACGCCGGCACTGGATGACCATACCACATATTTTGATCCCTATTACCGAAAAGGTGATCCGAATATCACAGATGGTGACGAGCCGTTTTATCAGAAACTGGATGCAGATTCTGTTCCGTTTACAGGAAGTGGCACAGAGGACGATCCATATGTATATCTGTGTAGCAGTGCAAAAGAAAAAGTAACAGTAATGGGTTCATTCTTTAATAAACTTGCAGGATACAGTCCTGATGGAACCAAAGTTGTTAATCAGGGTGGTTACTGGTACCGTCTGGAATTTCATCAGAATGATACAATAGCGGACTATGATGATCTGAAAACCTCCTGCACAGGTTATTATCTGGTAAACGGAAGTTTTCTGGAGAAACCGGTATATGAATTTGCAGAGGTGGAATTTACACTGGCAGATGCAGATAAATATGATAAGAATCCAGATGATGGAGGAGATGATAATCCTGGTGGGAATGATGAACCTACCGGAACCCCTGTTTCCAGGGCAGATGCTATTAAGTATCAGAAGAGTAAGATTGCCAGCCTTAAGCTGGATCTTCAGGAAAGCGATATCAAGATATCACAGCTGGAAAAGAAAGCGAATAAAAAGCTTATCACTGCAAAACTGGATGGTACGGTTACTTATGTGGGGGATTCCGGAAGCGGTGAGACAACTGACGGTAAGGCTCTGATCAAGATAAAAAGCAGTGATGGTTTTTATGTTGTAGGTTCTGTGAGTGAACTGATGCTCGATGATTTTAAAGAAGGCACAAAGCTTAACTGTACAAGTTATACCAGCGGATCTTTTGAGGCAGATGTTATGGATGTTTCGGAATATCCTGTAACCGGAAACAGCTTCTATGGAAGCAGTAATCCAAATGTGTCTTATTATGCATTTACAGCAGTGGTAAGTGACAAGACACTTCAGTTGGAAGATCAGGACTGGGTTACTGTCAATTATGAAGCATCTGCTGCAGAGAACATTATGGTCATTCAGAAAGCTTTTGTCAGAAATGACAATAATAAAAACTATGTGTATAAAGAGGATAATGGTATCCTGAAGAAACAGGAGATTTCAGTGGGTGCAGCTGTAGACAGCGGTTACAGTGTGATTGTCAAAGGTGGGCTCAGTGAAGATGATCTGATCGCATTTCCTTATGGAAAAGATGTGAAAGAGGGCGCAAAGACAAAAGAAGTTACTCTGGATCAGATGTATGGATATTAATTGAGAAAGGAGACATTTTATGCTTGAAAATATACGCCTGGCTTTTCAGGGAATATGGTCACATATGATGAGATCCTTCCTGACTATGCTGGGTATCATTATTGGTATTGCGTCTATCATTGCAATTGTTTCTACCATCAAGGGAACCAGTGAGCAGATTAAGGAAGACCTGATAGGTGCAGGTTCCAATACAGTAAATATTTATCTGTATGATGGAGATAATCAATATGATGCGGAATATGGAAATTCTTCAAAAGCACCGATTCTGACAGATGATGTAAAAGAAGAAGTGAAAGATCTGGACCATGTTGAGAATGCAACTTTTTATTATAACAGTACCAGCGCATCTATTTATAATAACAATAACAGTCTGGAAGGCGGAAGTGTTTACGGGATTGATGTGAACTATCTGGCTACCTGCGGATATGTGATTCAGTCAGGACGGGGATTTGTAAAGGATGACTACAAAAATTACAATAAAGTTGCGCTGATCGATGACAATGCGGCACAGAATCTGTTCCCGTCACAGAACCCGGTAGGGCAGACTGTGGAGATCAATCAGGAACCATATACGATTGTGGGAGTGATCCGGCAGGATGAGAATTATCAGCCGACGATCAACAGTATTGACGAATATTACACTTATTATCAGTCGATTGTAGGAAGTGTAATGATTCCGGACAGCTGCTGGCCGATTTCCTTTAAATTTGATGTTCCTCAGAATGTAATTGTGAAAGCAGACAGCACAGATACTATGAGTACGGTGGGAAATGCAGCAGCAGATGCGCTGAATAATTTAATTGCAGCCCTGAATACAGGTGGAAATACAACCATGAAATACAAAGCTGAAGATATCATGGAGCAGGTTAAGAATATGCAGAAGCTCAGTGAGAGTACAAATAATCAGCTGATCTGGATTGCAAGTATTTCTCTCCTTGTGGGTGGTATTGGTGTCATGAATATCATGTTGGTTTCTGTTACGGAGCGTACCAAAGAGATTGGTCTGAAAAAGGCTATCGGGGCACGTAAGAAGACTATTCTGGGACAGTTTCTGACAGAGGCTTCCGTACTTACCAGTATTGGCGGTATTATCGGAGTAATAACAGGAATCGGGCTGTCGAAAGTGGTGGGAAAGGTTACCGGTTCGCCTACTGCGATCAGTGTGCCATCAATTGTGATCGCAGTATTGTTTTCTACAGTGATAGGCGTGGTATTTGGACTGCTTCCTTCTGTGAAAGCAGCAAATTTAAATCCTATTGATGCGTTGAGAAGTGAATAAACACTGCACAGATAAAACAGACTTGATGTACAATACCTTTGTATATTGAGTCTGTTTTTCTGTAACATTTTTAGTTACTGTTTACTGGTAATATCCTGCAAAGCGTGTTATTGAAAACGAAGTGAACAATAACCATTTTTCTGTGGATTTTAAACAGAAAAACAATCAAATTTGTATAGATGTCAAGAAATGTGCTAAAATTTGTACAAAAAATAAAAAAATATGGAAGTACAAAGACAGGTTGTGCTATAATGGAGTATCTCAAAAAGAATTATTTATACAGGAGGAAGTTCGCGGATGGTATCATTTACCTATATCATCAAAGATAAATTTGGAATACATGCAAGGCCCGGACTGCTTCTTGTGCAGGAAGCCGGAAAGCTTACGAGCAATATCACTATTTTTAAAGGAACAGACAGTGGTGATGCGAAGCGGATGTTCTGTGTTATGAATCTTGCAGTAAAACAGGGAGATCAGATAACAGTACATGTGGAAGGCGAGAATGAAGAGGCAGATGCCGAAGTAATGAGAGAGTTTTTGAAAAATAATCTGTAACTGTGAAGATGTCAGACAGTTATGCCATAATCTTTAATAAGGAGAATTGGAGTAATGAGAGTATTAGAAGGTAAGTCCGTATTTTCAGGAATCGCAATTGGAAAGATTTCTATTTTGCAGAAAGCAGACACAAGTGTAAAGCGTACGAAGGTAGAAAATCCGGAGGCAGAGATCACACGTGTGCAGGAAGCAAAAGAGAAAGCAGTTGAACAGCTTCAGAAACTGTATGATAAGGCACTCCGGGAAGTAGGAGAATCAGGTGCTGCTATTTTTGAAGTGCATCAGATGATGCTGGATGATGAGGACTATCTGGATTCTATTGATAACATTATCCGTACGGAGAATGTAAATGCAGAGTATGCAGTAGCAACAACAGGTGATAATTTTGCAGACATGTTTGCGCAGATGGATGATGACTACATGAAAGCAAGAGCGGCAGATGTAAAGGATATTTCAGATCGTCTGGTGCGTGTATTATCAGGACACGATGAGGGAGATATGGATGCTGCAGAACCATCTATTATCGTTGCTGAGGATCTGGCTCCAAGTGAAACTGTACAGATGGACAAGAGCAAAGTTCTTGCATTTGTTACAAGGAAAGGTTCTTCCAATTCCCATACAGCAATCCTTGCAAGAACTATGAATATCCCGGCGCTGATCAATATTGAATATGATGACAGCATGGATGGGAAAATGGCAGTTGTAGACGGCAAGACCGGTTCTCTTATTGTGGAACCGGATGCAGATACCCTGAAGAAATATCAGGATCAGAAAGACGAGGAGTTGCGCCAGAGAGCAATGCTCAAAGAATTAAAAGGCAAAACTACAGAGACAAAGAGTGGACATAAGATTCATCTGTACGCAAACATCGGAAGCACAGGCGATGTAGCCAGTGTACTGGCTAATGATGCAGAAGGTATCGGTCTTTTCAGAAGTGAATTCATTTATCTGGAAAAAGATAATTATCCGACAGAGGAAGAGCAGTTCCAGATTTATAAAGCAGTAGCACAGAATATGGCAGGAAAGAAAGTAATCATCCGTACACTGGATATCGGCGCAGACAAGCAGATTGATTACTTTGATATGGCACACGAAGAGAATCCGGCAATGGGTTATCGTGCAATCCGTATCTGCCTGGACAGACCGGAAGTATTTAAGACACAGCTTCGTGCACTGTTCAGAGCAAGTATGTTCGGAAATATCTCCATTATGTATCCGATGATCATCTCTGTAACAGAAGTAAAACAGATCAAGGCTATTGTTGCAGAGGTTAAGAAAGAGCTGACAGAGCAGGGCATTCCGTTTAAAGATGACGTAGAGCAGGGTGTAATGATCGAGACACCGGCTGCAGTTATGATCAGTGATCTTCTTGCAAAAGAAGTTGATTTCTTCAGCATCGGAACTAACGATTTAACACAGTATACACTGGCAATCGACCGTCAGAATGCAAAACTGGATAATATTTATGATTCTCATCATGAAGCTGTACTTCGTATGATCCAGATGGTCATTGATAATGCACATAAAGAGGGAATCTGGGCAGGAATCTGCGGAGAGCTCGGAGCAGATACTACATTGACAGAACGCTTTATACAGATGGGGATTGATGAATTATCTGTATCACCTACATTTGTTCTGCCGGTACGTAAGATCGTAAGGGAACTGGACTGATTCTGGCATAAATATCGCAAAAGAATAGAAACAGGCAGTCAAAATTCCGCATGGGTCAATCTATGCGGAATTTTTTTGCAATAAATTAGCGGTTCCTGATTGTGATACATAAAAAAATATGATAAACTGAACATAGTCTGTAATTTTATGAAAAGATAATTGATACATAAAAAATCTGAAGTGGATCAGAAGCAAAGGAGATATGAATATGGGAAAAATTGCCATTGTCACAGACAGTAACAGCGGCATAACACAGGACCAGGCAAGAGAACTTGGAATCAGCGTAATTCCAATGCCTTTTTATATTAACGAGAAGCTTTATCTTGAAGGAATCACTCTTTCACAGGAAGAGTTTTATGAGAGACTTAAGAATGATGAGGCTATTTCTACTTCACAGCCGGGGCCGGCAGATGTATGCGGACTCTGGAATACATTACTGGAAAAGTATGATGAAGTAGTGCACATTCCAATGTCAAGCGGACTGAGTGCATCCTGCGATACAGCAATGGGACTGGCTCAGGAATATGACGGAAGAGTACATGTAGTAGATAATCAGAGAATTTCTGTTACGCAGAGACAATCTGTACTGGATGCCCTCACATTAAGAGATGCGGGCAGAAATGCGACACAGATCAAACAGGTTCTGGAAGAGCAGAAGCTGGATTCCAGTATCTATATTACTCTGGAAACTCTGAAATACCTTAAGAAAGGCGGAAGGATTACTCCTGCAGCAGCAGCAATCGGAACAGTTCTGAACCTGAAACCTGTGCTTCAGATCCAGGGTGAGAAGCTGGATGCATATTCCAAAACAAGAGGCAAGAAGCAGGCAAAACGTGTCATGCTCAAGGCTATGCAGAATGACTGGGAGAACCGCTTCACAGAATACGTAAAACGTGGCGAAATGTGCCTGCAGTCTGCTTATACAGGAAATCAGGAGGAAGCAGAGGAATTTAAGAAAGAAATTGCCGAAGTATTCCCCGGAATTGAGATTGTGCAGAATCCGTTATCATTAAGTGTTGCATGCCATATCGGACATGGTGCTATTGCAGTTGCATGTTCAAGAAAAGTGGTAGTAGAATAAAACAATCTGAGGAGTTAGGAAAGAATGAAGAAACTTATGGAACAGATGGCGGAAGAACTTTCCGCAGCATTTGAAAAATCCGGATACGACCCATCCTACGGAAAAGTAACCGTATCCAACAGACCGGATCTTTGCGAATTTCAGTGCAACGGTGCTATGGCAGGAGCCAAAGCATACAAGAAGGCACCGTTTATGATCGCTGATGATGTAGTAGCATACTTAAAAGACAGCCAGGTTTTCTCCATGGCAGAAGTCGTAAAACCGGGATTTATCAATTTAAAAGTAAAAGGTGAATTCCTTGCAGATTACTTAAAGGAAATGGCAGCAGACGAGAAACTTTCCGTATCTGCAGCAAAAGAGCCGAAGACGATCATCATCGACTACGGTGGACCAAACGTTGCAAAACCTCTTCATGTAGGACACCTTCGTTCTGCAATCATCGGAGAAAGTATTAAGAGAATCGGTCGCTTTGTAGGACATAAAGTAATCGGTGATGTTCATCTGGGAGACTGGGGTCTTCAGATGGGGCTGATCATTACAGAACTGAAACACAGAAAACCGGAGCTGGTTTATTTTGATGATTCTTACACAGGAGAGTATCCGGAGGAAGCACCATTTACGATCAGCGAGCTGGAAGAAATCTATCCATGTGCAAGCGGCAAGTCCAAAGAGGATGAAGCGTACAGAAACGAAGCTCTGGAAGCAACTCATCTTCTTCAGCAGGGCAAACCGGGATACATGGCTCTCTGGAACCATATTATGAACGTATCCGTTACAGACCTGAAGCGCAACTATGACAAATTAAATGTGTCTTTTGATCTCTGGAAAAAGGAATCCGATGCACAGCCATATATTCCTGGAATGGTTGAGGAGATGAAAGAAAAAGGATTCGCTTATGTAGACCAGGGTGCACTTGTAGTAGATGTAAAAGAAGAGAACGACACAAAAGAGATTCCTCCATGTATGCTTCTGAAATCAGACGGAGCTTCTCTTTATACAACTACAGACCTTGCAACAATCGTAGAGCGAATGAAATTATTTAACCCGGATGAGATCTTGTATGTGGTAGACAAACGTCAGGAACTTCACTTTATCCAGGTATTCCGCTGTGCAAGAAAGACCGGGCTTGTAAAAGATGATACAAAGCTTTCTTTCCTTGGATTCGGAACCATGAACGGAAAAGACGGAAAACCGTTCAAGACAAGAGAGGGCGGCGTTATGCGTCTGGAAACTCTCATTAAAGACATCAACGAAGAGATGTTTACCAAGATTGTCGAGAACCGCAGCGTAAAAGATAAAGATGCGAAAGAAACTGCAGAGATCGTAGGGCTTTCCGCAATCAAATACGGTGACCTTTCCAATCAGGCTACCAAGGATTACATTTTTGATATTGACAGATTTACATCATTTGAAGGTAATACAGGTCCGTATATCCTTTATACGATCGTTCGTATCAAATCTATTCTGAACCGTTTTGCAGAAGAGGGCGGCAACCTTGAAGCAGGTACAATCCTTGATCCTGTAAACGACAGCCAGAAGAACCTGATGCTTCAGCTGACAGGTTTTGGTGCAACCGTAGAGAACGCCTTTGAAGAAAAAGCACCGCATAAGATCTGTGCATATATTTACGAAGTATCCAATGCATTCAACAGCTTCTATCACGAGACCAAGATTCTCAGCGAGGAGAACCAGGCACAGAAGGAATCCTATATCCGCCTGCTTTTGCTGACCAAGAGAGTGCTTGAGACAAGTATTGATCTTCTTGGATTCGAGGCACCGGATAAGATGTAATAAAATAATAAGCAGATTATGAGGGCATGGTCTGTGGTAAGGAGCTGCGGCACTTTCTGGAAAAGCTGGAAGTGAGCGGCTCCTTTTTTCTTTACGCAAGCGACGTGACCAGGTTCATGCCTGCATGAGACGCTGACGGCTGCTGTGATAAGAGGTAAAGCTTACATAGTGTGTTTTGTCTCATTGCCCAGCAGGGCATCTGGCGAAATGGAAAGAGATGAATAATCGCAAAAATGACA
>ENA-ORTS01001781-ORTS01001781.1-human-gut-metagenome-genome-assembly--contig:-NODE-1781-length-13993-cov-2.556823_pt1 | contig 13993 bp, 11 predicted proteins | sample MGYA00241911_ERZ509186 | MGnify/ENA primary metagenome ERZ509186 (study PRJEB26280, sample SAMEA2338852) | human gut metagenome | biome: human gut; feature: human-associated habitat; material: faeces...
CTGAGGGAAATCAACACCTGCATGTGCTTTATAAGCTTCTTTATAAACTGCAACAACTTCTTTTAAGTCTTCGGCAGTAAGTTCAGTATCGAATTCAACACCTTTTTCTTCTTTAATTGCATCAAATTTATGTTCGAAATCTGATTTTGGGAATCCCATTACAACGTCAGCGAACATCTGGATGAAACGACGATATGAATCATATACGAAACGTTCATTTCCAGTTGTTGCAGCGAATTCCTTAGCTACTTCATCATTTAAACCTAAGTTTAATACTGTATCCATCATACCTGGCATTGAGATTCTTGCACCAGAACGTACAGATACTAATAATGGATTCTTTGGATCACCTAAAGTTCTTCCAGTGATTTCTTCAAGCTTTTTAACGTGTTCAACGATCTGTCCTTTAATATCATCTGAGATCATTTTTCCGTCTTCATAATATTGTGTACAAGCTTCTGTAGTCACTGTAAAGCCCTGAGGAACAGGTAAACCGATACCTGTCATTTCAGCAAGGTTGGCACCTTTACCACCAAGGAGATTACGCATATCCTTGTTACCTTCGCTAAATAAGTAAACATATTTTTTCATAACTACTAAATCCTCCTTATGTCTTTTCACTTATTTCATTATACACTTGTAAGGGCTTACTTGCAAACGCTTTCTTTTCTGTAATTGATTACACATTTAAAAAAAGCCCTATATAAGGGAATTATTATTGTTAAAAAAATAACAACATTTTTCTCCTATAGGGATAAATGGTGGATAATCGTAATTAATTGATCAGTTTGTAATGTTTGAAGCATGTCTGGATTTTTAGTTATTGTTTCATAAAGAAGATGATGTTTTGTATCATAATCCTCTTTTGAAATAGTAATAACGATTCCTTCAAGCTGTTTCTTAGTGATATGAGTATCATAGATATAGGAATATGGCACTGGAGTCAGCTTTGCAGCCTGATCTACTGTAGCAATACAGGTCATTCCATTTTCCGCTGTAGCATCATTTCCTTTTCCGGTTTCTTCTGTAGGTGCATATACAACTCTTAGTGTTTCCGTTCCAATAGGGGTTTTTCCATCAGCGGCTAGTGGTTGAGTCGTAAGAGCAATTCGCATAGAATCCGGAATTGTGGTCGAGGATGCCGTCTTCCCATTATCAATAGCAACGGTAATCGGTTTTCCTTCATTCGAATCCAAATATACATCTGCCAAACCTGTTTCTGTCATAGTATAAAGAATATATTCACTTTTAAGATATGCATAATGCGATTCACCACCAGCTTCATATTCCCCAGGTTTTGAATCTGTTTTTGTGTTGAACATAGGCTGTGTATATGTTGTAACATTACCATGTGAGTCCCACCCGAGGCAAATATACCAATCCTTTAAATCACTTGTAGAGGATGGAGTAATTTTTCCACCAAGTGTTGTTGCAGATAGGGACTGATCATTTCCACCGTGCTGTGCACCTTTGTCAGCTTCTGCAATCTGCAAAATGAAACCATTCGTAGTCGCACTGATTGTAGTCGTGTTTGCTGTCACGGAATTATTTGATACATACCATGCATATGTGGCTGAGGTTAATGCAACACCAGATATTAAAACTGATGCAGCAGTTGCCACCAACTGCATTTTCATTTTCCTTATATTCATACTCTTACATCACCTCTCTGCTTCTACATACCAAAAAGTAAAAATTACTTTTTACTCTTTGGTATGTACCCCACGCCACAACCGTGGGGCATAAATATGATTTTTGATTATTATTCCTATTTTGGTAAGAATTACTTAGTATATGTACCAGTAGAACCAGTAGATCCACCTGCTGCTGTATTGTCAGCAGTAAAGGATACTGTCAGACCATGTGCTGTCTGAAGCTTGTCAAGGTTCTTGGTAAATACCTGTGTGTCATCACCATCATAATATACATACATATCAACAGTGACCTGATTAGCAGTACCTACACCCTTGAATCCCTCTGACTTTAAAACATACTGATCAGAAGCGTTTTTGGTAATATTTGTAGTTTTAACAGTACCATCTTTGTCATAAACAACCCAGTTATTACCGCAAATAACAAGTACACGCATTGCATTTGTTAAGTCATTTGTTGTACTGTCTCCTGTCATAGTAACACCACTGACACGAAGATTTTTCAGTTCAGTAGTACCCGTTTTCTCGCCAATGTAGAATGTCTGTTTGATTGCAAAGCCAGACTGAACAGCAGCATCAGCAGTACCAGTTGTTGCTGCAGCAGGTTCTCCATTTTCTCCTGCAGTTCCAGTAATATCAAACAGAGTACCTTCTTTCATTGTAGTAGCTCCTGCGTCAGATGCAAATGCGGACTGCATAACATATCCCTTAGTAGTATCTCCATTACCGTTTGTGACAGCTTTGTCGATTTTATCTACTTTTGCAGGATAAAGTTTTGTAGCAGTTCCTTCGTAAGAATCTTCTGTACCAGAATTTTCTGAAGTTACAGTTTTGTCAATTACCATAAATGCAGCATTTGACTGTGCACTGATATTTGTGGTTGTACCTTTAACGGTATTGTTACTTACAAACCAAGCATATGTACTTGATCCGAGCGCTACAGCGGCCACGCATACCATGGCAACCTTTGTTTCGCTATTATTTTCTCGTCAGATTTTTCTTATTTTGTTATGCTATATTTGCAAGAGATTTCACAGAAGAAGGAAGGAACGTATTATGACAGAGAAAACAAAAAAAGAGAAAAACACAGCAAAAAGAACGGGTAAAAAAGAAGTCCATCACAAAAAGACAAAAAAAGAAAGAGCAAGCGAAAGAGAGAGGCAGTTCTACTAAGAGAAATCAAAGTAGAACTGCCTCTTTTGTCGGAACGGAAATTAAAGATACTTCTGCACAGATATTGCAGTCTATGCTGCTTGGAACAACAATGAGTGAAGAAACCTATGAGAGTAATTCTGAGAAGCAGGCGGATATGACGGCAGGAAAAGTTTCTGCGGAAGTTACACAGAAATCCATGCAAGGTGCCAAGCATGGTGTACGTTCTCTGTACCGCAAAAGACAGCAAAAGAAAATGCAGAAACAGCAAAAACAATGAAAGAAAATTAGAATGAAAAGGACTAATTCATGTGTGAAATATGAACTAGTCTTTTTATATGTTCAAAGTCTTAAAGTACTGGAAATCTTGGACGTCCTCCGCCGATTAATTCTCTTAGTATTAAAATTCTAATTAAATCATTCAAGAATGGATTTCTGCGTGGCTTTCTTGGTGGTCTATTTGGCATTTGTCTATCTTCAGAACTTTCTCTGTTAGTAGTTTCAACTGTAAGGCTAACACTAATTTTTGTATTTGAAACTGCTTTATCATAAATATCACTAACCATTCTTTCTATGGTATCTTCTGCAATTGGCATTGTAACATTTCTACAAGATGCAACAACCATTGGATATATAACTTTATATGAATCTGGGTATAGATTTTCTAGGTTGCAGGACTGATTTTGCCACATAGAATTTGCCATGTTTGTATATGGATTTTGGCACATACCAGTACATCCCATGTTAGTGCAACCGCCATAAGGCATACCCATAGATTGATTCATGCCAGAAAATCCTAATGTATTTCTCATATAATCATCATAATTTTGATAATTCACAAAATTCACCTCCATGCTAATAGTATATGCTGGGATATCGATTTCCGTACGTAATTATTTGAAACTTATCAGAGAGATGTAATGAAATGTAAAAAAATGTATAAAATATAATCAGATTTCACTTGCATAATGGAAATATATGTGCTAAAATAATATTACCTAATAGGTAATTAACTCAAAAGAAGGTGAAATATTGCAATTAAAGTATCAAGATGACAAAGTACAAAGGGTACTTTGTGACCCAAGAATATTACAAAAGAAGGTTGGACTTGAAATAGGTAGAAAAATAAAGCTAAGACTAAACCAATTAGAGGCAACAGAGAATTTCAATCAATATTTAACAAGAGTTGGATTAGGCAAGCCACATCCACTGGAAGGAAATTTAGATAAGTGCTATGCAATATCAATAACAGCAAATTATAGAATAGTAGTTGAACCACTTGATACAGAATTAGATATAGAAAGTTTAAAAAGTTGCAAAATATTAAATGTAAAAGGAGTGTTAGATTATCATGGCGGAAAAAATGAATGGATTATCCCTTGATTTTATTATTCATCCTGGAGAAACTCTAAAAGAGGTTCTTGAAGAAAAACAAATGAGCCAAGAAGAACTTGCTATTAGAACAGGTTTTTCTCCAAAACATGTTAGTGAAGTTGTAAATGGTAAAAAAGGAATATCACCATCATTTGCAAGAAGCCTAGAGTATGTCTTTGGAATTCCAACAAGTTTTTGGATAAATCTTCAAGGAATTTATGATAAAGAAATGCTTGAGTATAAAGAACAAGAAGAGATAGATGAAAATGAAGTTGAAATAGTAAAAAAATTAAAAAAAGTTATAGAATATGCTGAAGAACAAAATGTGATGAATAAAACAAAAGATGTATTTGCACGAATAATAGAGCTAAGAAATATATGCAATGTAAAGAATTTGACATATATTAATAACTTGGTTACTAGTCAAGTTGCTTTTAGAAAATCGCAAACTCTAGAAACGAATGTTTATGTGTTATATGTATGGCTTAGAATATGTGACATAATAGCAGAGAAAAATACAATAAATGAAGAATATGATGAACAAAAATTAATGAATAATATAGAGAAAATTAAGGACTGTATGTTTTTAGAAATAAATGAAGCAATAAAAAAATTAAAAGAATTATTTGCAAAATGTGGAGTTGTATTTCAAGTTGTGAAAAACTTTGCTGGAGCTCCAGTACAAGGTTTTATAAGAAAAAATGATAACAAAATAATACTTTCAATGACAATTAGAAGAGCATTTGCTGATGAATTCTGGTTTACATTATTTCATGAGATTGGGCATTTATTAAACGGGGATATTGCGGGAAATCAGTTTATAGATTATGCCGACTCAAAGTCGAACATGGAAGAAAAAGCTGATGAGTTCGCAAGTAATGCATTAATAAATGAAGAAGAATATAGAAAATTTGTGGAAAGTGGAAATTTGACAGAAGAAAAGATAAGAAAATTTTCTAAGGAACAGAATGTAAAACCTTTTATTGTTGTTGGAAGAATTCAAAGAGAGCAAAAAGATTATAAGCTTTTTTATAATTTGAAAACAAGATATAAATGGGAATAGAGAAAAGAGGCAAATATGTTAAAGTTAGAGAATATTAATAAAGATTATATATCTGGTGATACAACGGTTCATGCACTGAAAAACATAAATATTGAATTTAGAGAGAGCGAGTTTGTATCTATTTTAGGACAAAGTGGTGGAGGTAAGACTACACTTTTAAATATAATTGGAGGTCTAGACAGATATACTAGTGGAGATTTGATTATTAATAATAAGTCTACCGAGAATTTTAAGGATAGAGATTGGGATGCTTACAGAAATTATTCTGTTGGTTTTGTTTTTCAAAATTACAATTTAATTCCACACCAAACAGTGCTTGCAAATGTTGAATTGGCGCTAACTTTATCTGGTGTAAGTAAGAAAGAACGTAAACAAAAGGCTATTAAAGCATTAGAAGATGTAGGATTGAAGGAGCAAATACATAAAAAGCCAAACCAATTGTCAGGAGGGCAAATGCAAAGAGTTGCTATTGCTAGAGCCTTAGTAAATAATCCTGATATAATTTTGGCTGATGAACCAACTGGTGCTTTGGATACTCAGACTTCTGTACAGGTAATGGAAATATTGAAGAGAATATCGAAGGATAAGCTTGTAATAATGGTTACACATAATCCGGAACTTGCCGAGAAATACTCTACAAGAATTGTTAGAATACTTGATGGAACTATTATGAACGATTCTAATCCATATACGAGTGAAAAGAAGGAGTCTGAAAAATCAAAAGAAAAACGCAGAACTTCTATGAAATTTTTCACTGCCTTAAATTTAAGTTTGAACAATTTAATGACTAAAAAAGGAAGAACTATTTTAACTTCGTTTGCTGGAAGTATTGGAATAATAGGGATTGCATTGATTTTAGCTTTGTCTAATGGAATACAAAATTACATTGACAAGGTCGAAGAGGATACTCTATCATCATACCCAATAACAATTGAGGAGTCTACAATAGATACGTCTGCAATGATAGAAAAAATGATGGACGAAAACAATGAAGAAGAAGATAGACCACAAGACAAGATATATTCAAAAAATATAATGTCTGAGATGATTTCGACTCTATCTAATAAAATGGAAAATAATAATTTAACAGAGCTTAAACATTACTTAGAGCAAGAAGACAACGACATTGCTAAAAACAGTAATGCTATTCAATATGGATACAATTTAAATCTAAATTTATATAAGGAAGATACATCTAATGGCGTAGTGCAAGTAAACCCAAGTACTGTAATGGACAGTATGGGAATGGGAAGCATGAGAGAGGCACAAGAGAATTCTCCAATGGCAATGGTATCTAGCTCATTTAGCACTATGAACAATGACGCTTGGACAGAAATGCTAGACAACGAAAAATTGCTTCATTCTCAATATGATTTAATTGCAGGAAGTTGGCCAAAGAGCTATAACGAAGTTGTTTTAATAGTAAATGAAAACAACGAATTGAACGATTATGTGCTATATACTTTAGGATTAAAAGACCAAAAAGAATTATCAAAACAGTGGGAAAAGGCTAAAAAAGGAGAAAATGTAGACAAAGAAGAAGAGACTACATATTCATATGATGAATTATTAAAATTATCATTTAAATTAATATTAAACTCTGATTATTATGAAAAACAAGGAAATTTGTGGATAGACCAGAGTGAAGATGATGACTTTATGAAAGAAAAAATAGCAAATGCCGAGAATATAAATGTTGTTGGAATTATTAAACAAAACGAGCAAAGCACTGCAACAGCTATGAATGGTGGAATAGGATATTTAAAAGACTTAAAAGAATATGTTATAAATAAGACAAACGAAGCGGACATTGTTAAAGAGCAGAAAGAAAATTCAGAAACTAATGTATTTACAGGACTAGAGTTTCCAAAATCAGGAGAAAAGTCAGAATTCAATTTCAGTAATCTAAGCAACGAGCAAAAAATGGCAATAAGCCAAATGTCAACAGAAGAAATCGCAAAAGTAATGGATACATACACAAAAAATCAGAATGCAAGTTATGAAAACAATCTAAAAACGTTAGGAGCAATCGATTTAGATAAGCCATCATCAATATCGATATATCCAAAGACATTTGAAAGCAAAGAGTTAATAGCAAAAGCGATAGAGGACTACAACAAAAAGCAAAGAGATGACGGAAAAGAAGAAAATACAATAACGTACACAGACTTAGTTGGAGCAATGATGAGTTCAATAACAAACATAATAGACGCCGTAAGCTATGCATTAATTGCATTCGTAAGCATATCACTTGTGGTATCATCAATAATGATAGGAATAATCACATACATTTCAGTATTAGAAAGAACAAAAGAAATTGGAATATTAAGAGCAATCGGAGCATCGAAAAAAGATATCTCGAGAGTATTCAATGCAGAAACATTCATAATAGGTTTAATATCTGGAATGATAGGCGTTGGAATAACCTTGCTATTAACCTTGCCAATAAACAGCATAATATATGCACTATCTGGAGTAGCAGTACATGCAACAGTTTCAGTAACACAAGCAACCGTACTAGTATTAATAAGCTTAGGTTTAACAATACTTGCAGGACTAATACCAGCCAAAATGGCAAGCAAAAAAGACCCAGTAGAAGCATTAAGGAGTGAGTAAAACAAGTTAATAAAGGCATCACAATTGTGTGATGTCTTTACCATTGTTAGAACTTAATTTGAATTACATAAAATACGGTCAAACTATTGACTGTACTGCGATTATGTAGTATAATCCTATTTGTTTGGTAGGAAAACCAAATATTATTTTTGTAAACGGAAAAGATATATAGTAGATTGCTAAAAAAATGGCAAAACTACTAGAAAATAAAAGACCAATTAGTAGAAAGGATTTGTAATGGAAAATTTATTAGATATACAAGATTTGCATGCTGTAGCAGGAGAAAAGGAAATCCTAAAAGGATTGAATTTGAAGATTAATAAAGGAGAAACTCATGTAATAATGGGACCAAATGGAGCCGGAAAATCTACAACTGCAAATGTTATTTTGAATAATCCAGAATATAAAAAAGTAAGTGGAAAAGTTGTGTTTGAAGGAGAAGATATTAGCGATTTATCAACAGATAAAATCGCAAAAAAAGGTGTATTCATGTCTTTTCAATCACCTGTTGAAATACCAGGAATATCTACTACAAATTTCTTGAAATATGCTAAAAATAAAATAACAGACAAGCCAGTGAAAATTTTTGAATTAAGAGATCAAATTCAGAAATATATGGAAGAATTAAATATGAATCCAAAGTTAATTGAAAGAAATTTGAATGTTGGGTTCTCTGGTGGAGAAAAAAAGAAAAACGAAATTTTGCAAATGCTTGTATTAGAACCAAAACTTGTAATATTAGATGAAACAGATTCTGGACTCGATGTTGATGCTGTTAGAACAGTTTCTAAGGGAATTGAAATGTACAAGAATGAAGAGAATGCAGTTTTAATAATTACACACAATACTAGAATATTAGAAAATTTGAAAGTTGACTATGTTCATATATTAGTTGATGGGAAGATTGTAAAAACTGGAGATGCAAGTTTAGCGCAAGAGATTGAAGAGAATGGATATTCACAATATAAATAGCTCTCACCGTATAAGTTAGTTAGGTGAGAGCCGAGAATTACTTATTTTGCTTATCGGATTTGTCCGATTGGTTTTGCCTTTTTGTGAAATCTTTCCGAAACTTATCCGTGACAGCAATAATTCCGTCACCCGAAAGTAACAGAACGATTAAGAGAACAAGAAGGTAACTCATAAGTATTCTCCTTTCAAATAAGAATACAAAGATTATATGATATAAAGCGAATAAAATCAAGAAAGAAAGGAAAGATTATGTCAAAAACTCAAGTAGACGATATAGATAGAAATATATATGATATAAAAAATAAAGATGACTACGAGTTTAAAATGAAAAAAGGTCTTAACAGAGAAATTGTTGAAGAGATTTCAGCAAAGAAAAATGACCCAGACTGGATGAGAGAGATTCGTTTGAAGGCTTTAGAAACTTACGAAAAGCTAGAACTTCCAACATGGGGACCAGATTTGTCCGAACTTAAAATGGATGAGATTGCAACGTATGTTAAGCCAAAATCTAAATTGAACTCAAGCTGGGACGATGTTCCAGAAGATATAAAAAAGACTTTCGATAATTTGGGAATTCCAGAGGCAGAGAAGAAATCTCTAGCTGGTGTTGGTGCTCAATATGATTCAGAAGTTGTATATCATAGCATAAAAGAAGATTTGCTAAAGCAAGGAGTAATCTATACAGACATGGAGACTGCTGTTAGAGAATATCCGGATTTAGTAAGAGAGCATTTTATGAAATGCGTTCCAATAAATGACCATAAATTTGTGGCACTTCATGCTGCTGTTTGGTCTGGAGGATCTTTTGTATATGTTCCAAAGGGAGTAAAGGTTGATATTCCTTTGCAATCTTATTTTAGATTAAACTCACCAGAGTCTGGACAATTCGAGCATACCCTTATAATAGTAGACGAAGGAGCAAGCCTTCATTTTATAGAAGGATGTTCAGCACCAAAATATAATAAGGTAAATCTTCATGCTGGCTGTGTTGAATTATATGTAAAAGACAATGCTTATTTAAGATATTCAACAATAGAAAACTGGTCAAAAAACATGATGAACTTGAATACTAAAAAAGCAATAGTAGGAAAAAATGCACAAATTGACTGGGTTACAGGTTCATTTGGATCTAAAGTTTCAATGCTTTATCCAATGAGCATATTAAATGGAGAAGGTGCAAAAACAGAATACACAGGAATTACATTTGCAGGACACGGACAAGACCTAGACACAGGTTTCAAGGTAGTTCACAATGCACCAAACACATCATCAGTTGTAAACTCAAAATCAATTTCAAAAGATGGAGGAGCCTGCACATATAGAGCTTTAGTAAGAATTACAGAAAACGCTAAAAATTCAAAATGTAGCGTAAGCTGTGAATCACTAATGTTAGATGACATATCACGTTCAGACACAATTCCAGTAAACGACATAAGAACTGATGAAGTAGAATTTTCACACGAAGCTAAAATAGGAAAAATAAGTGACAAGGAAATATTCTACTTAATGAGCAGAGGATTGTCAGAAGAAGATGCAAAAGCCATGATAGTAAGAGGATTTGCATATCCAATTTCAAAAGAATTACCAGTAGAATATGCGGTAGAAATGAATAACCTAATAAACTTAGAATTGCAAGGTGCAATAGGATAATCGCCCCCAAAGGGGCGTCCCTATTGGGCGAAAGAAAGGATTGAGGTAATGCTAAAATTAAATGAAACGCCTATTAGAACGGCAAATAATTTTAGAATAAATAATATAGAAATAGATGCACAAATTCCAGAAATAATTCCAGAGTTTGAAAATGTTCAAATTATAAAGGAAAACAGTGAGATAGATGAGAATGTTTCGAATAAAGAATTAGTTTTTGGAAATAATAAAGAGCTTGAAAATATAGTTTTTTCAAAGGCTAATAGCAAAATTAGAATTGTAAACAATCAGAAAGCCGAGAATGTTAACATTACATATACTTTTGATGAAGATAGCCAAGTCCTTTTAAATCAAATTGATATTGTTGCTAGTAAAAATATAAATGTTGTTATTGAGTACAAGTCGGAGACTGAAAAGGAATGTTTTCATGCGGGAATTATAAGAACATTTGCTAGCGATGGCGCTAATATAAATGTAACTGTTGTAAATTTGTTAAATGATGTGTCTACTAACATCGAGAGCTATGAAAATGATATTGAAGCAGACTCAAAAGTATATCATAAGTTAATTGATATAGGCGCAAAGGAAAGTATTTCTAATTATTTTTCTAATGCTATTGGAAATAGAGCAGATAATGATTTGAAAACTATTTACTTAGGACAAGGTTCACAAGTGAAAGATTTAAATTACATTGTACATTTACGTGGAGAAAAAACAAATGTTGATATAGATGTACAAGGAGCTTTGAAAGATAGCAGTAAGAAAAATTTCAAAGGAACAATCGATTTCAAGAAAGGTTGCAAAAAAGCAAAGGGAAACGAGAATGAGTATTGCATGTTATTATCAGACAAGGCAAAATCAATAGCTCTTCCAATGCTTTTATGCACAGAAGCAGATGTAGAAGGAAATCACTCAACGGCTTCTGGAAAGGTAGATGAATCTGCAGTATTTTATATAATGAGTAGAGGATTAAGCTACAAAGAAGCGGTAAGACTACTTGTAAAGGCAAACTTCAACAAAATTATAGAAGGAATACAAGATGAAGAAGTAAAAACAGAAATTTTACAAGAAATTGATAAAAGACTATAATGTTTTAATAAAATTGAGACATATCAAGCATATTCCAGTATTTATTAAAGGAAGGATTTTAAGATGGATTATAAAAAGGATTTTCCGATTTTTAATAATAGAAACATTACATATTTAGATAGTGGTGCTACAACTCAAAAGCCACAATATGTTATTGAGGCAATCGATGAATTTTATGAACACAACAATGCAAACCCACACAGAGGTGCGTATTCTCTTAGCATAGATGCAACAAATGTGTATGAGGGTACTAGGAAGAAGATTGCAAAGTTTATAAATGCTAGAAAAGCAAATGAGATAATATTTTCTAAAAATGCGAGTGAAAGCTTGAATTTAATTGCATATTCATATGGCTTAGATAATCTAAAGAAAGATGACGAAGTCGTACTTTCAATAATGGAACATCATTCTAACTTAGTACCATGGCAATATGTTACTAAAAAGACTGGTGCAAGTCTGAAATACATGTATATAAATGACAAATTTGAATTGTCGAAAGAAGAAATCGAAAGCAAGATAACAGACAAGACAAAAATAGTTGGAATTACGCATGTATCAAACGTGCTAGGAACAATAAATAATGTAAAAGAAATAATAAAATATGCACACAAAAAGGGAGCAGTAGTAATTGTAGATGCTTCTCAAAGCATACCTCACATGAAAATTGATGTACAGGATTTAGATGCAGACTTTGTAGTATTCTCAGGACATAAAATGTTTGCACCACTTGGAATAGGTGTATTATATGGAAAAGAAAAATTATTAAACAACATGAATCCATTCTTAATGGGTGGAGACATGATAGAATATGTTTACGAACAAGACACAACATTTGCTCCACTTCCAAACAAATTCGAAGCTGGAACACAAAATGTAGAAGGCGTTGTAGGGCTTGGAGCAGCAATAGACTATATAAACCAAGTTGGATATGACAATATAGAAAAAATAGAAAAAGAAGTAGTAAGCTATGCAAGACAGGAATTATCAAAACTAGATTACCTAGACTTATACATGAGTCCGAATGAAGAAAATCATTCATCAGTAATATCATTCAACATAAAAGGCGTACACCCACACGATGTTGCAAGCATGCTAGACTTTAAAGGGGTTTGCGTAAGGTCTGGAAACCATTGCGCACAGCCATTATTAAGATATATGGGAATAGACTCAACATGTAGAGCAAGCTTTAGCATATACAACACCAAGGAAGATGTAGATAGACTAGTAGACGCAATAAAATTTGCTTACTCAAAATTTGAAAAATTTATAAAACGTTAAATTTTCGCCCAATAGGGACGCCCTTTTTTGGGCGAAAAAATATATTCGCTATAAAATTACATTTGATGAAGAAAGGACAAAAAATGGACGATTTACAAGATGTATATAATGATTTAATAATGGAACATAGCATGAATTCATACAATAAGAAAAAACTAGAAACTTGTGATTTGTGCGAAATGGGACATAACCCAAACTGTGGTGATGAAATAGAATTGCAAGTAAAGTTAAATGGCAATGTAATAGAAGACATGGCTTTTTCTGGACATGGTTGTGCTATTTCTCAGGCATCAACGTCTATAATGATAGACACTTTAAAAGGGAAAACACTTGAAGAGGCAAAGCAAATTATAGATACTTTTATTGGAATGATAAAAAGAGAAATAACTGACGAAGCAGAATTAAAAAAACTTGACGAAGCAATAGCTTTAAAAAATGTATCAAATATGCCAGCAAGAGTAAAATGTGCACTGCTAGCATGGCATACTTTAGAAGATATGATAGAAAAGAAACAATAATGTAAGAAAACAAAAAATAATCAAATATAAAAGAAAATTTGATAGAAAAATATTTGGTGTTAAATAAAAAATAATATATAAAAAGTCCTTAAGTAATGTACTTAAGGAAATTTATTTTATATATAAGATATCATTCGAATGCAATTATATCAAGTGGTTAGAAACAAAAAAAGAAAATGATATAATTTTGAAATTTAACCGTAATAATTTTGCAATAAAATGATAAATATGTTATAGGTATAGCTATTTTTAAATTTCTTTATTTATCCTTAAGTACATTACTTTGGGATAAATAAAGAAAGGATAAAAGATATTTTAACAATAGGAATTTCAGTATTTATGTTGGTAGTAGTAATAGGGATAAGTTATTCAGCTTTTACTTATAGCGGACTAGGAAAGAAAGAAAATAAAATTACTACTGGAGCTATTACTATGTTATATACAGAAAGTAGTAACACTATCACTATGAATAATGCACTACCAACAACTGATAATACAGGAAAAACAAGAAAGAATGCAGGAGAATACTTTGATTTTACTGTTAAATCATCAATTACAGGTAATACAGATATAAACTATGAAATAGCAGCTAAAGAAGAAACGGGTAATACTTTTAGTGGTAATAATATTAA
>ENA-ORTS01001791-ORTS01001791.1-human-gut-metagenome-genome-assembly--contig:-NODE-1791-length-13953-cov-3.578069_pt1 | contig 13953 bp, 10 predicted proteins | sample MGYA00241911_ERZ509186 | MGnify/ENA primary metagenome ERZ509186 (study PRJEB26280, sample SAMEA2338852) | human gut metagenome | biome: human gut; feature: human-associated habitat; material: faeces...
AGACCTTGGCAGATGCTGATGAAGATGAGGTGATGAAATATTGGCAGGGGCTGGGGTATTATTCCCGTGCGAGAAATTTGCATGCTGCGGCCAGAAGGATGGCAGAGGCAGGAGGATTTCCTGTAACATACACTGGGGTGCGTGCTTTGAAAGGAGTGGGAGAATATACAGCAGCGGCTATTTGTTCATTTGCTTACGGTATGCCATACGCAGTGGTGGACGGTAATGTGTATCGGGTGCTGTCCCGTTGGTTGGGCATTGATACCCCCATTGATTCGGCGGAAGGAAAGAAACTGTTTGTCCGGGTTGCCGATGAGTTGCTGGACCGTGAGCGCCCTGGTCTCTACAACCAGGCTATCATGGATTTTGGAGCTTTGCAGTGTACTCCGGTAGCGCCCGACTGCCTGTTTTGTCCGCTAAACGATTCTTGTGTGGCGCGTCTGAAGGGGATTGCCGGCTCTTTGCCTGTGAAGCAACATAAAAACAAGGTGACTAATCGTTATTTTAATTATATATATGTACGCATGGGCGCGTATACCTTTATACATAAGCGCAGCGGAAATGATATATGGAAAAATTTGTATGAACCGCCTTTGATAGAAACGGATCGTGAGTGGACGGAAGAGGAACTGTATGCATCGCCACAGTTTCGAGGGATGCTGGCCGGGGGAGAGGAGCCCATAGTGCGGCTGGTGCGGAAAGGGGTGAAGCACGTGTTATCCCACCGGGTGATTTACGCAAATTTTTATGAAGTGATTCTCCCTGAGAATTCGGCTTCTTTCGCGAAGTATCAGAGAATAAGCGTGGAAGATTTGCATAAATTTGCCGTATCGCGTTTGGTGAATCAGTTTTTTTCGCTAATTTTGGAGCCTAATAATTAAAAAGGAGTAAACAGTAATATGGATTCAGAAGAACAGGCTGTACCTGTACTTCTGAATGTTTTGTCTGATATATTATTAATTAAGGTCAATCTGAGCAATAATTTCTTTCAGTGCATCTGCACTCTTCTTAAGCTGTTCGATCTCAGCTTTTGTCATTCTCATTGGAACTTTGCCCTGTACACCATTTGGTCCTACCAGAGTTAATGTACTCAGGCATACATCATCGATTCCGTACTCTCCATGCATCATAGTAGATACTGTAGAGATAGACTCTGAAGAAGATACAAGAAGGCTGCAAAGTTTGCATACAGAAGAGGATACTGCATAGAAAGTTGCACCTTTCTTGGAAATGATCTCACCGCCAGATTTCTGTACATACTGAAGCATTGCTTCTTTATCAATCGGTTCAATATCCTTACCGAGTTTCTTCTCAAGGTCGTAATATTCATCCACACTTACACCTGAAATATAGGCACCAGACCACGGAATAAAGGATGTATCTCCATGCTCACCGAATACATAGGCATGGATATTACTCTGTGCAATCTGGAAATGTTCGGATAATCCGCAGCGCAGACGTGCAGAGTCAAGAATTGTACCGGAACCAAGGATCTGGTTTTCTGGAAGTCCGGAAATCTTTGTAAATACATAAGTCATGATATCAACCGGATTGCTTACGATCAGATAAAGGGCATTTGGAGCTGCCTTTACGATCTCCGGTGTGATAGATTTGAGGATATTTACATTTGTCTGTGTAAGTTCAAGTCTTGTCTGTCCTGGTTTACGGGCAATACCGGATGTGATGATAACGATGTCAGAATCCCTAGCATCTTCGTAGTCTCCGGCAATGATAGAGATAGGATCTCTGAAGCAGGTTCCCTGGATAATATCCAGAACTTCACCTTCTGCTTTCTTTTTGTTGATATCGATCAGAACAATTTCAGATGCGATATCCTGGCTTGATAAAGTGTACGCGATGGTAGATCCGACGCTGCCGGCTCCAATGATAGTAATTTTACTGCTCATAATCTTAATACTCCTTTTCTCCTAACAAAATTGACGTCTTAATGATAACACATTGTCAAAAAATTGACAAGAGCTTTTGTACAGAAACCTGAACAATTTTTTCGTTTAAATATTTGTTTGGAAGCATAAAATTGTTTGTTAGTTTGATATAATTTTCACATTTTCCTATTGGAGTAGATACTTGCAATTTAAGCAGTGGTTGGGGATTTCCCTGATTTTTGATTCGGTTAAGTACAGTATCTGAAAGCTTTATCTGTCAGAATACGTGCAAAGATTAGTCCTAATGGCAACGCTGCAATGATAAGAATCGCAGACGCAAACCAGGATGCAGCTACTGATAATGACATAATACCAAGATTATAAAATCCTCTGTATAAATATAATCCCGGAACCATGATAACGATTGAGGGAACTGTTACAGATATCCTTGGATATCCGACTTTATTCTTCAGCAGGGACGCCAGAAGTCCCGCAGTAAGTGCACCAATAAATGCGGCTGCAGCAGGAGGAATATTTGCAAGGTCTACCAGTTCCAGTCTCAGAGTATTGGCAGCTGCTCCTATCCCGGCTGCTGCGACTGCCAGACGAACCGGGCTGTTAAACATGATAGAGAATCCAAACACTCCGCAGAAACTTGCAAGAAGCCTGAATAAGATCCACTGCTCTGTTGACAGTGAAAGTTTTATAAAATCTACAGGTTTCAAATGCAGGATCAGTGCCATGATCCATGCTGACATAGTAGCTACCAGAATAACGATCAAAGCATAAGTCAGACGTTCTATTCCTGAACGCATATCCAGTTTTGCAAGGTCAATACCACTGGTAATAAACGGAAATCCCGGTATGATAAAGAGCATTGCACAGATATATCCCGCTTCGTGCTGAACAGAAATACCAAATAATATTTCTCCAAGTTTGAGCAGACCTGCATATGCAAAACATGCCAGAGATACAGAAGACACAATACATAAGAACAATGTAAAATGGTGTTTGGTCAGTTTGCAGCGGAGATAATTTCCAATTCCTGCCCCGACAAATGCACAGAACATCTCAATCGGACCGCCCCCAAGAAGGAATGTAAATCCGCAGCATGCGATCGCTGCAGCAAGTCCCAGTGCAGGCGGGGAATATAGACCATGTGTTTTTTCAATATTGTCAAGAAATGTATGCAGCTGTTCTCCTGACATATGTTTTCCTTCTTTTTCAAAGTTTCGGATAAAGTGTTCCAGACGATTTAACTTCAAAGTATTTACGCCTGTATTAGTCAGGCACAACGACTGGGTAAAACCATTTTCTCCGTCATAACATGTATATTCAATGGACATCAGACCAATATCCTCCGTACACGTAATGCCAAGTGCTTCTGCCAGTGTATTCATGGAACTTCTCACTCTCCATGCTCCGGTACCGCATGAGAGAAACATAATCCCCACACGTCCGATAATGGATGCTTTCTCTGCGATGCTGGAATCTACAACTGGTACATTTCCCCCATTTTCATCTGTATACTCATGCCAGGCAACATCCATATGGTTCTTTTTAATCACTTCCTGCGGCATTTTTCTCACTTCCTCATTCTATATTGTCAATCGGATAAAATCATCCGCTTTGCTACTTGCTTGATTTGTTAAAGCTGCAGACTGTCATTTCCTGCTTTCTCCATCATTTTCTCTCTGCATGCCAGTACGATTCCGTCAATCTCGTCTAAATGCTGCAGCATTTTTTTCTCAAATTCATGGATAGGAAGAAGAATTCCAATTTCATCATAGGGTTTATCCGGATTCTCTTTCTTCAGACCTGTTTCCTGTCCGTAGTATACCATGGCTCTTGGGGCTTCTTCCTGAATCTTCTGGAAAGCATCCCATACAACGGCATATGCCTGTGCTTCTGTCAGACCCAGTTTACAGGTGTCGGGAAGTGCATAAAGAGCCAGGACACCACGTTTACGGTTATCTTTTTCTTCTGTAATGTTCAGACCTTCTGTATAGGTACGGACAAGATCATAACCATCTGCAAGATACAGCGCAGATCTGGGGGCACATTCATGATGTTCATATGTTTCCTTGAATTTTGCATATTCTCTGGCTGAAACCTTTTCCCCGGGAAGAAGTCCTCCGGCTGCATCTGTAAGGAGCACCGGGTTCTCTCCTGCTTTTCCGTGGAATTTCTTCGGGATCAGATAAGCCTCCCTTAACAGGTCAAACATACTTCTGCCGCATAATTCCAACAGCAGTGCACTGATATCACCGTTCTGGTACGCATGAAACAATACCTGCAGGAAATGATCTCTGTCATTATCTGTCAGACGATGGTCGTCATCTATATGGTCATAAAAAACTCCGCTTAATCGTCCGGATGCTTCCGGCGAAGCCAAAATTTTAGAAAAAATTGTTTCTACTGCTTCTTCTCTTGGCAAAACTGTACTCATAATTAACTTCCCCTTTCCAATCGTATCAGATTCTTTTTTCGGTTTTCATTATAGTCTTGCTTTTAGTAATGTCAACATAAAAAGAGGGAATTTTCTGATATCAATTTTACATAGATGCAAGCTAAAAATTATATAAAAAAGACATTCCATCCACTGGGGTAGAATGTCTTTTCTCATAACTTATATGATTCTTTTGAAGTTACGTTCTATATACACAGTGGAAACCATTTTTCGATTACACACCGATGTACTTTTTCTTTTTTATCGTAGTTGATCCCCACCAGCAAAATATCTCCTGTATACTGCTGTAATGACTCTGGATATTTTCGTTCTTTTATCTGATTCAGAGCAGTTTCTGCGTCTTTGTTCCATTTCAATTCGACGAGTAATGCAGGATAATAGTCTCTGTACAGTGGTTTGGGGATGAAGACGAAATCTGCGAAGCCTCTTCCTGTCGGGAGTTCCCGGATTGGATTAAAATAGTATTTTATTGCACTTAGGTACGCAATACTGAGTACGCTGCTCAGGGAATTCTCGTTATTGTACTGAATCACTGATGTGTATTCTGCATGGATTTTCTCTATCTGTTCAGCAACTGTTTCTGCATCCATTTCCCAGGTGGCTTCCAGTAGTTTCTCAGATTCCTGCTGGAATTCAATCAGTTCGTTCCATTTATTTCGTTTGGTTGCGGCACGAAATTCCTGACGGATTTCTTCATTGGGAATATAAGCTCTCTGGGTTCTCTGGTCGTAGGCAAGGTAACCCAGGTGGATCAACAGAGTCAATACATCATCTTTGTCTGCGAAGCTGACCATATCATTCTGAAATTCATTGACATTTACTTCTACAGAGGAACCGGACAGCATTTCTATGATGGATGTCCGCAGACCATCAAAATCCATGTTGATCAGTGGCAGGATTGACAGATAGGTTCCTGTCTGTGACCAGTAGCTCTGGAATGTCCGCATAATTGTCAGATTTACTAACGCATTTGGATTATATACATGGTAATCTCCAAGACGGTAACCATCGTACCACCGCCTCACTTCTGCAAAATCTATCTCATATTTTTCACACAAATCGATTACTTCATCTTCATTAAAACCGATATATGGTGTCAATGGGCCGGCATTAAGCATTGTAAACTGGGTGAAATTATTTAAGGCAGACTGGGTTTTTAATTTCTTTATCGGTAAAATTCCGGTCAGATATGCAAGTGCGATATATTTTGATGCCTCAATTCCTTTAAACATGTTTCTGAGAAAGTCAATATACATTTCCTGTGCTGCCTGATTATGGGCTTCATCACGAATCAGAACATCCCATTCATCAATGATTACAATAAACTGTTTTCCTAATACAGTATTAATGCGTGCCATTGCTCCATATATAGTGCTGTTTTCCACCAGATTGACTTCAGGATAAGTCTCTCTTAATTCGGAAACAACGATATTCGTGATATATGAAATTAAATTCTCACTGGAACCTGCTGATATACAGCACCATTGTACATCAAAATGAATGACATCATATTTATTTAAATGTTCGTAAAAATCCGGACATTTGCTGATTTCCAGTCCTGAAAACATTTTTTCAGTGTCGCATCCTTTACTGTAATATGCAGTCAGCATATCTACAGTAACAGATTTCCCGAATCTGCGCGGACGACTGTTACATATAAACCTGGCATTTGTGCCCAATACTTTATTTGTATATTCCAATAATCCCGTTTTGTCTATATATACTTCTGAATTGACTGCACACTGAAATGCTGCAGCATTCGGATTTACAAACATACCCATTATCTCACCCTCCCTCTTTATTATTGATAGCTTTTCTGTCTTCTTATACAGCATCTTATAACCTCCTTAATAAATATGTTCAGGAGTTCCTGTCTTTTAGAAAACTCCTGCTAGAAATAAATAGTGAAAATTAAAGCATGACTTTTCTGAAAGAACAGATTCATGATCTGTATATGAATTGAGATTTGGCTGTAACTGTCGAAAATACCAGGCAATTACATAGATTTAGATAATTAGAAAATATGCTTTTGTTTATCATAGCATACCGGAACTTATTGGGCAAGAGACAAAAAAGAATCCAACGCATAAACCTATATGTTTTATGCATCAGACTCTTTTCATTTTTGATAATTATCCTGTCAGGAAAATATAATTATTTTCCACAGCAGTTTTTATATTTCTTTCCACTTCCGCCAGGAGACCGCCATCGGCGGTCTTTCCTATAAAGTAAAAAACTCGCGTATTGCGTAAAATCTTACCCGTAAAAGAATGTTTGCTGTATAGCATGGGAAGTTTAGTACCTGATACGGTTACAGATGAGTATATCTTGTCTGTAAAGGATGCTGTCAACCACCCTATGATGTAGCACCACTTTAGGTAGCAATACCTATTAGGGATAAAAGGTCGAAGGCGTAAACCGTTACTACGACTGGGCAGTTACAAGCCCATTGCCTTTAGGTAATGGGTAGTTGACAGTTATACAATAGTAAGTCACAAACTCACATATGAAACATATACTAATATCGAGAACTGCAATCTATTATTGTCAGATTCCACAACAACTGCCGGAATGTCCTGTAAAATTACAGTCTGCCAGGCAGACTGTCTAGTCTGACGATATAAGATTTTTCCAGAGGTGATACTTTTCTATGCTGTTTAGTCATCATACCTCAGATGATCCGGAATTATCCGGTACATCCTGTTGTAACAATAACAATCGCTGCAGCTGTGACTGTCAGGGACCTCAGGGGCCGCGCGGTTGTCCTGGTCCTACCGGACCCAGAGGCTGTCCCGGTCCCGTTGGTCCAATGGGACCTCAGGGCCCCCAGGGTGAACCCGGACTTCAAGGCTACCCAGGTCCTGTCGGACCTGTTGGAGCCACTGGCGCTGCCGGACCTGTCGGAGCTACCGGAGCCACTGGCCCTGCCGGACCTTCCGGAGCTATCGGACCTACTGGTGCTGCCGGGCCTGCCGGACCTACTGGAGCCACTGGTGCTACCGGACCTGCCGGTACTGTAGCTCCGGCAGCGGCCGTAGCAGATGCCACAGGTCAGACAGATATTGTAACCCAGTTTAATCAGCTTCTCGCAAATCTCCGCGCAGCCGGACTTCTTGCAGCTTAAACCTCAGGAGGGGCAAATGCTCCTCCTGATTTTCTCAAAAGGTGCTTTAAATTATCTTCCATGATTTCTCTCAGCCTTTGTATGATTGTAAAAAATGAAGAAAAAGTATTGCCGCGTATCCTGAAACCCATGAAAGAAATTGTAGACAAAATTCTTATCTGTGATACCGGTTCTACAGACAGGACCAAAGAAATTATCAGAGAATTTACAGCAGAAGTTTATGATTTTCCATGGAAAAATGATTTTTCTGCTGCCCGGAATTTTATTTCGGAAAAAGTCAGTACTGATTACTGGATGTGGCTGGATGCAGACGACATGATCACTCAGGAAAATCTGTACAGACTAAAACAATTAAAAGAAACACTGAGTCCGAACACAGATATGGTTATGATGGATTATGTCACAGATTTCGATGAATGGAATCATGCTGCATTCTCCTGTTACAGAGAACGCATCTTAAAAACTTCCCGAAATTTCAGATGGCGGGGAAGAGTTCATGAATCCATCATTCCCACCGGGAACATCCTTTATTCTCCCATACAGATTGAACATCGCAAAATAAAACCCTGCTCTTCCTTTCGAAATCTGCACATCTATCAACAGATGATCGAAGAAGGAGAGCCTCTGGAACCCAGAGACTTATTTTATTATGGCCGGGAACTTTTTTATCATAAGCAATACGAGTATGCCATCTGTGTTCTGAAAAAATTTCTGAAAGAGCCGGACGGCTGGATTGAAAACAGACTGGACAGTTGTCTGGTTCTCTCCTATTGTTATCAGGCATCAGGCAATGACCAGCATGCTCTTGAGATACTGTTTCACAGTTTCATGTCAGATATTCCAAGAGCCGAAATATGCTGTGAGATTGGGAAAATATTTTTTATGAAACAGAACTTTTCCATGGCAGCTCACTGGTATCATCAGGCACTTCTTGCACCGGACAACAGCCAAAACGGAGGATTCTATATTCCGGACTGCCATAATTTCATACCATTTCTGCAATTATGTGTATGTCTGGACAAATCCGGAATGCACAAAGAAGCTTTTGAATTTCACCGGAAAGCCAGAACACTGAAACCGGAACATCCTTCTGTTATTCAAAATCAGATCTATTTTCATGAGATTCTGGGGTTTTGAAAAAAATGCCACAGACCGTATTAATCCTTTACAGTCTGTGGCATTACGCTACATATTATATTGTTTTCATTACTGGTGAACCGGCACTATTCCACAGTTACACTCTTAGCCAGATTTCTCGGCTTATCTACATCCAGGCCTTTGGCTACGCTGACATAGTAGCCAAGCAGCTGCAAAGGAATAACTGCCAGTGAAGTTGCAAAGTGTGGATCTGTTTTCGGAATATAAACTGTGAAATCTGCAGTATCTTCTATATTATAATGTCCATATGTGGTAAGTCCCATCAGGTATGCACCGCGGCTCTTACATTCTACCATATTGGAGACTGTTTTCTCATAGAGATGATTCTGCGTGAGAATACCGATCACAAGAGTTCCGTCCTCAATCAGAGAGATTGTGCCATGTTTCAGCTCTCCGGCCGCATAAGCTTCTGTGTGTACATAACTGACTTCTTTCATCTTAAGGCTGCCTTCCATACTAATGGCATAGTCAATACCACGCCCGATAAAGAAAGCATCCCTGGCATTTGCCTGCTTAGCCGCAAACCACTGGATACGCTCTTTGTCATCTTCAATGATCTTGGCAATCTTATCCGGAAGTGTTTTCAGCTCTGCAATCAGCTCCTGATATTTTTCTTCTGTAATCTGTTCTCTGACTTTTCCAAACTGCACTGCCAGTGCATAGGAGGCAATCAGCTGAGTACTGTATGCCTTGGTAGTTGCTACAGAAATTTCCGGTCCCGCCAGAGTGTAAAAAACATTATCCGCTTCTCTGGCAATGGAAGAACCTACCACATTGACAATTCCCAGTGTACGGATACCTCTCTGTTTCGCCTCACGAAGTGCCGCAAGGCTGTCTGCTGTTTCCCCTGACTGGCTGACAATGACCACAAGACCTTCCGGATCTAAAATCGGATTTCTGTATCGGAATTCCGATGCCAGTTCCACACGTACCGGAATCCTTGTCAGATCTTCAATCACATACTGGGCTGCCATTCCCACATGGTAAGCAGAGCCACATGCTACAATATAAATCTGGCTGATCTTTTTGATCTCCTCATCTGTAAGACCTACTTCTGAGAGATCAATACGATCATCTTTGAGTACAGAATTCAAAGTATCCCGAACTGCTTTCGGCTGTTCATGAATTTCTTTTATCATGAAATGTTCAAATCCCGCTTTCTCCGCCGCTTCTGCATCCCATTCAATTGTTTTCGGCTCTTTCTGGATCTCATCACCATCCAGATTGTAGAACGTGATCTCCCCTTTTCTGATACGAGCCATCTCCAGATTTCCAATATAATATACATTTCTGGTGTATTTTAAAATTGCAGGAACATCGGATGCAATGTAAGATTCACCGTTCTCCACCCCAAGGATCATCGGGCTGTCTTTTCTTGCCACATAAATCTCTCCCGGGTAGTCTTTAAACATGATCGCAAGAGCATAGGAACCGCGGATACGGACCATTGCATGGTTAATGGCATCTACCGGTGTTCCGAGATATTTCTTATAATAATAATCTACAAGTTTAACTGCTACTTCAGTGTCTGTAGACGAATAAAACTCATAGCCATTGCGGATCAGTTTGTCTTTCAGTTCCTGATAATTCTCAATGATTCCATTATGAACTGCTACTACGTTACCGTCATCACTCATATGGGGATGCGCATTTGTCTCAGATGGTTCTCCATGTGTCGCCCAACGGGTATGTCCGATACCACATGTTCCAGGTACAGATTCTCCATTATTAGTTTTATCTGCAAGAACTTTCAGTCTGCCTTTCGCTTTAATAACCTCTGTATCACCTTCGCCGTCGCGAACTGCAAGTCCCGCTGAATCATAACCTCTGTATTCAAGTCTGGACAGACCATATAATAATATAGGTGCTGCCTGATGATTACCTGTAAATCCAACAATTCCACACATTTATATTTATTCCTCCCATATTTTCCAGATATTTACAGCATTATAAAAATACTGCTTTATTATATTATAAGAGCATTATGGAGTAATTTCTTATAACATAATAAAATTTCAGGGGTTCTCTCTGTCATATCGTGTCTCATTGTATCATGATGTTCCACATATGGCAAGAAAATCCCCTGAAACTGTGTACTCTGTTTTTACGAAAGTACTTTCATCATTGTTTTATCCACGTTATCCTTTGTGTCTTTTTCTGATTACCGATTTCATTTTACCTTCTGCTTCTTTACTGTTGACCAGCCGCTGTATATCTTTCTTCCATTCTCATCATATCTGTATGAACGGATTCTGTAATAATATGTATGTCCTTTTTTCAGTTTTGCATTTGTGTATTTTGTAGTTGAACCGGATTTAATTACCGCTGCTCTTACGTATGGATTAGTGGTTCCTGCCCGGCGGTAGATCTCATATCCGTCTGCACTCTTTGCCTTTTTCCATGTAATCACAAGTTTTCCGGCAGTCCTGTTTGATATACCTGTAATTGAAGTTTTTGCCGGTTTTGCAGTCAGATCATCAGCAGAATACGTTTCCTTCGTCATATAAAGAATGGAATTTTTTCCGGTTCCATATAAGCTCTTTGCTTCTTTGTCATATGCAAAATATATATTCGCACTGTCTGTCGCATATATATAGCCCCGGGAAATACTTCCTGAAATCGGAGTATCCAGAAACAGACCTCCGTCTTCTCCAACTGTTCCTTCATCGCTGTTTGTGATATCTGCCATATAATATTTACCGTTATTTGCCACAATATTCCACATATGAGGACCTTCACCTGTACCGCCATTCATCATACCGGTCACTGTATAGCAGGTAATGTCACTGAGATCGCACAGATACTGAAATGCCTTGGAATAACCTTCACAGACCACATTAGTACTGTCATCTCCGTCAAAAACATAGATTAACTGCCATGGATCTCCGTATTCATCATCCTCCGTCACATCATCATTGTAGGAAGTCAGGTAGCAGATCATTTCTTTATATCCGTACAGCTTTTCTGTCTCTGTATAACCCTGAAATTCTTTTACGATCATTCTGGCATTTTCTGCTGCACTTTTTGCAAGCTGTACAATCCCTGCATTTACTTTATATTTACCGGAAGCATAACTGCTGATCACCGGCATAGATATGGAAAGATTTTCAATTTTTACAGTTGTTTTGTTTCCTGTTGCCTTTGTGCTGTAACCATACTGCCAAGTAGTAGCTGCAGTCTTTTCGTACCAGTACAATTCATATGGACAATCTACAGCCAGGCAATCGATAATCTTTGAAATATCCAGTTCATTAAGGTGTGCGGCTACTTCTCTTTTGAGCGCATTACCGCTTGCTGTTGTCTGCCAGGTCAGTCCCAGATCTGAACTGACTTTAAACCTGGTAGAACCACCTTTCGATGCCACTGCGCTGATTTTACTCTTAAGTTCCTCATATAAGGTCTGCTGCTGTCCATTCAATACATCCTCACCCAGAGAAGCTGCTGGCTGTGTGTCCGGATCCTGTCCGTACAGAATGTCATTCAGATATTTCTCCAGAAGCTGTCTGTTATCCACAGCACCGTTTTCGTCCGGAATTACAGCCTCTGCAAAGACTTCTTCGTCTGAATCTGCTTCATTTGAACCTGCTTTGTCCGAAATGCTATCCTCTGTATCTGATGCAAACTCCGCATTATCCGCAGTTTCCTGTTGTACATCAAATTCTGTTGCATCATCTGAATTAAATTCAGGAACTGTACCATCTGTGAAATCTGCTGCTGTTACAGGTGTTACTGTAATTCCTGCTGCCAGAACCAGGCTCATTCCCAGACTTATAAAATTTTTCTTTCTGTACATAACGCATTTTCTCCTTATCTGTCGTAAATATAGTATATTACTACAATACTTTATTTCGACAGATAAAACAAGATTTTTTTTATAATCCTTGTTCTCCTGCCAGATAGCACAGGTCTGCAAGACGTTCATATTTTGTCTGCATACACGCAATATAGTCATCCAGAAATCTTTTTACACGATACGGGATATCTAAGCGCTCATATCGGTTCTCAAATTCCGTCAGGTCACTGTTATCCTGCCTGATATACTCATCTGCTGCACTGATTTCCGCTTTCAGAGCAGAAAGTTTCTCCTCGTAACGACCTGTTAATTCCATTTCGCACAATTCATTCATTTTGTTCATCTTATTCTTTTCTCCCTATTATTATTTTTACATTTGTGGTAACCTTGTTACCTGTGTGTGTTGTTTTGTTATATGTTGATTTGTTGTGTTATGTGTGTTATGTACCCGATGTGTGCAGATCGGTACATACCGTTTTCTGTTTTATTACAACTATAATTGTAATTTTGTTTAAAGAAAATGTCAATTTATTTCGTCCGACATCTTATGATATGATTCGACATTTATCTGAAAATATAACAACAAAAAAACTGCTGTTCCTCACGATCACTGTAGGAACAACAGTTTTTTTTCATCATTTTTTATGTTCGGCGGATAATCCTGTTCAATTTCACAAAATCTATTACCGCCTGTTTTCCGATCTTACAGATTTTCTTCATGTTAATGGAATTCACCCCGCCCTGACGAGGTCTGAATGTGACAGGAAGAAATTTGATGCTGCATCCCTTCTTCTTATAAATAACAGCCAGAAGTACATTGGAAAGATTAAAGTCCTTCGGAATCAGATGTATGTACCTGGCCATCGTCTCTGCTTTCATCAAACGGTACGGAGTGTTGGCATCTGTCAGATTTACCCCAAAACAGATACGGATAACCAGTTTCAGAGTTTTTGTTACAAAAACACGTGATATTCCATCCTGTCTGTCTTTTCTCCAGCCGATGACCATATCATATTTCTGTCTTCGTTTCCAGAACGGTTCAAATTCTTCCGGCAGTGTCTGGCCGTCTGAATCTGTCTGGAAAATGTAATCTGCACCATTTTTGAGTGCATACTTATAGCCATAAAGCACAGTTGCACCATGACCGCCGTTTGGTTTTGTTATCGGAATCAGCAGAGGGCGTGTCTTTGTACACTGTTTCAGTTTTTCATATGTAGAATCTTTGCTCCCGTCATCAATGATAATCAGACGTGACTGACCGTTTCCGTTATGCTTCTCTATAACAGGATACCAGTCATTAATGACCTGTTCAATGTTATCCTGCTCATTGTATGCCGGGATAACAATGTATAACTTATCCATATTTCTCTCCTTTGGATGATTGATGGTATCCATTATAGCATACATATACATGAAATAATAATATTATTTCGAAAACGATGTACTATAGCTGTTACTGTTCACTGCTAATATCCCGCGAGGTGTTTTTTGTGAGCGAAGGTCACAGAAAACCCGAGACATA
>ENA-ORTS01001794-ORTS01001794.1-human-gut-metagenome-genome-assembly--contig:-NODE-1794-length-13938-cov-2.875891_pt1 | contig 13938 bp, 9 predicted proteins | sample MGYA00241911_ERZ509186 | MGnify/ENA primary metagenome ERZ509186 (study PRJEB26280, sample SAMEA2338852) | human gut metagenome | biome: human gut; feature: human-associated habitat; material: faeces...
TATGATTTCACCCGTATTCACGAATATAAATATTATTTGAACGAAAAATCTGCCAAAACAGTTATCGCCAAGGAATATTCCGAAGATTTTGAACGGGGCAGGAATGAACGTTATTATCCGGTTCCCAAAGATGAAAATCAACAGCTTTATAATCGTTATCTTCAAGAAGCGGAAAAGCTGAAAAACGTTTATTTTCTCGGACGGCTCGGTGATTATAAATATTATGACATGGACAAGGCGGCGGCCAGAGCGCTTGAATTGTTTGAAACAATTCGGAATTACTAAAAAAATACGGGAAAATTCCCGTATTTTTTTATAAATCTTTAAGTTGAGAGCTGTTTCTCAGCATTTTAGCGGCTCGGAGGTATTCTTTTGCTTTTTGGTGAAATTTTTTTCCGGCACTCCCAAAACTGAAATAGTAAGCCAGTCGGTAAAGCCATGCTTTTATTCGGCATACCATAACCGATGAATTGCCGTTAATGCGATATAAGCCTTTTATATCATCATCACAAACAATATATTTTTTGATACCGACACTTTTCATCTTGCGGTTAAACTTTTTTATCTCTTCCGCCAGATTGTCACCGTGCAGCATATACAAAGCAAACTGCCGGGAAGCAAAGCCATAAAAACGGTCAAGATTGTCTTTCAAAAGATTGTGTTTTTGCAGAAAATCCAGCACTACATAAGTTACATCAGTAAAACTTTTTGCCGATGCCGGATTTCTGGCGAGATGTTTTTTTTCGTTTATCATCTCGTGCATAATGGAATTTCGGCGAATATAATAGGCATATACTTCATCTTCCAGAAAAAAGATGTCATTGGCAACGCTGTGATAGTAAAACCAAAAGACATCATCGTCATGGCGATAATGTTCCGGAAAACGAAGCGCATACTTATCAATAAGAGATTTTTTGAATATTTTATTCCACAGCATAACATTGACATTAATGTTCTCATCCAGAGAAAAGCGCCCTTTTCGCGCCGGATTGTAATATTCCCGGTCTATGCGGCTTTCGTTCGTTTCCTTATCGCTTTCATCTTCATAAGCAAAAGCATTATGCGCGCAGACGACATCAACTTTTTGTTTTTTCAACGCTTCATACAAAATTCGGTTGCTGCCGGGAAGATACCAGTCATCACTGTCGCAAAAACGGATATATTTTCCCGATGCATTCTCCAAGCCGCGGTTGCGCGCTGCTCCGGCACCAAGATTTTCAGGCAGGGATACGACTTTAATATTTGGGTAACGAGCGGCATAAGCGGCCAGGATTTTAGCGCTTTCGTCCGTTGATCCATTATCAACGCAAATGATTTCCGTCTTTGGTTCGCTTTCAGCAACCAGACTGTCCAGACAACGAGCCAAATATTGTCCGGTATTATAAACGGGGACAATGACGGAGATTTCCGGCTGTTTCATATTTTCCTCACAAAAAAACTGCCATATAAACGATTGCTTTATCCTAACTTATTCAGAAAATTAATCAACCGTAATATGGCAGTTTTTATAGGGGAGATTTATTTAATGCCTTTTAAAAACTGCTTAGTTTGTTTTATAAGTGCTTTTAATTTCTTTCTTTTTTCTTTATATTTTTTCCTTTTTTTACCAAAGGTTATTTTAGAAAGAATCTTATAACGCCAATACTTGAGTTTATTCCGCCCTAAATTTAGAGCATTTTTTACGGTACTTAAATCAATATTTCTGGAAATTTGCATTGCCATAGAAGTATTATGCTGAATCATACGCAACATTATTTCTTCATAAAAAGGCGTTTGCCGAGCATAAAACCACCAAATTTCAGCCAACTCTTCATTAGGATACAACCATGGCTTTATTCCTCCAGCATAATGAATTATATACGGATTTTTTTTATCCTGTTTATACTTTTTAGAAAATTCCAATGGCATGTATCCTAGAATATTTCGATAAGCAATATTGGCAACAGGAAAATTCCATGCCGTATCAAGATATTTTATTTTTGTTCCAAAATAAACATTTAACCCATCTTGCTCCAAAATGCGAAATGTTGTCTTACTTACGAGTTCTAATAATTTTTTAGAATAATTATTTTTATTAAACTCTTTTACATTTAGAATCATGACACCTGTATTAAAATATTCAAAAGGTTCTTTTATTTTTAGAACAGATTTAGCATATTCTGCCCAATCCCATTGATTATTATTTATAAAAGCACCCCACATTAAATCCTTACAGGCTGCTAATGGATATGTTCCGATATCTGTATCAAACAACTTAGCCGGATCTTCTTGAAAAATTAAATCGACATCCGTAAAAATGACTTTGTCATAATTCTTCAATATCAATGGGGCTGCCAACCGAAAATAACATTCTAAATTATAATGTGGTGGAAATTTTAAATCATATTCCTTGAGCAGTTCGGAGGGATTGACAAAACGTAAATAAATATTTTTTTGTTTTATTTGCTTTTGTAACTTTTCTTTATTTTCACTTGTAATACTTCTCTCAAAAATAATAATATCATAATTATTGTTTTTAGAAATACATGATAAAATTGATTGTAAATAGACTGATAAATAAGGGACATATTCATTAGATGCTGATGCCGCTATGCATACTGTTTTTTCTTTATAAAATGGCTGAAGACAATCATCTCTTGTATTGAGAATGAAAGAAGTATCAATTTCTTTTATTTTATATTTCTTTTCCTTTTGTTTTTGCTTTATAAAAATTGTTAATAATATTTCTCCCAAGAAACCAAGAAAACGACTTTCATTTTCAGAAAAATATTTACTATTTACCTTTTTATCTATTTCAGACTCGATGCTAAAAAGAAAATTACAATATTCATTGAACATTTCTTTTTTCATAATAAACATGTTAGCAATATATTTTTCATGACCATTTCTTATATTTTCTGCAGTTTCAGCATAATCCGAAAATAATTTTTTCACAGTATCTATCATTAAATGAAAATGCTCAATCTTTTGATCTAAAAGATTTTGAAAATCTTCTACCAAGTTTTTGTGAAAATAATTTGTATAATCATATATATGCGGTATAATACAATCATATCCTTTTACTGTGTTTTTTATATCTTCATCATTTAAATATTCCTTATATTCATTATCAACACTCTCAAATAAATACCAACTTGAATTTGGCAACCATCGTTCTAGCGGCCTAACTTTTTCATTATTAAATAAAAAATGTCTTCTATAGTGCATAAAACCGATGTAATCAGGATTACCTAATTTATCATAGTTTTTCCAAGCCCAATACTGTGCAGATAATTCATTATACTTTGGATTATCTTTTGATATATTGTCTCCGGTATCATCTCCAATCATCTCTTCAAAAATTTCATCGGCAATAGCTCTACCTGTTTGGATAGGCGTAATGATATCCGATTTTAATACTTTATGCTTATTTTTATAAGTTACCAATATTTTTACAGAAACCATTATTATCTCCTATATTAATAAATTTCAGCAATCAGCAGAGTTTCAATTTCGATGGCAAAATCAACAGGGTTATAAATTCTAAACTTATATCCCAAATTTAAACTTTCCAAAATCGGTTTAATTTCAAAAAAATCTTCCGGTTTATGGTATATGCTAAATAACAGTGTTGGCTTTTGTTCCTTAATAGTATTGAGAGCCCCTTGTAAAAATTCCTGTTCTGCTCCTTCTAAATCTACTTTTATTAGCCCGACATCCAGATTATGTTCTTTAACGAACTCATCAAGGGCTATTGCCTGAACCTTTACTTTTTCACCTTCGGGAATTGTTTCTAATTTAACACTTGAACTTGCAGAGTCACATATATTAAATTCAAGTTCTGTTTTCTTACTATAAAGAGCCTTATTTACAGGAATAACATTAGACAAACTATTTAATTCTATAGTCTTCTGCATTTTCTGCAAATTAGCAGGAATCGCCTCAAAAGAATAAATTTTCTTTTCTGTATATGAAGATAAGACTAAAGCAGAATCCCCGATGAACCCTCCGGCATCAATAATATTTTGCTGCCTTATTCTGTCTGTATTTTTCAGCGTTTCCATTCCGTGTTTATAATAAAAAACACAAGGCTCAAAATGATTAACCGGCAACTTATACTTGCCATAGACATACAATTCGTCATTTACTTTAAGAATTTTATTAAAAAAATTATCAAATAAATTTTTTCGTTGTTTTTGTTCTTCTGTATTATAAATATTAATATTGGCATTATTCGGATATGCTGTCACAATTTGTATTCTGCGAATAATATTATTAATCGTAAAAACATCTTCTTCTGGCAAATTACTAATCAATTTTAAATATTTTTCATTAAAATCAGGATGCTTCATATATTGTATAAAAGGTTTCAAAAAAGATTGCTCAAAACTATTTTGATAAAACTTTTGTGCAACAGAATTAATTTGATAAATTTCATTTACTATAGTTGAAAGTCCAGACAACATATTTGACTGAATATTTTGTTTTTCATCTTCTTTTATCTGCTGTTCTTTTATTTCTTTGTAATATGCCGCTATTAACTTTTTAATTTTTGAATAATAATATTTATTTTTATCCTTAAACTTAAATTTAAGTCCCATAATATTGACGATTTTATTAAATTTATTATCTTTTGTACTTGAAAATAATCTCATATTATTCCACTTTCGAAAGCTTGATGTGACCAGAGATAATCCCATTTGCCAAAACGTCCGATTGATTTGATGTTTTTTTCAGCCAAATAATCCAAAACGATTTTCCGGCAACTATAAATATTGTGGTCAAAGATAATATTGGCATAGGGTTCAAAACGAATGTCTTTAACGACAATATCTTCGTCATTGAAAAGTCCCATTTCTTTCAATTTTGAAACCGTTTTTTCTAAAACTTCTTCTGCCGGAGGAATTTCAGTGCCATTAGCGTAAAAAATCTCTGCCTGTAAAGAGCTGCATCCTTGCGGAGCATTATCCGGTGATTTTAGACTTGGCGAATAGACACGAGCCGGGGGAATATCTTCATCATAAATGTAGAACCATAAATATTTAGCAATATCCGGTTTATTGAACCCCAACGACACCTGATAACCGCAAGTCCAGCGTAACTTCGTCGCAGCCTGCTGTACGCTATTGGGAACGTCGGGGAGCATTTTAATAATTTCAGGCAATGGCAATGTCGAAACGAGACGCTTGTATTTTATACTGGAGCCATCGTCAAAAAAAACTTCCTGTTTTTCTGTGTTGATTAAGACAGCCTTTTTATTTAAGCTTATTTCAATTTCTGATTTTACTTTATTTAAAATACTGCGGAAACCACCATATTTTGGGTATTTCATAACAGATGTATAATAAAAATTTTTCTTTTGTTCTTCAAAGGCTCCTGCTAACACCTCTTCCAATGAGGGTGAATGCATTCTGAAACCGACCCATTTTGTTTCCAACTTTGTAGGCTCCATTCCCCAATATTTACGCGTATAGGCAAAAGGAAAATGTTCCGCAAAATAATTTCCATACTGACAACGCAGCCATTCTTCATAATTTTTAATTTCTATAATTTCTTTATGTGGGCGCTTTACAAAATCAGAAATTATCCTTACTTTTTCTGATGGGGGAAGCGGAAATAAATTATTTTGTGCAGGATGTTTCAGCCAATACCCCCGATAATAATTAGAAGAAACTGACGGGTGTTCATATAACTCTGCTGAAGCAGCAAATATACCTGCAATATATCCGTCTTTTGCAAATGTAAAATGAACAAAACGGTCAAAGCGGAAACCCTCAATCATAAAGTTACCGCATAAACCGCCCCAATCGCTGTCTTTTTCATAAACAACACTGTCTTCACCTTTTTGTTTCAGATGATAGGCAGCGGAAATTCCAGCGATTCCGCCGCCCAAAATAACATTATCCGGCAAGATGTTCTCCATGTTCCAAAATCTGTTTTACGCAGAAGTCATACATATCCTGAGAATTCAGAGCCTCTTTATACCAATCTACAGTTTTTTCTACTGCTTCCTGCAATCCCCACTTTGCTTCCCATTGCAGCATAACATAAGCTTTGGTAACATCCAGATTGAGGAGGGTATTTTCGTGAACGGCATTGGGATCCGACGCATCAACAACTTTTCCTTTGCCGTAGTATTCAACAAGCCGGCGAACCACTTCCAAAACTGTTTTATTGGCGGAAATATGCGGTCCAAAATTAAAGCTGGTGGCATATTCCACTGGATTTTCAATTAATTTCTGACCAACTTTCAGATACCCGGACAAAGGTTCCAAAACATGTTCCCACGGACGCGTGGCTATCGGATTGCGGATTTCAATATCTTTCCCGGCTTCAATAAAGCGAATACAATCAGGAATCAGACGATTATCTGACCAATCTCCGCCGCCAATGACGTTTCCGGCGCGGACAGAAGCGATTGCTTTGCCATGTTTGGCGTAATCTTTAGGGTTAAAATAAGAATTACGATAGGATGAAATTGCCAGTTCGGCACATCCTTTTGATGCCGAGTAAGGATCATAACCGCCCATGCGATCCGTTTCCTTGTATCCCCAAATCTGTTCAACATTTTCATAACACTTGTCAGATGTAATCATGACAACTGTTTTGACACATTCATTTTGGCGTACGGCTTCCAAAACATTAATTGAGCCCATAATATTAGTTTCGTATGTTTCTCTGGGATGTTGATAAGCTGTTCTGACCAGAGCCTGAGCCGCTAAATGGAAAATAATTTCAGGTTTATGGGTTTTGATGGTTTCGTTAAGCTTTTCAAAATCACGGACATCCCCGCGGATATCGGCATAAAGTCTGTCATGTAAATGGCAGGCTTCAAAATTTCCGCGTTCGGAATAAGGTTCCAAGGAATAGCCGACAACTTTCGCTCCCAGCATTGTCAGCCAAATAGAGAGCCAGGATCCTTTAAAACCGGTGTGTCCGGTTACTAAAACTGTTTTTCCGTTGTAAACATTATTATACATTATTTTTTCTCCACCAATCAATTGTCATTTTAAGGCCTTCTTCAAGTGAATATTTTGGTTTCCAGCCAATAGATTTTAACTTTTCATTATTTCCGACGACTAAATCATCTCCGAAAGCTGCGGGAACAGCACCCCACAGGATTTCTCCGTTAAAACCTGTCAGTTCAGCTATTTTGGTAACAATTTCGCGAAGTTGCACCGGCTTTCCCGAACAAATGTTTACAGCGCCGGAAATATCTTTTTCAAAAACATCGACAATTCCGCGCGCCGTATCTTCAACATGCAAATAATCCTGAAATTTCAGGCAGTCACTGACTTTTACATCTTCTCCGCGCAAGCAAGCGTTTATAACAGACGGCATCAGACGCTGAGGCTTTTCATTTGGGCCGTAAAGATTAAATATTCTCGGCCATTTAAATATTATATCGTTTTGCTTACAGAAAACCTTGGCGACATTATAAACGGCATTTTTGCCATTACCATAAAGTGTTTGCGGATCCGTCGGTGTTTCGTCTTCCTGCAGATAGCCATATTTATATTCATACTCAGAAACAGTACCTGCGCCAACAAATGTCTTGCCTCCATATTTATGAAAGCTCTGCAACAGACTCAATGTTGCAATAATCCAGTCCATGTTCAGGTTGGAAACATGGCATTTAGGGCCGACATACCAAGCCAAATGAATTAAATTTTCAAAATGATTCCGGGAGAGAAAATCATCTACAGCTTTGCTATCCAATAAATTCATTTCATGCTGAATAAAGTTTTTCTGTTCCGGCACTAAAGGCGGATAGACCAAAGCATGCACTTCAAATCCTCTATTCAGCAGTTCCTTGGTAACTTGGCGGCCGATAAAGCCGGTACCGCCCGTTATCAACACTTTAGCCATGGACTATTTCTCCCAGATTTTCCACGGGGCACGGTTTTCCGCCCACATTTTGTTTAAATCTTCCTTATCTTTCAGCATATCCATCGGATGCCAAAAACCGGTATGTTTGTAGGCATTCAGTTTTCCATCACGAGCCAGGCTTTTCAATGGTTCCTGTTCCCAAATGACATCGTCGCCATCGGGAATATAATTGAACACTTCCGGCTCGCAGACGAAGAATCCGGCATTAATCCAAGCCCCGCCTTCTTTCGGCTTTTCCTGAAACTTGTTAATAGCCCCGTTTTCGTCGATAGCTAAAGCACCAAAACGCCCTTCCGGCTGATAGGCAGTCAGCGTGCAGAGTTTTCCTGATTTTTTATGATTTTCAAGGAGTGTCTTTATATCGACATCGCCCACACCGTCGCCGTAAGTCAGCATGAACGGTTCGTTGCCGATAAAGTCTTTGACTTTTTTGATACGGCCGCCGGTCAGCGTGTTGCGGCCGGTATAAAACATTGTTACTTTCCACGGCTCACAGGAATTTTTATGGACTTCCACGCTGTTTGTCGAGAGATCGACGGTCACATCCGAATTGTTCATGTAGTAATTAACAAAGTATTCTTTAATAACTTCGCTTTTGTAACCGCAGAGGATAACAAATTCGTTAAAACCATAATGAGAGTAAATTTTCATGATATGCCAGAGAATCGGCTTTCCGCCAATTCCGACCATCGGCTTGGGGCGAACCCCCGTTTCTTCTCCCAATCTGGTTCCCAGCCCGCCGGCCAAAATTAAAACTTTCATCAATCTCCCTTTCTTAAACCTTTTTCTTAACATTCATTCCCGGAAATTCATTGAAGCCAAGCATAACCGGGCATTGCACAAATGCGCTAAAGTCAGAGATATTGTGAAAAGATTATGATAAAATATGTTGTTAAACAACACCGGCTGCAGATAATCTCCGCAACGGCGTTTTATACAACTCAAGAAATTATGGCGAAAGACTTAAAGAATCGCCATAACCTAATACCCATAAAGCTTCTCACGGCTCCGTGCACCTCAGGCACTGCATGCGTATTAACAAAACAATACACATGTTGGTTGCGAGGATAGCTAATAAAACAAGATTAATCAAGCAAAATATTTATTATTTTTACAGCTGTATATAACCAAAAGAAAATTCCTTTTTTCTAAATTTTTAAAAGAAATAACGTTGCCGCAGTTTACTTTTTCAAAAAAAATTATTACATTTTCAAGAAATAAGTGTTAAAGATAAATGCAAACAGAAAAATTGATAAGGAATAAAGAAATGACTAAGTTTGCCGTTGTCGGCGTTCATGAGAATATCGGCCGTGAAATTTTGAATTTTATGGCGGAAGACGGAATTAAAGTTTCCGACGTTTTGGCCGTTGATGTCAATTCTCCGCTCGGAACACAGGTTTCTTACGGAGAAGATGACGATTTGGATGTATTAAATCTGGAAAGCTTTGATTTTTCAAAAGCAGATGTTGCCGTTTTTGCAACAACACAAGAACAGGCAAAACGGTACATTCCCAAAGCACTCAACGCTAAAATTAAAGTTGTTGACACAACGGGCGCTTATTTTTCTGACAGTGACGTGCCGATGATAATTGCCGGCGTTAATGACGAGAAGGCGGCCGCAGCGGCAAAGGGGGTGGTTTCCATACCGTCAGCTTCGGTTACCCAGTTGCTTTTGCCTTTGAAGGCCATTGATGAAAAATATAAAATCAAGCGCTTGGTTGTTACGGCTTATACCTCAGCTTCCGTTTACGGAACCGCGGCCATGGACGAACTTTTCAGCCAGACACGCAAGATTTTTATGAATGAAAGTCTGGTTGACGATCAGAATGTCTTTCACAAACAGATTGCTTTTAACCTTATTCCGCAAGTCGGGGAATTTATCGGCGAAGAAACGTCTTTTGAGTGGGCTGTCAACGCCGAAACCAAAAAGATTCTTCATGATGATATCAAAGTTCACGCCAATTTTGCCGTTGTTCCGGCATTTATCGGCGAAGCGCAATATGTCAACGTCGAATGCAACGGCGAGGTTGACGTTGATGAGGTGCGCAAACTGATGAAACAAACTAAAGGCGTTGTCGTTTTTGACAAGAATGTAGACGGCGGGTATGTTTCTCTTGCCGACGTTCAGGGCGAAAACGACATTTATGTCAGCCGGTTGCGTCAGGATTCTTCGGTTGAAAACGGAATCAGTTTCTGGTGCGTTGCCGATAACCTGCGCGCCGGCGCGGCTCAGAACGCTTTTGCCGTGATGAAACTGCTGTTGAAAAAATCACATTAATTTTCTTTGAGGAATCTGCAATGCGGAAATATGCCCAATTTTTATGTTTACTGCTCACCTTAACAGTCATAAGCCCGGCTTATGCCGCACCGGTGGAAAATCCTCATGTTGCTCAGACAAGCGTTATTAATTATAATTCAATCAACAAAGAGCTGGACAGTATAGAAAAGGAATTGAAGCAAACGTCCATCAAGCCTAATATGCTATCCGATTATGTCACAAAGCTGGATAATATCCTGTCGGAAGTCAACAGCAGCAAAAAGCAAACACAACGCGATTTGGAATTTGTGGAGAAGCGTATTGAGGCTCTGGGTGCAGCTCCAGAAGACGGTAGCAAAGAAGTTGCGGTTATTGCCAATAAACGCAAGGAATTTAATAAAGAAGCATCACTATTACGGGCAAAAATTTCCGAAGCAGACGTCAGTGCCGCCAGAATTGAAGAATTGGAAACGCTTATTCTGGAAATCCGCAGCAATGCCCTGCTGGGGCGTATTCTGGAAAGCCAGCCGCCATTAATCTCTCCGCAAAATTTTTATACGGCTAACAAGCTGTTTGTCACGTTCGTTTACGATGTGATAAAATCACCGGTTGTGTGGTATAAAAACCTTTCATCCGTTAATAAAGATTTTGTAAAAAACAACATCGCCTTTGTTTTGCTTTTTGTTGCTTTGGCTTTGATTATCAGCATATATCTCCGGGCACTGATTTTAAAATATTTCGGTTACAAGCATATTGAAGAAGAGAGAATCCGTTACAGCCGCAAAGTCGTGGCCGCATTTTTTGTAGCCCTGTCGTACGGCATTATTCCTGCCAGCCTGATTTGCGCGGCTTTGGTGTGGATGTACAACACAAAAGTTTTTACGCTCGGCTTTTTCGGCCTGATTATCAATTCCCTGTTGTTTTATTCGCTGTTTATTGTTCTCGGACGGGCGCTGACCAGAGTCACTCTAACCCCATACAATGAACGCTGGCGGCTGGTCAACATGAGTACGCCCAAAGCTAAAAAGCTTAAAACCGTTTTTTATTTTTTCATTACCATGATCAGCCTGTGTTCTTTTATGGAATATGTATCTTCCAGAGAAAATTATCCGGTTGAATTAATGTATTATGTTATGACAATCTCCTGCGCGGTTAAAGCCCTCAGCATTATCATGGTTACAAAAATCATTATGCTGGACGACGACTGCGGCAGTACAGGCACTTATGAAACCCAGGATGATGACAGTGAAGACTCGTCATTTACTCCGGCAATGAAACTCACCTTTACCGTTGCGTTGTTTTCCATCGGCGTTTTTGTTTTATCTCTTTTCGGCTATCCGCGGCTGGCTGATTTTATTTTTGACCGTTTTCTTGCCTCATGCTTTATTGTCGGACTGTTTTTCATCTTAAGACGCGCCGTCAGCGAAGCGCTGCACCGGGTTTTATTCCTGCGTTTCTGGGCTAAAACGTTTAAATTGCGCCGCCGTTTAATCAGCAAAATCGATTTCTGGATGAATCTTCTGGTCGATCCGCTTTTCATTATCTTTGCAGGCATTATCCTGCTCAGCATCTGGGGCGTTTCAACAGACATTCTGTTGCAAAGCATTAAAAAAGTTTTGTTTGGTTTTTCTGTCGGCGGTGTTAATATTTCCCTGATTTCGATTTTGCTGGCAATCTGTACTTTCTTCGTCACACTGGCGGTTATGAAAGCTTTGCGGCGACACTTGATTAACAATGTGCTTAACCAGCTGGAAATGGATGACGGTATAAAAAATTCTCTGGCTTCCGGCATGGGGTTCATCAGCTTTATAATTGCGGCAATACTGTCAATTATCGTCCTCGGCGGTAATTTAAGCAACCTTGCCCTCATCGCCGGTGCTCTCTCTGTTGGTATCGGTCTGGGTTTGCAGAATATCGTCAACAACTTTGTATCAGGCATTATTCTTTTATTTGAGCGGCCTGTAAAAGTCGGTGACTGGGTTAAAATTGCCGGAGAAGAAGGAAAAGTCAAACAAATCAACATCCGCGCAACGGAAGTTGAAACATTTAACCGCGCCAGCGTTATTATTCCTAACGCCACTCTGCTCTCCAACTCTCTTACCAACCTGACGCACACCAACAACTGGGCTCGTTATTCCGTAAAAGTTGGTGTCGCTTATGGTTCCGATGTTGAAAAAGTCAGGGATATTCTTTTGGAATGCGCCACATCCAACCGCCGGATTTTGAAAAAGCCGGAGCCGTATGTTTTGTTTCAGGATTTTGGAGCCAGCAGTCTTGACTTTGAATTGCGTTTTTATGTCAGCGATATTTGGAACGGCTGGAATGCTCCCAGCGATATCCGTTTTGAAATCAACCGCCGCTTTAAAGACGAGGGAATCGAAATTCCGTTTCCGCAGATGGTCGTTCACCAGGGAAGCGTTGTTTCTGAAGAAACGCAAAGCCAGTTTTACGCAGCTAAAAAAGGTAAAAAATAATGTTGTTGCAAGATTTAAAAAACAAAAAGATTATGATATGGGGGTTAGGAACAGAAGGACAATCTGTTTTACGTTATCTTAAGCGCCATGATATTAGCCGCGATATTATTATCTATAATGACACACCGATGGAAGTCCCTGAAGAATTTTGCGCTTATGTTATGAAATCGGGAGAAGATTTAGCGTCTTTGCTTAACTCGGTTGAAGTTGTTATCAAATCTCCCGGTGTCAGCGTTTATAAAGACGAAATCATCAGAGCTAAAGCAAACGGCGTTTATTTTACCTCTTCAACTGATTTGTGCTTCAGTGAAATCAGGCTGCGCCAGCCGCATTGCAAAATTATCGCCATAACCGGTTCAAAAGGGAAAAGTACCAGTGTCAGCGCTCTTTATCACATAATGATTAAACAGGGACTGAATGTTGGCCTAGGTGGAAATATCGGCCGACCGTTAATTGAACTTATCGACGGCGGTTATGATTACATTGTTGCGGAAATTTCCAGTTATCAAGCGGCAGATTTAACCGTTTCGCCGCACATTGCCATGTTTACAAACCTGTTTTTTATTCATACCGGCTGGCACAGAACTCACGACAATTATTGCCGTGACAAGCTGCACCTTATCTATTATCAGAATCGGGATGACATTTGTTTCGTTAACCAGAGGAATCCCGAACTAAACCGTTTTATTTCAGAATATGACGGAAAAAACCTGTTTTACTACAATGTTGAGAACGGCTTTCATGCCGAAGGAAAAGAGCTTTTTTATCAACAGGAAAAAATTCTGAATATTAATGATTTGAAACTTTACGGCGACCATAATCTTGACAATCTGTCCGGCGTTTTTTCAATATTGCAATACCTGAGGCTGGATATCCGTCAGGCTGCCCGGGACATGGAAAGTTTTGAACCTCTGGCGCATCGCCTGCAAAAAGTTGCCGTCATCAACGGTGTTACTTTCATTAACGACAGCATTTCCACGGCGCCTGAGGCAGCAATCAGCGCCATTAAAAGCTTTGACGGGAATATTGCCGTTATTTCCGGCGGAATTGAAAATGAACAGGATTATACGGATTATGCACACTGTATTAACAACAATCCCAAAGTAAAGATGGCAGTAACCCTTTTCCAAAGCGGCCCGCAAATTGCCGAAACGATTCGCAGAGAATCGCAGCGGCAGGATTTTAAACTGATAGAAGCTAATAATTTGGAACAAGCTGTTCTTTTTGCTTATGAAGAGTTGAAATCTTGCGGCGGGGGAATAGTTTTATTCTCTCCGACGGCGCCAAGTTTCGGTTTTTATAAAAACTTTATGGAAAGAGGTCAGCATTTTATTGACA
>ENA-ORTS01001801-ORTS01001801.1-human-gut-metagenome-genome-assembly--contig:-NODE-1801-length-13886-cov-11.626564_pt1 | contig 13886 bp, 11 predicted proteins | sample MGYA00241911_ERZ509186 | MGnify/ENA primary metagenome ERZ509186 (study PRJEB26280, sample SAMEA2338852) | human gut metagenome | biome: human gut; feature: human-associated habitat; material: faeces...
AACACCATATGAGGTCTATTTCTCAAAGGTGTTGCACTTAGCTTGACAATTCGCCGCGCAAAAGACGGCGGCCGTGATGTTTATCACATGAGTGGGAGATAAAATCGGATAAAATGAGATACAACAGGAGGGTGATGACGTGAGCAATATCTTTACAAAATGGAAGCATCTCATCCCGGTCGAGAAATCGGCGACGGGACATCAGCAGCTCTTTGAAGGCGGCCGTGAATGGGAAGACACCTATCGTGACCGCTGGTCTTTTGACAAGTGCGTTCACTCGACGCACGGTGTCAACTGCACGGGTTCGTGCTGCTGGAACATCTATGTCAAGAACGGGCTCGTGGCCTGGGAGAACCAGGAGCACAATTATCCGGAGACGAGCCCGGACATGCCGGACTTCGAGCCGCGCGGCTGCCCGCGCGGTGCGACGTTCTCGTGGTATCTCTACAATCCGCACCGCATCAAGTATCCGTATCTGCGCGGCGAGCTCGCTGCGCTCTGGCGCGAGGCGCGCAAGGAGCACAAGACGGCTCTTGAAGCCTGGCAGAGCATCGCCAATGATCCCGCCAAGACGAAGCGCTATAAGGAAGCGCGCGGCAAGGGCGGCTTCGTGCGCTCGAGCTGGGACGAGGTATCGGAGCTCGTCGCCTCGTCGCTTCTGCACACGGCGATGAAGTACGGCCCGGACCGCAACTTCGCCTTCGCCGTCATCCCGGCGAAGTCCATGCTGTCGTACGCGGCCGGCGCGCGCTTCATGCAGCTCATGGGCGGCGCTTCGCTGTCGTTCTACGACTGGTATGCCGACCTGCCGCCTGCAAGCCCGCAGGTCTGGGGCGACCAGACGGATGTGCCGGAGTCCTCGGACTGGTTCAATGCCGGCTACATCATGACCTGGGGCTCGAACGTGCCGCTGACGCGCACGCCGGACTCTCATTTCCTGATCGAAGCGCGCTACAAGGGGACAAAGGTCGTCTCGATTGCACCGGATTACGCGGAGTCGACGGCTGTAGCAGACACGTGGATCTCTCTGAAGGTCGGCAGCGATGCCGCCTTTGCCATGGCGATGGGCCACGTCATCCTCAACGAGTACTACTGGGGTGAGCCGGCCGAGTTCTTCACGGAATACACGCGCCATTACACGGACTTCCCGTTCCTCGTGCAGCTTCAGAAGCGTGCCGACGGCAGCTACGAGTCGGGACGCTTCTTGAACGGCAAGGACATGGGCCGCAAGGACAAGCATGCGGAGTTCAAGTATTACGTCATCGATGAGCTCACGGGGAGGCTCGTCGTGCCGAATGGCACGATGGGCGACCGCTGGGACAACGAGAAGAAGTGGAACCTGCACGAGGAAGACCGCGATACGGGGGCGAAGATCGTGCCGCAGCTCTCGGTGCTCGGCCAGTTCGACGAGGTCGTCGAGGTCGAGTTCCCATATTTCGGCAATGAGCGCGAGGAGCGCGTCATCCGCCGCATGGTGCCGGCCAAGCGCATCAAGACGAAGGATGGCGAGATCCTCGTCACGACGGTCTACGACCTGACGCTCGCCAACTACGCGGTCGACCGCGGCCTCGGCGGCGAGTGCGCTTCCTCGTACGACGAGGATGTGCCGTACACGCCGAAATGGCAGGAGAAGTACACGGGCGTGCCGGCTGAGACTTGCATCCACACGGCCCGCGAATTCGCCGACAACGCCATCAAGACGAATGGCAAGACGATGGTCATCATGGGCGGCGGCATCAACCACTGGTACCATGCCGATGTTGTCTACCGCACGATCCTCAACCTCCTGCTCTTCACGGGCTCGGAGGGCCGCAATGGCGGCGGCTGGGCGCATTACGTCGGCCAGGAGAAGCTGCGTCCGGCAGAGGGCTGGGCGCGCATCATGACGGCCACGGACTGGCAGGCACCGCCGCGCCTGCAGAACTCGACGTCGTTCTACTACTTCGCGACGGACCAGTGGCGCAGCGACGAGGTCGACATGAAGGATCTCGTCTCGCCACTGACGAGCCCGCGCTACCGCCATGCGGCCGACTACAACGTCATGGCCGCTCGCCTCGGCTGGCTGCCGTCTTACCCGACGTTCAACAAGGGCGGCCAGCAGCTGACGGACGAAGCGAAGGCGAAGGGCGAGGACCTCAAGAAGTACGTCGTGAATTCCCTCAAGGACAAGAGCCTGCAGTTCGCGGCAGAGGACCCGGATGCTCCGGAGAACTTCCCGCGCAACCTCTTCGTCTGGACGGCGAACCTGCTCGGCTCGTCTGCCAAGGGCAACGACTTCTTCAACAAGTACCTGCTCGGCACGGAGCACACGGTCTTTGCCGAGGAAGAGGGCCCGACGGAGATCAAGTGGCGCGAGCAGGAGGAGCTCCAGAAGCCGGGCGGCGCTGCCGAGGGCAAGCTCGACCTGCTCATCGACATCGACTTCCGCATGGCGGGCACGGCACTCTACTCCGATGTCGTGCTGCCGACGGCCACGTGGTACGAGAAGGACGATATCTCTTCGACGGACATGCATCCGTTTGTCCATCCGTTCCAGGCCGCTGTCGACCCGCTCTGGGAAGCCAAGAGTGACTGGGATGTCTTCCGCACGCTCGCAGAGGCCGTCTCGAAGGTCGCCAAGGAAGCCGAGCTCAAGCCGTATGAAGACCTCGTCGCTGTGCCAATCGGCCACGACAGCGAGGGCGAGACGGCTCAGCCTGAGGGCCTCGTGCGCGACTGGAGCAAGGGCGAGTGCGAGCCCATCCCGGGCAAGACGATGCCGAATCTCGTGCCGGTCAAGCGCGACTACGCGAAGACGTACGAGAAGTGGATCGCGCTCGGACCGAATGTCTCCAAGAAGATGGGTTCGCTCGCGATGACCTGGGATTCCTCGGATGAGTACGAGGAGATCCGCCAGCGCAACGGTGTCATCGAGAACGAGGACTTCGTCTCGTACGGCATGCCGTCGATCTACGATGCGCGCCAGGCCGTCGAGGCCGTCATGGGCCTCTCGACGACGACGAACGGCAAGGTCGCCGTCAAGGCCTTCAAGAGCCTCAACGAGAAGACGGGCCTCAAGGGCCTCGAGCATCTGGCCAAGGACCGCGAGAACGAGCGCTTCACGTTCGATGAAATCGCCGCGCAGCCGAAGGAGACCATCACGTCGCCGACGTTTACGGGCAGCAATCAGGGCCGCCGCTACACGCCGTTCACGACGAATATCGAGGAACTCGTGCCGTTCCGCACCGTGACGGGGCGCCAGTCCTTCTATCTCGACCACGAGATGATGCGCGAGTACGGCGAGACCATGGCGACCTTCAAGCCGATCCTCGACTACCGCCCCATCAAGAATCTCCTGGGCGGTGCGAAGGAGATCACGCTGAAGTACCTGACGCCGCACAACAAGTGGTCCATCCACTCGATGTACTTCGACAGCCAGCAGATGCTGACGCTGTTCCGCGGCGGCCAGACGGTCTGGATGAGCGAGAAGGATGCCCGCGAGATCGGCGTGCGCGACAACGACTGGATTGAGCTCTACAACCACAACGGTGTCGTGACATCCCGCGTGGCCGTCTCGCCGCGCATCCCGCAGGGCACGGTGTTCATGCACCATGCCCAGAACCGCCACATCAATGTGCCGGCCTCGAAGATCACGGGTACGCGCAGCGGCACGCACAACACGCCGACGCGCATCCACATGAAGCCGACGCACATGATCGGCGGCTATGGCCAGCTCAGCTATGGCTTCAATTACTACGGACCGACGGGCAACCAGCGCGACATGTATGTCGTCGCGCGCAAGATGCAGGGGGAGGTTGACTGGCTTGAAGATTAAAGCACAGATTTCCATGGTCATGAATCTTGACAAGTGCATTGGCTGCCACACGTGCTCCATCACTTGCAAGAATGTCTGGACCAACCGCGAAGGCGCGGAATACATGTATTTCAACAATGTCGAGACGAAGCCGGGCATCGGCTATCCGAAGAACTGGGAAGACCAGGAGAAGTGGAAGGGCGGCTGGAAGCTCGGCAAGGATGGCAAGCTCTCGCTGCGCACCGGCTCGAAGCCGGAGCGCCTGCTGAAGCTCTTCTACCATCCGGACCAGCCGGAGATGGACGACTACTACGAGCCGTGGACGTACGACTACGAGACGCTCATCCACTCCAAGCGCCGCAACCATCAGCCGATTGCCCGTCCGCGCTCGCTCATCACGGGTGAGCGCATGGAGATCAAGTGGGGCCCGAACTGGGAGGACGACCTCGCCAACGGCGAGTCGGCCCGCCAGGACGTCAACCTCAAGAAGATCTCGGAGGACATCACGCTCGAGTTCCACGACCTCTTCATGAAGTACCTGCCGCGCGTCTGCAACCACTGCCTGAATCCGGCCTGTGTCGCAGCGTGTCCGTCGGGTGCCATCTACAAGCGCGAGGAGGACGGCGTCGTGCTCGTCTCGCAGGATGGCTGCCGCGGCTGGCGCCACTGCGTACCGGCCTGCCCCTACAAGAAGGTCTACTTCAACTGGAAGACGAACAAGGCCGAGAAGTGCATCTTCTGCTTCCCGCGCCTCGAAAACGGCCTGCCGACAATCTGTGCCGACACGTGTGTCGGACGCCTGCGCTACATGGGCGTCCTGCTCTACGACATGGACAAGGTCGTCGCCGTCGCTTCGACGCGCGATAAGGGCGAGATCTACCACCAGGTGCTCGATGTCATCGCCGCCCCCAATGACCCCGAGGTCATCGAGGCCGCGCGCAGAGAGGGCATCTCGGAAGCGTGGATCAAGGCGGCTCAGGAGTCGCCCGTCTACAAGATCGTCAAGGAATGGCAGCTCGGCCTACCGCTCCATCCGGAGTTCCGCACGCTGCCGATGGTATGGTACGTGCCACCTCTCTCGCCAATCACGCGCCGCATGGAGGCAAACTGCTACCTGCCGGAAGCCGATGAGATGCGCATCCCCATTGCGTACCTCGCCGAGATCCTCGCTGCGGGCAACACGTCCGTCATGACGCGCACACTGCAGCGCCTCCTGGACATGCGCGCCAAGACGACGGGCGACAATCTGCCTGCCCGCCTCGAGTTCGCGCCGGAGGTCTACGAGAAGATGTTCCGCCTGCTCGGCATCGCCAAGTACAAGGACCGCTTCAACATCCCGGCGGGCATCCAGGGAAAGAGCCACGCCGAGATGCGCAAGGAGCAGGGCGGCGGCCTCTACACCTGCCCGGGTGGGGGGGCTGATATGGCTGATGCAGCTGAAATGAAGGATTACCAGAAAGTACTGCTGCTCGCAGCTCATCTCTTCGAGTATCCCGATGCCGCCTGGTGGGCAGACCTAGAGGACTGCCCACCAGGCCCAGCGCGAGATCGAGAATGCCCAGGCCTCTTCGGTCTTCGGCGATTTCCTCGACTTTGTCGCAGAGACGGGGGCGAAGGAGTACGAGGACCTCTACGTGCGGTCCTTCGACTTCTCGCAGAACACGAATCTTTATCTGACGACGCAGGAGCGCACGGACTTCGGCAAGCAGTCGCAGGAGATGCACCGCTACAAGGCGCTCTTTCTTGAAAATGGTCTCGACATGCCGAACCAGCTGCCGGACTACCTACCGGCCCTTCTGGAGCTCTCGGCTGCCCTGCCACCAGAGCAGGCGGGCAAGGTGCTCGGAATCATCCGCCCGCGCGTCGAGCTCCTGCGCACGCGCTTCATCGAAGCAAAGCTGCCGCATGCCTTCTTGCTCGACATCGTCTTGACAGAAACGGCAGGATTGGAGGTTAAGCCATGAATACATTCTTCTACGGCGTCCTGCCGTACATTGCCCTGACGATCTTCGTCGGCGGCACGATCGTCCGCTACACCGTCTTTGAGCGGGGCTGGACGACGAAGTCCAGTGAGTTTCTCGCCAAGAAGAGCCTCAAGTGGGCGAACCCCGTCTTCCACCTCGGCCTCCTGATGGCCTTTGGCGGCCATTTCATCGGCATCCTCGTGCCGAAGTTCGTCACGGAGGCAGCGGGGACGGATGAAGCGACGTATCACATGATTTCGCTCGCGGGCGGCATCCCGGCTGCCGTCCTGTTCCTCGGCGGTTTCCTCTGGCTCATGAAGCGCCGCTTCTTCGGCACGAGCCGCATGAAGGTCAACACGAGCTCGATGGACAAGCTGCTCTATCTCGTACTGCTCCTGACCATCCTCTCGGGCACCGCGGGCACGCTCTCGAACATCTCGGCCGGCTTTGATTACCGCGAGAGCATCTCGCCGTGGTTCCGCTCCGTGCTCATGCTCTCGCCGGACGTCAGCCTCATGAAGGATGTCCCCGCCATCTTCCAGTTCCACATGTTCATGTGGATGATGACGGCCATCCTCTTCCCGTTCACGCGTCTCGTGCACTGCCTGAGCCTGCCGTTCGAGTACCTCATGCGCAGCAATATCGTCTACCGCCGCAAGTGATTTTTCCTGCAGATGAAAAGCGAAGCCCAGCCGGGCTTCGCTTTTCGCTTTTCTCGGTGTAAACCTGTGCATCTGGCCTGCATGATGGTATAATGAAGGCATATTTTTGTTAGGAGATGAATATATGGAACATGAGAATACAGAGATGAAGCGGGGGCTCAAGAACCGCCATCTGCAGATGATCGCGCTCGGCGGCGCGATTGGCACAGGTCTCTTTTACGGCTCTGCCTCGACCATCGCGCTCGCGGGGCCTGCGGTGATGCTCTCGTACCTGATCGGCGGCATCGTGATCTTCTTGATCATGCGCATGCTCGGCGAGATGGCCGTCGATGAGCCGGTGTCGGGCTCCTTCAGCCACTACGCGACGAAGTACTGGGGACGCTTTCCAGGCTTCCTTTCGGGGTGGAATTATTGGTTTAACTACGTGCTCGTCTCGATGGCAGAGCTCACGGCCGTCGGCATCTACATGAACTTCTGGTTCCCCGACCTGCCGCAGTGGATTTCTTCACTCGTCTGTCTCGTGGCCATCACAGCGCTGAACCTCGTCAATGTCAAGGCATACGGCGAGGCAGAGTTCTGGATGGCACTCATCAAGATCGCGGCCATCGTCAGCATGATCCTCTTGGGCCTCGGCCTGATCTTCACGAACGGCCAGCCGTTCCCCGATAACTTCAGCAACATCTGGGAAAACGGTGGCTTCCTGCCGAACGGCCTCTGGGGGCTCGCGCTCTCGATTGCTGTCGTCATGTTCTCATTCGGCGGCATTGAGCTCATCGGCATCACGGCCGGTGAGGCCGAAGATCCGGACCGCACGATCCCGCGTGCCATCAATCAGGTCATCTGGCGCATCCTGATCTTCTATGTCGGCACGATGATTGTCCTCATGGCCCTCTGGCCGTGGAACAAGGTCGGCATGGAGGCGAGCCCGTTCGTCCAGATCTTCAACAACGTCGGCATCCCGGCCGCCGCGCACATCCTGAACTTTGTCGTGCTGACGGCAGCCATCTCAGTCTACAACTCGGCCATCTACAGCAACAGCCGCATGCTCTACGGCTTGGCGGGCACGGGCGAGGCCCCTTCGTTCTTCCGCAAGCTCTCGCCGCGCGGCGTGCCCGTGCGCGGCATTCTCGTCTCGTCGGGCATCACCCTGATCGTCGTCGCTCTCAATTACTTCCTGCAGGGCCATGTCTTCATGTACCTCATGATGATCGCGACGTGCGCCGCTGTCATCAGCTGGGTGGTCATCTGTGTCACACACCTGAAGTTCCGCGCCTACTGCAAGCGGCACAAGAAAGAAACGAAGTTTCACGCTATCTTCTATCCGTGGGCGAATTATCTCGCACTGATTTTCCTGGCGGGGGTCATCTTCTTCATGGCCCAGATTCCCGACATGCAGCTCGCCGTGCTGTTCCTGCCAATCTGGCTGCTCGTGCTCTGGATCGGCTACTGCCAGTACAAGCGGCATAGGATTTGACCGCTGTAATATGATGTCAAAAAAAGACTGCTTCGCATGAAGCAGCTTTTTTTATTTGGCGCGCGAATCTGCTGGCCTGCCCTGTTGGGCGGCTCGCCAGGCGCGGCGGAATGTGCCCGGCGGCATGCCGATGATCTGACGGAAGACGCGGCTGAAGTAGTTGGAGTCATCGAAGCCGACGCGCAGGGCAATCTCGGTCAGGGGCAGGTCGGTATCGATGAGCAGGGTCTGGGCCTTGCCGATGCGCCAGCGGCGCAGGTACTGAAGCGGGGCGTAGTTGGTCGTATGCTTGAACGCATGGGAGATGTAGTCGCGGCTGGCGTGGAAATGCTGGGCAATGTCGCGGATGGAGAGGTCTTCGGCATAATGCTCTTCGATGTACGAGCGGGCGTGTTCAACCAAGAGGTTTTCCGGCTCGGTAGCTTTGACGGCCCGCTTCGAGATCTGCTGCCATACAAGATGGACGATGGTCTGGGCTGCTGCATTTGCTGCGGGATATCCGTGCGGCTTGGCGAGGCTGTGTTCAATGATGTGGTAGAGGGTGCAGAGTTCTTCGGCGATGGACTGGCAGGGAATGCAGGGATGGGTGCCGGGCGGAAGTAGCGCATTGGGGCGCGCGCCGGGGCGCTGGAGTCCTGTGACGGCGATGCAGCAGGCATCCGTGAGGGAATCGAGCATCAGACTTTCATCGTGCATGATTTTACTGTCGTAGACGATGATATCGCCGGGCTGCGTATGGCATATCTCGTTGCCGACGATGTGCGTGCCGTTGCCGGAAAGCATGAAGTTGAGTTCAATGCAGTTCTCGTGCTGATGCATCGTGCGGACGCTGCGGTTCCAGTGATAGAAGCCGATGAGGCGTGGTTCCTGCTGGAAGGGTGATGCTTCTTGTTGATCGATGTCGATGGAGACGGGCATGTTTTCCTCCTTTCTGGTCTGTCAGAGTCTTGATCTTGCAAAAAAGCTCCCCTGCAAACATGAAAGGGCAAGGGAGCGGAGGGGGCGGGGTCAATAGAGGCCGTTGCAGCGCAGGATGGGGATGTTGATGTGCTTGTTGAAGAAATTGATCAAAGGTCCCATGCCCAGTGCCATGACGACAGTGCCGATGCCCACGAGACTGCCGAGCAGGAAGCCGATGATGACGGCTGTGCTGTCGAGCAGGATGCGCGCATAGCGGAAGGGCAGGCGTCCGTGCGTCATATCGTCGATGATGCAGCTGAAGGCGTCGTATGGTCCCATGCCGAAGTTCAGGCACATATAGAGCGAGACACCGAAACAGGAGACGGCCATGCCGCTCAGCAGCAGGATGATGCGGGCAGCGAGATCACTGGCCGGGACTGCGAGGACAGGGACAAAGATGCTATAGCTGAAGTCGGATACGGACCCCAGCAGGATGAGGTATAAGAATGTGCCGATGCGCAGGTAGCGGCGCCCGCAAGTCAGCATCGGGATGAGCAGCAGCACGTTGAAGATCGATACACAGCTGCCGAAGCTCAGCCCTGTCAGCAGGCTGTAGCCGAGGTTCATGCAGGAATATGGATCGTTGCCGAAAAGGCTCAGGCGCAGCAGACTGGTCGAGCAGGCCATGCAGCTGATCGCTGCGGAAAAGAACGCGCAGCGCTTCATCAGAGAAGAGGAAAGACTGGCCTGGCTGCTGCTTTTTGCCTCGGCAATGAGCTTCTGATAGAGAATGAGCGGGGATGTCATCATGCTACCCTCCTTCTGGGCGCACAGGAAAGATTGTTTCTCAACGATGACTCTATCATACCTGTTTTTCTGGAGAAATTCCTTCACAATCTAGCAAAATGTGAAACCCGCAAAGCCTTGTCTTATCGTGTTCTTTGAAATGATTCGCTGTAAAAACTGGACATTCCTGCTTTCTGGCGGGGAGGTACAGGAAAAGCGGACAGGATGAATTCCTGTCCGCTTTTCCTCGAGGGTGAATATGCCGCTGTACTGAAATCTGAGATGGGATTACTTGGCGCGCAGCTGCGTGTAGAGATTGACGATCTCTACGGCCATCTCTTTCATGGCCATGCCCGTCATGACGTAATCCTGTGCGTGGGAGATCAGGACGTTGAACGGGCCCTGGAGTTCGCCGCTGGCTTCTTTTTGCAGCAATTCTTCCGTCTGGAGTTTGTGTGCCTTCAGGAGATGCTCGTCGGCATCCTTGAGGCATTCCTCTGCTTCACCGAAATTCCCGCGGCGGGCCTGCTTGAGGGCTTCTGCAACCTTTGCGCGCCCGTCGCCGGCCGCCGAGATGATCGCAAATGCCACGTCTTCTGTCTTTGCCATGTTAATTCCTCCTTATTACTTCTTCAGCAGTTCATTCTCGATGCGCTCGCGTGCTGCTGGAGCCCACTCGTTCATCTTCTCGGGGAAGCCGAAGATGGAGACGCAGGCGATGTTGTCGCCGCCGACCTTCGGTGCATCCGGCTTGAGCTGTTTGTTGGCAAAATCCATCTCGCGCAGTGTCTCGAAGATGCCGTCGAAGTCGACATCGCCCATGCCGAGGTTGAGATGCTGGTGGACGCTGACGTCCTCGCGGCCGCGCTGGTTGAGGGATGGCGGGTTGAGGATGTAGCGGCAGTCGAGCGTCTGGTTGAACGTGTCGGCGAACAGGACGTGCGTGAGTTCATCTCCGGCGTACTTGAGCATATGGCGGACATCGCCCTTGCCCTGGTCGTAGAAGAAGCCGTGCGGGGAGGAGTAGACGTAGCCGAGGTTCTTGGAGCGGAAGGACTTGACCATGTCGCAGGCCTCGTCGTTGAGTTCGCAGAAATCGTACGGATGCGACTGGATCTCGACGCGCAGGCCCTCGCGCTCGATGATCGGCAGCAGCTCTTCCATGGAGCGGAACCACATGCCGTTGCAGATCTCCTGCTGGTTCGGATCGCCGGAGAGCTCCGTGTTGATGACGGGGACACCCATGTTGACGGCAATCTCGATCATCTTCTTCCAGTTGGCGACGGCCATCTTGCGCTGCTCCTCAGTCGGGCCGGACCAGCGATAGACGCAGATAAAGGACGAGATCTCAACGCCCGTCTCCTTGAGTGCCTTGCGGTATTCTTCTTCACACTCCTTGGAGAACAGCGGGTGCTTGTAGAAGGGATTGATCCGCGGATGCGGGGACTGCTCAATGTATTTGTAACCCCAGTCAGCAACCTGGTGGACGAGGTCATTGATGCTCATCTGTTTGGACAGTACATCAACATCGAATGCGATTTTCATGGTAAACCCTCCAGTTCATCAAACACGATAAAGTAATATGGATGACCCGCACAGCCTCGCGGGAGGTCTGCGCTGTTTTCTTGCTGTGCTTACAAAATACCATGGCTGAAACGAGTTGTCAAGAATGTTCCGACTACACCGTAACGCTAGTAATGGCGCGGTTTTAGCAGGATTGTACAACTATGGGAGGGGAGCGCTCGACAAGGCGGAGTTCTACAGCAGGATTGTGCAAGTTTCACCTTGAAAATTTTTTTGAAAGAAATTTTCGCGTCAAAACAATAGCGATAGATAATAAGAGAGAAGACAAGATTGTGCTATTTTGGCGCTGAGTCGGCAGTTTTTTGCCCACAACAAAGGCAACATGGTGGAATTATTTGGCGGCGTTTCGCCGTATAATGACAGTGCAAGGTCAAACAGACGACCAGGGACACGACAGGGAAAGAAAGGGAGGATTTATCCATGGCAATCCATATCACAGGCGCACCGTGCTGCTGGGGCGTCGACGATGTCAAGAATCCGTATCTGCCACCTTGGCAGAAGGTGCTCTACGAAGCAGGGCAGGCAGGCTACAAGGCCATCGAGCTTGGCCCGTACGGCTATCTGCCGCTCGACATCGACGTCGTGAGCGAAGAGCTCGCGAAGAACAACATCGGCATCGTGGCGGGCACGATCTTCGATGACCTGTTGGATGAAGGAAACTACGAGAACGTCCTTCATCAGGTCGACGATATCTGCGGCATCATCACGAAACTGCCAAAGCTGCCGACGGAGCCGGGGCAGCGTTATCCGGCGCCATATCTGACAGTCATGGACTGGGGCCACGATGAGCGCGACTACAATGCTGGACACAGCGACAGGGCGCCGCGCCTCAGCGATGAAGACTGGAACCGCATGATGAGCCACATCAAGGGCATCGCCGAAAAGGCGGCTTCGTGGGGCGTCCGGGCCGTTGTTCATCCGCATGTTGGCGGTTACATCGAATTTGCCGATGAGATCGACAAGCTCGCACGCGATATCCCGAAGGAAGTTGCAGGTCTTTGCCTCGATACGGGCCATCTGCGGTATTCCGGCATGGATCCGGTCACCTGGCTGCGAAAGTATGCAGATCGCCTCGACTACATCCACTTCAAGGATATCGACGAGAAGGTCTACAACGAGGTCCTTTCGGAGCATATCCGCTTTTTTGAAGGCTGCGGCAAGGGCTCGATGTGTCCGATCGGCACGGGCATGCTCGACTATCCTGCCATCTACAAAGTGTTGACCGAAGAGATTCACTACAATGGCTACATCACAGTCGAGCAGGAACGCGATCCGCGCAACGTAGCGACGAGCCTGCGCGATGTCAAAGCCAGCTGCGACTACCTGCACAGTCTTGGCTTTGAATGAGCCAATCGGATGGATGACGCAGGCCGGCCTGCGCATGATCCTGACAACTATAGATACTGGCCGGCATCATGAATTTTGGGATGGATTTCAAGAGTTTATTCAGACAAAGGAGCGTTTATCATGATCAATGGTGAAAAAGTACTCGATCACCCGATTCGCTGGGCTATGGTCGGCGGCGGCCGCGGCAGCCAGATCGGCTATATCCACAGGAGCGCCGCCCTGCGCGATCGTTCGTTTGAACTCGTGGCAGGCGCTTTCGATATCAATCCGGAGCGAGGCAAGGACTTCGGCATTCAGCTCGGCGTAGCGCCGGAACGCTGTTACCCGGATTACAAGACGATGCTCATGGAAGAGGCAAAGCGCAGCCCTGAGGACCGCATTGAAGCCGTGACGATTGCCGTGCCGAATGGCCTTCATTATGCGGTCTGCAAGGCTGTGCTCGAAGCCGGTTTTCATGTCGTCTGTGAGAAGCCGCTCTGCTTCACGACGGAGCAGGCAGAGGAACTCGTCCATCTGGCTGACAGCAAAGGGCTCGTCGTCGGTGTGACGTACGGCTATTCCGGCCATCAGCTCATCGAGCAGGCCCGCCAGATGGTCCTGCACGGCGACCTCGGCGAGATCCGCCTCATCAAGATGCAGTTCCCGTTCGGTGCCTACAATACGGCAGTCGAAGAGACGAATGCTGCGGCGCGCTGGCGCATGGACCCCGCTAAGGCTGGCCCATCCTTCGTGCTCGGCGATGTCGGCACGCATCCTCTCTTCCTCGCTGAGACAATGGTTCCTGATTTCGAGATCGAGAGCCTCATGTGCACGACGAAGTCCTTCATCCCGACGCGCAAGCTCGAAGACAACGCGTTTGTCATCATGAACCTCAAGGGCGGCGCGCAGGCGACGTGCTGGGCTTCGGCCATCAACTGCGGCGCCCTGCACGGCCAGAAAGTCCGCATCGTCGGCTCGAAGGCTTCTGTCGAGTGGTACGACGAGCGCCCGAACCAGCTGACGTACGAGATCGAGGGCGAGCCGGTCCGCATCCTCGAGCGCGGCGGCGCTTACCTCTATCCTTCGGCTCGTGCGGAGGACCGCATCAGCGGCGGCCACACGGAAGGCCTCTTCGATGCGTGGTCGAACCTCTACCGCCGCTTTGCCATCGCCATGGAGAAGGCCAATAAAGGTGAGAAGGCTGACTTCTGGTATCCGGATGTCCATGCTGGTGCCGAAGGCGTCAAGTGGGTCGAGAAGTGCGTGGAATCGGCCAAGAAGGGTGCTGTCTGGGTCAAATACTGATAAAAGTGCCATATCCCCAACAAAAAGAACCGCTCATTCGAGGCCGCTGAAAAAGTCTCTATACATTTTATCAATCGGTACAGATGCCACAC
>ENA-ORTS01001809-ORTS01001809.1-human-gut-metagenome-genome-assembly--contig:-NODE-1809-length-13843-cov-3.226864_pt1 | contig 13843 bp, 14 predicted proteins | sample MGYA00241911_ERZ509186 | MGnify/ENA primary metagenome ERZ509186 (study PRJEB26280, sample SAMEA2338852) | human gut metagenome | biome: human gut; feature: human-associated habitat; material: faeces...
TGTATTTCTAAAGAAAATCTGTTATATGTTAAGGCATCAAACATATTTGTGGGTTTTGAATTTAGAGGTAACTCAAGTGCAGCTGCATATGCAACTGTTTCTTACGATGGAAGATAAGCTGTAAAAATTGGGGATTAAGTGCATAATAAAGCATTTAATCCCAAGTTATATGAGGGAAATTGTATGTTAATAAAAGTGATTAAGAAGCAAACCATTTTTTTATTAAAACAAAAAGAAGCAAGTCTGACATTTATATTACTTCTAGCGGTAGTGCTGGGGAATTATATAACGAATGTTCTCACATTTAGAGGTACTGATATTTCACAAATGTATCAGCCAATGAAGTTATTAGCGCTCAGCCTGAATAAAGTATATTTTAGTGCAAACATTCAATTATTAATTGTGATGATTTACCCTATCTTGGTTGCTGTACCTGCTGGTTTTTCTTATACTAAAGAACAGCAGACAAAAGAAGAAGTATACATGATTTATCGTTTAGGGAAAAATCGTTATTTACAAAGTAAATTGTGGGCATCTTTTTTTACAACAACAATAGTTTTTACGGTTCCATTTATGCTGGAAATACTAATGAATATGCTATCTTTTCCCATGAATGCAATAAGAGATTTATCAAATTTAAGCATTTACAATACAGATTATGCCACAATGGTTCATAATTACATAGGCAGCGCAATCTATATAGCATCCCCTGGTTTGTATGCAATTCTTACAACACTATTTTTTGGTGTCGTATCAGGAATCCTTGGTACGCTTCCCGTAGCAATCTCATTTGCTTTGACGGTTAAATATCGCACGTTGCTGATCTTACCGACTTTTGTTCTATTGAATGCGACTACATATCTTAATATTCTGGATAGAAATAAGAGTTCATTAAGCTGGTATAAGTATTTGCTTCTTTTTGATGATACCCCTAAAAATATTATCGTTCCACTGATGGGGGTAGGAATTATACTAATAACAATATTCGGTTTTTACCTTTATGGAAGGAATAAGGATAAATGGTAATATGCATCATGAAAAAAGAGTAGTAATTTTAATTGGAATACTTTCCGGAATTTGCATATCGCTTGGTTTTATCAGACCGTTTGACGGAGTAATAACGCTATCAGAACTGGTATTACAATTAAGTGGATCCAGAGGTGAACTCAGCATGAGTTGCAATTTAGTGGAGTTAATTGGATTTATGCTTCGTATGATGCCAAACTATATTATGATATTGGTTTTTGGGAATAAGCTGTATGGTCATTTCTGCACAGCCAGTATCTATGTGTTTAGTCGGTGCCCGAATCGAATGAAATGGTATGGAAAGGAAATGTTACAGTTAATTAATTTCATATGCATATTTGAACTGGTATTTCTAAGCACAACCGCTATTGCTTCTGTATTGCGATATCAGGTGATTTTTAGCGTAGGTGGATTTATTTTATTGGGATGCCATGCTCTGATTTTTATGTTATGGAATTTTACCCTGGTGCTGTTAGTTAATTTACTTGCGATCAATATTGGAAGCAGTGCTGCATTCACATTGGTTATGGTTGTGCAAATGACTTGTACCGCAGCACTCAGTATCATAAATATATTGACGAAAATGCAAATGAAACAAGACATCATATATGTTTTTTTGTGGTTGAATCCAGTAGCACATACCGTTTTAGGATGGCATCGCAGCACATTGTTAGAAGTTGAGTTAGCCAACAGCCGATATTCTTTGAATTTAGTTACTTCGATATTGATTCCGGCTCTATTCTGTATAGTTACTGTATTGATGGGAGGACAATTGATACAGAAGAAGGATTTACTGGCAGAGGACATGGAAATGGAGACAATTTGATATGAAATTAATTGCAAACAATATTCATAAAAAAATAAAGGGTAAGACAATACTCAATGACATCAGTCTGGAAATGGAAACAGGAAATATATATGGATTTTGGGGTAGAAATGGATCTGGAAAAACCATGTTGTTTCGGGCATTATCGGGTCTGATGAAGATTGATTCAGGTAATATTTATTGGAATGATAAAGAACTGCACAAAGACTTTGCTGTTTTACCAAGTCAGGGGATTGTTTTGGAGCATGCCGGCTTGTATCCCAATAAGACAGGAGTGGAAAATTTATTATATCTTGCGCAGTTAAAGGGAGTGATTGGTAAGCGGGAAGTAGAAGAAGCAATACAACGGGTTGGACTTGACCCGGCTGACAAAAGGGTATTTGGTAAATACTCAATGGGAATGAAGCAGAGACTGGTGATTGCACAGGCCATCATGGAGAAGCCAGATGTTATCATGCTGGATGAGCCTACAAACGGACTGGATGAAGCAGGAATAAAGGAAATAAGACAATTAATTGAACAGGAAAAAGAAAGAGGAGCCTTAATTCTTTTAGCCAGTCATAATCAGGAGGATATGAAGATATTGGCAGACCAGGTATATAAAATTGCAGATGGCCGCATTGAAAGAAAGGGGACAGAACTGTGAAATGCAAATGGGGTTCATGCTTTATCTTATTAATTGTTATAGTGATAACTGTATTTGGTATATTTGAAAAAAGAACGTATACTAATATAGCAGAAGATAAGTCATATTTAGATGAGCTTTACGTAGCACAGCTTCCAGAAAATATATGTCTTGAAGAGACAGAGAATTTATCGGTAAATTTACCGCAGGTCCCAGTTATTATACGGGTATCTGTACTGGGAGATGTGGAGCATATAGGAGGAACAAGCAGGCAACTGGTCAAAGTGGAAGATGTTTATAAGGGAACAGAGCCTGCGGTGGGACAAGATATATATCTTACTTGCAGCCGTTGGTCACTTAGTTTATATTCAGAGCCATATTCCATCGAAAGAGGATTTGTTAATATAATGGAAGTGGGAGGGGAATATTTAGTTTTTATCGAAAATCAGGTAGATGGTCTTGGAGAGAAGATTCCTGTATATCAGGTGTATGTGGAAAATGCATTCACACCAATATTTTCATATCAAGAGCATGAAAATAATATTTGTGAAACAGGTGGTGAATCCACATATGTAAAATATAATCAAGTTTGTGAAAATGAATTTTTTGCTACAACCCAGAAAGGAATGGATGCGTTAGTTGGCCTAAAAAAAGAAATGATAGAAAAATATAATGAAAAGTGAAAACTATAGTTTGATGAATCTGGAGAAACTGAATATTCAGGAAGAAATGAACTATAGCTGTGATACCATGCTTCATATCTATCCGACTGCCAATATGGACTATTCCGTATTGACTGACAGAGAAAAGAGCATTCTTGACAAGGTGATTACGAAGTTTAGTGCTTACAGAGCAAAAGATATTGTAGAGTATATGCATAAGGAAAAGGCATATACTGAGACAAGACCGGGAGAAATCATTCCGTTTAGTCTGGCAAAAGAAATAAGAAAATTTTAATTGATTCCCATGTGCATTTGTTCATGGAAATTTTATGCAGCAGTATGATCATTACAGGTTGGGGGATTGTAATATGAAGACAAGCAAAAAATATTGGCAGATGAAAAGTCTGACCGGAGTGATTTTAGTATGTATATTTCTTACAGCCTGCGGCGGAGAAACGCAGGAAGCTGAGAGGAAAAGCAATGTGCAGGAAAATGAAACGGTAAGTACCACTACCATTGAACAAACAGCCGAACAGACGCAGGAGACAACGCAGGAAGCGGAAGAGTTTGTGCAGACAGATACTATCCTGGAAAATTTGAAGGGGAATAGAGAACCACAGACGATTTTGCAGGAACTGTCTGAACTTCCATTAAGTATAGAAGAGCTGAGGGCTTATCCGGTATATGTGTTAAGTACTCAATTCGAGGAGTGTAGTGGGGTAGAACTGCTGGATGAATTCTATGAGCAGTCCACACAGGGGAATCCGGCACAATTGTTGATGGCAAATTACCTCTATAATGAAAAATGGATCCTTTCTTATATTGTATTGAATTTGACGGAAGTACATATTATATGCTTAGGGGTGATGTGGATGCCGGGACTGCAGAGGAAGACTATACGGAAATGTATTTTCGTTCCCTGAATATTATCGAAAAGAAAGATATAGAACCGGACATGGCACTCATCATGATCGTATTTACCAATCAGGAAGATGTTTCCGATGAACAGGCGGAGCAGTATGTGAAATGGTCGGAAGAGGGAAAACGGCCTGATGACATAGAAATATATTATTTCTTAAATCTGAGATACGGTCTTATGAGCGGTGATGATGAACTGAAAATACTGGATGAAGTGGAGAGAACAGCAGACAGAATGGCTGTGTACCGGATCGCAAAGGATTTCACAAATACATATTTTCAGGAGGAATACACAGGCGAAGTTGAGATCATGGGCATCAAGGGACTTTCCGGGGTGGATACGGACAGCAAGGGTAACTGTACGGTGGAAGTAGAGTTCCGGCCGGTACAGGAGGACTCGTTATCTTATCTGTTTATGACATTTGGATATGATGAGATGGGATGGACGATCCGCAGTTATGGAGTGGAAAAGTAGGCGGACATAGGATACAAAAATTGTATGAAAATCCTACAAAATTTTGTTGACAAAACAGTATTGCCTATGTATAATAAGTCAGTGTGTGAATCAACACATCGTAGGAGACTTGTGTTTTCTACGCAACATATTGCATAGGAGTCGCTATGTTAGTAAGTTTATCTGATGTATTAACATCCGAAGGCAAGGTAGAAACTGTTGCCATTCCGCTTGAGATGACAAGCTTTAAGAGCCGCCAGGGAGATTTCTCTATTACGGAGAAGACACCTATTAATCTTACTTTTACCAACATCGGTGTGAACAAGGCAAAAGTAACCGGCACTGCAGAGCTTACCTTTGACACGAAATGTGACAGGTGCCTTACTGAAGTACCTACAGCAATGAAGCTTAAGTTTGACAGAATCGTTTATTCTCCGGAAGCGGAAGTAAGTGAGGAAGAAGATACCGAGCAGAGCTTTATGGATGGATGGCAGCTGGATGTAGAGGCTTTTGTGTACGATGAAATTCTGGTGAATTGGCCGGCAAAGATCCTGTGTAAGGAAGACTGCAAGGGTATTTGCCCTGTATGTGGTCAGAACAGGAATCTGAAGGAATGTGGTTGCGATACTTTCGTACCGGATCCTCGTATGGCAGCAATCCAAGATATCTTCAACGCGAATAAGGAGGTGTAACGATGTCTATTTGTCCTAAGAATAAATCTTCCAAAGGTAGAAGAGATAAGAGAAGAGCAAACTGGAAAATGAGCGCTCCTACATTGGTAAAGTGCAGCAAATGTGGTGCACTGATGATGCCTCACAGAGTTTGCAAGGCTTGCGGTTCTTACAATAAGAAGCAGGTCGTAAGCGTTGATTAATTTATAAATCAATGAAGCGAAATTAAGTGAAAAGAAAAGAGGAGATTCCGAAAGGAGTCTCCTTTTGCTTTCACAAAAAAATCACTTGCTTTTTATATACGCCTTTAGTATAGTAAGAATGAATCTGCCATCATCAAACTGTTTGGTGCGACCCACGGAGCGGTTTGATGATAAGCGGATAAACACAAACAGGTAAAGGAACGACGAAATGGCAGAATATGTAAATGTTGCTGTAGATGCGATGGGAGGAGATAATGCTCCCACCGAGATCGTAAAGGGCGCTGTAGAGGCTGTCAATGCGGACAAACGTGTCAAAGTATTCCTGGTAGGTAAGGAGCCGGTGATCCGGGAAGAATTAAAGGCATATACCTACGATGCAGAACAGCTGGAAGTCGTACATGCCGAAGAAGTCATCGAGACTGCAGAACCTCCGGTTATGGCGATCCGCCGTAAGAAGGATTCTTCCATTGTCAAAGCCATGTATATGGTGAAGAACGGTGAATGCGATGCTTTCGTATCCGCAGGAAGTACCGGTGCAGTACTGGTAGGCGGACAGGTGATCGTAGGCCGTATCCGTGGCGTGGAGAGACCTCCTTTGGCTCCCCTGATCCCTACGGAGAACGGTGTCAGCCTTTTGCTGGACTGTGGTGCTAATGTGGACGCAAGACCTTCCATGTTAGTACAGTTTGCCAAGATGGGCAGTGTCTATATGGAAAGCGTTATGGGCGTTAAGAATCCCAAAGTCGGTATTGTGAATATCGGTGCTGAGGAAGAGAAGGGTAATGCGCTGGTCAAGGAGACTTTCCCTCTGTTGAAGAATTGTCCCGAGATCAACTTTATTGGAAGCGTAGAAGCCAGAGATATTCCGGCAGGTGTGGCAGATGTCATCGTCTGTGAAGCGTTTGTCGGCAATGTGGTACTGAAAATGTACGAGGGCGTCAGCTCCGCACTGCTGCATCAGGTAAAGCAGGGAATGATGTCCACACTGCGCAGTAAGATCGGCGCACTGTTAGTAAAGCCCGCGCTGAAGAAGACCTTGAAGAGCTTCGATACCTCCCAGTACGGAGGAGCTCCGCTGCTTGGCTTAAACGGTCTGGTAGTGAAGACACACGGAAGCAGCAAGGCTGTGGAAGTGAAGAACTCCATCCTGCAATGCATCGCATTTAAGGAAGAGAAGATCAACGAAAAGATCAAAGAGCAGATCGGTCTGGAAGATAAGGCTGCAGAAAATAATTAAAATTACAAAATATTTGGAAAGAAGGAACTGTTATGGAATTCGAAAAGTTAAAGAAAATTATTGCTGAGGTATTAAATGTAGATCCCGATGAGATCACCATGGAGACCACCTTCCAGGATGACCTGGGTGCTGATTCCCTGGATGTATACCAGATCATCATGGGTATCGAGGAAGAGTTCGATATCGAGATCCCTGCAGAGTCTGCAGAGCAGGTTACTACTGTAGAAGAAGCAGTAGAGATGATCAAGAACGCAGTGAACTAGTAAAGCTACGAGCCATGCAAAGACAAAACAGGAACTGTGACCGAGAGCTTGCTCACAAGGCACTGTTCCTGTTTTTCGGTTTATATGATGATGTCGAACTTCCGTAGCCCCAATCAAGGTAAGAAACGCGACACGCTCTCGCTCTGTCGCAGAGCGTAGCGGTACATAAGCGAGGATAATACCCTCGCTAAGTACCGACGTCTGCTTACGGTCTGCTTATTCTTATCTTGATTGTGACTACTGGGTTTGAACTATTAGCATTTGTGAGGACAAGAAAATGTTGGATGGTTATACAATGGACGTGCTGGAACAGCGCATCGGCTATTGCTTTCACAACAAAGCATTGCTGAAGCAGGCTCTGACCCACAGCTCCTATACCAATGAACAAAAGATCAACAAGACAGAGAACTATGAGCGCATCGAATTCCTGGGAGATGCTGTACTGGAGCTGGTATCCAGCGACTTCCTGTTTCGGGAACACCCGGATGTTCCGGAGGGCGAGCTGACCAAGATGCGTGCCTCCATGGTGTGCGAGCCTTCCCTGGCATTCTGTGCCAGAGACCTGGAACTGGGACAGTTTATGCTTTTGGGAAAGGGCGAAGAGAATACCGGCGGCAGACGCAGAGACAGCATCACCTCTGACGGTATGGAAGCCATGATTGGTGCCATTTATCTGGACGGTGGCATGCAGCCTGCCAAGGCTTTTATTGACCGCTTCATTCTGTCGGATTTAGAGGACAAGCGTCTCTTCTACGACAGCAAGAGTAATCTCCAGGAACTGATTCAGGGGAAACTCAAAAAAGAGTTCGAGTACCGGCTGTTAGAGGAGAGCGGACCGGAACACGACAAGACTTTCGTGGTAGAGATCGACATGGAGGGAGAATGCCTTGGCCGTGGGCAGGGAAGAACAAAAAAAGCGGCAGAACAGCAGGCAGCTTATGAGGCGCTTCTGCTATTGAGGGATAGAGGATATGTATTTAAAAAGTATTGAGATCCACGGGTTCAAATCATTTGCCAATAAGATCGTATTTCAGTTCCACAACGGAATCACCGGTATCGTAGGACCTAACGGCAGCGGTAAGAGTAACGTTGCGGACGCGGTAAGATGGGTGCTGGGAGAACAACGCATCAAGCAGTTGCGTGGTGCCAGCATGCAGGATGTTATTTTCTCGGGAACAGAGACCAGAAAACCGTTGAGCTACGCCTATGTTGCCATTACTCTGGACAACAGCGATCACCAGCTGGCGATCGACTATGACGAAGTTACAGTGGCGAGACGGATCTACCGTTCCGGAGAAAGTGAATATCTGATCAATGGTACTCCCTGCAGATTAAAGGATGTCAATGAGCTGTTCTATGATACCGGTATCGGTAAGGAGGGCTATTCCATTATCGGACAGGGCCAGATCGACAAGATCTTAAGCGGTAAACCCGAGGAACGGCGTGAACTGTTCGACGAGGCTGCTGGAATCGTGAAATTCAAGCGCAGAAAAGCAGCAGCCCAGACAAAGCTGGAGAACGAAAAACAGAATCTGGTGCGTGTGAATGATATTCTGTCCGAACTGGAAAAGCAGGTAGGCCCTCTGGAGAAGCAATCCGAGGTGGCTAAGGTCTATCTGAGGAAAAAGGAAGAATTAAAGACTCTGGATATCAATGTCTTCTTATTGGAAAATAAGAAACTCAGAGAACAGCTGTCTTCCATGGAAGAAAAATATAATCTGGCCAGCAATGAACTGAACGAGACCAGTGAAAAGTACGAAGGTATCAAGGAAGAATACGAGCGGATCCAGCAGGAGATCGAAAGCCTGGATGCAGCCATTGAAGCCGCCAGAGAGCAACTGACGGATACCGGCCTGATGCGGGGCAAACTGGAAGGTGAGATCAATGTCTTAAAGGAGCAGATCAATTCCGCTCACGGCAGTGAGAACCATCTGAACAATCGTAAGGCAGCCCTGGAAGAAGAAATCGCCGGCAAAGAAAAAGAAAAACAGGATATTTTAACCGATAAAAAGGATACGGATACTCAGGTACAGGAGATCGCAGAGGCGGCAGCCATGGCAAAGGCCGACCTGGAAGCTATCCAGAACAAGATCACCGAACTCAATAATAATATTGAGGCCGGGAAAAATACCATCATCGGCGAGCTGAACCAGCGGGCTACCATCAAGTCCAAGATGGGACGTTTCGATACTATGATGGAGCAGATCAATATCCGCAAGGCAGAGTTGAATTCCAGACTGCTTCGTGCAAAATCCGATGAGGCTGCCAGAGAAGAGACAATCAAGAAGCTGGAAGAGACCTTCGAGACTGTGACCGAAGAACTGCGGCAGATGACCGAACAGGAAGCAGCATCCGAACTGGAGCTGGGCAATATCCGTGAGAATCTCACAGGCTTAGATGCGAAGCTGCGGGAGACACAGAACCGTTTCCATCAGGAGCAGTCCAAACTGGAAGCCCTGACCAATATCACCGAGCGGTATGACGGCTACGGTGGCAGCGTCAAGAAGGTCATGGAGCAGAAGGAAAAAGAAAAAGGTATCATCGGTGTTGTAGCGGATATTATTCAGGTAGAAGCCAAATATGAGACCGCTATCGAGACCGCTCTGGGTGGTAATATTCAGAATATCGTAACGGATAACGAAGAGACCGCCAAGCATATGATCGGATTCTTAAAGCAGAACCGCCTCGGAAGAGCTACATTCCTTCCCCTGACCAGTATTACCAAACCTCAGGAATTCAAAAATCCCGAGGCCCTGAAGGAAAAAGGTGTCATCGGTATGGCGGATGAACTGGTAAATACGGAAAAAGAATACCGCAATGTGGCCAAGGCCATGCTGGGACGTATCGTGGTCGTAGACAACGTGGACAATGCCGTGAAGATCGCAAGAAAATTCGATTACGGCATCCGTATGGTCACATTGGAAGGCGAACTCTTAGTTCCCGGCGGTGCCATCAGCGGTGGTGCATTTAAGAATAACAGTAATCTTCTGGGAAGACGTCGTGAGATGGATGAACTGGAGAAAAAGGTGAAAAAACTCTCCGATGACATCAAGACCTATAACCAGAAGATTGAAGGCGCCAAGAGCAAACGAAATAAGCTGCGTATGGATCTGGAAGCATTGAAGACCGAGATGCAGCGCAAGTCCATTGAGCAGAATACCGCAAGATTAAATATTTCCCAGGCCAGAGAACGTATGGAAGAAGAGGCAGAGAGTGCACAGTCCCTGAAGCTGGAGGAACAGGAGATCGAGACCAGGATCTTCGAGATCCGTTCCAGCAAGGAATCAATCGTACAGGAACTGGCTGCAAGTGAAGAACTGGAGAAAACCACTCAGGAACAGATTCTTGTCTTCCAGAAGGAACTGGAAGGTTGCAGACTGGAAGAGAGTGAAGCTTTCGCCCATGCCGGAGAATGGGAAGTAAAAGTCGAGAAGATGCGTCAGGCTCTGGATTACAAACAGGCCAATGTAGATCGTATAGGCGGCGAACTGGAGCGTGCACAGGCAGAACTGAATGAGATTTTACAGGCACTGACTGAAAACGCACAGGAAGTGGAACGCAAGAAAAACAACATTCTGGAGATTGAGAAGACCATCGCGGCTTCCCATGAGAATCAGTATGCTTCCAAGAAAAAGCTGGACGAAGATATTACAAAGAAAGAAGAACTGTCTGCAAAGCAGAAAGGCTTCTTCCAGAGCAGAGAAGAAATGTCAGAGCGCATGAATGCTCTGGACAAAGAAGTCTATCGTCTGAGTGAACAGAAGAAAAAGCTGGAAGACAATATCGAAGGCCAGATCAATTACATGTGGGATGAGTATGAGATCACCCTGAGTGATGCGGCAGGCCTTCGCAATGAAGAGATGAATGATCTGCCTGCTATGAAACGAGAGATCAGCGGTCTGAAGGATGAGATCCGTAAGCTTGGCAATGTCAATGTCAATGCCATTGAGGATTATAAGAACCTGATGGAGCGTTATACTTTCATGAAGACCCAGCATGACGATCTGGTGGAAGCGGAGAAGACGCTGGAAGGCATCATCGAAGAACTGGATACCGCCATGCGTAAACAGTTCACGGAGAAATTTGCGGAGATCAGCAGAGAGTTCGATAAGGTATTCAAGGAACTCTTCGGTGGTGGTAAGGGAACACTGGAACTGATGGAGGATGAGGATATTCTGGAAGCAGGCATCCGCATCATCGCACAGCCCCCCGGAAAGAAGCTTCAGAACATGATGCAGCTCTCCGGTGGAGAAAAGGCATTGTCCGCTATTTCCCTGTTGTTTGCCATCCAGAACTTAAAGCCCTCTCCGTTCTGTCTGTTGGACGAGATCGAGGCGGCGTTGGATGACTCCAACGTAGGCCGTTTCGCTAAGTATTTACATAAGCTGACCAAGAACACTCAGTTCATTGTTATTACCCACAGACGCGGTACGATGGAACAGGTGGACAGACTGTATGGTATCACCATGCAGGAGAAGGGTGTATCTACTTTAGTCAGTGTTAACCTCATTGATAAAGATCTGGATGATTAGAGTATGAAAAGAACTTCTAATCACTCAGAGCAAAGGCTCTTTCGTGAAGAAGTTCTAAGTTTCATACAAGAAAAACGCAAGCGTTTTTCTGGATAGAATGCTGATTGGAGGAAATGGGATGAGTGAGGAAAAGAAAGGCTTTTTTGCCCGGTTAAAAGAAGGACTGACCAAGACCCGTGACAACATTGTACGGGGAATTGATTCGGTCTTCAGCGGCTTCTCCGCTATTGATGATGATTTCTATGAAGAACTGGAAGAAATCCTGATTATGGGAGATATCGGTGTGAATGCCACCACCGCTATTGTGGAGAGACTGAAACAGCAGGTGAAGGAAAAACATATCAAGGAACCTTCCGAATGCAAACAGCTTCTGATTGAAAGTATCAAGGAGCAGATGCAGGTGGATGAGACTGCCTATAATTTTGAGAAGGAACAGTCCGTGATCATGGTCATCGGTGTCAACGGTGTGGGGAAGACCACTTCCGTCGGCAAGCTGGCCGGTAAATTAAAGGATGAGGGCAGGAAAGTCCTTATTGCCGCAGCGGATACTTTCCGTGCCGCAGCGGGAGACCAGCTGGCAGAGTGGGCATCCCGGGCGGATGTTCCCATGATCGGCGGAAAAGAAGGTGCGGATCCCGCCAGCGTGGTGTTTGATGCCGTGAATGCGGCGAAGGCACGAGGCGTGGATGTGCTTCTTGTAGATACCGCCGGCAGACTGCACAATAAAAAGAACCTGATGGAAGAACTTCGTAAGATGAACCGTATCATCGACAAGGAATTCCCCAATGCCCACAGAGAGAATCTGATCGTGCTGGACGGCACCACGGGACAGAATGCTCTGGTGCAGGCAAGAGAATTCGGTGAGGTGGCGGATCTTACGGGTATCATCCTGACCAAAATGGACGGAACGGCCAAGGGCGGTATCGCTGTGGCCATCCAGTCCGAACTGAAGGTTCCGGTAAAATATATCGGTGTGGGAGAGACCATCGAGGATCTCCAGAAATTCAATTCCGATGAATTTGTAAATGCGTTGTTTGATGTGAATATGGATGACATCGGAGAACTGCATCTGCCGGAGGAAGAAGCTGGAGAGACAGACGCGGAAGAATAATAAACAGGCAGACCAAAGAAAGTGTGACAGAAAGGCATGGGAAGAAAAATGCAGGAAGAAATGTTGACTTTAGAGAAATTTGAAGAAGCAAGTGAGATCGTTAAAAAAGTTACTTTAGAGACCAAACTGGTATACAGTGATTATTTCAGTGCCCAGACCGGCAACCGCGTATACTTAAAGCCCGAGAACTTACAGTTTACCGGAGCTTACAAGTTAAGAGGCGCTTATTACAAAATGAGCACTCTGACCGATGAAGAGCGCGCCAAGGGACTGATCACCGCCTCTGCAGGCAACCATGCCCAGGGCGTGGCTTATGCGGCAAAATGCTATGGAAGCAAGGCAACCATCGTAATGCCCACCACGACACCTCTGATCAAGGTAAACCGTACCAGAGGCTATGGAGCAGAGGTAGTACTGCATGGCGATGTCTATGATGAGGCCTGCGCAAAGGCATATGAGCTGGCAGAAGAGCACGGATATACTTTCATCCATCCTTTTGATGATCTGACCGTAGCTACCGGTCAGGGTACCATTGCCATGGAGATCTTCAAAGAGCTTCCACTGGTAGATTATATTCTGGTTCCTATCGGTGGCGGCGGACTGGCAACCGGTGTTTCCACACTGGCAAAACTGCTGAATCCGAAGATCAAGGTCATCGGCGTAGAGCCCGCAGGAGCTAACTGCATGCAGGTATCCTTAAAGAACGGCAAGGTAACCACCCTGCCAAAGGTCAACACCATTGCAGACGGTACTGCGGTTAAGACTCCTGGCAGCAAGATCTTCCCGTACTTACAGAAGAATCTGGACGACGTGATCACCGTGGAGGATGAGGATCTGGTAGTAGCCTTTCTCGACATGGTGGAGAACCACAAGATGATCGTGGAGAACTCCGGTCTGCTCACCGTAGCGGCGCTCAAGCACCTGCCCGCCGAGAACAAGCGCGTGGTCTCCATCCTCTCCGGCGGCAACATGGACGTCATCACCATGGCAAGCGTCGTGCAGCACGGCCTGATTCAGCGCGGACGCATCTTCACCGTCTCCACGATGCTGCCCGACCGTCCCGGTATGCTCCTCAAGGTGGCAAGTGCCATCGCCGAGCAGAACGGTAACGTCATCAAGCTCGATCACAACCAGTTCGTGACCACCAACCGCAACGCTGCAGTGGAGCTGCGCGTAACCATCGAGGCCTACGGCGAGGAACACAAGCAGCAGATCGTCGAGGCGCTTGCCGCCGCCGATGCGGCGGAACGCCTTGCACGAGGCGGGGAACCCGTCTCATAACGATTGGAAAAGAGTCATTCATGAAAACCGAGTA